>Ga0209648_10004182_pt1 | contig 12227 bp, 18 predicted proteins | sample GraSoi2013_115cm_FD_185830 | JGI IMG/M metagenome (GOLD analysis project Ga0209648, IMG submission 185830) | Grasslands soil microbial communities from the Angelo Coastal Reserve, California, USA - Sample 9_17_2013_115cm (SPAdes) (version 2) | ecosystem: Environmental > Terrestrial > Soil >...
GGCTCTTGTCCGTGCTCGTGCAAGTCGATGAAGCCGGGCGCGACTACAAGTCCCTGCGCATCAATCGTCTGCTTGCCTTCGAGAGGACTGCTCGAAATTGCCATGATTTTCGCGCCGCGAATGCCAACATTGCGTACTGCATCCAGCCCGGATTCCGGGTCCATCACTCGCCCGTTAGCGATGACAACGTCATAAGTTTCGGTTCCATTGCTTGCGCTACTTCCGGAAATTAGTGGCACGGCTACGGCAATCAACACTACCGCTGCCCATTTCCGCCATCCACGAATCAAGAGATGTGACATTAGAGCCGCGTCCCTCCCGCGCGGCGCTAAGTCTTATCACGCTGATTCCGTCTGTCAAAGGTTTTCTATAACGGACGATCGAACGAATCGCGGGCAGTCCAAACGGGATGTTTGGCGAAAATAAAAACCCCGGATCGCTGGGGGGAGCGACCCGGGGTGGGGGTGTTGCTGAGGGGGGCCGGAGGAAACTCGTTTTTGCTCAGTGCACCTGGTGTACGGCCAGCATGCAGATCTGTCGCAGTTCTTCGTAAGTGAAGTACGTCTCTTCCTGTTCGCCTGCGACTTCTTTGTGTCCGAATCCCGATTCACTCGAGATGCGGTTCAATTCCGTTTCCGAGAGACCCAACAGCACCGCCGCGCGGCGCCGGGTTACGTATTTGAGCTCTTGTGTTTTCATGGACGTGTCCCTCACGCAGGAAGTAGCGCCATCGAATCTTCTTCAACGGCCATGATCATGGCCTTGTAAATGTCGACGTCCCAGCCATCGCCTATCCGCATCCGTATGGTTTTGTCGCCGACTTTCAGGAGCTTGCCGCGCAGAGGCACCTTGATATCTCCCAGCGCCACTTGCAGGACCACCGGCTGCCCGACCCAAGCTTTGAACGCACTGTCCATTCGTGCTCCCCTCAGTCATTCAGCCTGACGCAGGAGAGAATCGCGCAGCGCCTCGCTCGTCACAATGGTACAGAGAGGGTACCGGACTAGTAAGAAGGTACTGTCGAACAGCCGAACATTGATCTATGTGCCGTTTCCACCGATATATGCGCGGTTTTGAACGCAGTACCGCAGTACTGTTTTTTCGGGACGCCCGAACCATAGGACGGGAATGTTCTTCTTGCGATCCTATCGGTATGACGAGGCATGGGCACACTCCGGGCAAGAACCTGGGCGAAAGTGCACCCGCCATGTCCAGGCGGGCAGGCATCGGCCTCGCTCTTGGCGGAGGTTTCGCGCGCGGATTCGCGCACCTTGGCGTTCTGCAAGTCCTGGAGCAGAACCGCATCCCCATTTCTCACATCGCGGGAACCAGCGTGGGCAGTATCCTGGGCGCCGCTTACGCTAGTGGCGCGCCGCTTGTGCGCATCATAGAAACCTGCCGAACGCTCCGCTTCCGGGACATCGCCCGCTGGCGCGTCTCGCGGCTCGGGCTGGCAAGCAATCAACGTCTTGAGAATTTAATCGAACGCGTTTTCGAGTCGCGCCGGTTTGAGGATCTTCGCATCCCCCTTGCGGTGGTCGCCACGGATCTGACTTCGGGCGAACCCGTGGTGTTCACACAAGGCAACCTTGTGGACGCCATCCGTGCAAGCTGCGCTTTCCCCGGATTGTTCGAGCCGGTTGAGATCGGGACGCGGTGCCTTGCGGACGGCGGGCTGGTCGCACCGGTTCCGACTCGCGCCGCCCGCGATCTCGGCGCTGCTCCGGTCATCGGTGTCTCTGTCGGGATACAGGACGGCCATCGCGGAGCCCCTACAAACATTTTTCAAGTTGTGAGCCGCGCGGTGAACGCGGCTCAAAAGCATCAGCTCGAGATCTGGGAACGTTATGCCGACCTCGTTCTTCGGCCTGACGTGCAATCCCTAGCTTGGGATGATTTCGACCGCGCCGAAGAAGCAATCGCCGCCGGTGCCGCTGCTGCGCGCCGTGCTCTCACGCGTATTGAAAAACTGCTTGGGCAGAGGGAAGAAGCGGCCCAGAATCTCCAATCGCGGATTGAGGCTGAAGATAAAGGCTACCTCTGGCTGGCGGAGGTGCTGGGATGACGCGCATCGCCGTGTGGCTGGTGGCTCTTGGTGTCCCGCTGCTTCTCTGGCATGAATGTGGGGAGGATGTGGGCGTTTTCTGCTACCGTATAGGTATGGGTGCTTTCACGAGGTTGCGCTCGCGCGTGCTCGTTCCCGCGCCCGCAAGAGTTCCACATCATCCATCTGCTGCGAGGAACAACGCCGAGTGCTCGACGCCATCCTTCACTTCTTCCGCTCGCTTTTTAACCCCGACGGACTTCGGGAATTAATCCGCGCGGGCGGCGCCCCGCTTATCTGTACCATCGTTTTTATTGAAACCGGTTTCTTCGTCGGCTTTTTCCTCCCCGGAGATTCCCTCCTAGTTACCGCAGGCATTCTATCTGCTGCCGGCGTCATCCCCTTGAGATGGCTGCTTATCCCAGTGATGCTCTGCGCTATCTTCGGCGACCAGATTGGCTACTGGATCGGCAGGTCCGCAGGCGCGGCTTTGTATCGCCGTGAAGATTCTCTCTTCTTCCGGAAAAGCCATCTCCAGCGCGCCCATGATTTCTACGAAAAGTATGGCGGGCGCGCTGTGATTCTCGCGCGCTTCGTTCCCATCGTTCGAACGTTCTGCCCTCCGGTCGCAGGCGCAGCCAAAATGCCCTACACCCGGTACCTCGCTTTCGATATCTTCGGCGGCATTTTCTGGGTAGGCGCTATGATCCTGGGCAGCTATTCTCTCGGGCATTTGATCCCCAACATCGCCCAGCGCATCCACTACGTGATTGCCGTGGTGATTCTGCTTTCCATCCTTCCTGTGATCGTCAGTCTGTTGCGCGCCAGAAGCCCTACAGCGGCTCCGACGGCTGAGGGAAAGTAGGCCGTGTCGTCCACCAGGTTCCGCGCCATCATCTTCGACATTGGCCGCGTCCTGATCCGCGTGGACATCGCTCGCGCCATGGATGGATTGGCTTCCGGCCTTTCTCTAACCCCTCAGGATGTTTGGTCCGCAATCGAAAAGGATCCTCGCTGGCTCGATTGGCAGGAGGGGCGCATCTCTCCCCTAGACTGGCACCTTCATCTAAACAAGCGCCTTGCGACCTCACTCACTTTCGAGGAATTCAGCGAAGTTTGGAATCGCGCTCTGGACCCGAAACCGATCCATTCGGAAGCTTTTCTCGAAAAACTGTCCAAAAACTACCGCCTGGCCCTACTCTCAAACACCGACCCAATCCACATGTCCCACGAGGAAGCGCGCTTCCCCTTCTTCCGCTTCTTCGCAATTCGCATCTATTCCTACCAAGTCGGCGCGAGCAAGCCCAATCCAATTATCTATCGTTACGCCCTCCAAGCCTGCAAGGTAGGGGCCGCGGAAGCCGTTTATATTGACGACGTTGCCGCTTACGCGGAGGCTGCTCAACGCTTAGGCATGACCGGGATTGTCTTCCAATCGCCCGAGCAGCTCCAAACCGATCTCCAAAATCTTGGAATCCAACTCGACTGAACCTTCGTCACGCAAAAAATCCGCATTTGTCTCGCTTTTAAGGTAAAGTTTGCTAGGACTAGTACTGCATCGTTGTTTCCTCGCCCCTACAAACGTCCTTCCTGCTATCAGTTACCACCATCCTCGCCCTTTCTTCTTTGGCTTCGCGCATGCAATCCTCTTATTACAGGCCGGATTACAGCGGCAGTTCCCCTAACCGGGGTGAGGAGAAAGATTGACTATGTCAGATGATAGAATTATCGAAGGGCGTACGGAATCACCTGCTTGGACGTTGCCAGCGATTGTCGTTCTGGGCTTGATCGCCATTGGCGGATTGGCGGTAGGCTGGAGTGCCTCATCGAAGCTCGATGGCACACAGCAGGCAGTGGCGGCGCAATTGAAGACTGCAGAGCAGACCATGCAGCAAGACATGGCTTCTCTGAAGGATCGTCTCGCTCAGGACGAAAAGGCTAACACGGATCTCCAGGGCGACCTGAAGGTTGTCACCGGCAAGCTGAAGATTACTCAGGGGCAGCTTAAGAAGGCGCGCGAAGAAGCGTCAAAGCTCAACGACGCGACCACTGAGAAGCTGACCGCGCTGGATACATCGGTCCACTCTGAACTCGCCACCAAGGCCACAAACGACGACGTTAAGACCGTAGACACCAAGGTTGTCGGCGTGAAAACCGATTTGGACGCCACCCGTGAAGACCTGAAAATGGCTCGCAGCGAGATGGGCACGCTCATCGCGCGCAACCATGACGAAATCGACCAGCTCCGCCGCCTCGGCGAACGGGACTATATTGAATTCACCATCGCGGGCCGGAACAAGCCGCAAAAGGTAGGCAATGTCACCGTTGAACTGAAGGGCATCAACGAAAAGCACAACCAGTTCAACGCGGCGGTAACTATCGAAGACAGGCGCTTCGACAAGAAGAACCGCGCCATGAACGAGCCGATCTTCTTCTACCTCTCCGGCACCCACATTCCTGAGGAAATCGTCGTCAACAAAATAGGCAAGAATACCATCAGCGGCTACCTCAGCATCCCGAAGGCGAATTCGCAGACGGCCGCATCTGCGGCAGCAAAATCTGGCAACTAAGTCTTCTTTGCCAGGGGGCCCGGGGGAATTTGCCGGGCGCAAGATAAGGCGGGCAGAGCGATCTGCCCGCCTTTTTTTGTGTAGCGTAGCGATCTTTCATATTCCGGTAGAATGGGCCTCGCCAGTTCGGAGGCCCTTTGCGGCAGACTTCTAGTGTCCTCTACATTGCTGTTGATGCATTGATCCCGTTGCGGGGAGCCAGCCTCCAGGGCCTTGATGAGTTCACCGCCATCCTCGATCACCAAGGCATTCCTGCCGTCTGGCTGACCAGCCGCTCGCGCCTCCAGTTCGACGACGCCCGACGCAAACATGGCCATACTCATCCCTTTGTCGCGGAAGACGGCTGCGCGATTTATCTGCCGGAAGACTATTTCCACCTGCGACCGGCATCCGGTGCCTCTCGGACCAACAAGGCTGCCACGTTGCGCCTTGGCCGCTTTACCTGTATTCCTGTCGCTGAAGTCTTGCCAGCGGCCGCTGAGGCCCTGCAGACGCTCTCTGGCGATACCTGCGTGCCCGTTGTGACTTTGAGCTCGCTCTCTCCGCGCGAGCTCATGCAAAATACGGGCCTGCCTCAGAGGGAGGCCGAACTTGCCCGGCAACGCGATTTCGACGACATTTTTTTCTTTGCCGGCGCTTCCGATCAAGAGGTCGAGAGGTTTCTAACCGAAGGACGCACTCGCAACCTGGAATTCCGGAAGGATGGCGCCCTTTGGTCCGCGGCCATCGGAGCCAGTGTGAAGAGCTCCATCCATGAACTTGCGAAACTCTACGATCGCGCGCTCCGATACCATGCCCACACGGTTGGCATCGCCACTCAGGATTTGGCTTTCGGACTTTTTCCTTTCTGTGAGCGCACTATCCTTCTGGCCGACCGCAAGTCCGCGGGTACAACGCTGGACGAGCCGGACACACCTCAAACCCGGCGTCTCCCGCTTCATTCGCCGGACCTTTGGGAGCGTTTGCTGGCTGTCATAGCTGGCAAAGGCTAGGCTAGACGCCTTGGAAAAAATATTGCACAAATGCGAGTCGCCTTGGACACCATCAGGTCGAGTTGGCGAATGAACGAGCGGCGGCTGTTTTCGCAAACCATCTATTTTCTGTAGGATAACAATTTGCTCTGCCCTGTATGCCTTGGCCCCTTGATTGCGCTGTATCCTCAGGCAACGCTACGCCCCCGCGGCGCAGCCGACTTGGATTCGCGCGAACAAACCTAAGAGCGCGAGCTGAGTACTAGGAGATCTCATACCATGACTTGGCTTCGGCGCGTTTTTCGCCTTCCCGCTCAGGAGTCCACTATCGGCATCGTTCTCGTCTTTTGCGTGATTTCGATGAGCTTCATGTCCATTGCCCTGGTGTGGCAGGCGCAGATCATCGCCAACCAGCGCGAAGCCATTCAGTGGCTCGAACGACTCAAGTTCGGCGGATAACCGCCTTTCTGCAGACTCCTGAACTCCAGCGAAACCAAAAACAATCCAGAGAAGAACAAGTCTGCACTGGCGGCTGATTAATTCCCAACACATCTGGAAGGCAATTCCCGGAGACTTTCTCTCCGACTTGTGATTCAATAAACTCACGGGGGATTTCTCTCAGGAGAATTGTCGTGAAAAGAATCGCTGGATTTCTCTTGCTGGCTTCAACGTTAGTGCTCTTTGTTTCCGTCAGGCAGGCTCCGGCCATGCAATTGGCCCCGCAAGAAAATGCGAATTCGGCCCAGCCGCAGGCTTCCAACCCGGCATCCTCGCATGATCGCCACCATCGCAGGCACAGCACGAGCCGGCGTCATCGCCATCATCACAAGGCTTCGACGCAACCCTGATTCGAAATCCTGGGCGCAAAAAAACAAAAGGGGGGAGCTTCGCGGCTCCCCCTTTTTGCTACTTTACAGTGTCGTCTCGGAAGCGCGCTAGAAGCACGTATGTTTCGCGAGCGACGCGCACCGCAAAAGCGGTGTGATCAGCTTTGGTGCAGCTCTAAGCCCGGTGGAGTCATGGTCCCTCCGGAGCTCCTTGAGCTCACTCCTCGCTTGTACTCCCTCAATTCGTTGAATGCAAGCGAACAGAGGGAGAAGAACCTGCGATTTTCACAGAGCCCGTCTAGTTTGGAAATTCCCCGATGTTACTTGATGAAGAGCGTCTCTCGCAGTTGATCGCGGCCGACAAACGATTTCATCGTCCGAAAGCGGGTAAAGAGGTCTTGGATCTCGCGGTTCTGATATACCTTTTGCGGCGGGCAGATCACCGCTGACGAGATTACCTGGAGTGTATTCGAATCAGCCACTCGATAACGCTGAAACCCTTCGGGCTTCTTGCTGTGAAACATCGCCAGGATCACTCCGCCGGGCCGCAACAGCTCTGTCAGACTTTCCACTATCTGTTTCGCGAGCATCGGCTCAAGATAGTCCAGCAAATCCCACAAGAGTACGGCGTCAAACGAGGCCCGAGGGTATTGAAGGTTTTCGGCTAGGAATCTCGTCGCGCGGCCCTTCGGTGTCATGTCCAGCTTTTCACGCGCATCGGCGTCTTCCCGGAGCCGGGTCTCTTCCTCGGTCAAAAACGCCTTCCATCCTCTGAGGATGTCTTCGGATGAAACGCGAAAACCGCGCTCGATGAAGAAACTCAAAGTCGTCTGCCAAGCGGGCCCCAGATCAAGCAGCGTTCCCCGCCCAAGACCGTCGAGATTCCACAAGAATTCTTTCAATCCGTTCGAAACTCGCGTTGATTCAGCCGATTGCGGCGCCCGCGCGGCGCCTACGGCGGGAATCGGAACCCCAGTGGCGCGAGAACGAGAGTTTGCGCTCGCCTGCACCGGAACGGAAACGCCGCGGCTCGTTCCGTTCCCCGTCCCAAGGCCGAGCTTATGCAGGAAACTCATCGTCAGTTAGCCGCCGTTCCTGTATTCAGGGAAGTCGTAGTCGTGTCCGGAGCCTTGCCCGTCGCTGATGCGGTCGCCGTCGCTGCAGACGCCTTAACCTCTGGCGCCTTGTTCACCTGCCTGCCCGCTTCAACCTTTCCGCGCAGCAGCGCGCCGTCCTCAATCGCCAGTCTGTCGGTTTGCACTTCTCCAGTCACCTGCCCCGTGCTCCACAGTTGAACCTTGTCCCGGCCGGTGACCTTTCCGTCGATTCTCCCGCGCACGATAACTTCCCGTGCAACGACGTCCGCCTTCACGTGACCGTTTGGCCCAACGGTCAGGCAGCTGTTTGTCGTGAGACTGAGTTTGCCTTCCACCACGCCGTCAACAAAAAGATCTTCGCTGCCCGTTACTTCACCCTTGATTTTGATTCCCTGACTGATGCATGCGGCCGCGCGCGATGAAGTCGGAAGCCCGCTCGAAACCGCGGGCGTACTGGCAGTAGCAGTGCTTGACGAAGTCGCAGAATTTGCGGGAGTTGCAGAGCTGCCGGAAATTCCTTCCGGCTTCAAATCATCTTTTTTCCACACTGGACACCTCGACATCGAAAATTGGATTTTCGAAGCCGCTTATCGCAGGGCTGGTTGGAGCTGCGACTCGGAAGAGTGAACATAGTACACGACTCAAAAGCTGTAAACAAGTATGCCGGGTGGCAAATCTAGGGTGTTTCCTGAAATGCTACACCACTAATTGCGGAATTGCTCTTCTCAAGTCCACTACAGATTGCGTTGCCTCCTTTGTCTCACTCTTCCCGCGCAGCTCCCACCAAGTCACCACCATCCCGGCAAATTCCTTCGTTAATTCCTTTGTAGACTTACGCTTCTCCCACCAATGTTCGGGATCGAAGTCTCCGTCACGCGCGCTGGCGATGCGCACCTCCACGCCCTGTGGAAAAACCCGCCGAAAAATGTACCGCGTCCGCCGCGTGTGAAAATTGGATGTCACCACAATGATGCTGTGCCATTTTCTTTCTTTTACAATCCGCGTCAGTGCTTGCGCTTCTTCCACCGTGCTGTCTGCGTCATGTACGAACCGCACGATTCTTTCTTTTGGCACTCCACGCTCAATCAAATCGTGTTCCATCAATTCCGCGATTCCCGCATTCGGCCGCATGCGTCTTCCACTCGCGACAATCACCGACGCCTTCCCTTCCCTGAACAATTGCACTCCTCTCGTTGCCCGGTCTGCATAGAAATTATCGTCGCCCAATACGATAAGCGCGTCTGCTTTGTCGAGAGGATCTTCGACGATCCATGATTCGGCGGCCAAACGTAGGATAGGGCGCCTCACCAGGTACAAAACGAAGGAAAGAATCAGGAGGCAGAGCAATATAACTAAATTAAGGAAGATTCCGCCGAGCTCTCGATTCGCTTGGCCGTGCTTCATGAATTAGGGTCCAACGCCCGCAAGTTCGCGGCCGCCTGCTCCGGCAGTTCTGCGTTGAAATACACCTCTTTGATGCTATAGGACTTGCTGGTCTTCTCCACGATGGGCAGGATTTCAATATGCCAGTGGTAGTCATCCGGCAACGTCTTCCAGTAGCCTGCCAATTCGCCTTTTTTATTCTTCGTATTGGGTGATGTGTGCACTACTAGATGGTATGCTGGCGTCACTTTCTCCAGCCGGCGCAGCACGCGCCCCAGCAACGCCGCCAATTGCCTGCGATTCGAACCCGGCCGCGGCTGTTCGAACAAATGATTGTGCCGCTTGTGCATCAGCCAGATTTCGTACGGCACGCGCGACGCATACGGGCATAACGCATAGTAATCGCCTTGCACGTCCACGATGCGCTTTCCCTGTTTCTCTTCCTGACGTACCGTGTCGCAGAAAATGCAGCGTTCTTTATCCTTGAACCATTCGTGCGCGGAACTGAGTTCGTATTTAATCCGTCGGGGCACGAAAATCGTGGCCGTCACCTGCGAATGTGCATGCGGCCATTCTTCTCCCGCCAGCGCACCCTGGTTCTTGAAGACACTTATGTACTTGAATCGCGCATCCTTTTTTAAGTCCGCAATCCGCGAAGCCCACACCCACAGCACCCGTTCGATCTCTTCGTCGCTAAACTGCGACAATCGCCTGTCGTGGTGCGGCGTCTCCACCACGACTTCGTGGGCGCCCAGCGCGCCCATCTTGTCGTACATTCCTTCAGCGACGCGTCCGGGGTCACCTTCAATGTGATAGAGCGGCTCCGGGTGCGGCAGCACGCGCACCTGCCAGGCTCCTTCCGGCGGCCACGTCATAATCGAGCGCAACTTTTCGATCTTGGCCGGCTCCAGCGGGCATTCTACCGGCGCATCGCCGCGTGTTTCTCTTTGTCCCAGGATGACCCAGCTTTGTGTGATGGGATCTTTGCGAAGTTCCATTCGATGTCTTTAGCGGGTGTAGCGTGCAGGTGTCGGTCCCTGTTCGAGGCGGTGACGATCCCAGATCGCGCCTTCGCGCGTGAAGTAAGCCATTTCGAAATCTTGCGTCAACTCCAGCGCATCCACAGGGCACGCATCTTCGCAGAGTCCGCAGAACATGCAACGCGATGTGTCATACGTGAAGTTCGTCAGCACTTTTCTTCGCGTGGCGTCGTCGCGTTGCCAGCCCACCACGATCAGGTTCTCCGGGCAGGCCAACGCACACAAATTGCAGCCAATACACAGCGTCTCGCCCGTCTCAGGATTATTGTTCAGCCGCGGCGCGCCGCGATACCGCTCAGCCACCATGGGCCGCTCCAGCGGATACTGCTCCGTCACAATATTTTTGGGATGCTGCGCCCGGAAGGTGACCGCGAGGCCCTTCAAGAAATCTACTTGGAACAATCGCTCCAGGAGTTCCCGCATGCGCCTAGTTTGTTTCTCCCCTCCCCAATTGTCAAGCAGGCTTCTCTTCTTCCTCTCCATGTTCTCCGCGGTCTTTGTGCTCTCCTTGTTCTTTGTGTTAATTCCGTTTCTCTTACTTCCGCATGTTATTCTCTCGCCGAACATGGAAACTGACACCCAGTTCATGCAGGAAGCTCTTGCGGAAGCCCGCTCCGCCGCCGAAGCCGCCGAAGTTCCCATTGGTGCTGTTCTCGTTCACGACACCAAGATTCTGGCCCGTTCCGGAAATCGCACCATCCGCGACAATGACCCCACGGCCCACGCGGAAATGGTTGTTCTTCGCGAAGCCGCCCGCCTTCTCGGCAACTACCGACTGGCGGATACCACTCTCTACGTCACCATCGAGCCGTGCAGCATGTGCGCAGGCGCCATCATCCAGGCCCGCGTTCTGCGCCTCGTCTACGGTGCCGACGACCCCAAAGGCGGTGCCGTCCGCTCCTGTTTCGAAATCCTCTCCAACCCGCGCCTGAACCATCACGTTGAAGTCACTGCCGGTGTCCTAGCCGCCGACTGCGCCGCCATCCTCCAATCATTCTTCGCCGAACGCCGCTAACCCGCGCTGCGCCATCCTGCAATCCTCTCTGCTTGAACACATCTGCCTGTGCGTCGTCCTAGAATCCTTCGTCGCCGGACGCTGCTGGCTCGCCGTCTTTCAAAATCTGATTCGCTTTATGCAGGGGCGGGGCTTGTTTATCTCGAGCGAAGCCAGGGAGCCTGTCCGTTCTCCGTCACACTACGCACGCGCTCGATTGTCGAAAAACGCAGCGCTCTGCTACGATTGAGTCTGCAACGACCGCGGAGAGGTGGCTGAGCGGTTGAAAGCACTCGCCTCGAAAGCGAGCGTGCGGGAAACCGTACCGTGGGTTCGAATCCCACCCTCTCCGCCAGAAAAGCTGATTTCTAGGGGTCCATGATCCTCCGCACGGTCGAGCAGGTCCGCCGGGTCTTCCTCATCATCGCTGGATTCACCTTGCTACTCGCAGGCGGCGTTATGCTGGTCACTCCCGGGCCGGGAATGCTGGTGATTTTTCTCGGGCTCGGCTTGCTGGCCGCCGAGTTTGTTTGGGCGCGCCGACTAATGGAGCGCATCAAGCGAGAAGGCGGACGCTTCAAAGACGCCGTGCTACGTTATCCAAGAGAGTAGCAGCCCACAGTTCGGCGTCTTCAGTTCGTCCTCGAACTCGAAGCGGTAACGATTCTGCGAGACTGAAGCGCATGCGAGCTGGAGGACGCAGCAGACTCTTTACAAAGAAAGGGATCCAATATGGAGGCCGGACTCATTGGTCTTGGGAGAATGGGCACGGGGATCGCGAAGAGTCTATTGCGCTCAGGACACCGCCTGACGGTTTTTAATCGCACCCGAGAGCGCGCCGAATCGTTGCGGGCGGACGGCGCGACCGTTGCCGGGTCGGTGGCGGAAGCGTGTGAGTCCGGCGTAGTTTTGACGATGGTAGCAGATGATGCTGCGCTGGAAGCGCTCGTCTTTGGGGCGGACGGGATTCGGACCTCGCTGCGCGCCGGAGGCATTCATGTTTCGCTGAGCACGATCAGCGTCGCGCTCAGCGACCGCTTGGCACCAGAGCACACCAAAGCAGGCCAACAATTTGTCGCGGCTCCCGTGTTCGGGCGCCCCGAAGCCGCTGAATCAGCCAAACTCTCCGTCGTGGCGGCGGGGCCATCAGCAAGTGTACAGCGTTGCAGACAGTTATTCGAATCGATGGGGCCGAAGCTGTTCGTCGTAGGCGAACGGCCTTCCATGGCGAACGTCGTAAAGCTCTCTGGGAATTTCCTGATTGCTACGGTCTTGGAATCTCTCGCTGAATCGTTGACCTT
>Ga0209648_10004183_pt1 | contig 12226 bp, 16 predicted proteins | sample GraSoi2013_115cm_FD_185830 | JGI IMG/M metagenome (GOLD analysis project Ga0209648, IMG submission 185830) | Grasslands soil microbial communities from the Angelo Coastal Reserve, California, USA - Sample 9_17_2013_115cm (SPAdes) (version 2) | ecosystem: Environmental > Terrestrial > Soil >...
AGTCATCTAACGAGATACAAGATCAGCGACCACGCCCGAGGGCGCGCGTGGCTGCAAATTGAAGGTTGTAGCTACACAAGAGCTACGCATCGGAGCGGTGCGCGGTTCGCTGCGTCGCATGGTTAGATATCATTTGATCACGGGCTGCCGAGGAAGAACAAGCCGCACGAACTGCAACATCGCAGCCATGAGATGGACGAAGATCCCGGCGAAGAACGGCCAAAACCGGTTCAGCACTGCGATGTTGTAAAATTGCAGCAAAAGCGTGGCGATCCCGATCGCAAACAATGGATAAAACAAGATTTTGGGCACGCCTTTGAATTCGTCTGGACTAAAGTGACGCGGCGTTCTGAAATTTGTGATCGCAAACGGCACTTGGAAAACTGCGGCAAACGCACTGCACCATTGCCAGATAGAATCCGGCGCTGGCTTTATCGTGAGCAGCAACATTCCAAACAACGAATAAGCGAGCGGAAAAATGGAATTGCTGAGCAGCAACCGGAGGCGAAACCGGTCCACGCGCGACCATTGGTGCACCGATTCAGGTAGAAAAACCATCACAATGCCCGCGAACCCAGCGAACGTCACCGCCACTTGAGCGAGAGCCTCATTCGGTTCCATTGTCTCTGCAATTAAAGACGGAACCTTTGCCGCGATCAAATCTCAAAGCCGAGGATGTTAGAAGCCAGCTGGTCGGGGACTGCGTTTCGGGATTATGTGATCGCGCTACCATCTAACGAGAAAAAGATAAGCTGCGGCCACTGACACCGAGCGTTCTTACCAATAACAGACAACTCATAACAGAGAACCAACTTTCGTTCCGAGTGGCCGTTAGCTTCATCGCTGATTAGGCTAATTCATTCATTTGCTTGATCGAGATCCAGGCGAAGAATGTATTCTTCCGTGTCTTCGCCTCTGCCATTGGCGAAATCTTTGTTTTTTCCGATGATTTTAAAACCGCATTTCTGCAGCACTCTTATCGACCCGATGTTGTCCGTTGCTGCCCTGGCGAAAATCGGCCGCTCTACAACAAGGTGGAGCATCCTATTGAGCGCTTGAGTCGCTAATCCTCTTCCCCAGAACTCCCTTCCAAGCCAATAGGTGACTTCTATGTTTTCTCCATGCGGATAGCACGATATGTGACCAGCGACTTGTCCCTCTGCAACGATCGTCCTCTTTGTGATTTGTGACGAATTCAAAATTTTATCCCAATGGGCGTCGAAAGCTACCTTGTCCTTTGGGTCTTCACAGACGAATGCTGCCATCCTAATCGCTTCCGGGTCGAGTTGATGCTCATAGAAAGTTTCGAGATCGGAAGACTCGACTTCCCTAATCGTGATACTCTCAAATCTACTCATTGTTTTTTGCCTAACGAGAAAGAGATAAGCCACGGCAGGGTGCTGTGGCAAGCCCGCTGAGGTTGCTTCGCAATGGGGCCGTTGGCTTCATCGATTGGTTAGATCGGTGGCGGCGTCCTTCTCTCAAGATCTGCTAAGCGGGCGCTGACAGCGGCGTCTGTGAGCGACGCGAGCCAAACAGCTGCCACGACGTTCACGATAGGAATGAAACATAATAGGCAGAACAAAGGAACGGACTTGCCTTTGCGTGCTGCGATGAAGCCGATAACGACAACGTATGGTAAGCCGCACATGAGCATGATCATGGCGAGGACGATGAAATCCGGTCCCGCGAGATTCCAAAAACCGCCAGGTGAAGGAGTCGGCGTCATTTTCCGAGGTGCTGTAGATCTAACGAGAATTAGATCTATAAATTTACAAATGCACGTGAAAGTGAAAATGTACGCACCAAATTCAATGTGCCACCCACCACGTGCGCAGTTGCTGCATCACCGCAGTCTTGCTCGCCACCGGCAATTTCTTCGCCCACTGGCCGTTTTACCCCGCGAGATATCTCCGCAGACGATTTTTGAGGTAACGTTTTCCCCATGCGGTCTTGAGATACTTCTCTCAGTATGCAGCGTCACTCCGGTTCAGACATCCTTCCCAATACAGCAGTTCAAAAGGAACCCGACGTTTAGTAGAAACTACTCGACCGGCATTATGCTGCTCCAAGCGCACAGGTAGGTTGTCGGTCAATCCGACATACAACTGTTTATCGGACAGAGACAGTAACACGTAAACGTAATATTTGGACACTGATTATCTCACGGGGTGAACTCGTAGGCGATAGCTGCGGCTGGGAGATGGCAGGTCGATCATTTCGAGCTTGAGCCCTTGTTCGGTTCGGTGGTTGACGAGCGAAAGAGTGTAATGAGGATCGTCTGACGGGGACATGTTTCCCTCTTACCGAAACAGAACGGGCGTGACCAGCCAGAAATGTGACCGGGAGAACGGGCGAATCGTGGTCGATTTGTGCTAAGATCGATCCCGTGCCTGAGACACTGAAAGAAGCAATCGCGCCGGAGGAACACGTCGCTCCGGGAGCGATCCGCGGTTTCCTCGCGAAATTCACTGTGCTGAAGGGTGCGCAACAGAACTTGTGGCTCACGTTCCTCATCAAGTTTCTCATTTACACGGCCTACTCTGTCACCAACAAAACGATGGTTTTATGGCTGTCGAAGGATCTCGGTTTCAGCGATCAAGCCGCGGGAGCACTGGTCGGATGGGTTTGGGCGCCGGCGATGACTGTGTTCACATTGCTCGCCGGCTCGCTGACAGATGCAATCGGATTGCGCCGGACTTTTTTCCTGGGCGTCGCCATCTGCACGATCGCGCGCAGCGTAATGGTCGTTACCACGATCCCATCGCTGGCGCTCGCATGCGGCGTTCTTCCATTAGCGGTCGGTGAGGCGCTTGGAACGCCCGTGCTGCTTGCGGCAACGCGCCGGTACTCCACGGTAGCGCAGCGATCGATCTCGTTCTCGATCATCTACATGATAATGAACGTCGGCTATTTCGCAGCGGGATGGATTTTCGATTACGTCCGCCAACTGCACTTTCACGTCAGTCTGTTTGGATTTGAGCCAAGCTCATACCAGCAACTGTTCATGGTCAGCCTGGCATTTGAGATCGTGCTGTTTCCAGTGATTTATTTCATTCGCCGAGGAGCAGAAGCGAACAACGGAGGCCGAGTGATCGAAAAATCGTCTGGCGATGACGGGACTCCGCCTAGTTTTTGGAAAAGCATCGGAGATACCGCGCGGCAAAGTGCCATCCACACAGCGCATCTTTTCCGGCGGCTGATCGGTCAACCCGGCTTCTATCGGCTGCTTGTTTTCTTCCTCTTCATCGGATTTCTCAAAGCCATCTTTTTGCAGATGGATTACGTTTTTCCGAAGTTCGGCATTCGCGAACTCGGGGTGAACGCGCCCGTGGGCAAGCTTTCTGCCATCAACGCGATCGTTATCATTTGCTTGGTGCCGATCGTAGGCGCGCTGACGCAAAAGTTTGCGGCGTATCGGATGGTGATAATCGGCGGAGTGATCTGTGCTGCTGGAGTATTTATCATGGCGTTGCCGACGCAATGGTTCGTGCCCGCTGCTGATAGTGCCGTGGGCCAGTGGCTGGGCCATGGGTACCTCGGACTACGTGGGAGTATTCACCCGTACTACATCATGGCCGCGCTCTATCTGGTCGTGTTCTCAATCGGAGAAGCGTTCTACTCGCCGCGAGTGTACGAGTATGCTGCCGCAATTGCCCCTAAAGGACAGGAAGCGTCTTACGCCTCGCTGGCATACCTTCCGTTCCTTGTTGGTAAGCTCCTTGTAGGCACCGGCGGCTGGTTCCTAGCGGCATTCGTTCCGGAGCACGGCCCGCGGCGTCCGGAAACGATGTGGCTAATCTTCGCTCTCGCGGCATCCGTCGCTCCGATCGGATTAATTGCTCTGCGCCGGTACATTCGCGTCCCCGAAGCTGGGCGGCAGGATGTCGAGTAGCGAGATTCCACCGCTCGGATGATTCAAATCAAGAATCCATTCTGGGGCGGCCTCGGTGCCGACCATTGTTCGCGTTGAATACGAATATAATAAAAGTGGGCGATTTCTCGCCGACTCCGCGCCTGTGACATTTGTAAAGAAGGCGTTGGCGCGTAAAATAATAATCAAAGAAGCCTATAAGGGATGAAGGGATGAACATTCAATGAACACGAAACGTTTAACATACACACACGGATCGCGTAAGACTCTGTGGATCGGTTTAGCCGGCACGCTTCTTGTAGTTGTCGGCTCCATTCTGTTTGGTTATGCTCAAACACAAAAAAAAGAGGCCGAGAAAATGAATCCAACCAAAGAAGTTCCAGCTGATGCCGAGTTGCGGAGCAAGTTGACAAAAGATCAATATCACGTCACCCGCGAATGCGGCACCGAGACACCGTTTCACAATGCATACTGGGACAATCACCGGCCGGGCATTTATGTCGATATTATCACGGGCGAACCGCTCTTCAGCTCGCTGGACAAATTCGAAAGCGGCACGGGCTGGCCCAGTTTTACCAAACCAATATCGCCCGGCAATGTGACGGAAAAAAAGGATTCCTCGTACGGAATGGAACGCACTGAGGTCCGTTCAAAAACGAGCGAATCGCACCTCGGCCACGTTTTCGATGATGGGCCGGCCCCGACGGGGCAACGCTTCTGCGTTAACTCAGCCGCGCTGCGTTTTATCCCCGTGGACAAATTAAAGGAAGAAGGCTACGGCCAATATTTGTCGCTTTTTCAACAGCAAGGCGGAGAAGCGAAACCGCAAAGCGAATGGCAAAGCAACTGAGGAATAGCCGCGATCGTAGGGTCGTTCTACCTGCCACGCAGCCGGTCACCTCTGATTCGCCTTTGAACTCCCAGTGTCGGAGCGCTAGCTTAGTGCGATGGCAATGACCAGGGACGACTTCGATTACGCAATTGAAAACACGCATGTCATCGTCGCTCCGGAGAGACAAATCGCGACCTTTGGCAGCACCAGTTTCGATTTTTATCTGATCTCGGAGTTGATGGATCGGGTCGATCAGGTCCGGATTCGCAACGGGAAGATCCACGCGGAACGTCCGCAGATTCTCGCTCCCGAGCATTATTGCAGACTCTTACTCGAGGGTTTTGGAGAAAAAGCGGAGCGGTACATCGAACAACTGCGCGAGCACACTCGGAATATCGCGGTGCTTCGTTATGGCTTTCAATTCCGCAAAACCGATCTAAGCGAACAGACCCTCCGCGAGTCAATCGACGCAGTGATTAGTCGCACCCGGCGCAAGGTCGAGGACAAGAACGAAGCGCTCAGCGCGGTGATTCACGGCGTGGACGACGCCTGGGAAGTTTGCTTGCTCAAGTTCACCATCGATCTAGTGGAACGCTCCTCCGGCAACAACCTCGGCGACTTTCGGAAGCGCGGATTGATCTAAACAAGGAGCGACGGCTTGGGCAGCCCCGAAAGCTTTCGGAGCTGGGGAGCCGTCAGTCCTTGCAGCAAGCCTGGCGCGCATCAAAGATGCGCCCGAATAAACGCACCAGCGTTCGCCAAGGCGCGGCGGCCGGGCTCAAGGTGAGCGTTCCAGAGAGGCCATGCGTGAATCATGTGCGGCCAAATTTCTAAAGTCACCCGAACGTCCGCCGCACCTGCGGCGCTCGCGAAACGAGTAGCGTCATCGAGCAATGTTTCGGCAGAACCCACTTGGATCAGCAATGGAGGAAAGCCCGTGAGATTTGCATACAGAGGAGAGACGCGCGGGTCCTTTTTGTCCGTTCCTGGGGGAAGATATGCGTCGGCCAGTTCGTTCAGATACTCTTTATGGATGATCGGATCTACGGCCTCTTTGCTGGCAAATGTCGAGCCGGACATCGTTAAATCTGTCCATGGCGATACGAGCCACGCGCAGGCGGGACATTCGTCGTGTGCATCGCGCAACTGGCCGATCAAGGCTATTGCGAGGCCGGCGCCCGCGCTGTCGCCACCGACAGCAATTCGCCCAGCTGGAATCCCTTCGTTTCGCAAAAAGCGCCACGCTGTCAACGCATCGTCGTAGGCTGCTGGAAACGGATGTTCCGGGGCGAGTCGATAGGCAATGGCCAGCGTCCGCGTTCCAGCGGCCCGGCCCGCCTCCGTGATCATGCGGCGATGGCTCACGATTGAACCGGAGCAATAGCCACCTCCGTGAAAGAACATCAGGACTCGGGAGGGATCACTGTTCGGAGCGATCGACCATTCTCCGCCGAGAGCGTCGACATCTACAGACTCACGCTTCACATCATCACCCACCGGCCAGACGGAACCGATATCGTCGAGGCGCTGGCGCCGCTCGGCCCAGCCAACGGGTCGCGGCTTGAACCATAGTAATGCGCGCACGTTTTCGATTTCGCTTTGAGCCATTGTGTTGTGGGTTGATCCTCAGCTTGCGAAACGATTTGTGACTAAAGCCCTGAAGTTTCAGCTTTCGTCAACGCGCGCACCTTGGCATTCTGCGCGCTCAAGCGGCAAGTGAAAAATTATCTCCAGCTTAATCTTAGTTTGCTCTACTGGATTTTGATTGCGCCCTTTACCGGGCAATTTTTCAAGATCGCGCCGATCTTTCGGCAAATGGTGTTCATCGGAGTACGTGCGGCGCCGATGGTGGCGCTGACGGCCTTCAGTATTGGCGTCACGCTGGCCATGCAAGCCGCCCATTCTCTCGAAAGCCTCGGTGCGGAGATGTACATTCCCGATCTCGTGATGCTCACGCTCCTGCGTGAGATGGGGCCGGTCCTGATCGCGGTCATTGTGATTGGTCGAAGCGGATCTGCGGTCGCAGCCGAGCTAGGCACGATGAAAGTGTCTGAGGAGATCGAGGCACTCGAGGTAATGGCGATCAACCCGGTTCAATATCTGGTAGTGCCGCGTTTCTTAGCCATGATGGTTATGCTGCCGGCGCTGACTATCTTCGGAAATTACATTGGCATCCTCGGCGGCTGGGCTGTGTGCCGCTTCGCTCTCGATTTCAATACCGCTGGATATATCCTGCGAGCCTTGGAAAGCGCAGACACATGGGATTTGTATTCTGGAATGATCAAGAGCGTGGTGTTCGCGTGGATCGTTATCACCATAGCATGTAACGCCGGGCTCAATGTCGAAGGCGGCGCCGAGGGCGTCGGTCAGGCGACAACAGCTTCAGTCGTGCAAGCTTTGCTGGCGATGTTGGTTATGAATGCCGTATTGACTGGCATATTTTTCTTTGCCGCATGAATTCCAACGGAGAAACCATCATCGAGGTGAACAATCTCGTCCGCAGATTCGGAGATCGGGGCGTGCTCGACGATATCTCATTTAACGTTCATCGTGGCGAAACTCTCGTTATTATGGGAGGCAGCGGCTGCGGCAAGAGCACACTGCTCCGGCATATGATCGGCTCGATGAAACCGACTTCAGGTTCGGTGAAACTTTTTGGAGAAGAAATTACAGGAATGAAGGAACGCGAGATCGAACGCGTGCGGCTGCGATTCGGGATGTTGTTCCAGTCCGGCGCGCTACTCGCATCTCTTACAGTGGGCGAGAATGTCGCCCTGCCACTGCTGCAGCACACCGGCAAGTCGCCCGACGAAATCGAAGAAATCGTGAGAGGAAAGCTTGAGATGGTTGGCTTGACTGGGTTTGAAGATCTTAAGCCAGATGAAATTAGCGGAGGAATGAAGAAGCGCGTCGGCCTTGCGCGCGCGCTTGCTCTCGATCCGGAACTACTATTTAGCGACGAGCCAACCTCAGGGCTCGATCCAATCATGACTGCCGTGGTCGACCAGCTAACGCTGAAGTTGACTCAAGGCAGCCACATGACCGCAGTCGTCGTTTCACACGATATGACTAGTGCCTTTCGTATCGCGACACGCATGATTATGCTTGGACATGGCTCGATCGTGGCGCAAGGCACGCCGGATGAAATTCGGAACAGTCCAAATCCGGAAGTGCAGCAATTTATACACGGTCAGGCTGACGGGCCGATTTCGTTGAACGTTTCACAGGAAGAGCATAAAGATCATCAACATGTCCGACCCCGCCCGTTCCTGGGCGGGCGATTCCGTTTTCATCACAAGCATCCATGAAGCGCAATGTGTCCGATTACTTCGTCGCCTTGTTCGTAGTCGTGTGCAGCATCGTCCTGCTCGCCGCGCTCACTTTCGCGCTCTCAGGGTATCGGCTTAAAAAACCGACACGCACCCTGCAAATTAACTATGAGGATGTGACGGGCATAAAAGTGAATTCCGAGGTGCGCTATGCAGGCGCGCCAGCCGGACGCGTCATTGCGATGCGGCATCTCACTGCACAGGAGCGCGAAGCCAGCGCAAACAAAAAGGACGCTGTCCAGGTGACGGTCAGTCTTGATGAAGGAATTCCGCCGTTGCCCACGGATGTCACTGCCACGCTCAGCTCCGATACCATGCTCTCACCAAAATTCGTGGCACTCTCCGCGGGCACCCCCGGTGGCCAGACGCTGGCAAACAACGCTTCAATCGAAGGCCATCCCGCTTACGGCCTCGAGCAAATCACGGCGGCAGCCGGACCGTTATTCGATAATGCAAACAAGTTGCTCGATAATCTCAATGTCACAGTCACAGGACTGAAGAAAGATCTGAGCGACTTCACTCCGAAGCTCGGTCCATTAGCCGATTCGCTTAAGCTCGACGTGGACAACTTACAGAACGTGATCACGAATCTTGAGGGCGTAGAAAAAAGTGCGAATACAGTGTTTGGCACAGCTGATACTTTCATCAAAACGACGGACAAGCAGCTCCAGGAACAGTTGAAGCAACTGCACGTGACGCTCTTGAACCTGAAGGTGGTCACCACGTACGCAAAAGAGCTCGTCGAAACGCTCGCTCAAAAACCGAACCGTCTCATATTTAGCGGAAAACCAGCCACACTCACGCCCGAGGCCGAAATCCTAAGAAGCTCGAAACCGCTTCCAGCGAGAAAGCCGTGACTTCAATACCCGGAGCGGCTGCCCGCGGCGCGAGGCAGTTTGCGGTACCGCCACATCAGTTTGAAAAAACGCAGCGCATCACGCACGGGATGGATTTTGCTCACTTGATCAGTATAAACAGTGGTGATTCGGACTGATTCGATCCGGTAGCCTTTGCGGCTGGCGATGATGAGCACTTCGGTTTCGTAATCAAAACGGTCTCCGCCGCCCAGTAAATCTGGAATCAATTGTCGATGTACCATCCGGAACCCGCATTGCGTATCCGGAATTTGTTGTCGACAAAGACGGCTGATCTGTCTGCTCATATAACGATTCACGACGCGCCGGAGAAACGGCATGCCAGCCACGTTGTTCATGCGACTGCCGATGAAAAAGGGAGGCGCTGTCGCTGAGGTGGCCGCTGCCAGGAAACGATCGATTTCCTCGGGAAGATGTTGACCGTCGGAATCAAGCAGGCTCACCCATGTGATTTCTCGGTCCAAGCATTGTCCGAGTCCTGTCTTGATCGCTTCGCCTTTGCCGCGATTTTGATTGTGAACAATGACTTCAGCTCCGGCTTCGCGTGCGCGTTGGGCGGTGGTATCGCTCGAGCCATCATCAACCACGAGCACGCAGTCGAGTCGCTCGCGAGTTCGACGAACGATGTCGCCGATATGTTTTTCGTCGTCATACGCAGGAATAACCGCGGCGGTTTGCGAACGGATCTGAGCGAGCGGATCGCCCTGCCCTTCTGTCATCGGCGCACCATCGGGTGAAAGTCCGTGCTGTAGGGTGCGCTGTCCTCAGCGCAGAGGCTCTTGGCTTCGTGACACCAAATCCGCTGAGGACAGCGGACGCTACAGCCCAGAATTTTCGCCTGCGTCTCTGCTGGCGTTGTTTCTTTTTCTTCCTTCATTGCCGGACCACCGGATGGAAATCCGCCGCATGGTAAGAGCTGCGGACCAGGGGGCCAGAAGCAACGTAGAGAAAACCTTTTCGACGCGCGATATCGCCGTAGTAATTGAATTGCTCAGGCGTGATGTATTCGACTACCGGCAAATGTTTCGCAGTCGGGCGCAAATACTGCCCCAGAGTCAGGACTTCACAACCGACCTCGCGCAAATCGTCCATCGTCTGAAAAAGTTCCGTCTCTTTTTCACCAAGACCAAGCATCACGCCGCTCTTGGTCACAATCCGGCAGCTGCCGGACGCGAGTTCCTTCGCCCGGCGCAAAACTCGCAAGGATGTCCGATACCTTGCGCGCGAGCGAACCAGCGGTGTCAGGCGTTCCACCGTTTCCATGTTGTGATTGTAAATGTCCGGGCTGGCGTCGAGCACGACTTGGATACACCAATCCTGTGCGTGAAAATCGGGCACCAGCACTTCGACAACGATCGATGGATCCATTTTCCGTATCGCCGTGATCGTACGGGCAAAATGATCGGCGCCGCCATCCTTCAGATCGTCGCGCGCGACGCCAGTGATCACGACGTGTTTCAACTTCATCCGGCGCACCGCTTCAGCCACGCGCTGCGGTTCATCTTTTTCCAAGTCAAAAGGTTTTGCCGTTGTCACCGCGCAAAATCCGCATGCGCGCGTACACCGGTCACCTGCAATCATGAAGGTGGCTGTTCCCTGGCTCCAGCATTCCCAGCGGTTTGGGCATTGCGCGCTCTCGCAGACGGTGTGTAAGCGCAAATCGGAAATGAGCGCCTTTGTCGAAAAGAAAACCGGATTCGACGGCAGCCGCACTTTGATCCAGGGCGGCTTCTGCGCCTGGTGCAATGCTGGATCAATCTTTACGCACGACATTTCCAAGAAAGTTACAGCGTTAAAAATGTTACAAAAGTTAAAACGTTGAACATAAAAAGTTGAAGCGTTGAAGCGTTACACGCCATTCCTGTCATGTTGAGCGAAGCGAAACATCTCTGATTTATCATTTTTGGGCACCGCCGAAGAAACAACTAGAGATTCTTCGCTTCGCTCAGAATGACAACGAAGCTTAAGGCTTCAACCCTTCAACCTGTTAACGATCAAATCTTCGTCCTACCCGACAGCGCAGCTGCTAGCGTCAATTCATCGGCCGATTCAAGACCGCCGCCGGCTGGAATACCGCGGGCAATGCGAGTGAGCGTGATCGGTTTGTCCTTTAACAGATCGACAATGTAATTTGTCGTGGCTTCACCTTCCACATCGGCAGGCAGCGCGAAAATAATTTCAGTGACCTTTTCCCGGTCGATGCGCTCCAGTAATTCCTTGATGCGCAAATCTTCAGGGCCGACGTGATCGAGCGGCGAAATTTTGCCTCCGAGAGAATGATACCGGCCGCGAAACGCTCGGGTCTTTTCCAGGGGGAGGATATCAGTTGGTTGTTCTACGACGCACAGCAATTCCGTCGAGCGCGAGGAGTCCGCGCATATTTCGCAGACCTCGCCGGAAGCAAAAAATCCGCAAAGGTTGCAGGCTCGAATTGACTTGCGGGTCTCTGCGACAGCGCGCGCAATCTGCTCCGGCTGATCGTTGCGCGCGCATACCATCCAAAGCGCGATCCGCTCGGCGGAGCGAGGGCCGACTCCCGGCATTTGCCGCAGTTGCGCAATCAAATTCCGGATTGCCGCGGGATATTCAGTTCTTCTCAAAGCGCGCTCAGGTTCGCGACGGCCAATCCGTCCTTTGGCAGATTTACTCCGCGTGCGATTCCGTCAACTGAAGAAGAAGCGGCTCGAGCCTGCGCAAATAAAATTGCAACGGAGGATCATCTTCCCCCTCAGAGCCCCGCGCCTTCTGAAATTCAGTGTACGCTTCCGCCCAGCGTTTTTCTCGGTAAAGAACTACGCCGCTCCAGAAGGAGTCCCGGCGCGCGATGTGTTCTGGCTTGGCCTCCGCAGCGAGCCAAAGAGGCTCGTAGATTTCAAGCCGATCACGCGAATTCAGCCCGTTCACAAAGTCGATCGGGCGCGCAACAATGGCGTCACTCACTCCATCAAAAGTAGCAGTGTCCATCAGAGCGTTTGATCCGTAGAAATGATTCAGGGCGCAGAATCTGCGAGCCAGGTCAATCGCTTCGCCGCTCGCCAGAAGCAGAGGCCGTTCGCTGTCCTTTATCGCACCGGCAACAATCGTGCCCGAGCTGATTCCCGCGCAGATGCGCCTTCTGCCAGAGGTGTCTTCGTCATCTCCGCGGCGCTCCCGGAAATTCTTATTGATGTCGAGGACAACGCGGACTGCTTGTTCGGCATGCCCAGAGTTCGGAACGGGAAATCCAAAGATCGCGACGACGCCCTCTCCGTCGGCGGCGTGCAGATAAGCACCTTGTTCAATGAGATGCGCAGTGGTCTCGCGAATAAATTTTGCA
>Ga0209648_10004184_pt1 | contig 12222 bp, 11 predicted proteins | sample GraSoi2013_115cm_FD_185830 | JGI IMG/M metagenome (GOLD analysis project Ga0209648, IMG submission 185830) | Grasslands soil microbial communities from the Angelo Coastal Reserve, California, USA - Sample 9_17_2013_115cm (SPAdes) (version 2) | ecosystem: Environmental > Terrestrial > Soil >...
CGGCGGGGTGCTCTATGTGCTGCGTTACGCGCATGCCCAGATACAGTACGGGAGTTTTGTGCCGGAGCGCGAGAGCCTGCGGAGCTTGCGGGCAGTCGTCAAAGATGCCTTGCATGGTGATGCCCGCGCGATCATCGAATGCGGTTTGCTGCTGCTGATCGCCACGCCGGTCGCGCGAGTCCTATTTTCCATCGTTGCGTTTGCGCTCGAAAAGGACCGGCTTTACGTCGTGCTTACAGCGATCGTTTTCGTGATTCTGATTTACAGCTTATTCGGTGGAGCTGCCTGATTGGCGCGCGCACGGAAATCGACGAAGGATCCGGAGCCCGGCGGGAGCGGAGCAGGGCTCATTTTGACGATTGGCCATTCGACCCGGTCGATCGAGGAATTTCTGGACTTGCTGCGGCAGCATAGAGTCGAACGGCTGGTGGACATTCGAACGATTCCGCGTTCGCGACGCAATCCGCAATTCAACACCGAGGCTCTGGCCAAGTCACTCGTGCGCGGGGGCATTGACTACGGGCACATCAAAGAACTCGGCGGCTTGCGGCATCCACGGCCCGATTCCATAAACCTGGGGTGGCGCAACGCGAGCTTTCGCGGATATGCGGATTACATGCAAACAGCTGAATTCGATGAAGCTGTGGCCCGCCTCCTGCAGCTTTGCGCCGGGAAACGCTGCGCGGTGATGTGCGCGGAGGCGGTGCCCTGGCGTTGTCATCGCTCTCTGCTGTCGGACGCGCTGGTGGCACGCGGCATTGGGGTTGAGCATATTCTTAGCGGAAGCCGGCGCGACGTTCACAACCTCACGCCATTTGCGCGAATCGAGAACGAGAGGGTCACTTATCCGCAGGCCGAGACGGCGCAGGCGGAGTTAAGATTCGATGAGAGCGAGGCCGCTATGCCCAGCAAGAGGCGCAAGACAAAGTTTACCGCCGCAAAAGAAGCACGGCGGAGGGCCAGATTGGCTGCCGGAAGTCCGCCGGTGGAGCGCGTGATCGCAGACAAGCGGCGAAAGCCGCCCAAACACAAGAAACCGCTTCAGGAATTGTGAGAGAACCCCGACTGAAGAGTCTGTGGTCCTCATTTTACGGAGAGACTCTTCGGCAAGAAAATCCAAACCCGCTCAGAATGACATGGAAACTGAGAGGCCTTGAAGCGGGGCCCGACCGGGCCTAGTTTTTGGAGTGTCAACCAGGTTTGGAGTCTGGGACGATCTCATCCGGCTTGAAGACGGGCGAGACGGGCCGGCCAACAAAACGCGCAAGTTCCTCCGAGATTTTCTCCAGGGCCCTCTTCCCAAAACCGACGCTATCGACTTTCACGGTGCCGTCGGGAGCAATCAGATAAAACGTGGGCACATTGGTGATGCCGTAATCATTCGATACGGGATAGCCATCTTCGTCGAGAAGAGCAGGGAACGTGACGCCATATTCGGCAGAGAAGTCGCGCGTATCCCGCGCGTCATCCTGAGAAATGCCCCAGAAAGTCGTGTGGTCGGAGGCGTAGGCTTGGAAGAGCCGCTCGAGAAAAGGAAAGGTGAACTGGCAAACCGGGCAGCTTACTTTGAAGAATGCGGCCACCACCGGCCCGCGTCTTAACGCTTCGCGAAGAGAGACGCCTTTGCCATCGAGGTCCTGTAGCTCAAAATCGGGCGCTTTGTTGCCGGCGTGTACTTTTGCCATCGAGTTTTTGGTAGCCGGGCCAGCGATCAGTGAATGTGGCGGGTTTTCTTGGACATGTAGTCCATGAGCAAATATTGGCCCAGCGTGTAGGGCGTGGTGAAGTAAGCCTTGCCGCGGCAAATCTCGGCCACCTTCTGGACGAAGTGCACGAGGCTATAGTCGCTGGCCAGCATAAAAGTATTAATGATGATGCCGGATTTGCGGCACTTGGCAACTTCCTCGAGGGTTTGGGTCACTACGAGAGGATCGAGGCCAAAGGCGTTTTTGTAGATGCGGCCGTCTTCGAGCGTCAAAGCGGAGGGCTTGCCGTCGGTGATCATGACGATCTGGCGCATGTCTTTCTTCTGTTGCGAGAGGATGCGCTGAGCCAGGCGCAGGCCTTCGCGCGTGTTTGTGTAGTAGGGACCGACCTGCACGCGCGCCAGTTCGCCCAGTGGGACTTCCTCGGCGCTGTCATGAAAGAGCACCAGGTGAAGCGAATCGCCGGGGTATTGCGTGCGGATCAGATGCGAGAGTGCCAGCGCCACGCGCTTTGCCGGCGTAAAGCGGTCTTCGCCGTAAAGAATCATGCTGTGGCTGCAGTCCAGCATCATCACCGTAGCGCAGGAGCTCTGGTATTCGCACTGATGGACCATCAGGTCGGGATAATCGAGGACGATGGGCACCTTGGCGCCTTCGCGGCGCACGGCATTGAAGAGCGTGGCGCTGACGTCCAGGTTCAAGGTATCGCCGAATTCATACTTCCGTGAGATTCCGCCGGATTCGACGCCGGTGGCCAGTTCGCGCGTGTCATGGCGTCCAAAGCTGCTTTTGCCGAGCGAGCCCAATAAATCTTTCAGGGTGCGGAACCCGAGAAAATCGATCGTCTTGTCGGTAATTTCGAAACGCGCCTGATTCTGCGCGTCGTGGCCGGCGCCGATCTGCCCGCGCTGCGTTTTGTCGGGGGGCGGAGTCACCTGCGGCGGCGGGCCATTGATATAACCCTCTTCCATCATTCTCTGGATCAGCCGATCGAGGAGCTCTTTCAGCTCCTGCTCCGATTTTGCCGAACCTTCCTTGGTCAATTGGTCGAGCAAGTCTTCCGGCAGCAGATCGCCTTCGGAAAGCGCGCGCAGAATGGCCTGGCGCAGCGCCTCCATCGTTTTTTCGGGATCGAATTCGGAGACGCCGTAATATTGCGATTCGAATCCGCTCTGCAGGAAAAAGTCGCCCAGCCGCTTGATCAATTCTTCCAGATCAACGGAGTCGGCCGGCTCGCCCGTGTATCGCGAATAGCGGATATATTTCACCGAAGTTCCTCACTTCCACCCCAGCACGCGCAAAGACGGCGCATGCTGGGGACCCCGGTTTTTACCAGCCAGATGCGTGCGAAGGCGACGCATATCGCGGAGCCCGTTTCCACTCTTCGGCCCCATTGTGTCGCCCTCCCGCGCGGTTTTAAGGAATTCATGGCGTCTTTTCGAAATTGGTGCAGCACAGCATTGGCCCACAATCGCTCAATTATATTGGCGCCGGGGCGGCCGGTTGAACTGCTCGCGCGGCTCCGCCGGTTTGGGCCGCTCCGCGAAGTAGCCGCGCTCTTCGTTGCGGCTGATGCGCTTGTGCGACCAGAGTCCCTCGAGTATGAATTCCGCCGCCGCGGCTGCGACGGCCGGATCGGATTTGCCGTTTGTCCCCAGGCGTTCGACATGATCGAAAAGCCCGTGGACGCCCCGCAATGCGGCGAGTTGCTCCGAGGCGGGGGCATTCTCGGGAACCTTGAGTTCGCCGCCATTCTCAAACCATTGAACAACAGGCTGCATATTGGCGTCGGCGATGTGCCTGGTATAGACCCTGCCGATTGCGGAGCGAACCAATTCTCGGGCAACCGTCTCCGCGCCCTTCAGCTCGCCTTCGTACTCCAATTCCATTTTGCCGGTAACGGCGGGGATCGCGGCGTAAATATCGGCGACGCGTGCGGAAACGTGAGCTTCCTTGTTTCTCGCGGCTCGCTGTTCGGCGTTGCTGACGACGGCCTCCATGCAGGCGATGGGCAGGCGCTGGCTGACGCCGGAGCGACGATCGATGCGTTTGTCTTCGCGCGCCAGGAAAGCGATATGCTCGACCACTTCGCGGATGTAGTCCGGGGTAAAAAGCTTGTGGCCGGAGCTGCGCTGCGTCCAGGCTTCCTGGGCAGTGATGGCCATGCCTTCTTCGACGGTGATGGGATAATGAGTGCGAATCTCGCTTCCCACGCGGTCTTTGAGCGGAGTGATGATCTTTCCGCGTGCCGTGTAGTCTTCGGGATTGGCGGTGAAGACGAGCAGCACATCCAGCGGCAGACGAATGGGGTAGCCCTTAATCTGCACGTCGCCTTCCTGCATGATGTTGAAAAGGCCGACTTGAATCTTTCCGGCCAGATCCGGCAATTCGTTGATGGCAAAAATGCCGCGGTTGGCGCGTGGCAGCAGGCCATAGTGCACGGTAAGCTCGTCGGAGAGATCGCGGCCGCCGCGCGCCGCCTTGATGGGATCGACGTCGCCGATGATGTCGGCGATGGTCACATCGGGAGTTGCCAACTTCTCCACGAAGCGGTCTTCGCGGCTTAGCCAGGCAATTGGCGTGCGGTCGCCCTGCTCCGCGACCATGTCGCGGCAAACGCGGCAGATGGGGTGCAGCGGATGATCGTGGATTTCGCAGCCGGCGATATAAGGAATTTCCGGTTCCAGAAAATCTATCAATCCCCGAAGGATGCGGCTCTTGGCCTGACCGCGCAGGCCGAGAAGAATGAAGTTGTGCCGCGCCAGGATGGCGTTGGCGATCTGCGGCAGGACCGTCTCTTCGTAGCCGCGAATGCCGGGAAACAGTGTCTCGTGCGCCTCAAGTTTTCGCAGCAGATTGCAGCGCATCTCGTCTTTGACGCCGCGATCGGCGGCGCCACCTGGGCCTGCGATGCGCCTCCACTCGCCGATTGTGGATGCTTTCCCAGCCGCGGATTCGGTGGTCATAAGGTCCCCTTCTTACTGGATACGTTCGGCGCGCAGCGCACCGGTGTGACTCTCACATTATAGCCGAACGGCAAAATCGTGCCCGGAGAGGCTCGCCGCCTGGTTTTGGCTCGTGAAGTCGTCGCGGTCCTCAGTTCGGCCCGTGGTTATTGGCGGCAGCTTTGGACCTGATTTGCTGAATCTGGATGAGCTGCGGCAAGAGTTGGTTCAGGCGGCCGATCAGCTTCAAACGGCGCTCCGCTTCCACACGCATTTCCAGCAGCTCCTGCAGGGTGTCCAGTTCGAGGGGAAGCTCGCTGGCAATTCGGTAGGCCAGCAGGCCGTCGGCCTGGTCATCGATATTGATTTCCACAGGAGGGCTGCCATGGAGCAGCAAATGGCAATCGGTGAATAAAGTGAGGAGTTCGCTGGCCGCGGCCGGGGAACCCGGCTGGAAATCATCCGCCATCATTTCAACGGTGGCTTCCAGATACTCTTTATCTTTATGAACCGCGCGGACGCGATAGGCCGATTCGCCACTCGTGACGATGTCCATCCGTCCATCCGGATAAGTGCGCGCTACGTTGCGGACCGTGGCGGTGCAACCGACGGTGGCGATTCCGTTTTCCCGGGCCAGCACGACGCCGAAAGGTGTTTCCTCATCGATGACCGTTTTCATCATGCGCTTATATCGCGGCTCAAAAATGTGCAGCGGCAAAGTCATTCCGGGCAAGAGCACCACTGCGAGAGGGAAAAGCGGAATGTGCTCCGTGGTCATGAGGGATATAGAAATTGTAACACTGTGCGGCCATACGTGCGCCGCATCTGCGGAACCTAAATCGCGCTCACGAGGGGGGCAACTGCGCGAGGGCCGCTTCCATCTCCGACCCGGCGTGCTGATCGCCGGTCCTGCGAGCCGCCTCGATACCGGTGCTAAGGGTGCGCTGGGCGTCGGCCGTTCGCGAGAGGCGCGCCAGGAGCTGTCCATACTGGAAATAACCCGCGACGTAATTGGGATTTTCGGCGAGCAGCTTTTCAAAGTTGGCGATGGCCGCGGCGGAATCGCCCTGGTTGGCGCATTCCATGGCCAAGCCGTAGCGCGCGAAAGAGTCTTGTGGATGCGCGGCAAGGAATTCCTCGAGCATGGTACGGCGAGTTTTCTTCTGTGGCTGCGTCATTGGGTCAGTTGGGCCAGCGCTCGCAAACGCGTATTATAGCCGGTCGTTCGACTCTCACAAAATTGACTCGAGCAACGCGGTCGGCTTGGAGGAACGAAGTGCCGAGAAAGAAAAGCACGGCGAGTTCTGAGTTGGCGGGGAAGCCGGTGAGCGCTTCGCGGACGGAAATGACGGAAGTGGTGCTCCCGCAGGACGCCAACGTCTTCGGAAATATCCTGGGCGGCCGTGTCATGCATCTGGTGGATATCGCGGCGGCCATAACGGCGCACCGGCACTGCCGATCGATGGCTGTGACTGCTTCGGTCGATCACATCGACTTTCGCAATCCGATCCGCGTCGGCGAGGTCATCATGTTGAAGGCGAGCCTGAACCGCGCCTTTCACACTTCGATGGAGATTGGCGTAAAAGTCTTTTCCGAAGACATTCTGACCGGGGAAAAGAAGCACACCACCAGCGCCTACGTCACGTTCGTGGCGCTGGACGAAGAGCACCGGCCCAAGCTGGTGCCACCGGTAATTTGCGAAACGCCCGAAGACCGCCGGCGCTACCGTGAGGCGCTGGTACGACGGAAGTATCGGCTGAGTCACCGCGCGAATAAGCACTAAGAAGAATGAACAAGGATCATCAGACGCCCGAACCACGGAAGCGGGCGACGGTTTGGGCGACTGCGTTGGCCTGCTCCACACATGAGCCAAGCGAAGGCCCTCCGAGGTAGTTGCCGACGAGAAAGATGCCCGGGGTACGCTCACAGAGTTTTCGCAGATCGCTAACAACTGCTTGATGGCCGAGGTTGTATTGCGGCAGCGCGTGTTGCCAGCGAGCCAGATGATGCGCGGCCGGGCTCGCGGTGATGCCCAGGACCGAGGAAAGCTCGGAAACAGCGATAGCGGCAATTTGATCCGCGCTATAGGAAATCATCTCTGGATCGGTCGTTCCGCCTAGAAAACTCGTGAAGCTGGCCATTCCTCGCGGAGCGCGTTCAGCGAAAAGCGCGGAACTCCAAACGGTTCCCAGAATGCGCAATCCCTCGCTACGCGGCACGAGAAAGCCGAAGCCCTCCAAGCCATGTTCGGTGTTCCAGTAGTTGATTTGCTCGAGGCCATACCCCGCCGAGACTTGTGCGACACTGGCATATTCGATTCGTCCAAGCACCTCGCTAAATGCAGGTTCAATGCCGCTCAACAGGCGCGCGGTTTCGTACGCCGGCGTGGCCACGATTGCAGCGTCGAAGTTCAACGATTGGGTGGTTCCGTCCCGCTTATAGGCAACCTCGAAGCTATGCGGGTTGGCGCCAGGCGAACGGCGAATCCCGGAGATCTCGGCGCCCGACAGGGCCGAGTCGCCCAATTTCTGAGTGAGCCCCGCGACTAGAACTTTCAGGCCGCCGCGAAAATTGCAAAGCGAAGCGCGCTTGCCGCCTTCGCGTCGCTGTTTTATCTGTCCGCGAATGACGCTGCCGTAGCGCTCCTCGAATTGGCGCACGCTCGGAAAAGCGCTGGCAAGGCTCAATTTGTCGGGGTCGCCTGCCCAGATTCCGGAAATAAACGGACCCACGAGATTTTCGAGCAGGTCCGCGCCGAATTTGCGGCGGGTGAATGCGGCGACGGATTCATCTGTATCGGGAGGCCGGGTGCGTCGCAATGGCTCGCAGAGGATGCGCAGCTTGGTGCGAGCCCCCAGCAGCGGCGTCGTAAGAAGCTGTGGCGGGCTTAACGGCGCCGGCACCAGGCGGCCGCCTTTAAGGATATAGCGCGGAGCGCGGGAATCGGCGATGAGCAATTCGTTGTGCAATCCAAGCTCATCGATCAATCCAGAGACGGCGGGAGTGTTTGTGAAGCTCTGCGGGCCTATATCGAAACGAAATCCATCCTGTTCGATGGTATCGATGACTCCGCCAAAGCGCGGGGTTCGCTCCAGCAGGAGCGCGGGCTGGCCGAGTTGGCGCAGGCGCCAGGCGCATGCCAGCCCGGAAATTCCGCCGCCGATGATCAAGATTTTGGGGGCGTTGGCCACAGGGACGCGAAGACGCTAAAGCGTCTTCGAGAAAAGCGGTTGTTCGGCGAGGCGCTGCTTCTCGAGATACGGGTCGAAAATCATGGCCAGATTGCGGATGAAAATGCGGCCCAGGAAAGTCACGCGAATTTCATCTTCGTCCAGCTCGATGAGGCGATCCTCCAAAAACGGATGCAGCCGCGTGAGTTCCGGCGCGAAGTAATCGTCGAAGTCGATGCCGAATTCCCGGCTGATTTCGCTCCTGCAAATGACGGCGTGGCAAAGCAGGCGCGTGATCAGCGCGCGGCGCAGCCGGTCGTCTTCGCTGAGGCGATAGCCGCGCATGGTGGCGGTACCTCGGCGTTCGACGGCTTCCGTGTAACGTGGCAGCTCGCGATAATTTTGGGCGTAGGCGGAGCCAATGGCGCTGATGGCGCTGACGCCCATTCCGTAAAGATCGGCGCCGGCCTTCGTTGTGTAGCCCTGAAAATTGCGATGGAGCGTGCGCTGCCTCTGGGCTACGGCCAGTTCGTCATCGGGTCTGGCGAAGTGATCCATGCCGATATATTGATATCCCGCTCGCAGAAACTTCTCGATGGCCGTGCAGAAAATTCGGAATTTCTCCATTCCCTCCGGCAAAGACGCGGCCAGCGAACCTTGCTGTTTGCGAATCCAGGGCACATGGGCATAGCTGAATAAGGCGATGCGATCCGGCGCGAGGGCCAGCACTTCGTCCACGGTGCGCGCGAACCGATCCGCGGTCTGGTAAGGCAATCCGTAAATCAGATCGACGTTGATACTCTCAAAACCGAGTGCGCGCGAGTGGGCGATTAATTCCGCGGTCATCTCCGGCGGCTGCACACGTTTTACGGCCCGCTGAACTTCGGGATCGAAGTCCTGAATCCCCATGCTCAAGCGGTTAAAACCGAGGCGCCGCAGTGTTTCCAAATGCGTACTGTTGGTGACTCTCGGATCGACTTCGATTCCGATTTCCGCATCGGGGGCAAACGAGAATTTCTCCGCGGTGAACCCGAAGAGATCTTCCATTTCCGCCGGGGCCAGATAGGTGGGAGTTCCCCCGCCCCAATGAAATTGCACGACATGCCGAGAAGCGGAGACGCGCTCGCCGACGTGTTCGATCTCGCGCTTGAGCGTGGTGAGGTAGGGCGGAGTGACGCTGTGGTCTTTCGTGATGACCACGTTGCAGGCGCAAAACAGGCATAGGCTTTCGCAAAACGGCAGGTGCATGTAGAGCGAAACCGGGGTCTGCGCAGCTTCGGCCTGCTCGTAAGCGCGATCGAGATCATCGAGGCGGAAATCGTCACGCCATACCGGCGCCGTCGGATAACTGGTATAGCGAGGCCCAGGCCGGTTATAGAGTTCGAGGAATTCGGGCGAAATGCGAAATCGCTCGCGCTCGAGTTCGAGATTCAGCCCGGGATTTTGCGGCTCGCTCATACCAATGATGCCGGCTTCCGCGTTTCCGCCATGGTCCTGGCCCGCGGCTCGATAGAAATATTTTCGAGGAGCGCCGATTGCCCCGCGCGGATAAAGGCCTGCGCGTTATCGACCGGCGTCTCCGGCAGAATTCCGTGGCCGAGATTAAGAATATGTCCGCGTCCCCGCGTTTGGCGGAGAGTCTCGTTCACCGAAGCCGTGATTGCCTCCGGCGCGGCCAGAAGCACAGTAGGATCGATATTGCCCTGGAGAGCGATGCGGTCCCCGAATTTTTCTCGCATCTGCGCCAAGTCCATGCGCCAATCCACACTCAGCACGCTTGCGCCCGTGCGGAGCAGGGAATTGAGCAAGTGATTCGACGCCTTCGAAAAGAGAATCACGGGCGTGTCGCCCGGCGCCAGTTCTTCGATCAACAGTTGCGTGGCGGGAAGCTCGAAATCGCGGTAGGCGGCGGCATCGAGTTCGCCCGCCCAAGTGTCGAAAAGTTGCACGGCAGCGGCGCCCGCGGCGATTTGCGCCTTCAAATAACGCGCTGTAGCGCGAGCAATTTTCTCCAGCAGCTTGCGGAAGACTCGCGGCTCATTCCGCAGCATAACCTTCGCGGCGGGGAAGCCCTCGCGCGAGCCACCTTGCGCGAGATAGCAGGCGAGCGTCCAAGGGGCGCCGGCGAATCCGAGGACCGGAATGTCCGGGCCCAACGACGAACAGAGCAGGCGAATGGCGTCGGCGACGAAGCGCGTATCGCGCTCAGGATCGAAAACAGCGAGCGCCTCCACGTCCGCGGAGGTGCGGATCGGCGACGTAATTACCGGCCCCGCATCGCCCAATTCGATCGGCGCGCCCATGGCTTCCGCGGGAATGAGAATGTCCGAGAATACGATCACGGCATCGACGCCCAGACGGCGGTACGGCTGCAGAGAAACTTCGGCGGCGAGCTCCGGGGTTTTGGCCACTTCCAGAAAGCTGTGCTTCTCGCGCAGTGCTCGATATTCGGGCAAATAACGCCCCGCCTGGCGCATCATCCACACCGGCACTCGGGAGACAGGTTCGCGGCGGCACGCACGCAGGAATAGCTCCATTCGCGTGGTGCTTTGGGGCGCGGAGATCACCTGTGCCGGTTTAGCTTCCATGCTAAGTTCTTAGAGATTCCCAGGCTTACCTTCAGGCTTACGTTTTCCTTCGCATCATAGCAAATTCACGCAGGGGCCGCATTGAGCCAAACGGACAGGCGACATGGCTCATCGGGACCATGGCCGATGAGAGACTGGCCTTGTGCCAGCCGCCCCTGGCCATCGAAGCTTTCTCGGAATGCGCGAATCGGCTGTATAATGAGCCGGTTAGCCTTCCCGATGAGCAATCACCTGGTTCTGCTCACCATTGTCTCGTATGCCGCAAGTCTCGGCGGCTATATCGCCTTTCTGGCGACCGGCCGCCGCCTGTTTGGCCGGCTGGGCACTCTGCTGCTGGTTTCAGGGCTGGCGTGCCACTATCTGGCCCTGCTCGAACGCTCCCGCTGGGCCCATACGGTCCCTTATAACGACCTCTATGGCTCGCTGTCTCTGTTTGCCTGGCTGCTGGGGGCTACGTATCTGGGATTGGAGCTCTACCACCGGGATCGCTCGGTCGGGGCGCTTGTTTTACCCTTCGTGATTGTCGTTTTCTTACTGGCGCAAGGCACCCGGGCGACGGTGCCGGCGCCTCCTCCGGCGCAAGGTCCGCTCCTTGCCTTGCACATCACGCTCGACGTGCTGGGATATGCCGCATTCGCTCTCTCCTTTGTGCTTAGCGCGATTTACCTGGTCCAAAACAGTTTGCTGCGAAGCCGGCGGCTGGGCAGCATCATCTGGCGTTTTCCCGCGCTGGAGTCGCTGGAACGCATGAGCCGCAGTAGCGTGATTGTCGGACTGGTATCGCTTTTAGTGGGGATCGCGTTCGGACTGCTGTGGGTCAATCGCATCTTCGGCCATTACTGGAACGGCGATCCCAAGGAGATCATCACCGTCGTGATTCTGGCGGTCTATGCTGGCTATTTATGGCTGGGCCGGACGGGATCCTGGCGCGGCGCGCGAGCCTCGGCGCTGTGCGTGTTCAATTTTATTCTGGTGCTTTTCAGCTATAGCGTGGTCAATCTCGATCTTTCGAATTTTCATCGGTTTTTCTGATGCGCATGCGCGACACAAGTCTTTTGGAGCGACGGAGAATTTAGCGGGTGGAGATCGTTCTCATCGGCTTGAATCACCGCACGGCTCCTGTGGAGCTGCGCGAGCGCGTCTCCTTTACGGAGGACGACGCTCGGCTGGCATCCGAACAGCTGCGGTCGCGCGGTGTCTTGTCTGAGACGCTCGTTTTGTCCACGTGCAATCGCAGCGAACTCTACGGAGTGCCTCCGGAGTCAGCGACAAACGACAGCGCCGGCGCGATGGAGCTTTTCCTGGCGACCTTCCATAAGATCGAGCCCGCTATGCTGAATGGCAGCCTCTATCGTCGCCACGATCGCGAGGCCGTGCGGCATCTCTTCCGCGTCGCGGCGGGCCTGGACTCCATGATGCTCGGCGAAGCGGAGATTCTTGGCCAGATACGCGAAGCGTATCGCATCGCGCTGGACCACGGCGGTACGGGACCGGTGCTCAACCGCATGTTCCAGAGCGCGCTCGAGGTGGGCAAGCGCGTTCGCGCTGAAACGCAGATCAGCGCGCGGCCGATGTCCGTGGCTTTTGCCGGCGTCAAACTCGCGGAGCGCATCTTCGGCAGCCTGCGATCCCACTCCGCGCTCATTTTGGGCGCGGGATCGACGGGAGAGCAGGTGGTCGCTCATCTGCGCGACCGTGGGATCTCGCGCCTCGGTGTGGCTAATCGTTCGCGCCAGCGAGCCATGGAGTTGGCGGATCGCGTCAGCGCGGAAGTGGTCGACTGGGATGCACTGGAGTCGGCGCTGCTCTGGCC
>Ga0209648_10004185_pt1 | contig 12221 bp, 13 predicted proteins | sample GraSoi2013_115cm_FD_185830 | JGI IMG/M metagenome (GOLD analysis project Ga0209648, IMG submission 185830) | Grasslands soil microbial communities from the Angelo Coastal Reserve, California, USA - Sample 9_17_2013_115cm (SPAdes) (version 2) | ecosystem: Environmental > Terrestrial > Soil >...
CACCGTCCTGCCAGCGTTCATCTCTCATCCCTCCTGGTGCCAAAGGATGGAGAATGGGGCCGTCCCAATTCAAATCGAAAACGACTCTTTTCGCTGCTAAATTCATATGTGCCAACAGCTTCGCAAATATCTCAAAATACTCAACCGGACACTACTGGCCAGCGGTGTGTTGATCGGACCCGGGCTGACCACGTTAGAGCGGATACGACGGTCCTTCAGATCTGTAGTCCAGGTTCGCACGAAAGAGCGAATTGCGGCCTTACTCGCGGCGTAGACACCGAAAGCGGCAGTGCCCTTAACACTCGCGACAGAGCCGTTGAGAATGATAGAGCCACCATCATTCAGTAGCGGTAAGGCCTTTTGCACCGTGAACAGCGTTCCCCTCACATTGATGTTGAATAGTTTGTCGAAATGCTCCTCGGTGATGGCCCCAAAGGGAACAAATTCGCCAACGCCGGCGTTGGCGAAAACAATATCGATTCGCCCCTTCGCGTTAGAGACGGTCTCGTAAAGACGATCAAGGTCAGCCAATTGGGCAACGTCTCCCTGAATGCCGGAAACGTTGGTGCCGATTGCCTTCACGGCCTGGTCGAGTTCTTTCTGGCGGCGGCCCGTGATGAAGACATACGCACCCTCTTTGACAAAAAGCTTTGCCGTAGCTAACCCAATCCCTTCTGTGCCGCCGGTGATGACAGCGACCTTACCTTCGAGCCTTTTAGGCATTGTTTTTCCCTGTTCCTGCCGAGCTCTGATGGGCGTCGAGCCACTTCCGAATATTCGAGACGGTATCCTCGTAGAACGTATTGTAAAGATCATGCGATACGTATCCGATATGCGGCGTCGCGAGTACGTTGTCGAGGGTCCGGAAGGGGTGAGACGCAGGCAGCGGCTCAATGTCGAATACGTCGATCGCCGCGCCGGCGATTTGCTTGTTCTTCAACACGCTGATCAAAGCTTGCTCTTCGACGATCGGCCCGCGCGACGCGTTGATCAACCAGGCTGTTGGCTTCATTCTCTCCAGCTCCGCGGCTCCCACCAGGCCGCGCGTACGGCTGCTCAACACCAAATGGATCGTCAGGATGTCGGCCCGCTCGAACAGCTGGTCCTTGGAAACCAGGATTGCGCCCGCTGCTTTGGCGGCCTCGGGCGTCATGTTCTGGCTCCAGGCAATCAGATTCATTCCAAAAGCGCTCCCGACCCGCGCGACCTCTGATCCAACCCGCCCAAGTCCCAGAACGCCCAGGGTCTTTCCACGCAGATCCGTGCCCACTGTTTGCTGCCAGCCGCCGGATCGGACGGAGTTGCTCTCCGTCACGATATGTCGCGCGGAGGCCAAGATCAGCGCCCAGGTAAATTCGATCGTCGGGTCCGACCTATACCCCGTGTGAACCACTGCGATCCCATGCTCGCTCGCAGCGGCGACATCGATCGACGCGTTTCCAGATCCGGTCGAGGCAATGAGCTTGAGATTGGGAAGGCGCTCAATGACGTTGCGGGGCAACGGGGACCGCTCGCGCATAACGCAAACGACATCAAAAGGCAGCAACCTCTCAATCACGGCGTCCGGATCGGCAAGGTGGTCCTGAAATACGGCGATGTCCGCTCGATCGCGGAGCACCGACCAATCGGCGCTCTCAAGCGCCACATTTTGGTAATCGTCCAGAACAGCGATCTTGTACTTCTTCATTGGCATCCATCCCGCGGTGATTCGTTCGAGTGTCTGTCAGGGTTTAACATTAGCCTTCGCGCCCCGTTCGATTGCCAAGAGCAAGTCGGAGGATGGGAATTTTTCCTTCATAGTATTAATAAGGCTATCCGCATCTTTGGCTTTTTTGAGTTCTTCCTCAAAAACTAATAAATAGTTTCCCGTAAAATCTAGGGCGGTACTCGTGTCCAGGGGAGCGCCAACCTTGCTATGTCCAGGAATAACAACCGAAGGTTTTAGTTCTCTGATTTTCTGTAATGAGTTCAACCATTTCCCTCTGGCCTTACTGTCTGTTTCGGCGGTGTAGACGTGCATGTCATTGAACAAGACATCGCCAGCAATGAGAATTCCCTGTCCAGGAATCCAAAGCATCGTGTTTTCATCGGTGTCGCCTTGGATATTTTTAAGGACCTCTATTTTTGAGCTCTCAAATTCTATAAAGTTGCCGTCGAATTTTTCGATAGCAACAGCGTGAGACGTTGCACCTGTGCCCAAGATCTTTTTCCATTTGTCTATTTTCTCTTGATAGACGATGTTGATTCGATCGACTACCGCAGAAGTGGCAATGATTCTCACTCCCGGATATGCCTCCTTAAAAACCTCCAGACCAAGAAAGTGATCGGCGTGCGCATGGGTAATGTAGATAGTGGACAACGGCTTCTTAGTTTCTTCGATTTGCTGCAATACTTTTTCAGCACTGGTTTTTGTTAACTGCGCGTCGACCAACATCACTTCGCGGGCGCCCTCGATAATCACGGAGTTAGCCCAAAACTGATCGTCGGGAGAGGTGAACACCTTGATTGAAAAACCCTGCTGACCAGCCGCAAATGCAGATGGCCACGAAATTAGAAACATGAGCCCAATCACCGCTGAACCAACAGCAAGACGCTCCATAAATTTTCCTCTCTTGATCCATACAGGAGTTACTTCGCAGCCAAATTCGGCGGCAAAGCAATTGCCAATGGCCGGGTCCAGCAATTCCGATGGTCCCAACTTGACGCGTCGGCTTGCCCCGCAGCATTACTACTTTTGCGGTGAAGGCGCGTTCTCGTCCCATCGATCGGTAAATACCACCGGTACCCAGCTATACCCACTCCCGTCCTTGCGCAAGCGACCCAGGGCAGGAAACAATGACGTATGCGGCGCCGCGATCAAAACATCCTCGCGCGCGAGCTTAGACAGCAATTGATTTCGCGTCGCGGCAGCCGCAGTCTGGTCGATGTCGAAAATCGCGGCGACCTCGGGATGCTGCAGTTGGACTCGCTGTGCATGGATGATGTCGCCCCAAAACAGAATTTTTTGTCCCTTGGACGAAAATTCATAGCCGGTATGTCCCGGGGTGTGACCAGGCAGCGGGACGATTTGCATGCCGTCGACGATTGGCTCGGAGCCACTAAACGTGTGCCATTTACCGGCCTTGATGTACGGCGCTGCGATGGCTTGAGCACTCTGGAAGAACGGCTGCGCATCCTTCGGCGCCTTAGCAGCGATTTCCGGCGACAACCAAAAGTCGCTTTCGGCCTTGGCGACGTAAACATCGGCATTGGGAAAGACCCGCTTTCCGTCCTGCGTCGTGAGGCCACCGACGTGATCGGAATGGAGGTGCGTGACCAAAACGAGGTCGACTTCTTCCGGCGTGTAGCCTGCGCTGCGGAGGCTGCTCGCTAGGCGTCCGAGAGCTCCGCCACCCCACCAGGTGCCGGCGCCCGCATCGACCAGGATTAGTTGCTTGCCTGTGTTGACCAGGAAGCCCATATCAACAACATCCAGCGTGTGCGGATCTTCTTGCAGTGCCTTTACAACACCCTCCATCGTCGCCTTCGTTCCGTTCAGCCACTGCTGATCGAATACGCCGGTACCATCGTATAGGGCCGTCACTTCGAGGGCGCCGACTTTCAGTCGGTAGAAGCCCGGAGCCTGATCATGATGCTGGGGTGCGCCAGCCAGAGCTGCGTTTGGAGCGGTGACAAAGCTGGCCAGCGCTGCGAGGAGAACGGCGGCGAAGCGCATCGAATTTCTCTTGAACACGTTTCTTGTTGTCTGTGCGGAGAGTTCCACTGCTTCGTCTATGCTTTTCATTGGTATGTATCCCTCTTCTGAGTTTGAATTCGGCTCTGATGTTGCATTTGGGCTCTTGCAAGCGGATCAGTCGGGCGACCCGCCTTCTTCCGGTCTGGTTGCATGATCATAAACACGACGTTCGGTGCAGCGAGCTTCATCGCGGGGAGATGCGATTCTACTTCTCCGTTGAGACGGAACCATTCGCTGCTTGCTCAATGAGAGAAGCAACGGCGCGCGGCTGCGAGACGTAAATCGCATGGCTTCCCTTAACTTCGACAACTTTTGAACCGGCGCGTTTCGACATGGCCCGTTGAGCGTCGGGAGGAATCATTTTGTCCTCCGTAGAAACGAGGTACCAACTGGGCTTGGATTTCCACGCTGGTTCGCTCACCATTCCGCTGAGTGCCTGCACGCCCCATGGAACCTGAGAATCGGCCATGAAAGCGGCCAAACCAGGATTTACATCGGCGGCGAACGAGGCCGCGAACTTGGACCGGTCCAGAGAAAGGAACCCGTCCTGCGGCGGTAGGATTGGCGGTGCTGGCGCCCCCGGCGGAGGATTCTTGATCAGCGTTTCCACTGACTCGCCCCTGTCAGGCGCAAATGCGGCAACATAGACAAGCCCTACCACCTTGGGGTCGGTACCCACTTCCGTAATCACGACGCCCCCATACGAATGCCCGACAAGGATGACTGGGCCATCCTGCTCGGCAATGACCCTCTTTGTTACGGCCACATCGTCGGCGAGCGAGATAGTGGGATTCTGTACGATGGTAATGTTGTAGCCTTTCTTCTTCAATGTGTTGTAGACGCCTTCCCATCCCGAGCCGTCCACGAAACCGCCGTGGATCAGCACTATGTTCTTGACGTTGTGTGGGGCGCTTGTCTGCGATGTCGCAGCCAGCGCCCCACCAAATACAAGCGCTATGATGGGCAGTAGCCCCAACGTCATACGTCGAATGTTCAGTTTGGATGTCACCGTTTTGCTCCTTTTCAATTTGAGCCCCTGCAAGCGGATCAGTCTGAGCGATCCGTCTTCTTCCAGTCTGGTTGCATGATGCAACCACTGATAGGATGCCCGAATCTGGTATAATGGTGCAACCAGATTTTCTGGCGATCAGCTACGAGGAGCTATGCGACACAAATCCTTCAAAGCCAACGCGTGCCCCGTGGCACGCTCGCTGGACACCATCGGCGAATGGTGGTCTCTGCTCATCGTCCGTGATGCCCTCGGTGGCATACGGCGCTTCTCCGATTTTCAGAAGAGCTTGGGGTTGGCAAAGAACGTCCTGAGCACGCGCCTCAAGAAGTTGGTTGCGTGCGGAATCCTGGAACAGGTGCCGGCTTCGGACGGCAGTGCCTACCGGGAATATGCCCTAACCCCAAAAGGCCGAGAGTTGTTCCCGGTCATCGTTGCTTTGCGTCAGTGGGGAGAAAGTTATCTCTTCTCCCGCGGCGAGAAACGTCTTCAGGTTCTGGACAAACACACCGGAAAGCCCTTTCGAGTGCAAGTACACAACGCGAAAGGGGAAATCCTTACGGCGAACGATCTGGAACTGGTTACTGTTACGAATTGAATGAACCTTTACGGCGTCCACCTCCTCTACTCTTGCTCCCGAAACACCTGCCCGTAGGTCTTGCCATAGGGATAAAAGCGATCACGTTGACCCTGTTCCCAAGCGGCTTTCAACTCCGGCGTAGTGATCTCCCAGTCCGGCCGGCATTTCTTCAACGCAGCGCGCAAGTCTTGCCGTAGCTCTTCGATGGTCGGTCGGCCAAAAAACCAGTAGCCGTTGTAGATTTTGAATATGACGAGACCAGGTTCGAGGACGATGACATGCGGGATCATCGGATTGTGCTCGGGGTCCGTGTACTCGGCGATGTCGAGATCCTTCTGAACCTTTCGTCCCGGATCGGATAAAAAGGTCCAATGAGCGCCGACGCCGTCGCGGTACTCGTTCGTCAGAAGCATGTTGTCGGTACTGATGGTGACGAGCCTGGAGTAACCGACTTCCATCTCGTGATGAAGTTGGACCAGACCCTCGGCCTGGCGCCGATCCTTCGGGCAGAATCCTCCCCGGCTAAGCACTAGAACCATCGGATCTGGCCCCTGAAGATCGGAAACCTTCCGACGTTTGCCCGCGTGATCGGTCAGCTCATAATCGGGAAACAGTGCGCCAGGTACAATGTCGGCTCTCATGGGGGTTGAACCTCCTCTAAGACAATGCAACGTGTCTGCCTTCTATCGGGCACTCGCATAGGTCACGAACTTGTCGCCGAACATTGGCTGACCACTCTTCGATTGTTCTTGTGTGACCTCGTCTTGGATCACATCCCAATGCTCCACGAGAACGCCATCCTCAATGCGAACGATGTCCGCCGCAATCCAGTTCACGGGGAGGCCGAAGCCCGAAAATCGTCCGTGCACGATGACGAAATTCCCTTCAGCGACAATCGCTCCGGGCTCATATTTGAGAGTTGGCGGAAGGCTCTTGATGAGATCAAACAGGCCCTCACGACCGGGAGCAATGTGCGCGCTGTGTTGAATGTAGTGAGGTGACCAAAACTTCCCGGCAGCGGCGTAGTTACGCTTGTTGAACAACGTATCGAACGCTTCCAGCACCAGCGATTTGTTTTTCGACTCAACTGTACGATTCATTGCTACGTCAACCTCCTCCTAAAGCTTTGATCCACCGTCCACAGGGATACTGGCACCGGTGATCCAGCGCGCCTTGTCCGAAGCCAAGAACGCGACTACATCCGCCACGTCCTCCGGCTTGCCGATTCGCTTTAGTGCTTGCATCCCAAGAGCAGCCTCGCGACCTGCTTCAGTCTTAGTGAAGTTCGACATGTCCGTATCGATTACACCGGGCGCGACTGCATTCACCCGGATACCTCGGGGCCCAAGAATGGCAGCCCAGTTCTTGACAAGAGTCTCCAATGCGCCTTTGGTCGAGGCGTAGGCAAGGATCGAAGGGCTATCCAAGCTGGGCTTCCCAACTACGGCGTGAGCCCCGATCGAAGAGACCACGATGATGTTCGAGCCTTCACTTAGAATGGGCAGGAGTTGCTGCACCAGAAAAAACGGACTTCGCACATTCGTTGCAAAGAGATTGTCAAAATCTTCTACGGTGTGATCCCTGATCGTTGCAGCCTTCGAGATACCAGCGTTGGACACGGGCACATCCAATTGCTTGCCGACGATGGATCGAACTTCCTTTGCCAGTAGGGTTGCTCCCTCTGGATTTCCCAGGTCTGCCCTTATTGCGTCGGCGCGGCCTCCTTTGGAGTGGATACTCTCGACCACAGACTGGGCTTCCTGGACGGAGCGGCCGTAGTGAACCAATACATGTGCGCCCGTCTCAGCAAGCGCCAACGCAGTGGCTCGTCCAATTCCGCGAGAAGCCCCCGTCACCAGTGCAGTTTTGCTGTGCTGAACCATCCTTACTCCTTACCGCCTCGTCCGAGCCGACATCCGAACATCAGTCGGCTGCCGCGCTACTGCTGACCGTCGCAATCCTGTCGCTTTCATCCAGAAACCGATTTGTTTCAAAAACAAAATCCTCGTGATACTCGTACCAAGATCCATGGCTGGCGTCGGGATAGAGGATCAGCTTGGCATTTGGCGTGTTTTGAGCGAGATAGAGTGAATTCACGGTGTAGACGATGACGTCGTGATTTCCGTTCACCACCAGGGTCGGCTGCTGGATGTTTTTCAGGTACGCGAAGCGCTCTCCGGGGTGAGAGCCCCACTCGCCGATGGCAGCAATCTGGGCTGGCGCAACCTTGTCGCTGATTGGCGTATCGCGGTTCTCAGTCCGCGAGAGGTAACGCTTCAGGAATGCTCGGCCAGCCGTCTGGCTCTTCTCCGAATCAGTAAAGAAGACTTTCAGCCACAGGTTTTCGGGTGGGTTGTAGGTCGCGCCAAAGATTGCCGCCGTCTCCGGGGTGATGTGGCCCTGGCCATTTCCCGCGTCATGGTTACGCGGGGCGGTCCCGACCAGAATGAGCTTGCGAATCAGGTCAGGACGGTCGAGCGTGATCTGTTGCGCAACCATTCCGCCGATCGAGAAGCCAAGAAGATCGACCTTCGTCAATCCGAGACCATCGATGAACGCTTCCGCGTTCTTCGCCATGCCTGCAAAGGTCGTCGGCACTTCGCCGGTCGAACTTGCGACTCCCGCATTATTGAAGAGGATGACCTCACGCTCCTTGGCAAGCCCGTCCAGAACCGCAGGATCCCAGTTGTCGAGGTTTCCGGTGAAGTGCTGGTTAAAGACAAGGGGCAAACCGCTTCGCTTGCCCCAGCGCCGATAGGCGAAGCGAATGCCATTGGCCTCAACAAACTGCGTCGGAACCGTTACTGCTGTATAGGTGCTCATTGTCCGATCCTCTTTCGTTGCGATAGATGATGTTAATCGGCTGGGCTGCGCGGTCCGGTGCTCACAGAATGAGGAGTCTGAGAATGGCAGGCGCTGTAACGCCAAGACTTGCACGATTCATCCGCTTATTCGCCCTACAAATTAGCCAGCCGCGACCGCACCTGTTACAACCGCCAAGGCTGCTCTTGCGCAGTCGACGTCGTTCTGCACCGTGGGCGCCCCGCTCAGACCGATCGCCCCGACAATTTCTCCGTCCACCTTAATGGGAAACCCTCCTCCCCACGCAGCCATACGCGCAAGCGTGGGGATGCCAGCTAAAAGCGACGGGTCGCCCTGGATAAAGTTGAAGAAGTCTTGCGTGGAGACGCCCAACAGAGCTGTATAGGCCTTATTCTGCGCCATCTCAATGGTAGGAATCGGGGCCCCATCCATCCGGCCAAAGGCCTTGAGATTGCCGCCATCATCGAGAATGGTTACGTTCTCGCTGACGCCAAGTTCTTTGGCTTTGGCCACTGCTGCATTCACCATTTTCTGTGCCAGTTCAAAAGAGATACTGTGTTTCTTCACCACGTTAGGCATTGGATTCTTTCCTCCCTTTGGTACGTATTGCGTTTTGATCATCCCGCACTTCGCGCAATCGAGGCGGCCTTTGATGAGGTTTAGTCGGCGATCATTCCTCCGTCCACCGGGATGGAAGCGCCAGTCATGTACGAAGCATTTGCCGAAGCAACAAAGGCGATCACGCGAGCGATCTCCTCCGGTTTTGCCAGACGCTTGACGGGTACTGTCGAGACCAGCGCCGATTTGTTTTCATCTGTACTGGTGAAGCGTGTGAGCATTCCCGTATCCGTAGTGCCCGGAGCGACTACGTTTACCCGAACTCCGGTCCCGGCGACTTCCAGCGCGGCGGACTTCGTCAGCCCCTCCACCGCATGTTTGCTGGCCACATAAACGGACGCCCCAGCGGCGCCGACACTTCCATAGGCCGACGAGACGTTGACGATGCTCCCGCTTCCCTGTGGGAGCATTATGCGCAGTTCATGCTTCATGCTTAGCAGCGTGCCGAGCACATTGGTGTCGAAGGTGGCAGCGAAGCTTTCGGCGGTTTGTTCCGTAACTGGGCCAGGCGCACCTTCTGTGCCGGCGTTGTTGACGGCCACATCCAGACGTCCGAAACGCTTGACCGTTTGATCCACAAGGTTACGCACGTCCTCATCCTTGCGGACGTCAGTACGAACAAAAATGGCCTCTGCTCCGAGCCCTTGTAACTCTGCGACTAGCTCTTGTCCTTGTTTGTCTCGACGCCCAGACACAACAATTTGTGCCCCTTCTCGCGCAAAGATTATTGCGGCGGCGCGACCGATTCCTGTCAGTGCGCCAGTAATCAAAACAACTGGTGAATTCATAACTCCCCTCCCTTGATCTCGAGGCCATGCCACCTAGGCTCGTTGACCTTGCGCAGCACTTTCGATTTGCGCAGGGCCGCTTTGGCGTGAAAGATCCGCGCCTTGGCAGCCGAAACCGAAATACCGATCCGTGCCGCCGTTTCCTCAATCGAACGGTGTTCCAATATTTGAAGCTCAAGAGCACAGCGAATCGTAGGGCGAAGGTTGCTGATTGCGTCTCTAAGAATTCTTTCCTGCTCTCGCTCTGCGAACCGTCTTTCGGGATTTGGAGTAGAGTCCGGTACTTCCCACACCGTCTCGTCTACACCTGGACCATATGCCGAAAGTTCACGCGAATTACGTTTCTTCCGAAGGATCATCAGTGCGGAATTGATCCCAATGCGTGTCAGCCACGTAGAGAAGGTGGATCTTCCGTCGAAGCTCTTGAGATGGATGAATGCCCTTAAGAGAGAGTCCTGCACCGCATCTTCGGCGTCTTCAAGGTTTCGAGTTATGCGATGCACAGTGCGAAAGAGCTTTTCCGCGTGTGCTCGATACAGCGTGTCGAGCGCGGCAGTTTCTCCGCTCCTTGCTGTTGCCAGTAAGCTAGCGTCGTTCGTGCCCATCACCTCTTGTAGAGCCGATGGTGCAGCGAGTACGCCCGGTGCTGATACTTCGACTGCTCTATACGTGCTTCCCATCGTCATCCTCCAAAGGAGCCTGTCGTACGTTTATCGGTGGGTGCTTTTTGGCCGACCGCGTTCCCGGAGCATCCATTCCCGGATATAGGGCGAGCAGTGCAGCACTGAGATTCCTTCCGCCTCACACGCGTTGAGAAAGCGAACACCTTCGACATCCACGAGATCCAACTCCTCCAAATCCAAAGCTACTCGTGGTCCGCCACGCTCGATCTCCGCCTTCACCTGGTCACGGTGCTCAGATCGAAACGCCCCGCTCAGCCGAATCCGCGTTCTGCGCTTACCAGAACTCCGTTCAATCTTCAGAGTCATTGGTCTCTGGTCCGAAGCACACTCTTAGGAATGCAACGAGTGGGCCATTCACAATTCGTTGAGGAGATGCGACTTAGAAGTGTCGTCGACCCTGAATTTTGAGGAATTCCTGTTTGGTGAGGAAAACGCAGTCGACAAGCAGGTTCCCGCGCTCGAATCAGCTAGCCTGTGGGATTTTGAACCGATATTTGTTGATTCCCAAGCGCTTGATTTTTGAGTCGAGGGTTCGCGTCGGGAGCCCTAGATTGGCTGCCGCGCCCGTTGGCCCCGAGATGCGGCCGTGGCTTTCTGCCAGTGCGACTTCAATCATTCCCTTTTCCTGCCTAAGCAGCGCACCATTAAGTGCAACCCGTGGACGACTGAAGGTTTGACTCGGTTCGAGCTTGAGCCACGTCTCGTCCACAGAAAAAGTATCTCCGTCGCTTAGGATGACGGCCCGCTCAATTACATTTTGTAGCTCACGAACGTTGCCCGGCCAGCCGTACGCTTGGAACAGTTTGAGAGTTTTTCTATCGATTGTTCTAAATTTCTTTCCAGCCTTTTTTCCGAAGCGATCAATGAAGTACTCGACAAGCAAAGGAATGTCTGGTGCGCGATCGCGTAACGAGGGCATCTCAATAGGCACGACATTAAGTCTGTATAAGAGATCTTGGCGAAACTTGCCTTCGGCCACGAGCGCGTTCAAATCACGATGCGTGGCCGCCAGCACTCTTACGTCAACGGGAATTGGCTTATTACTGCCGACGCGTTCGATCTCACGTTCTTGCAGCACTCGTAACAGCGCAATTTGGATTTCCGGGGGCAAGTCGCCTACTTCGTCCAGGAAAATTGTCCCGCCATTAGCCGATTCAAAACGCCCCAGGCGCCGTTGCGTCGCACCGGTGAAGGCGCCCTTCTCGTAGCCGAAGAGTTCGGAAGCAATCAACGATGTGGGGATTGCGGCGCAATTCACACCAATAAATGCCCGTTCCCCGCGGTTGGATCGCTTGTGGATGGCGCGCGCAATCAACTCCTTTCCCGTGCCGGTTTCCCCTAGAATCAGGACTGTGGAATCCGAATGTGCCACCTTGCCGACTTGGCGGAGCACTTTACGCAGCTCCTCGGAGGAGCCGACTATGTCCTCAAACATCGAGTCACGATCGATTTGCTCTCGCAACGCGACGTTTTCGTTTCGCGTCCTGTCTTCGTTCCGCTTGCGATCGTCGATGTCGGTTCCCGTCGCATACCAACGAATGACCTTTCCGCTCTCGTCCAGTAACGGGTTGTACCGCATCAGGAACCACCTATGCTTACCATCCTTTCCCAGAGCCCGTTCCTCGTTTTCGAAGGGAGCGGTGTCGGAGAGAGCTTTGTAACGTTCTTCGCGAAGTCTCTGAACGTCGTCGGGATGGAAAACGCGCGCCCGAAAATCGTCGGTTTGCACGTCGTCCAGAGACAGTCCGGTGTACTCAAGCGCCACGCGATTTGCATAAATGGCTTTCCCATCCGGATTCAAGACGATGATGGTTTGCGGAATCGCATCGGTCATGCGCCGAAGTTCTTCTTCATCCTTACGGAGCTTAGCTTCGGCGCGCTTAAGGTCATCGATGTCCGTATCCGTTCCATACCAGTTGACAATGTTGCCCGATTCGTCGCGCAGTGGCTCAGCCCGAAACAAGAACCATCGATACACTCCGTC
>Ga0209648_10004186_pt1 | contig 12221 bp, 12 predicted proteins | sample GraSoi2013_115cm_FD_185830 | JGI IMG/M metagenome (GOLD analysis project Ga0209648, IMG submission 185830) | Grasslands soil microbial communities from the Angelo Coastal Reserve, California, USA - Sample 9_17_2013_115cm (SPAdes) (version 2) | ecosystem: Environmental > Terrestrial > Soil >...
GATGGCGGCCCACGCCCGCAAGGCCGGCATCATGGTCCGCCAGGTTGAAGACGAGATTGGCGTGGGGAATATGGCGATCGGTGCGGCCCATGCCGGCGTCCGGTCCATGTGCGCCACCTCCGGCGGCGGCTTTGCGCTGATGAGCGAGGGCCTAGGCCTCTCAGCCATGATGGAAACTCCCGTGGTGGTGATCGACTGCCAGCGGGCTGGCCCATCCACAGGCGTTCCCACCAAGACCGAACAGGGCGATCTCTGGCAAATGTTGGGCGCTGCTTTTGGCGATTATCCTCGTGCCATCGCTGCCCCGCTCGACATTGGAGATTGTTTCAAGATCATTCCTGAGATTTTCAATATCGCCGACCGGTTCCAGTGCCCGGGCATCGTTCTGTGCGATCTACTGCTGTCGGAAGGCAGGCTCAGTGTCGACCCGAAGGATTTGGAATTTGCCCCCGTCATTGATCGCGGGGAGCTGATCACCGCTGCTTCCTCCGGGCCAAATGGCGACGGTGACTACAAACGGTACAAGATTACAGAAAGTGGCATTTCCCCGCGCGCTGTGCCGGGCGTTCCTGGGCATATCCACACTGCTGCCAGTGACGAGCACGATGAAGACGGCGTCTTGATCAGCGACGAATTCACGAACCCCCAAAAGCGCCGCGTCATGATGGAAAAACGCATGCGGAAAGTTGGCGGCATTGAAGCCGCGGTGCCTCCGCCTGTGCTCTGGGGCCCGCATGATGCTGATGTCACGCTTATCGGCTGGGGATCGACCAAGGGAGTGATCGAGGAGGCCTGCGAAATCCTCACAGAGCAAGGCATTTCAGCCAATCAGCTCCAGATCCGCTGGCTCGTGCCTCTGCACGGCGACGCAATTCTGGACATCCTCAGAGGCTCGCGGCACACGATCATCGTGGAAAACAACTACAGCGGCCAGTTCGCCCGCTACCTGCGCAGCGAAACCAGCCTCGTGCCGGACGGGTGCATCCGCAAGTACGATGGGGAACCCTTCATGCCCCACCACATTGTCGAAGCGGTAAGAGAACAACTGAATGGCAAGTCCAAGCTTTCCGTACCTGCCCATGAAATCTTGGTTTGAGGAGAACAAAGATGGCGACAGCTCTAGCAACTACCAACCACGTGGCAATCGCCGACTTGAAAGGCAAAGTCGATCCCGACTGGTGTCCCGGATGTGGCGACTTTGGTGTGCTGGCCGCGGTCCAGAAGGCGCTGGTCGAGTTGCAGATACCAAACCACAACGTGGTGACCATCAGCGGTATCGGCTGTTCGTCAAACCTCCCCGGATTCATCAATACCTACGGCATGCACACTCTGCACGGTCGGGCTCTGGCTGTAGCCACTGGAGTGAAGCTTGCGAATCACGAACTGACCGTACTGGTGACTGGCGGTGACGGTGACGGCTTTGGTATCGGTGGCAATCACTTCGTGCACAGCATGCGCCGCAACGTTGACCTGCTCTACATCGTCATGGACAACCAGATTTATGGCCTCACCACCGGCCAGACCTCACCCACCAGCCGCCTCGGTATGAAGACGAAAAGCATGCCCTTTGGAAGCATCGAGGCGCCGGTGAATCCAATTTCGCTGGCTCTCGCCGCCGGAGCCACGTTCGTTGCCCGCGGGTACAGCGCCGAACAGAAGCACCTGACGGACCTGATCAAGCAAAGCATTCAGCATAAAGGATTTTCGTTCCTGGATGTCTTCAGCCCGTGCGTCACTTATAACCACGACAACACTTACCAATGGTTCCGCCCCCGCGTGAAAAAGCTCGAAGACGACACCGCGTTCGATCCTGCGGACTGGATGGCCGCGATGGGAAAATCTCTGCTTTGGGGCGAGGAGATTCCAATCGGGAAGTTTTTCGAACGCACTGATGTGCCGACTCTGCACGGAGCAGAGCCAGTGCTGGATGCGGGCCCTCTCGCACATGCTGACACGCGGATACCCAGGGATGTAACCCGCGCTTTCATAGAGGAGTTGATGTAGAGGATAACAGCACCCGCTCCCCGGACCATCAGACTCTGTGCACCAATACGCCTCACTCCCCAACTTCGGCCGGGCAGCTATCGCTTCCTGCGAATCTGACCATTGCGGGTGGATGACGGGCAATCCGTAAGTAACAGAAAAACGGTCAAGCCGAATAACGTGGCATGATCGTCGCAAATGCCGATCAAATTTGCTCGGGATCGCGGTACAAGGACGGTACAAGGTAAATCTGGAGTGCGGTTCACGACCCAGCGGCTTCAGAGCCTTCTCGAGCTGAAAGAGAGTCGAGCCTGAATAGCAGATTACCTGACGTCCTTCGTTGATCAGGCGGATTCTGGCAATGCGGAGCGTGCTCACGATATCGATGGCGCGATCATAGTCGCTGCCATCAGGCGTCTAGCCGCCGGTCAGGCCGGTATTGGGGCTCCAATTACCTCCGGATTGCCGACCATTAAGGATCGAATGTTCTCTACATTTCGATTGTGTCCATTGATGCGCGAGAATAGCAGACCACCTAATCTAATTCGCCTAGACTGGGACAATATTCTGCGGAGCTTCTCTGATCAGACATACACGCGGCGCAGCATTTCGGCGGCGCTTTCGTCGAGCAATTCGGCGCGCCGGACTTCTTCAAAACGCGCTAGCAGGTCATCGACGCGAATCCGCTTCTTTTCGGCTCCTTGGAAGTCCTGAATGATACGGCCTCGATGCATCATGATGAGGCGGTCGCCGAGATTGGCGGCTTGCTGCATGGAGTGGGTCACCATGAGCGTCGTCAGCTTGTCACGCCTGACAATGGTATCGGTGAGCGCAATCACCTGGTCCGCGCTCTTGGGATCAAGCGCAGCCGTGTGCTCGTCGAGAAGTAGCAGGTCCGGGCGCAACCACGTTGCCATGAGCAAAGTTAGTGCCTGCCGCTGGCCACCTGACAGCGAGCCGATGGGATTTTTCAGTCGATCTTCGAGACCCATGTTCAGCTGGCGGACACGATCGCGAAATTGGCTGAGCAGAGCGTGTCCCAGCGGCCAGCCCAGCCGCCGCGGCTTCCCGCGGTACGCGGCCAGTGCCAGGTTTTCTGCTATGGACATGTTAGCGGCTGTGCCGCTGAACGGATTCTGAAAAACGCGCCCTATGAGCTTCGCGCGCCGGTGCTCGGGCCATCTAGTAAGGTCCGCGCCGGCGAGGGAAATTGCGCCCGAATCGATGAAGAACGATCCGGCAACGGCGTTGAGCAAAGTGGATTTTCCCGAACCATTCGTTCCGATGATAACTACGAAGGATCCGTCATTGACCGTCAGGTCAATCGCCTGCAGTGCGCGCAGTTCGTTGGGCGTTCCAGGATTGAATGTCTTGCTGACCGCGCGGATTTCAAGCATGGGATGACCGGGGCTTGAGCGTCTTAAACCGTTTCAGGAGCCCGGGAGTTACAAGGGCCGCGAAAACGAACACTGCCGTGATCAGTTTCAGGTCGTTCGGATTCAGACCCAAACGCAGTGCGATTGCCACCAGGAGCCGGAAGAGGACTGAGCCCATCACCGCGCCGGTGATGGTAAGGCCGAGCTGTTTTGTGCCCACCAATGCCTCGCCAATAATGACGCTGGCCAATCCCCACACCACCATGCCGATACCCATTTGCACATCAGCGAAACCCTGGTATTGCGTAATAAAGGCCCCAGCTAAGGCGATAAGACCGTTAGAAAGCCCAAGCCCAAGGATAATCATGTTCTCATCATTTACTCCCAGCGCGCGGACCATTTCGTTGTTGTCTCCGGTGGCGCGCATTGCGGTTCCAAGATTTGTCTGGAAGAAGACGTACATGACACAACCCGCTAGCACGATGAACAAGAATGAAGCCATTAGAAGCGATGCCTCGAGTGCGGTAATCTCCCATCCCATCACGTTCAAAGTATTGTTGCGCGTTAGTGCCGTGCCCACTCGTTCAGCGTAGGTGGATAACGTGGAAGATCCCAGCACGGAAATATTGCTTCTCCCCATAATGTGCAGGTTCACTGAGTACAGACCTGTCATCACTAGAATGCCGGCGAGCAAGCCGTTGATTTTAAATTTTGTCGCCAGCGTTCCCGTCAGCGTGCCTGCAAGAAACCCTCCGACAAAAGCAGCAGATGTCGCCAGCACCGGATTGACGTTATGAACGAGCAGCATGGCAGCCAGCGCGGCGCCAAGTGTGCTCGATCCGTCTGCAGTGATGTCGGGGAAAGCAAAAATTCGGAAGCTGATGAGCACGCCCAGAGCAACTAACGAAAAGATGAATCCCACAGTGAGGGCTCCCAGCAGAAGACTCATGCCTGGGCCCATTCCACCGCGATATTTGAAATCGGCGCGACCCAGCATGCGCCCCGAACGAGTTCGCTCTGTCCGCTGCCGGATAAGGCGCGATCGTCGCTTAACAAGTGAAGAATGCCTTCCAACGCTTGTCCTTCAAAGAGCGATTTGATCGAGGCCTTCAGGTCAATCTGACCTCTCTGCACGGGACGATAAGAGAAGGCGGCGGCATGTAAATGCCCAGCAACTGGGAGCCCCGAGGGGTTCGGGAAGGACCGAATTACGGGTGCGAGAGCGCCGGCACTCCCACGCACCGCGATACCAGCTGCAAGGACGACGCTTTTCATGTAGGCACGCTCGGCTGTGAAGCTGAGCCAATCGCGAATCCGGGGAAATTCGAAAGCATTCGGTTCAGAAGCGGCCACGACCGGCGATCGGCGCAAAGCCGTGCCGATCAGGCCGGCAGACTCCGCGATCATGACGATCCCGATTTGTTGCGCATCGGAGAGATCCAGGCACGACTCAAGCAAAACACTGAGCGCAACAGGTTCACCGCTCTTCTTTGCCTCAAATCGGATCAAGCAGCTGAATGGCTGCGGATTTGCTCCCTGGCAAGCAATGCCATAGCAGACTTGGACCTCTGGAAGTGTTGTCCCGCTGGCGACCAGAAAATCGGGGACATTCGTTCCATCTGTCGGCAGATAGGCGACCGCCCCGCCTGCGGCAATAAATTCTCCAAAACGTCCCTGACAATCCTCAAAATGCTCACCGAGCGCCCCTAGTCCAATTGCGAAAGCGGAATCGGAGAATTGCATAGTGCGGCAGTGCTCTTGGGCGAACCCGCAGCGTTCGAGTGGGGTGGCATCGCCCAATTGACGGCATTCCAGCTTCGACTCCGGCGCGAGTGGATAGACCTCGTACATCGCTCCAGAGCGTTCGACCTGCTTGATTGATCTGGGAGCGGGTGCTTCAATTTTCCAACTCGCGCCGACCTCATTTGTCAGTAAGGACTCAGGCGGGGCTTTGGCGACAAGCAAGTCCACCAGTTTCGACAACTCGAGGACTTTCAGGACGATGCGCGAACAGTTCGAGACTGCAAACGAGCCTTGAATGCTCTTCAAATCCTTGTAGAGCCTTACCAGAGTCCCAATTCCGGCTGAGCTTAGGAAAACCACTTGGGAAAGGTCCAGTTGAATATGGTGTGAACCTTGCCGGATTTCCTGATCAACGGCTGCAGCAAGATGATCAGCCCAATAGCCGTCGACGCGGCCTTCGATCTTGAGTTCGACGGTTTCGCCGCGGAGTTGTTTGGTGATCTGCATCTCTCCTTATTTCGGGCCGGCGGCCCGTTGTTTGTTCTGCCCCGCGGTCGTCTGGTTGTGAACCCCGGCTTCGTCTACAACCACGTTTGCGCGACGAAGGATATCATCCGGAATCCGCCACTGTTGCCTGAGATCTTTCAACGCTGTCGTATTCACGACGAAATGAATAGGGATTTCGTTCGTGACGGGTATCTGAGTCGGATCGGCTCCGCGCAAAATTCGCGACGCCAATTCTCCCGTTTGCTTGCCGATCTGGTAAAAATCAGCGCCGTAGTCGAACAGCGTCCCGCGATCCGGTTTACCTGGCGTAATACTGAACACCGGAATGTGAGCTCTGCGCCCGACCAAAACCACTGAGTCGGCCGCAACACTGACTGTCACATCGCCGCCGATCCATAAGGCCTCGGCTCCTCGGGCAACCAGTGAATCTTCGGCTTCGAGCACGGAATTCGAATTTTCGACATTGGCCTCGAGTAACTGAATACCCCATCCCTGGCAGACCCCGCGCGCTTTCTCAACAAAGGCCCGCGAATTAGCCTCAGCCGGATTCCAGGCCACGCCCACCCGCTTCAGGTCTGGGAACATTTCGCGCGCGATTCGGAAAGCATCTTGTACCGGAAGGAAACTGCCAATGCCAACCAAGTTGCGTGGATGGTCCAGCGGATTGCTGCGACTGATCCCCACCCCAGCCACCACCGGATCGGCGACCAGGCCGAACACTTGAACGGTCTTGCCGTTGCGATTCGCATTCGCAACCGCTTGCAGCGACAAGGTGCTCATCGTAAGCAACAAGTCATAACTGGAGTTGACCATTTCCTTGGCGATGGAACTGCCGACAGAAATGTCGCCTTGTGCGTTGAACTTATTTATGACGATCGTTTTGCTGTCAACAAATCCTTTCTCTGCCAAGCCGTCGATGGCGCCGCGTGTGCCCTCATCCAGCAGCATCGTCGAAGCATGCTGGAGAAGTCCGATGTGGGGCACGCTCCGAGCCACGGCGGTTCGCCGTCCAAGATCGGAAAGGAGCAGCGCCACAGAAGCCGAAACAATCAGAACGAGACCCAAAAGGAGACGCTTGACAACAAATCGCATCTGCAAACCTTGCGAAGGAAATGTTAAAGTCTGGCGGTGAGTCTAACACTCCCGTGACTGTCAGTTACAGATGACAGAAAGCAATTGATTGAGCTCAAAACTCTTGGTTCTTGGACAATCGGGCTCATTCTGGTCGGATAACGGCCAACCCTTCCATGATCGGATAAGGTAAGGTTTGCCGACAACTCAACCTGAATGCTAAGGAATCGCGGGAAGAGGATTCGTCCCTTGATCTCGAAAAAGCGATTCAGGAGTCGTACTGAAATGGCGCCGCGAACTGAAATCAGCGTAAAGGATGGCCGGTACGCACAGCCTGGATGACTTCCTCGACAGCCCGGATGACGAGATGAGGTTCGTAGACATGAATTTCGTGTCCGGCCTGCTTGCTTGCCAACACCTTTGTATTACGAGACAAGCGTGACAGGTCGGCTTGCTGCTCCGCCTTTTCGTCGTTCAACTGCCGCCAGTCAGCCGCAGAGACTTTTGGCGGAGGCGTGCCGGTTCGAGTTGCCGCGGAGAGAACGAATAACGGCTTATCATCAAGCGGAGTAACCTTCGTCCCCCGGCGCAACCAGATTTCGTTCATCTCCTCAGGAAGATAATCGAATTCGCTCCTGCTGGCTCGCTGGTAATCGCCTTGCAATGCCGCCTTTCTGAGTTCCTGTTCTTCACCCGGAAGTTGGTCATATGGAGGATCGAGTCTCGCGTCGGGTGCTGCTCGCATCGGCTTTGCCGGCGGTCGACCTTGAACACGTTCTTGAATCTCAGGTATGGCCCGTTTGCGGGAGAGGTCGCGCATATGGACAACTTGGTTGTTCAGAAGCAGTGGTGAGTTCTCATGGGTGCCATCCACGAAAACAAACCCTGTTGATTCGTTGGGGTATAGATAGGCGAATTCTCGTACGATCAGTGCGCCAAGTGAGTGGCCGACGAGAATGAAAGGACCGTGTTCATGCGCAGCATGTAACGCGGCATGGAGTTCATAGGCGATTTGGCGCAGGGTGCGCGGTTCCGGTCCCGGATCGCTCCATGCATATCCGGCGCGGTCGTAAGTGCAAACCCGGCTGGTTCTGGCGACTGCAGGCTGTACGAGGGCCCAATCGAATGAAAAGCCAGCGGCAGCACCGCCCTCCAACACGATTGTCGGCCGCCCGTTGCCCAAACAGTTGAGGTGGAGTAAATGACCTCCAACATCGACCATCTTTCCAGTTGGAGAATAGATGTTTTCTTCTGCGAAGCAGACAGCAATCGTGAAGGCCATGATTGAGAGAACTGCGAATGCTTTCGTGCACGGCTTCATGCGCGCCTCCTTCGCAGCATTATATCCGCTACAGATATATCTGCAACTGTAATATAATACTCACCTAAGCTCGAGAGAACCAATGAGCACGCGTAAGAAGCCGGGACACGAGACACCAGCAGAGATTCCTCTGACGCCTGCGGTGTTCAACATTTTGCTGTGTCTGGTCGACGGCGAGAAGCACGGTTATGCGATCATGCAGGAAATTGCATCGCGCACAAACGGCCGGCTACGGATCGGCCCAGGAACGCTGTATGGCTGTATCCAACGCATGATTGCTGTGGACCTCATTGAGGAGAACGCGGACGATGATCCCGAGCAAGGTCACAGTAAGCGTCGAAGATATTATCGGATCACGCGGAACGGAAGGCAGGTAGCTGCCTCCGAAGCTCAACGATTATCAGAACTGGTCTACCTCGCCGAGAGGTTGCGCCTGATACCGCGGACGAGCTGACGAGATGACGATGATTTGCAAGCGACGGTTTTCAGTGGCAGAGAGCGTTTATCGGTGCATGCTCGTCGCATATCCTTTCGGCTTTCGCGAGCGTTACGGACAAGAGATGGTTGAGGCTTTCCGGCAAGGCCAGTCGTCGAGTTACGAGAAACGCGGCTTAGGAGGTCTGCTCCGATTCTGGCTGTTTATTTTTGGCGACTGGATCCACAGCAGTCGGGCTCGCGTCTATTGCCTGGCTTTAAGTTGTGCCGCTGCACTCCTTTGCTCCATCGTCCTCCCTCGTGGCGCTTTACTTCCGGTCAACTCGTCTCAGTTCGCTGCCATTGCGCAGAACACGAAGACACTCAAACCGCTCTCGCTGATACGCGGCCAATCAAACTCCCGAGGGGTTTACAAAATAATCCGGCCCCGTTTACAAAATGTTCCGCCCGGCTTGAAGCAAAGGTCCCTTCCACAGGGTCGTGTTTTTCATCTGAAAGGAAGCGCGACAGTTCTCGGGGATACAACCGCGGCATCCTCGCTGAGAGAGTTCACACTTGTTGGCAGTCCTTCCCTTAGTGACTAACCGTCGGGAGGCTGTGGAGCAAGTACCCGCCAAGGCTCTGCAATGTCTGGAATATCGGTCGTACCAGTCAGGCTCTGTCCGGTTGACGGGCAAACAGAAAAGTAATCGGGGATTGGCGCCATCTTGAGGACAAATGGTCCCAACGTGTGTCGAACTGTTGTGCTTAGCTTCAAAAGCCGACGCTAGGCGAACATCGGCGCTGGTCACAGAATGGTCACAAAAAGTAGGCCACTCTCCGGAGTTAAGTTGTTGAAGAATGGTAGGGATAAGCTGGTAGTACGCAGCCCTGAAAAGGCTGGCGTCGGCGGTTCAACTCCGTCCCTGGCCACCATGTTTTCAGTCACTTGCCTCCGTCCTCAATCCAAACGGAAATTCCTCGATATTTCCTTGCCGAGGGCTATGTCTTCGTAATCGGAAGCTAAATCTGCGAAGTCAATCTAGAAGCGCGCGAATCTTTCTTAACGAATTTTCTTTACAATAATCAATCACTTATATAAGCTATAACCGATGAATGAAAGACACACTCTTGATGCCGCCTTTGCAGCGTTGGCCGACCCTACGCGCCGCGCGATCCTCGCGCGCCTCGCCAAAGGTGAGGCCACCGTCAATGAATTGACGGAGCCCTTCGAGATGACCCAACCTGCAATATCTCAGCATTTGAAAGTGCTGGAAGATGCGGGCCTCGTCATTCGTCGGGTAGAGGGAACCCGGCGTCCTCGCCGACTGGCGAAGAACGGCATCGATGCAATGGACCAGTGGCTTGCGAGATTGAGAAAAGCCCTGGAGAAGAACTACGACCGGCTCGACAACGTGTTGGCCGCGATGGAAGCACCAAGAAAGGAAAACTTCAATGAGTAAGATGACCCTGAAAACCGAAGGCGATATACATGTTGTTGTGACCCGGCACTTCGCTGCGCCTCCCGAGGCTGTTTATCGCGCTCACACCGACCCGAAGCTGATTCAGAAATGGCTACTCGGTCCGGAAGGTTGGACGATGCCGGTGTGCATCAGTGAGGCGAAACTCGGTGGCAAAATCCGATACGAGTGGTCGAACGAAAAAGGTCAGGGATTTTTTCTCACAGGAGAGTACCTGGAATTGGAGCCCTTCAGCAGGATCGTGCATGTCGAGCGGATGCACCTGCCGGATCCGACGCCGGACAACCACGTGGAGACAAGATTTGATGCGGACAGCGGGGGAACTTTGATGACCATGCGAATGACCCTCCCTGATGCCCAAACAAGAGCGGCGATGCTTGCCACCGGCATGGAACATGGAATGGAAGCGAGCTATCAGCGCCTGGAAACAATGATCTAGGTTCGGCCCTCAGTCGTGTGTAAACCGGAAACGAGATTCGCGCGAGAGGAGTATTCATATGACGACAGAATCGCTGACACACACATCGGCACCGATTTCGATTACGGCAGCATGGGGGGCGATAGCGGGGATTGTTTCGTACCAGATCCTGCTGATCGTGCTCATCTTTCTTCGGCCAGACTTGGATCCTTCCTGGCACACGATCAGCGAATGGGCCATCGGACGGAATGGCTGGATGATGTCCGCAGCATTTCTCATTTCTGCCGCCAGCTACGCGGCTCTATTCATGATGCTCAGGTCTCAAGTCAAAAGTGTCATAGGCCGCGTCGGGCTGGGCATACTCCTGATGTGCGTGATTGGCGCCTTCGGAGTGGGCATTTGTACGACGGACCCGATGCCAATTCATCCTCCCCTGTCGGGGAGAGGTACGCTGCATGTAATATTCGGAACCAGCCAGTTGGTGCTGCTTCCATTCGCGGCGCTCTTTATCAACATAGGTCTCACTCGCAAAAACGAGATCTGGGCGAGATCGCGCTGGGTGCTACTCTGGACCGCGGGTTTGCCTCTGTTCGGCTTCAGCGCTTTCGTGCTCTACAGCGCCATCTTTTTATTTCCCATGGGCCCCCAGGCCTACGGCCCGGGAGTTAATATCGGCTGGCCGCCGCGTTTCGCATTCTTTACATACATGTTGTGGGTCGTGACGTTGGCGTGGCAAGGAATCAGGTGCAGTCGCCCGGACCGGGCAGTGGCAGGTTTAAATCGCAAAATCCAATACGACCGCAAAAACTCGGTTGTGAGCGTGTAGTCGGCAACTCTTACCTTATCGGGATTATGGTCTCGATACCTCATGCACACGCATCGTGTGACTCGGCCGTTACATGCCCGTACATTGGCCAAAAAGATCTTACGGCAGTCGTGTTTAAGGCGCTATTCCACGTCCAACTGTTTCGATGCGACACGCATGGTTAATGCCACGTGGAAAGACCGAAGCTTGTTTCGTTCAATCTGCAACGTGTGTAGTCCTATCCTTTGTTTTCTGGGCAACCCCCTTAGACGTTTGCAGTTTGCAGGATCCACCAATGCAGGGGACTACGAATGTTTAACAAATGGGCACAACCCCCGAAAGGAGAATTGAGATGTTTGGACGAATGACAATTTCACGGGTATTGCAACTAAACCCCAAGAGCCATCTGGAATCCGCGGTGGGCACTCTTCTACAAGCAGCGGAGCAGCCCGAGATCTTCCGCTGGATCGAATTTCCGAACTCCCTCCTGCTCTTTACGATTGTGTCAGGCAATCCGCAATCGGGCGCAATTTATGTGCTCGATCGCAAAAGCGGGGTTTGGTATGCCATCGACTTCGACGACGAAGAATACGGCGGTTATAACCTCAGGCAATTTGAGGCACTTGTCAAAGAATGCAGCTTCCTTAGCTTGGTAGAGCGACCATGCCTTCTGCGGAGCGGTATGCCATGGACGCTGGAGATGGGAAAGGCACCTGAGGTGCGCGTTTGACGGAAACGAGATTCAAGGATATCTAACGACAGCCAGTCAATAGTGACACCTCAAAGAACTGTGCGGGGAATGCGGAGGAGGTCTCGGTTATGCGCAAGCGATCAGCGATACCGCCGCAGGTCGTCCAGGATTACTGGCGCTTGTTTGTCAACCGCCGCGCATACACGCTGCAATCTGCTCGACCGCATCCGGAAACGGGACGTCATTACTACTTCCGGCCGAGCGACAAGCGAACCGGCGCGTCGCTGGAATTAACCGAGGACGTTATACGACGGCACTTGCAGGGAGAAGTCACGATTGGCTTGTATGCGATTAATCCCGACAACCAATGCTGCAAGTGGGTCGCCATCGATGCCGATTACAAACATGCCA
>Ga0209648_10004187_pt1 | contig 12219 bp, 21 predicted proteins | sample GraSoi2013_115cm_FD_185830 | JGI IMG/M metagenome (GOLD analysis project Ga0209648, IMG submission 185830) | Grasslands soil microbial communities from the Angelo Coastal Reserve, California, USA - Sample 9_17_2013_115cm (SPAdes) (version 2) | ecosystem: Environmental > Terrestrial > Soil >...
CAACCGTACTATTCGCAGATGGAACGTGGATATCGCCCACTGCCCGCCCGCCTAGTTTCGCGCGCGGTTCGAAAACTGCACTTGGCGCCAACCGCGCTTCCCATGCCACCGCTCGCTACTCAATTCGTTCCGGTTGCGCCTGACGAGTTGGCATCCGCGTTGGCCCGTCTCGGCTACGAGGCATTCGGACACTTAAGCAAGCGCGCGAAGGCATACAACCCCGCTTACCTAGTGGTGGGTACACTCGTTCACCCCGACTTGGAAGTTAGGATCGTGGAAGTGTTGCCCTGGATTCTCTCAACGTTTCACGACCTGGACTGGCTCTGGCTGATCGCGCAGTGCCGGCTATTGAACGTCCAAAACCGGCTCGGCTATCTGGTCGTACTGGCGCGCCAACTTGGGAACTCCACTGCCGACGTGAACTTAAAAAATGCGTTGTTCCATTTAGAAGAGTCCAGGCTTGTCGTTGAAGGGACATTATGCCGCGAGTCAATGCCCACCGCGGAACGAGACTGGGTGCGAAGACATCGCTCGTCGGAGGCCTCTCATTGGTCTATCCTGACCACGCTGACCGCAGATCAACTCTCCTATGCTGCATGACGCTCCGCGGGAACCGTGGCTGTCATTCCTGAACGCTCTTGACGTCGGTATCGACGAGCCTGTCGACCTGCATTGCATGGGTGGTTTCGCGGTCGTCCAGGCGTACGGGTTGGAGAGGGCAACCGCTGACATCGACGTTTTATCCGTCGTGCCCTATTCGAGCGGTGAGCGCTGATGGCGTTGGCCGGGAAGGAGTCGCCATTGCGCCGTCGCCACAAAAGTCTATTTGGATGTCGTCTCGGTTGCTACGGCACCCGAAAACTACGTAGACCGATTGGTTCCGTTATGTTCATGCTGCTGGAAACGATTGAAACTGTTTGTCCTTGAGGCGCATGACACTTCTCTGACAGTGCCCGCATATCGCGGTTCGCCAGCGAATCGCTCATCACCGATCCATTGTCTATCAGAGGTGGAAAAATGTGTTCTCCATTCAGATCCGAACCAAAGTTTGAACTGGAAACTGGACTTCGCGGGTTTCAATTCCGTGTACCCAAGCCGCCCAAAGATAACCCAATCTGTCACAGTGCAGCCCCGACCGCATCTTGCTTGAAGTCAATTGATGTCTCCGTTTTGATTACTGATGTAGACCTGCAACATGAACTGAGTGCTGGTAAAAAAGAAGAAGCCACATTCGTATCAGTAACTGAGGTTGAAGTAACCAATGAAAAAAGCGAGAAAAGCTGACGCCATGGAGTCCGTGACCCGCATGTGCGCAAAAGTGAGGAGGCCAAGGTCCTTCGCGAGTTCCTCACCAAGGTCGATGTCGGCGGGGGCTCCAAAGGGCCGGGCAAGTTTCTCCGAGCTTCAACGGATGATCGAGGGCATCTCCCAACGAATGCTGAAGACCACGCTGCGGAATTTGGAGCGCGACGGGTTTGCCACCCGAGAGATCTTTCCTGAAGTGCCGCCGAAGGTGGAGTATGAACTCACGTACCTCGGACTCAGCCTGCTGGAGCCCATGGAGCATCTTGTGGCGTGGATCGGGGGCCACTGGTCTTCCATCACGAAAGCGCGGGAGAGGTTTGATTTATCCCAGCAGGCGCGAGTACGCGAGATCAATCGAGCGGAACGATGAAGTCCCCACAACCTCCTCAGAAGACCGGAACCGAAGAGCTAGCATCCGTTGCGGAGGTTTCCAAGGCAAAGCTCTGGATTGTGCTTCGACGTGCTTATCATTCCCTCGTCGGTTTCCTTGAGAGCGGAATTACTGCAAGAGGAGTTGCGCTCAGTGACTTTGTGGTTCTTGAAGTTCTTCTGCACAAGGGGGAGTTAACCGCTGCGGAGATCGCCCAAAAAACTCATCTCGCTGCCACTTCAGTTGAAATCACGATTGCCAACCTCAAGGAGCAAGAACTGGTCGGGTTTCGATCTCGCGAGGGAAGACAGCAAGACAAGCCTCATTTCAAATTAACCAAGCGAGGGCATGAATTGATCGAGTGGTTGTATGAAGAGCATGAAAAGGATATCGCGATCCTGTTCGACGTTCTCCCCAATGACCAACAAGTTGATCTCTATCGATCGTTACGGAGGGTGGGCCATAACGCCGCCGGTCGCCGGGCGGTGCCCACAACGAGTCAGAAAGGTGGGCTGACGCCATGGCAATTGAGCCGGGCAGTCGAGTACATCCGAAGACACGCTGCCCGTCCGGTAACGATCAGCGAGGTTGCTGCCTCCATCGAATTGTCGGACTCCCATTTCCGGAGGGCATTCAAGATTGCCACCGGCCTTCCTCCACACCAATGGTTGCTGAGCGTGCGCATCGGAGAAGCGCAGAAGCTCCTGAAAGAGGGCGCTACGTCGTTATCGGAGATCGCCATTGTGACAGGGTTCGTCGATCAAAGCCATTTTTCGAGGGCGTTTCAAAAGGTTGTCGGCGTTTCCCCACGCGTCTGGCAGCGGGATCACGATCTGCAATAGATTTTGAATGCACCAAGGCGTCCCGCCGATCATCGAAAGAGTGGCAGATTCACCAATTCAGTTTTTGGCCGATGCGGTGCACTTCGGGCGAACGTTCCGGAAACTCGGTGGAGCGATGCCCGCCAGGTGGCGACACGACCGGAAAAACTGACGAAAATTTGCAGCATTTATCGACTGCCAATCACAGGATTGAGTGGAATGCGCCGGGATAGCTTTTCCTTGAGCGGACACGTGCGAGGGAACCCTGCAACGGGCGAGTCCCTTCTCCTGTCCGAACAGGATACGCATGACAAACATAGTGGTTAGGGGCGCAGCAGGAGGATTTGGGTTCCTCACCGTGAGGCGGCCTTCTGGATGATGGTCACAAGGTTGTCGGCACGGTTCGCGATATTTCTGGCCGCAACAAGACGAAGGCCCTGAACTTCAGGAACTAAGCGCCAAGGCTGTCGAAATGGACGTTACCGACGACCACGATGTTGCCCTTGGAATCGAAAACGCGCAGGACGCACTTGGTGGCATTGATGTGCTCAATCGTGGATTTGTCGGAGGAACGCCCTATATGAACAAGATCCGAGGACTGACTTATGGCGTCCAGGTTGAAATAAATGGTAGCGCTCAACTCTAAGACCAAGGACAGCCGTACCAATCAGGCACGCATTGCAACCGATGAGTCGAGATTTTTTGATGCGCGCTCCTCCAAGACGATCAGTTCTCACCGAAGAAAGCGCTTTTGTACAAGACGCTGCCTCGAACGCAGGTTGATCCTTGGAGAGCGGAACAGTAGTGAAGGAGGTGGTTGTGGCTAATGCGAACCAACGTACGGTGGCAGTAACCGGAGCTGGCAGCGGGCTTGGGCGAGACATTGCGCTAGGTCTTGCAGCCAAGAACTATCGCGTTTTCGGGACAGCCTTTACGCCAGAGGAGATCGAAGACCTCAACCAGGCGTCTAGTGGAGTGGTAACGCTGGCCATCTGTGACATTACAGACGCGGCCGCGGTTAAGAATTGGGCTCACGACATCGCAACCCAAACGGAAGGGAGTCTCGATCTTCTCATCAACAACGCTGGAATCCTGACTCCCGGCCCCCTGGAGATTCTGCCACTCGATGCGATCCGTCATGAGTTTGAGGTCAATGTGTTTGGCGCTTTGTCCGTCATGAACGCATTCCTGCCAGCGCTTCGGAAGGCGCGCGGCCGCATCGTCCAGATCAGTACCTGGACCGCGAGTCTACCACTTCCTTTCAACGGGCCGTCAGGAGCATCGAAAGCGGCTATCGAAGTGTTTGCGGCGGTCTACCGGGCAGAGTTGAAACATCTGGGCGTTGATGTCGTGGTTGCGCCGGCGGGCAACATGAGGACCGGCGGGCCGGCGAAGACGGCTGCAGCCCTTGCGCGAGTCGCAGACGACATGACGCCGGAACAACGGGAATTGTACGGTCAAACGTTCGCAACCTTCGCGAACGGTCTCAACGTCATGCAGAACAGCGGACTTGATTCTGTCTCTGCCGCGAGCCGGGTCATCGAAATCGCCGAACAAGTACCTGCGCCAAGCCGCGCGCCTATAGGCGAAGACGCGGAAGAGATGCTTCGGTTCGTTCGTGAAAAGTCCGATGCCGAACAGGATGCTCTCCGCCTACAAATTGTCGGCCTGAGCTAGTCGAAAACCAAAAGTCACATTCAACCATCAGGAGTGATCCATGATCGAACTCGTAGACCCCAACGATAGCCGCGCCGTCCGCAACAAGAACAATGTCCTTCGCTTCTATGATCTGGTGATTAACCAGAAAAAGTCGGAGGAATCCATCTCCACATTTATGACTCCTGGCTATATCCAGCACAATCCGTTGATTCCGGATGGCGCTGAAGCCTTGGGAAAGTTCTTCGGCCAGATCACCAAGGAGCGGGCCAATGCTCGCGTCGTCGTCGATAAGATCATTGCGGTTGGCGACTATGTGTTTGCTCACGTGAATTTCCTTAACCTGTTCAACGACGATTCGGAAGATACCGGGATCGCCGGTGTCGATATCTACAAGATGGATTCCGACGGAAGAGCCGTCGAGCATTGGGATACGTTGCAACCGGTTGGTGACCCAAAGAATTCGGCTCCATGGCTCGCTCCCAATGTCCCGCGCGCTAATCCGCACGGCATGTTCTAAACCTCTAAAAGAGAACGTATGAACTACTCAATCATCGGTTCCGGAGCAATCGGTAGCGCCTTGGCTGGCCATTTCGCAAGCAAGGGTATCGAAGTTTCACTTGCCAACAATCGCGGGCCTGGTTCGCTGACGGATATCGTTGGCAAGCTGGGCTCGAAGGTGAAAGCGGCCACCGTCGAGGAATCCATCCTGGCAGACGTCGTGATCCTCGCGGTTCCGTTTCCGGCGGTACCTGATGCAGTTAGCTCGATATCCGACTGGGGAGGTCGCATCGTCATAGATGCTACGAACGCTGTCGATCTCCCAGCTTTTACTCCAACGAACCTGGGTGGGCGGTTATCCAGCGATATCGTGGCCGAGGCTGTTTCCGGCGCGCGTGTAGTGAAGGCGTTCAATACCTTGGCGGCAGCGGCCCTAGCGAGCAATCCCGCCGAGGCCGGCGGACGGCGTGTCATCTTCATGTCCTCCGACGATGCTGATGCGATCGCTACGGTCAGCGCCCTGTGCGAGCGACTGGGCTTCTATCCCATCAATCTCGGACGGATATCTGAGAGCGGTCGTCTCCAGCAGTTTGGCGGACCCTTCTCTGCGCAAAATCTAGTCAGGATTGACTAATTCAAGGAGTCGGCGATACGTAACCGCAAAGATTAGGAGATACAAGATGTCTGTGAAGGGAAAGATGAGTCGAAGCAGCTTGGGGCAAGTGATGCCGGTTCACGCCGATCCCCTCGGCTTCACGAATGCGTCGTTCAGAGCAGTGAATCAAGTGACATTTAGCTACCGGACGAACACCGATGCTGCAGCGGCGCTGCTGCCCACCGAATTGGAGATCGATGAGAACCCTAGGATATCCGCGATGTTCTTGTCATACGGATTCAGCAGCGTCGGTCCATTTCGGGAGTACATTCACATAATTCACGCGCGCTTCCGTGGCGAGGACGTCGGCTTCGTTCCGCACATCTTCATCTCGAACGAACGGGGGATGCTCGCTGGACGAGAAAGAGAAGGCTATCCGAAGCTGCTCGGGGACATTGAATTCGACATGAATCAGCCGAACGTGTACGGACTGATCACGGCCCGGCTTTCCCGCCCCACTGGTTTCGTGCTGGCGCAAGGGCTCTTTCGCCCAAGTGAATTCTTGGGCGAGATCACTGAGGGGAAGCCCACAGTGATTAAGACTCTCGGGCTGAGGGTGGTCGGGTCGGCTGTGCATGGAGGACCGTTGTCGGTATGCGAGTTCGTACCGTCGGCGCTGGAGTTCATCGGCGGTGAGATCTGGTCCGGGGAAGGCTCGTTGCTATTTACAGGTGCTTCGGAGTTCAGCGCCTTGCACCAGTTGCCGATTGTTGGAAGTGTGGAAGCCACCGCTTTCTACAACTCATCGTTTCGGCTACGTCGGCCCGCGGAAACCTATCCGTTCACCGTTTGAGGAACATCCCGTCCCGGGATGGAGGAGGAAGCTATGGGCAGGATTGTTGTCTTTGGTGCAGGCGGTAAAGCGGGCAAGATGATAACGGATGAAGCGGCGCAGCGCGGACACAGCGTCACTGCGACAGTCCGTGACCTGAGCAATGTGCCCGCCTTCGCCGAGGGGGTAAATGAGATCACGGGCGATCCCACCGACATTGTTTCGGTGCGTGCACTGGCAGAGGACGAAGACGTCTTTATCGTCGCCGTCGGGGGCGCGGACAATACGGTCTGGCTGCGCGCGGCGCAGACTCTTATAGAGACGCGCGAAGCGATCCCCGGCCAGGTTCCGCGAATTCTGCATATGGGCGGGAGCTCCACACTATTGACGGCGCAAGGCAGTCATTGCTTCGATCTGCCGGATTTCCCCGAAGCTTATCGCGGTCCCGCCTTGGGGCAAGCGCAGGCGTTGGACTATTACCGCGGTGATACCAACGGGCGGGTTTCCTGGACATACCTTTCTTCGCCGCCGGTCTATTTCGCACCTGGTAAACGGACCGGCAAGTATCGCATCGGGTTGGACCATCCCGTTGAAGATGCGACTGGGCGATCGAGCCTATCCCATGAGGATTTTGCCGTCGCCATGGTTGACGAGGTGGTGCAGAGAAGGTTCATCAACAAGGGATTCACGGTCGGCTATTGATGGAGGAACTCATGAATTCGGTCGTGCCGCTCCGGAAGATCGTTCAACGTACCCGGGGCAACAAGCAAGGTCCCATCATTCGCCTGATGAGTCCGGCCGGTCTTGGCGAGCTCCTAAAACCATTCGTTTTCTTGGACCTCTTCGAAGCTGACATGCGCCGCCTGTCCGGGAGTATGCCGGTGCATCCGCATTCCGGCATAGCAACGGTGACAGTCTTTCCCGAGGGTGACGTGACCTTCGACGATCCGCATTTGGGACACGGCACTATCGGCTACGGTGGCGCCGAATGGGCGCGCGCTGGAGGCGGCATGTGGCACGGCAAGGAGCTCACGGCAGGCACATCAGCCACTGTGCAGGGCTTCCAGCTCTGGATTGCTCTTCCGCCAGGCCTGGAGAACGCGGAACCAGATGTCCAATATGTCGGTAGCGAGGGGACACCAGCCCTCGGCCCGGCGCGCCTCATTGTAGGAGCCTATGCAGGCTCGAAGAGTCCGGTACGCGCACCACAGGGTCTCAACTATCTCCTGATAACCCTGAAACCCGGCGAACGCTGGACCTATGAGCCTCCTCCTGGTCATACAATCGCTTGGGTCGCACTCAGCAAGGGCGCTCTAAGCGTGGGCGAAATCCTATTGAAAGGTGATCTCGCAGTCTTTGAAAACAGCGATGCGCCGATCACATTGGAGAGTGAGAACGGCGCAACCTTCGTTCTCGGGTCCGCCGTTCCGCATCGATACCCGCTGCACCTCGGCTCGCATTCGGTCCATACCTCGGCCGAGACACTTGCCGCGGCGGAGCGGAAAATCCGTGAACTGAAACAGCGTTTGGATGCGACGGGTGATCGCAGCACAAAATCAGGTTCGACGCCTGTGTTCCGAACATGACAGTAAAGGAGAGCAGTATGTCTTCCCAGATAGAAGAGAACAAAGCACTCATCCGTCGTTTCTTCAACGCCATCGAAAGCGGCAACCTCCAGGTCCTGGACGAGATCGTCGCGGAGGGTTACGACGATCATCTGGCTGGGCAGAGTCCAGGGCGAGAGACCCTCAAAAAGTATTTCGCTGGACTTCGTGCCGCGTTTCCAGATCTAACGCTGCCGATTGCGGCGATTTTGGCTGAGGGTGACCGCGTCGCTGTCTTGAATTCCGTTCGAGGTACGCACAAGGGCGATTTCAGTGGCCTCAAGGCCACTGGCAGAAGCATCGACGCGATGGCCTTTCAACTCTACCGCGTTGAAAACGGACAACTGGCGGAGCACTGGGAAGTCGCGGACTATGCGCTGCTCATGCGGCAGCTTGAAGGTTGATTGCGTGTTGACGCACAAGCTGGTTGCTTGAGAGTAGCTTCGCTTGCCGGGCGAAGCGTTTTGCATTGAACAAAGACCGAATGAAAGGATGCTACCCGCTATTACAAAGAGCTCATCAGTTGCGTCGCGATCGCTGGGGATACTCAAGATGGTCGGTTTTGCCTGCGCAGGTCTGAGCGTTCTCCTGCCGCTTTCCAGTCGTATCTTTGCGCAGTCAACCTGCCCCAACAGTCCGCCGCCCTATGGACTGCTGCGGCAGGACGAAGACTACCGGTATCTCAGCAATCCAACGTGCCGGCACGACTATTGGGATCGCCTCAAGTACGTGCCCCTCGGAGCAAACGAGGATAGGTATCTCACCTTTGGCGGTGAGATCCGCGAGTGGTACGAAGGCTTCCGCAATGCGAGTTGGGGTCTCGGCACGCAAGATCACGACGGCTATCTTTTACAACGCCTTTCAACGTACTTCGACATTCATGCCGCGCCTCGCCTCCGATTCTTCGTTCAACTCACGAGTGCTATCGAAGCTGGACGAACTGGCGGCCCAAGACCGGTGACCGATGAGTCAAAGCTATTTCTTGAAGAGGGATTCGCTGATATTGCTCTTTCGAAGAAAAGCAATAAGCCGGTGGTGTTGCGCCTCGGACGGCAGCAATTTGAGCTTGGCTCCGGACGATTCGTCGACGTCAGAGAAGGGCCCAACGTCCGCCAGGCGTTCGACGGAGCGTCTCTGAAATGGAAGACCTCCACATGGACTGTCGATGGGCTCGCCGTAAAGCCTGTGCTGAACGGCAACGGCGTTCTTGATGCGCCCCCGAATCACGGCTCTGCTTTTTGGGGCGTTTATGCCGTTCGTCCCTTGTCGAAGATCAAGGGCGGAAACATTGATCTCTACTATCTTGGGCTCGCCCGGAAGAATGCTGCATTCGAAGAAGGTTCCCAGAACGAGTTGCGCCATACGGTGGGTGGAAGGTTCTGGGGCGGGCGAAACGGCTGGAGCTATAACAGCGAAACCATGTTCCAATGGGGTTCGTTTGGCTCCAAAGGCATACGCGCATGGGCTACCACTCACGACACCGCATATACCTTTCTATCCGCCGCGCTTCACCCTCAGATTGGCGCCACGGCGGGCATAGCCAGCGGCAACCGCGGAGGTTCTGGGGCGCCGCTGGGAACGTTCAATCCTCTCTTCCCCACGGGCTTTTACTTTGGCCAAGGCGGCATCAGCCTCCTCGGCCCCTCGAATCTCTTCGAAGCTGGTCCCCATATCACTTTGCAGCTCACGCGATCGCTCAGCCTGATTGCGGACGACCATACGTTCTGGCGGACTAGCCTCGAAGACGGCGTGTATGGACTCGGCGTCAATCTACTGGTTCCCGGACAACGCAATTCTGGGCGTTACATCGGGAACCAGCCGTCGGTTGGGGTGTACTGGAACGCGAGCCGTCATCTTTCGATATCCACGGCCTACGGCCATTTTTTCGTCGGTCGATTTATGACTCGGGCGTCGCCACCAGGCAAACCCGTGGATTATGCCGCTGTATGGGCGACCTATAAGTTCTAGTAGTTCTGATTCCCCGGCAGCGATCGTTGTCGGCCAACAACGAAGCAATCTCGCTAAAACGCTGCTGAAGGTTCTGCAGGAAAGCAACTATGGCAATCGGCTTCGACAGTTTTGCAGCCATCCTCCCCGATCCGAGATCCCTCTCGGAATGCGCAGCTGCGCAGAACTTCCTGGAGTCGCCAAACGAAAATACGTTTGCAGCAGCGTTTCATGTTTCGCTCCCCAATTGACGTCGTTCTTTAGTGCTCGCGGCTGCGAGACGGTGCTGATCGGCAAACGGCGGTCGAGCACCTTCACCGGCGTGTCATCGGTGCCGACGAGTTCAGAGTGCGTCAATGACATCCGGGTCCCGCTCCAAAGTTCTTTGTCTCCGATGTGAGCGTAGCCATAAGCACGTCAATCAGAGAATCAAATGCTTCGTAGCGGCGGCTTGTGGCACTCCATCACATTGACGCGCCATGGCGCCCGCGCGATATCGAGCAGCGTAAGGGGAGAACCTCTTTCTAAATTCTCGCGGACGCCATTCGCCGTTCTCCCAATGGCTCCCCGCTAACTTCAGTGCCACATAGTCTGTGCGTGAGCACTTGGCGACGCCGTTGAAGAGTTTTGAGAAGCCTTGCTGCTACTTCGGCTCCCACCATCGGAGCCAACAGGAACACCCAAAGCCTGTCCGTGTGTCCAGAGACCACAGCGGGCCCAAACTGACGTGCGGGATTTAGGCTGCCGCCCGTTTGTGTGCCGAGCATCGCAATGCCGAGCCCGACCAAAATCCCAACAAGCCAAAGCACCCTGCTCATCCATCGTTATCCTGAGTCGACGCATGGCTGGACCCTGAGTGCATGTGCGGGCCAGCCATCGGTCGGCCGTGGTGATCGCCCGACATGCCTTCCTTCTCCTTCGCTCGCCTGATCCGTTCCCTTGCAAGTCAGGCGGGATACATCATGATTGAATTCCTCCCGAACATAGCCCTCCGGTTTCTGCCGCTCTCAACGATTGCGGGCGACCTTATCGAACCCGTAGTGCACCGCGGGCTATGTCTTCAATTCCTGAATTGGACAGACTCCATGAAGGAGGATGGGACCGTACGAAGATCGCCGTTAGCGATGGAGCGTTTGGGCGAGTCTGCGGTTACTTCTTGAGCCCCAGCTTCTTCAAGGTCAGCGTTTCATCAGCGCGTCCCCAGCCACCATCTACCACTTCATCGATAAGCACCATCGAGTAGGGACGCACATTCTCACCAAAATAGCTCGCGAACATATCGGTAGTTTTGTGGATGATCTCTTCCTTCTGCTCCTCGTTGAGGAGACCTTGCGGGAACTTGAAATTTGCGAATGGCATTACGATTCTCCTATGATGTTTTGTCTACTCCGAGGTTCTTAAGCCTCGGGTTTGGGCTTGCCACGCTTCCAGCGACCAATGAGCCGCCGGAGACGGAGCGAAGCCATGCTGAGCGGAGCGGAGGCGTAGGCGGCGGTGTTCATGCCGTCGCTTCCTCCGCCAGTACAAAGTTGGGGAAGTCTTCGAACACCCAGTTGTTCTTGAGCGTTCGGTAGATGGTTCCCAGGAACTTGCGCGCCAACGCCACGATCGCCTTGCCCGAGCCGCGTCGTGCCTTCATCTTTTCGAAATAAGTTTTCAGATAGGGGCTGTAGCGTTGCGCGATCAGAGCGCACTGGATCAGCGTCGTTCGCCCCAGCTTGGTGCCGCGTTTGGTGATTCGCCCGCGGTGTTCGGTTTCGTTCGAGTTCGAAACGCGGGGAACGATGCCGAAGTAGGCCGCCAGCTTGCCCTCGTCGGCAAAGTCGCCGATATCGCCGATGATCGACAACAGAATGCCGCCGCTGAGTTTGCCGATGCCCTTAATGCTGGTCAGATTCTTGTGGCCCTCCAGCTTCTGGCCTTCCTCCCCGATGATTTTCTCGAGCTCCGCAATGCTCTGATTCAGGCTGCGAATCTGATCGACGATGATCTTCAGCTCCAACTGCACCAGCGGCTCGAAGGGCATCTGTCCTACTGCCCGCAGCCCCTTCTCGCTGGCCAGAGACTCCCGGTTCAGATTCACTCCGTAGGCCGAACAGATGTTGTTCACCTTGTTCTTGAGCGCCGTGCGCAGCTTCACCATGGTGTCGCGCGTCTGCGTCAGCGAGGCGATCTGCGCCTGCTCTTTATCTTTCATTATCTGTTGCGGCATCGGGTGCCTGGGCTACAGCGAGTTGTGCCATTGCGATCATTCCTCCTAGGGCCAATGTTGTTAAGGATTTGATGGGTTTCATGTGTCGTGTCCTTTCCATCGTCAACGCGATGAACTCAACAGCTCATGATCGATGCACAACAACAGCAGCGGCAAGGGATTCAGTGCCACTGGCGCCGTTACGCAGGATGAGCTGGCTACACCATCCGCGCAGAAATAGCGGCGGCTGGCTTCAGGAGATCGGCAAGCCCTAAGTTGCGGAGCAGTTCGGTACGGACACGGTCGGCAACACCGTTGACGACTTCTGCGCCATCGTTTGCGGGATCGATGTGAACTCGGAACGGACGCTTGCCGAATGGCAGGTCCACAACGCGGA
>Ga0209648_10004188_pt1 | contig 12219 bp, 9 predicted proteins | sample GraSoi2013_115cm_FD_185830 | JGI IMG/M metagenome (GOLD analysis project Ga0209648, IMG submission 185830) | Grasslands soil microbial communities from the Angelo Coastal Reserve, California, USA - Sample 9_17_2013_115cm (SPAdes) (version 2) | ecosystem: Environmental > Terrestrial > Soil >...
GGCTTGACCCTGTAATTGGATTGTTTGCCTTTACCATCGGGGCAGGTATCGGCATCAGTCTCCTGGGCAAACGGGTCGGCGAGCGCGATACCTCTATTGCTATCATCATGACCTTCGCCCTGGGTTTAGGCCTCCTGTTCCTTTCGCTCTACTCTGGTTTTGCGGAAAGAGTGTACAGCATTCTGTTTGGGCAAATCGTGGGCATTAGCCATACCGATGTGCTGATCATGGCGATCTCTAGCGTGCTCATGTTGGGGGTTCTCCTTGCGCTGTTCAGGCCATTGTTGTTCAGTTCGTTTGATCCAGAGGTGGCTGAGGCGCGTGGCGTTCCTGTACGCCTGCTGGCGATGGTCTTCCTCATCGTGATCGCCATCACAGTCTCGCTGGCGGTCCAGGTGGTCGGCGCCTTACTCGTGTTTACCCTGCTCGTTGGACCGGCTGCGACAGCGATACGCATCGTCCAACGTCCACTGTGGGCGATCGTAATTGCCATTATGCTGGGAGTGAGCTATACTTGTCTTGGCATTTTTATCGCTGCCAATAGTATCTATTTGCCGGTAAGCTTTTTTATCGCTGCCATCTCATTTGGCGTCTATCTTCCCGTGCGGCTCCTGTCTCCGTTATGGATCGGACGCCGCGCCAGGAAGAGTATTACATCTCCTCAAGGAACCTCCCCGGCTCCGGGCCAGGCAGGCGACCAGGAGCAAAGCGCGGAAGTCAAGGCCATAGGACGCGCCCAGGGAACATCCCGCTGAAAGGATAGATACTTATGCTTGAACTGTTGCAACATGAAATTGTGCAGAATGCTTTTCTGGCAGGAACGATTGTCGCTATCGCCACAGCAGTGATGGGTTACTTCGTGGTCTTGCGCGCACAGGCCTTTGCAGGAGAAGCCCTATCAGATATCGGTTTCGCGGGTGCCACTGGAGCTGCCGTGCTCGGCTTCAGCTCGCTGCTGGGTATGTTTTTCCTGACTGTCTTGGCTGGCATAGGAATGGGTGCATTAGGTGATCGTATACGCGGGCGCGATGTCGAAATCGGCATGGTACTTTCATTCGCGCTCGGCCTGGGTGTCCTGTTCCTGACGATCTACTCGCAATTTGGCTCGAATGCGACTGAGGGCGTAGGGGTGCTCTTTGGCTCCATCTTGAGTGTGACTCGCAGCGACGTCCTGATTACGCTCGGTAGTGGCATTGCAACGCTCTTGCTGCTTGCCTTTCTGTTTCGTCCACTGCTCTTTGCTACGATTGATCCAGAGGTAGCACTGGCTCGCGGCGTGCCTGTACGTTTGCTCTCAATCGTCTTTCTGATGCTGCTTGGGATCACGACCGCAGAGACAGTGCTAGTCGTTGGCGTCCTGCTCGTCCTCGCGCTGCTGATTGCACCTGCGGCATCAGCGGTGAACGTGACGCATCGACCACTCGCGTCGATTTTACTGTCTGCAGCATTAGGCTTGATCATCATGTGGGGTGGGCTCATCCTTGCGTTCGTCGGGACAGGGCGTCAATTACCAGTTGGCTTCTATATCACTGCGCTGGCAGCACTCTCCTATTTCGTATCTCTGGGTGTCAAGCGTGTTCGTACACCACGCCGGCACAGGGAAGTGCCTCATCCTTGTGGCGAACATATCGCACTTCCTGATCGTAAGTCGACAATCAATGTCTGAGTAAACGGGATGAGCGTCGCCCAGCATTTGTTTGAGCCGGGTAGGCCACCTGGAGTCGGGAAAGGAGTTTCTATGCGTGAAATTGAACAGATTCCGCAACTCCCAGTGCGTACCCAGAAGTCTTGGCAACAGTACCTCATTGATAGCCTCCTGGCAGTGGGAGGAGCCCTGGCCGTGACCGCGATCATTTACGCGTTCCACCTGTATCCCACTATCCCCAACATTTCTATTGTCTATCTTCTGGTCATCCTGGTCTTGGCAGGCACGCGTAGTCGCTATGCAGCGCTTGTGGCATCTGTGGTTGCCTTTCTCTCTTTCGATTTTTTCCTGGTCCCTCCCTTGTATACCTTTGTTATCTCTCGTTGGGAGGAATGGATTGCACTGTTCGTCTTTCTCGTGACGGCCCTGATCACGAGCCAACTCGCCACAGTGACTCGGCGAAGTGTCGAGCAAGCCAGGCTGCGAGAGCGTGAGGCACAGATTCTCTATGAAGTGGGACGTGTCATTAATAGCACAGACCGCCTGGATGAGCAACTGGATAGCATTGCGTTGGCTCTCGTCAGAGTATTCTCCCCCTGGGGGGTGCAGGCGTGTGCACTGCTGCTGCCTGGTAAAAACGGCACCCTCAGCATTCAAGCGGATGCCCCTATCCGTATCGAGCGTTTCACCCTGTCACCTGCTGAGATGTTGGCAGCGCAAGAGGTGATGGCCCAGGGGAAAAGGAGAGAGATGAGCGAAGCTTCATCAACTTCTCAATCTACTTCTGCTTCTTCGGTACAGAACACGATATTACGTCTGATCCCCCTCAAGACTACTAACCAGGTCCTGGGCGTACTCTGCCTGCGTATTGAACATGGGGTGTCATGGTTTGCAAGCAAACAACCTCTGCAGGAAGAACAAGAGTATCCTACTGATCAAGCCACCTTTTTTTGGACCTTTCTCGATCAGGCCATCCTGGTAATTGAGCAGGCACGCCTGCGTGCTCGTGCCAAATCAAACAACGAATAAAACAAAAATTGAGAAAAAATCCAATTGCTAATTATTTGCAAAAGAGAAAATTGTATGCTATTCTATGTAGAGCTACACTCTACATGGCTATCAACGGAATAGTTCCGTGTCGCTTTGTAGCAATAGTTCCCGAACAATGATCCAGCATAGCACTGATCCCATAATTCACTTCCTGGTTATCGTCTCATTCACTGCACCGCTTCCGAGATGGTGCATGACTTCAAGGAGTCTCCGTGAGCAGTACCTTCGGTGTCTCAGCGCTCTCCCGTGTCTTTAATGATAGTTCGCGTGACATTCGTACTAAGATTATCGGTATCTACATCCTTTTGATCGCTTTTAATATCATTGCATGGGTTCTGGCATTTATTGGGTTCTCTGCGCAGTATCCCGCACTGCTTGGAACAGCACTCCTGGCCTATACCTTTGGCCTGCGTCACTCGGTCGATGCCGATCATATTTCAGCTATCGATAACGTCACGCGCAAATTGATGCAGGAGAACAAGCGACCTACAACTGTCGGCTTCTTCTTCTCTCTGGGTCACTCGACCATCGTGGTGGCCTTGTCTATTGGGATTGCCATTGCCGCTGCATTCATACAAAACGCCATTCCAACCCTCAAGAGTGCTGGCGGTTTGATCGGTACCTCGGTGTCAGCAGCTTTTTTGTATTTGATCGCCATCATCAATATCCTCGTGCTCATCGAAATCTACCAGACCTTTCAAAAGGTGAAGCGAGGCGAGGAGTATAGCGACCAGACCTTGGACGAGTTTCTGAACCAGCGCGGACTGATGGGACGTTTCTTCCGCCCCTTGCTCAGGCTGGTGGACAAGAGTTGGAAAATGTATCCTGTTGGGGTGCTCTTTGGACTGGGATTTGATACAGCGACCGAAGTCGGGATACTCGGCATCGCAGCAGTCGAAGCTGGCAAGGGACTTCCTATCCCATATATCCTGATCTTCCCGGCGCTCTTCACGGCTGGGATGTGCCTGATGGATACCACCGACGGTATTTTGATGCTCGGGGCATATGGTTGGGCTTTCGTCAAACCCGTCCGCAAGCTCTACTATAATCTCAATATCACGCTCGTCTCCGTCCTTGTTGCATTGGTCGTCGGCACGATAGAAGTGATGAGTATCATCGCAACGGAGTTCAACCTGAGTGGTGGAATCTGGGATCACATTGGCAACCTGGATTTTGGGATGCTTGGCGGCATTATCATCGGCATCTTTCTCGCCAGTTGGATCATCTCGACGATCATCTACCGCGTGAGGCGCTATGATTATATAGAGGTCACTATAGCTCCCAAACCCAAAGAGCTGGTCAGCAGGAGTGGGAGAGAGTAACAGACCAGCATAAAGCGGTTTTCCCTCTACACTTTTTCCGGAAATTCCCTAAAATCAACCAAATTCGCACGATTTCCCCTTGACTTTCGGTTTGTCTGGCTGCTATATTACAACTGTAAGCAGTCTATCCCCCCAGGGGGGAGGGTAGATCGCTCACAGGAAAGTTGTGGAGACGATGTCTCATCTGACAAACGATCCATCTCGCGACGACATCGCTAAACGACTCGCCCGGGTTGCCGGTCACGCCAACAGTCTCAAACGGCTCTGGGAAGAGGGACGAGACAGCGACGACATACTGACACAGATTGCGGCCGTACGCGCCGCGCTCGACCAGGTGGGCAAAGCTATTCTCGAGCAACACATCGAACACTGCGTCACGAAGGCGGTGAAGCATGGTGAAGCCGAGGAGGCTATTCGCGATCTCAAAGACGCCCTGGATCGGTTTGTATAGTGCGTTCAATCAAGTTCATACGAACGGAAGGAGAAGCAGTCCATATGGACGGCGGAAGTAGTCAACCTCCCAGTTGTTGGAGGTGTCTACATCGATTCGTAGGAAAGGCGTGGCTCGGCTGATAGTTCTTCATTCTTGATCTGTATTGACCCGCTATCACCTCACCACTCGTTTTTCCTACAAGCCTACAAGTGAAAAGCGAGCAGTGTGAGGTGTGTTCCTCTCCGTGCCGGAGCAATTCCGGGACCGATTAGACCCTCCTCTCACTCCTCCACATTACTGTCGTCTGATGTGTACGATCACAACCCGCTTTGTCACAGGAAGTATTACCCGTTCTGACATCGCGCGTTGTTCCATCGCAACTAGTCAGTAGCAGCAATTCTTCAGAAGATCTCTCACATGCAGTGCTCCTGTTCTTACAGAAACACGCGTGCAAGCGGTAGGATGTGCAACTCATTTTGTCTTTTTACCCCTGAGAGAAGCCTTATATTGTCATACTCAGAGTGAGAGAGGAGGACTCCCATGTCCATGATTAAAGATCTCATGCCCGGGCAGGAGGAGATGCGCACTGCCCACATCGACGAGGCGCACGTCGGCGACATCAAAGGCGCCTGGGGCACGATTCGTCTCAATGATATCGCTCCGCGCAAGACGTGGTTCGCGCGGCTGCTCACGTTGCTTATCATCATGGGGCCGGGCCTGGTGACCATGGTCGGCGACAACGACGCTGGCGGCGTCGCCACCTACACCCAGGCCGGCCAGAACTATGGCACCAGCTTGCTATGGACGCTACTCATCCTGATCCCTGTGCTCATCGTCAACCAGGAGATGGTGGTGCGCCTGGGCGCGGTCAGCAGGGTGGGTCACGCCCGCCTGATCTTCGAGCGCTTTGGCAAGTTCTGGGGCGCATTCTCGGTTATTGACCTGTTTATCCTGAACTTTTTGACCATCGTCACGGAGTTTATCGGCTTCAGCATGGCCCTCAATTACTTTGGCGTGAGTCCCTACATCTCGGTTCCCATTGGTGTTGCGGGACTCATCGCCATCACGGTGACGGGCAGCTTCCGCCGCTGGGAGAGCGTAATGTGGGTGTGCTGCATCACCAGCCTGCTGATGATCCCTATCGCTTTGATCCCGCACCCGGCGCTCGGGCCCATCGTACATGACACGTTCATCCCGAGCGTGACTGGAGGTCTGAACTCGACCGCGCTATTGACCATCATCGCCATCGTCGGCACGACGGTCGCGCCCTGGCAGCTGTTCTTCCAGCAGTCCAATGTCGTCGACAAGCGCATCACCGCCCGCTGGGCGAAAAACGAGCGAGCCGACACCATCATCGGCGCCTTCCTCACGAACATTGAAGCAGCGGGGCTGATCATCGCGGCGGCCTTCGTCTTCGTCGGTACGAAGTTCTTCAACACCTTCGTGGATGCGGGTACGACCGCCCACGAGTACGCTGCACTCGGCCATCCGGCGATGGGCGTGATCCTGATGATTATCCTGCTCAATGCGAGCATCATCGGGGCCTGCGCGGTCTCGCTCTCGACATCCTACGCCTTTGGCGACGTCTTCAAGGCCAATCACTCGCTGCATCGGAAGGTGAACGAAGCGAAGTTCTTCTACGGCAGCTATGCCGGGCTCGTCGCGCTGGCCGGTGCAATCGTGCTGATCCCCAACGCGCCGCTCGGCTTGCTGACCTTTGCGGTGCAGGCCCTGGCGGGGATTCTGCTGCCGAGCGCCACGGTCTTCCTGGTGTTGCTGTGCAATGACCGCGCGGTTCTTGGTCCCTGGGTCAACAAGCCGTGGCTCAACGCCGTCGCAGCCGTCATTGTCGGGCTGCTGGTGATCCTCTCGCTGATCCTGGCGGCGACCACGCTCTTCCCCAACCTGGACGCCATCAAGCTGTCAGTGGTGTTGAGCATCATTCTGGTCGCCGGACTGATCGTAATGGGAGTGGTTGCACTGGTGCAGTACATTTGCAAAGGGCCGGACCCGGAGCTGGCCGCCCTCGCACGCTTGGAGAAGGAGACCTGGCAGATGCCGCCGCTGGCGGAACTGACCAAGCCGACCTGGTCAGTCACGCGCAAGATCGGCATGTTCACGCTGCGGGCCTACCTGTTCATTGCGGTCATCTTGCTGGTGGTCAAGACCATCCAGCTCGCCACCGGGCACTAACAAGAGAATCACATCCGGCTCGCGCAGATTCTTGTAGGCATCGACTGTTTCTGTTGAGGAGGACAAGAGATGACGCAACAGATCTCAACACAGACCGACCGGCTGGCGGCTGCCCATCAACTGGGGACGCCGCTAGCCGTTTACCGGGCTTCGGTCATTGGCTCGAACCTGATGTATACTATTATTGGAGCGCTGCTCGTCGGAGGGCTCATGGTGGAGGGCCTCAGCTTGCATCAATGGATGGTAGTGTTTGCGATTCTGCTCATCCTCCTCCTGCTGTGGGGGCTATTGGAGAGCACTTCCTGGGTGCGGAGCCTGTGCATGGTCGTGTGTACCGAGGGGCTGTTGCGGACCTACGAGAACACGACGGAGAGCATCCGCTGGGATGAGATCGGCGAGCTATGGCGCGACCGGCGGGGCACCTACACCTTCTCCCGCGCCGATAGCACCCGCTTCATCGTCAACCACGTCTTCCGTCACTCTGAGGAACTGGGCGCGACGATCGAAGAAGAGGTCACTCGGCGGATGTTGCCCCGTCTGCTTACTGCCTACCAGCGTGGTGAAACGCTACACTTTGGCCCGGTACAGGTGAATCGCAGGAGGATCAATACCAGTGAACAGGCACTTCCCTGGTACGAGGTGGGGGAGATCAAGGAGCACATGGGCATAGTTGCCATTATGCAGAAGGCAGGAAGTCCCTGGTCGTATGTGCCCGTGAAGCAGATACCCAACTTATGTGTACTGCAAGCACTCATCGAGACATTGCTTGAACAACTATAAGGAGGTCCGTCTTGAAAAAGGAAGTCACGCAACAGCTGGATGAGACATCCCGCCGGGCGCACCGGGTGCGTCGGGTGAGGCGTGCCTGGATACGCCAGGTGCTGCTAATACTTTCGGTGATCGGTCCCGGCCTCATCACCGCCAACGTGGATAACGATGCCACAGGCATCACCGGTTACTCTCTTGCAGGGGCACAGTACGGATATGGGCTGCTCTGGGCCATAGTACTGGTCACCATCAGCCTGGCCGTGGTGCAGGAAATGGCGGCGCGCATGGGTGTGGTCACGGGCAAAGGGCTCTCCGACCTGATCCGCGAAAACTTCGGCGTACGCATCACCTTCTGGAGCATGCTACTGCTGCTCATCGCGAATGGCGCCACCACAGTAGCCGAGTTCGCGGGGGTTGCCGGGGCCATGGATATTTTTGGCGTCAGCCCACTCATTGCAGTTCCGGTCGCAGCGGTTGCGGTTTGGTTCCTCGTAACTCGCGGCAGCTACAAGTACGTCGAGCGGATCTTGCTGGTCCTGTGTCTGATTTATGTGAGTTACGTTGCCAGTGGCTTCCTCGTGCATCCCGACTGGGCGCAGGTCTTCCACCAGACGATCTTCCCGCCCCTGCAGCTCAACCAGGGCTATCTGCTCACCCTGGTTGCTGTGATCGGCACCACCATCGCACCGTGGATGCAGTTCTACCAGCAGTCGGCCATTGCCGATAAGCAGATCCAGGTGAAGCACTTGCGCTACGAGCAGCTGGACACCTACGTCGGCGCGTTTCTCACCGACTTCGTGGCCTTCTTCATCGTGGTCTGCACAGGCGCGACGCTCTATGTTCACCACATCCAGATCAATGAGGCCAAAGATGCCGCGCTCGCCCTGGCACCGCTTGTACAAGGTAATGGGCGCATTGCCGAGGTCCTGTTCGGGGTGGGACTCTTGAACGCCTCACTCATGGCTGCCAGCGTCTTGCCACTCTCCACGGCCTACTCGATTGCCGAGGCATTCGGCTGGGAGCGTGGTGTCGGGCGCACCTTCAAGGAGGCGCCGCAGTTTCTCTCGCTCTACACCTTCATTATTGTTGTGGGCGCGGGCGTCACGCTGTTTGTGCCAAAAGAGAGGCTCGTCTTCGTGCTTAATCTGCCCAATGTGGTAGGTGGTATGCTGCTGCCTCTAGTGCTGGTGTTGATGCTGCTGCTCTGCAACAATCGCCGACTGATGGGTCGCTATGTGAATGGCCGCATCTTGAACGCCATCGCCTGGGCTACCACGGTGCTGATGACCGTGCTCACACTACTTATCATTTGGACTACCGTCACAGGAACGTAAAGAGCTTGTTTACGCCCTGCGAAAGCTGCTTACTCCCTAAAACCATGCTTGAGGAATTGTCCTCAAGCATTTTTGCTTTCAGAAAGGAACCGCTCACCATGACCCAATCCCCGACCATGCGAACCCACAGTTTGATCCGGTCTAGGATTGCGCCAGACGAAAGGCATGGATGAATGCTGTCATGCCAACAGGTGCAGAAGCAATCGAGATACAACGAGACATGCACATTCTCAGTAAACGAGCGAATTTTACAGGCATGTTTAGGCGTATATGCATGGACGCAGATTTAGAAGAGCGGCTTCGTAAGGAAGAAGAAAAATAGCACTAAGGTAAAAATTCCCAAGTTTCCGAAAAGCAATCTCTACCTCATCACCCGCTGCATGAATGTCATGGCCGTGATGCATTATACCGGCTTCTGTACGAGCAGCCAGGATCTCGGTTGCATCGCCTCGAAAAACCAGTTCAAGTTCAAACTTCACATCGTTCTGATCTTTTGTGCTCATTGTATCTGGCGTTTCCTCTTTTGCCACAGATGGATGAATAATAATCTTGAAACTCCTGGCACTTGATAAGATCAGCTTGTCAGTTTCTCCAATTTTACTTGTGGTTGCAGGACAGGTATAAGTCTGAAGTCTGTCCAGTGCCTGCTATAATGGGTACTTGACATTATAAGCTCCTTATTGATCTTTTTTAGACCATCCAGACAGACAAACAAAGACAACCCGACCTAAGAGAAACGGAGACACCCATGAGAACACTCATGCCACTACAAGAAGAAGCGCACGCAACCAGACCGACCCTTCGCACTGATAAACCCATCGCAGGCTATGCCCGACGATCACAAGCGTATGCAAAAGACGAAGAGAAGGATAAAAGCCAAAGCAGGGAGATGCAGACTGAGGACTTAAAAGAGTGGACTATTGTGCAAGGATGGAGTGAGTTGGACTTTCATCCCTTCTTTGCTGATTTCGGGTTAAGCGGAACACTTGCGCCCCATGAGCGGCCTGACATGCTTCGGCTCTTTGACGAAATAGACGCGGGAAAGTTCGATGATGGTTCTGTCGCCTGCTGGCAAGAAAACAGGTTGTTTCGGGACGAAACCCAAATCTACTACAACCAGTTTATCCAAAAGTGCAAAGAGCATAACATTGTCGTTGTTGTCGTCTCTCCGTATCTCATGATTTATGACTTCCGCGACGACTTCTTAACGGAGATGTTTCGCTGGAAGTGCAAAGAGTCGGCAGACTTTATTAAGCGGCACGTCAAAGGATGGATGCTGCCAGCCAGACACAGAGCGGCGTGGGTAGACGGAGAGTGGGCTGGACTTGGCGATCCCCCACCTGGCTTTATTGTCGATTTTGCTGAAGACAGCCAAACGTTTAAAAAACTCATTGCCTACATGCCCCACATAGAGAAGGTGAATGAGTATTTCCAGTTGTATATGGAATTAAGCGGCGATATCAGCCTCCTGTATAGAAGGCTGCGAGAGTCATCGATCATCTTTCCTGAGTTTGAGGAATGGGTTGATCCTCGAAACGTCAAACGCTTTAAAATGGCACGATACCCAGGCGGCGGATACTATCCAAAGGGCAGAGGCACCGTTGTTTCCATGCTGACTAACCCCATCTATATTGGCTATCGGGCTGTAGAGGGTGTGATACGGCGCACGAGTAAGGGTGATAAAATTAGAGAATATGAGCCGCTTATCGAGCGGGAAGTGTTTGATTTTGCGTTTTATCGTCTTGCCAAGACCGATCTTGACGGGAACCCGATAGATGCAAACAGACCACGAAGATTTTTTCAGCAGGAGAGCAGTGGAGCGTTTGGCCTCCTTAAGTTCAGAGTTCGGTCAAACCAAGGGGAAGTACGAACCCATGCTGACGGTGAATATTCCGGAAGAGGATCGTACCATATCCAAAACTTGGCGCAGGACCATTCTCTCTACCACGTTTTGTACCATGCAGCCGTACCGTGTGAGGAACTCGATACCCTCATTGTCAACCGGCTCATGGAACACGTGCATGAGATCAGCAGAAACCAAGAGGATATCCGCGCATATGAGGAAAAAGCTGCCCGATTGCGTTTAGAACGGCAGAGGAAAATTAAGCAGATTATCACTTCAATCACTGACATTGAGAGAAATCAGGGTGGGCTGACTCTCGGTTTAGGGAGCATTGAGGCAGAAATCAACGAGGCAAAGGATGCAAAAGACGAGGAAAAAGTGAGGCTTAAGCAACGACGAAAACAATTAATTGTGGAGCAAATCGATCTGCTTGAGCTTGAGAGACACAGGTTGCTACAAGCAAAGGGGGAACTTGAGAAAGAAGCTGAAAGTGACCTTGGTTCTCTTGATGACCAACTCCGCAAGTTAGAGAAGCAATGGCCGCATCTCACGTTTGAGAAACGGCGATCATTGCTTAACTTTTTTCTCAAGGAAGTGGTTATTGATACCGTAGCAACCCATTGGCTAAGGATACAGGTGCTTTGGCTGCATGAGGAATGGGGACGGGAAGAACTGTTCTACTATCGCAGACGCGGGAAAAATACCGACTGGACAGCAGAAGAAATTGCCCTGGTCAAAGCACACTATGCAACCATGCCAAAGTTCCGCCTTATGGCCTTACTTCCGCACAGAGGATGGCAAGCTATCAGGAGCTTAGGCAATCGGTTGAAGATTGGAAGAATGCCAGGCCATGTACCGAGCAGTGAAAAACCTATGCAGGGGCTTGATATCTTTGCTTCGTATTCAGACATTGAGTTTATGCAATCTCATGGTATTCCTCCTGATGCCCAAAGCACCAATTGGGAACGGCTGTTGTATGGTTTACTCACATCGTAACCCTGGGTGGTTACCTACATCGTAGCCATCGGGAGCAATTGGCGCTCCCACGGGAAGCATATTCACCGTCCGCTTGGTGGTCTACGATGTACGTAACCAGGAGAGGTCACGATGTGAGTAACCCATACACAGGCCGCTCCCAATGGGGTTCCTCCCCAATACCTACCCTTGCAAGACCCCCGTAGGGCCCGATTTATCGCGGCCAGTGGCAACCCCACTACCTACCCCGATTATTGTGTTAAATGCCATTAAGAACAGTGACGCGTACAGGTATCATGTGATACGCTAGTTGAGGAGGTGAGATGGTGTAGATGGTATCATGCCGGATCCTGACACATACGATCACCGCTTCTCTCTATAATAGGACGCAGCTGATGTGTGTAGACGCTCTTCATCGCTGTGTCTGTCTTCGTCGATATCATCGATGAATAAGGGCCAGTTTCTCCAGGTTGCTCGATCTCGTAGAACGTATGGAGGTCATTCATGGCGCAAGTATACTTGCCCGATAACCCTCGAGAGCGTGAACAGCTCCAGCAGGGAAGAACTGCCGAACCCACCGAGACGTTGGTTCGCCATCCCGGCACGCCTCGTCGCTTTGGGTGGATCGACCTGGCCGTCATACTCGTCGTGCTGGC
>Ga0209648_10004189_pt1 | contig 12214 bp, 10 predicted proteins | sample GraSoi2013_115cm_FD_185830 | JGI IMG/M metagenome (GOLD analysis project Ga0209648, IMG submission 185830) | Grasslands soil microbial communities from the Angelo Coastal Reserve, California, USA - Sample 9_17_2013_115cm (SPAdes) (version 2) | ecosystem: Environmental > Terrestrial > Soil >...
AAAACTTCCGCCGCGCGTTTACCCGCCCTCCAAGCCGAAGTCAAACGCCTGCACAGCTACGATGTCCCCGAATTCATTGCCCTGCCTATCATCGCCGGCTCGCCGGCATATTTGCTCTGGCTCGCCGCCTGCGTCTCCCGTCGTCGAACACAATAGACGCCCGTGTAGCGCCGCCCTTGTAGCTCGGGTCGTACCGGCTGATCTCGCCGGGAGACCCGAGGCTTTTTCGGTCCAGTTGATGGCGGGCAGAACAGGCCAGCACCTTGGCGATAGGGCGGTATGGGAACCAAGGTGACAGCGCCCACGTCCGTGGTGTCATCCCGAGGAGTCCGCTCCGGCGGACGACGAGGGATCTGCTTTTTGCGCGGCGGTCCCTTCCTCTCTGTGTCCTCCGTGCCTCTGTGTCCTCTGTGTAAGCCTTTTTCTTCGAGATGGGCCAAGTGGCCGCCAACTAAACTTTCTCCAGGGCCGCCTCGAGGTCGGCGATCAAGTCTTCCGCATCCTCAATTCCTACAGACAGACGCACAAGTCCGTCGGTGATGCCGGTCTGCTGGCGAACGTCCGCGGGCATGGACGCGTGCGTCATCGTCGCCGGATGCGAGATCAGCGTCTCGACCCCGCCCAGGCTTTCCGCCAGCGAACACAGCTTCACGTGATTCAGCAAACGCCGCGCCGATTCCAGCGTGCCGACATCGAAAGACAGCATCGCTCCGAAGCCGCGCTGCTGCCTGCGCGCCAGATCGTGCTGCGGATGCGACGGCAGCCCGGGATATAGCACGCACTTCACTTTGGGATGGTTCTCCAGATAGCGCGCCAAAGCCATCCCATTGGCGTCGTGCTGAGCCATGCGCACAGCCAGTGTCTTGATTCCGCGCGACACCAGGAAGCAATCCATCGGCGCCAGGCCCGCGCCCGTGGAGCGCTGAAGGAAATAAATCTTCTCGGCATCCGCCGGCCGCGTCAGGATCACCGCGCCTCCGGTGGCGTCGCTATGCCCATTCAGATATTTGGTCATCGAATGCACCACGATGTGCGCGCCGAGTTCCAGGGGCCGCTGCAAATAAGGACTCAGAAACGTGTTGTCCACGGTCACGGTGATGTTTCGCTCGTTGGCGATCTCGGCAATCGCCGCGATATCGCTGACGATCATGGTGGGATTGGTCGGCGTCTCCACGTAGATCATTCTGGTATTCGCGCGCAGCGCCTTCCGCACCAGATCGAGATCCGACGTGTCCACGAAGCTGAACTCCATCCCGAATTGGCAAAGAAACTGCGTCGTCAGCCGGTACACGCCGCCATAAACGGCCCGCGAGATCAGCGCGTGATCGCCGGGACGCAAGAGGCGGAACATGGCGTCGATCGCCGCCATGCCTGAAGTAAAAACGTAGGCCGTCTGCCCGCCTTCCAGGCGCGCCACGCAGCGCTCCAGCGCCCGGCGATTCGGGTGCGCCGTGCGCGCATAGTCATAGCCTTTATCCTTGCCCAGCGCTTCCTGTACGTACGTGGAAGTCTGAAAAATCGGCGCGACAATGGCGCCCGTGGCCGGTTCCGGCTCTTGCCCAACGTGGATCGCGTCCGTGGCGAATCCCATGAAATTCCTCCCTAAGATTGTCATTCTGAGGTCGCCGCGGCGACCGAAGAATCTCTCTGATCAGAGGCTCTAGCGTAACTCAGACTGTCGGATGATCGCTTGCCAAATTCCGCTTCCAGGAGTAAAGAATGGGGAGCCTTCGCCACGGCTGAGCGCATAGAGCGCGACGCGCAAGCGAGCACTGTAGCTCAGGTCGTCCCGACGCCTGCGCGAAAGCGCCTTAAATTGAAGGCGGCGGGCGACCTGAGGTTTTGCGCTGACATCAGAGAGAAGCTTATGCTGAAAAGAATCTCCGTTCGGGCGTCCGTTGCTCTTGTGCTGGCATTGCTTTGCTTGCCCATCCTTGCGTTTGTGCTCGCCGCGCAGTCCGACAAGCCTGCGGCTCCTGACAAACATGCCACCAGCCGTCTGCGCATCGAGGTAACCGGAGGCGATTCCAATAAACCCGTGGCCGATGCCAGCGTCTATCTCCGGTTCCCGGAGAAGAAAAAAGACGAACTCGACCTGAAGACCAACCAGGAGGGCATTGCCCGCTCGCCGGAAATACGTCAGGGCAAAGTGCTGATCCAGATCGTCGTCTCGGGCTGGAAGACCTACGGCGAGTATCACGACATCACCGAACCCGAGCAGACCATCCAGATTCACCTCGCCCGCCCCACCACCCACTGGTACTGACCGGCGCTGGCTTCGGCTGTGCATCGGACCCTTCGGAATTCTAAAAGTTTTGGTTGAGATCACGGGCCCCAACCCCTCCCCTCTTTTGTGCAAGTGCACATTCTGCATGGCTTACGCGCAGGTCCGTAATCACGCTCCAGTTGACAGTCAGCAGTTGAAAGTTGACGGGATCCGATGCGGTGGGCCACAAAAGCCGGACGGCCGCAGGACCTAGGCGCGACAATCGCTTCATCTCTTTCTCTCTTTTTCTGCAAGTGTTGATTTTAAACAGCTTTAAATCCTTATTACTGGAAGTGCTGATTCCAGGGCAGTTGCGCACGCGGAGTTCAAGGAACCGAGAACTCAGCACAGAGGACACAGGGACACGGAGGTCACAGAGAAGAATCCAGCCATCGTCGCAACTGGTGCAGCGCGGAAAATTTGTTCGAATGAGATGGTTCTGTGGGGCCGGGGGGCGTGGGATGGTCAAAAAATTTGCGACGGACAGCAAGATTCGCCGCTCACGGGCAGAGCCATGCCGCAGTTAAAGCCGCGGATACATGTGCGTGCTTCTTGACTGCTACATCTATTGTACCGCACGAGTAAAGTGGTTCGACGGAGGGCAAACAAAGAGAGATTAGCATCGCGCGAATCCGCTATGGGCGGAGCGCCTAGGGTGGGAAGATGGGCGAGAGAGGAGCCCGCCATGAAAGTGACGAATGGATGCACGCATACGAATCAGATTCGCGACGTCCAGCCGCATACCCGCGGCTGCGAGGAATGCCTGAAGATGGGGGACCAGTGGGTACACCTGCGCTTGTGCCTCACCTGCGGCCACGTGGGCTGCTGCGATTCTTCCAAAAATAAGCACGCCACCAAGCATTTCCATTCCTCCAAGCACCCCATCATCAAATCGTTCGAGCCCGGCGAGGATTGGGGCTGGTGCTATATCGATGAGATCGAACTTGACCTCGCTTGAGTGGCCTCCGCTGCCCTTCGGCGAATGGGAAAGCACCTGCGACACGCTGCACATGTGGACGCAGATCGTGGGGAAGACGCGCGCGGCGCTCACGCCGCTGGTGAACCACTGGTGGAACGTGACGCTTTACGTGACGCCGCGCGGGCTGACGACCTCGATCATTCCTTTCGAGCTCCGGTCTGTGGAGTCCGGTGGCATGCCCAAAGATACGGCGGCACCTGACCGGAGTCCCGACACCGGACGTGAAGCCTTCGAGGTGGAGTTCGATTTCCTGCATCATCGGCTGCTCATCTCCACGAGCACGGACGCGGAGCGCAGCATCGAGCTGCGGCCGCGTTCCGTGGCCGATTTCTACGGCGAGTACATGGCTTGCCTGCAATCGCTGGGAATCAAAGTGAAGATTCACACCACGCCCGACGAATTCGACGACAAGACGCCCTTCGACCAGGACCAGAAGCACGCATCCTACGATAAGAAATACGTCGAGAATTTTTGGCGCATCCTGCTGAACGCGGATCGCCTCTTCAAGGAGTTTCGCTCGCCTTTTATGGGCAAGTGCAGCCCGGTGCATTTTTTCTGGGGCTCCATGGATCTGGCGGTCACGCGTTTCTCGGGGCGGAGAGGCTCGCTGCCCACAGGCGCGGATCAGATGACCCGCGAAGCCTACTCGCACGAAGTCAGCAGTTGCGGATTCTGGCCGGGCGACCGGCGCTATAAGCAGCCGGCTTTTTATTCCTATGCGATGCCGGCCCCCGCGGGGATCGAAAAAGAGCCCGTGCGCCCCAGCGCCGGGCACTGGGACGCAAACATGGGGGAATTTCTTCTTAATTATGACGACGTGCGCGCCGCGCCTTCGCCGGAAGAGGCCATTCTCGATTTCTGCCAGAGCACCTATGAAGCCGGCGCAAACCTGGCGAAGTGGGATCGCCAGGCGCTGGAGCGCGGCGGCTAGGGACGGAGAGGTCCCTCGCTCACGATGGACTTTGTTGACCGGCGAAAGCTCAACTTCTTTAACGCCGCGAAGCTCCTGATGTCCATGACGTTCGCGGCGAAGGTGACTTTCGCCGGAAGACGGGACGAATATCCTGGTCGGATGCGCGTTTTCCACAGGGAAAGTGGGCACCCTCGGCTACGCTCGACGAATCTATGGCTAAGATAGACTTCTTTAACGCCGCGAAGCTCCTGATCCGCCAATCAGAATGGCGAATGACGTTCGCGGCGAAAAGACAGCGGACCAGGGTCCGCAAGGAGGGATCGTCATGTATGTTGTGATTGGCGCCACCGGACATACCGGGGGTGTAATTGCCGAGAAATTGCTGGCCAAGCGAGAAAAGGTGCGCGTCGTCGGCCGCGACGAGCGGAGACTGGAGAGGTTAAAGCAACGGGGCGGGGAAGCATTCGTCGGCGACGTGGCGGATGCCAACTCGATGGCCCGGGCATTTTCGGGGGCAGACGCAGCATACTTGATGGTTCCGCCCAATATGTCGTCCCCGAACGTGCTCGCTTCAACCGAGCGCGTGATCGATGCTCTCGCTTCAGCACTCGAGAAAAACGACGTGCGACACGCCGTAGCGCTCAGCAGCATCGGCGCCGACAAACCGGATAAAACCGGTCCCATACTGGGGCTGCACAAGCTGGAACAGAAACTGGAGGCCATCAACGGCCTGAACGTGCTTTTCCTGCGCGCCGGATACTTCATGGAGAATATCCTGCCGCAAGTGGGAATCATTCAGTCCTTGGGACGCATGCTCGGCCCGGTGCGTGCGGATCTGCCCTTGCCAATGATCGCCACGCGAGATATTGGCGCGGCGGCAGCGGAGCTTCTCTTGAGGCGCGACTTCCAGGGAAAGCAGCGGCGCGAATTGCTGGGCGCGCGGGACGTCAGCTATGCGCAAGTCGCCAAGGTCATCGGCGCGGCCATCGGAAAGCCGGACCTGACCTATCAGCAAGCGCCCGCGGAACAAATCAAGCCCGCGCTGATGCAGATGGGAATGTCAGCCAATATGGCGGACCTTCTTCTGGAGATGAGTGACGCGTTGAATTCCGGCCATGTTCGGGCGTTGGAACCGCGCTCGGCGCAGAATATGACGCCCACCACGATCGAGACGTTTGTCGCTGAAGTGTTCGTGCCAGACTATAGGGCGAAGGTGGCTCACGCATAAGTTCGGGCGCTAAATCGCGACACGTGCTGGCCTAAGAGGGGCGAGCGCGGTCGGCTGATGCCGGCTGCGCTCCGCCCGGCACCACTAACGTGCCCAAAAGCGGCCCGCGTTGGGGACCCGCCTATTTGCTTCCCCACGCGATCAGTTTCGAGCACGGCCCACCGTAAAACCCACCTGTACGAATGGCCAGCTATCGCTTGCGTATATTCGAGGCACGCGCCTGCTCCTATCCTCATTTCGCACGAATAAAATTGTGGAAGATCAGGGGACGATGCGCGTCGCCATCCGGCGATCGCGTTTACAGAGGAGTACGGCGATGACGGAACAATTTGGCAGCGGACTAGTTGTCCTGCTCCTGAAGATTTACGGCGTGCTGTTTGTGCTAGGTCCGATCGTGCTGCGCATGACCTTTCGGTACAAAGCCACGGTGAGTCCGCAACTGGTTTCCCTGGAGTCCCTGCCGGAGGACGTGCGGCAATTCATGACGCCGCGCTTGCCGGGCATTACGGCTTTGGGTTTTGAGCCTGTAGGTTACGTGAACCTGGGAAGCCTCGCCCCGAGAACGGAAGCGTACATGGCGCTTCTGAGCAACTCGCGGACGTTGGAATGGGCCGATGTAAGCGTGGTGAAATCCCCGCGGAAATTGCGTGGCTATATCGAGTTCATCACCCATTGCCCTGACGAATCTCAGGTGGATACCAACACCAATTCGATCGCTCCGGTACTCTTCCCATCGCCCTCTTACCATGTGTTTCGATTCCCGCAGATCAAAGATGCCTTCACGCTATATCGCGCGCACCGCATGCTGGTGCAGGAGAAAATCGGAGGGTCGCGCCCGGAATTGCCGCCGCAAGGGCAGGAATTGAACGAACTCAAGCGGCGTCTGGAACGCTATGGACCGCGCCAGCAGGAGCGCGGGTACATGTATCTCGAACGCGACGCACAGGCTTTCCGGCTGACCTGGAAGGGCGCGATTTTGGGCGCCTGGCGATCCATCTGGCCGATTTCCCTGGTACGCGCCTGGTGGATGCAAAATCGCAGCGAAGTGCAGTTACGGTCGATGGGCGTGGCGCAATATCGCTCGACGTAGCCTATACGGCCGAAATACACTGTAAGACTTACACTTAGTACTTTCAGACTTTCTAAATAATAACCTGTATTGGCGTCTCCATTCCGCTGGAAAATAAAGGTTTAGGGCTGGCCCACGGCATGCGGTATAGGCTTGCAGCGCGTGCGTCTTTAATCGTTTAATCGCGCGAATGCTCAGGGTCGCGGCAGGGCTGAAGAGGGAGAGCCGCGCTTATACGGGCGCTTCACGATATGCGCCGGGAGCATTCTTGTTTCAGTTGGTTTTAGGGTTCACGCGGGATCCACTGGAAAAGCGTTCGAGTCCTGAATTGCGTTCGAGTGGGAGGTTAGGTGTGGGCACTCATGGGTCCGCACCGCCAACATCATGCATGTTCAAGGAGAGACACAGCGCAATGTTGAAACAAACCGAAGAGCGGAGAGTTGACCAAGCATTTCTGCAGGCCGTGGCTCGCACGATGCAAGCGCTCGACCAGCACGTAAATGAGTACATTGCCAGGCGTCTCGCGGAAAACAATATCGAGACTGCGGCGGCATTGCAGCTCTCGCCCCGGGAGCGCGAAGTTTTTGGCCTCATTCTACGAGGGCTCAGCAATAAAGAGATTGCCGCACACCTGAGCATCAGTGAGAGCACGGCCAAGTTCCACGTCAGCGCGATCCTCAAGAAATGCGGCGCGCGCAGCCGGCTGGACGTCGTGAGAGAGCACAAAGTAGCGCCGAGCCTGGAACTCGTTGCCAGCTAGCGCTGCCCCGCAAAAGGCACGCCCCATAAGCTCGCAGAGTTTCACCAGAGGTCCAAATTGGCGAGAGCGACGCGGCGCGACAGCCGCGCGACGGTCTTTGTTACGCGCTGAAAGCTCGACTCGCCGCCGACTTTCAGCGCCCGACAACACCAGAAGTGCGGGGCAGAGAGGACGCCGGCAATTCTCACGGGCTTCGCGCTGCTGGCCTCAGGGTCAGGTTCCAACCCGGAAAACCTGCCTCACGCCGCAATTGTCTGGTGCCCGCTTGGAAGATAGAGTGGTTCGGCAGTTTCATGGGCATTCGAAGCCGCCCAGCGCTTCCGTGCGCGTCTTCTGTGCAGAAAAGTTTGGGTCTAAGGCGAAGGTAAATCGGACTACCGTCGGCTGTATACGAAGGGTGCGGCTATGGATCTGGAGATCATAAAGGCGGATAAGACGGCGGCGCGGCGCCCCGCCGCGCGCGCGGCCAAGGTCGACCTGGAAATTGTCCTGGAGCAGCACCGCGATTGGGTGAAGTCGAACCGGCAAACGGGCCGGCAGGCCGATCTTTCTCGCCTGAACCTGGAAGGCGCCGACCTGACCGACACGAATCTGCGGAATGCGCTGCTGAATGAGACGGTTTTGAAGGGCGCCGATCTGCTCCTGACCGATCTGCAAGGCGCCAGCTTGCTGCAGGCAAACTTGCAGGAGGCAAATTTGTTGGGAGCGCGGTTGCGCGACGCCAATCTTCAAGGCGCGACTCTGGAAGGCGCCACTGGATTGCTCGCGGCAGAGCTCGCGGGAACGAATCTTACCTTTGCCAAAATGCCCGCCGAAGTGGCTACGGCGGAGGATTTGAAATATATATCCCGACGGGGCTGGCACGCCGCGTGGCTGATCAGCACATTGCTGCTGCTCGATGCGCTGGCTTGCTGGAGAATCATCACCGTTTCCGACGCGCAGATCCTGAGGAACGCGTCGCTGCTCCCATTTCCGGTACTGCGAAACGGCGTACCGCTGGTGCAATTCTTTCTGTTGTCACCGCTGCTGATTGGCGCGCTCTATCTATGGCTGCACGTGTATTTGCAGCGATTCTGGGAAGCGACGGCGGCGCTGCCGGCCATTTTCGAGAATGGGCAGCGACTGGACCAGAGCTTGCCGTGGCTGGTGAGTTGGCCCGCGCGCCATTATTTCCAATGGTTGCGCGAACGGCGTTCGGCGCTGGCCGGGGTGGAAAAAGCGATTTGCGTAGTCCTGCTCTATTGGGCTACGCCGGCCACGATGATGCTTTTCTGGGCCCGCTATCTGACGCTGCAGGACCTGCGAGGCACGATCCTGCACGCGGCGCTCATCGCCGCGGCGACGGCCGCGGCGATTCATTTTCCGCGTTCGACGGCAAGGGCCTTCCGCAGCGATGATTCCGAATCATTTTCGAGATCAACCGCGGCGCCGGCGGCAGCTTCGGCCGATGCGATGTTGGCGGAGGCGCTGGCCACGCCGCTGTTACCAGGAAGTCTCACCGCAGGTCCAGACCCGCAGCCGCGCAGCGATACCCGTGGCGATGCGCAAGGTGATTCGGAAAAGAAAAGCGGATCGCGCCACATAACGCGGCGAATACGAATACCGATCAGCGCGGCGTTTGGTTTGATCCTGTGCCTGCTCTCCATCGGGGCGATTGGCGGCGCTCCGCACGGCGGAAATCCGGCGCAAGGAATCGGCTCGGGAAGCCCGCGTACCTGGGCCGCCGATGCTTTATGGCTGGTTGGCTACATTCCTTACGCGCAAGTGAACGAGGCGGAGCTCTCGCGCAAGCCGGCGGGGTGGACGGGAAGCGAAGGCGAAATCAGCCATGTTCAAGGCGCGATCCTGAATGGGTTCCAACTACGATACGTGCAGGCCTACAGCGCATTTCTGGTGAAGGCGCGGCTGCGGCAGGCCGACCTGAGCTATGCCTATCTCTCAGACGCCGATTTGCGGCAGGCCAATTTGCGTCAAGCCAGCCTGCGATCCGCGATGCTCGACCAGGCGAAGCTGAACGGCGCGACGATGCAGTCGGCCGACCTTGAAAAAGCAAACCTGATTCGGGCCGAACTGGGGAAAGCCGACCTCTCTTTCGCTTTACTGGGCGGAGCGCTTTTGCAGGATGCAAAACTGGATGGCGCGGTCTTGTACGGCGCCGATCTGCGCAATGCTTCGCTCGAGCGCGCCAGCTTCGAACAGGCCGATCTGCGTCAAGCCGAACTGGAAGGCGCGAACCTCAAAATGAGCAATTTGCGGGAAGCTTACCTATCCACGGCCAAGATGGCGGGCGCGCGGCTCGAGGGGAGCCAGTTGGGCAGCGCGATCCTGATGGGCGCGGATTTACGAGGCGCCGATTTGAGCAACACCAATATTCAAGGAGCGGTGCTGAGCGGCGCGGATTTTAGCGGCGCCAACCTGCAGAATGCCGATCTGCGCGGAGTCGTCGGCCTGACCGCAGCGCAAATCTGCGCGGCGGCCAGTGCCCGGCAGGCCCAACTGGACGACACACTGGCGGCCGAAGTCAGCGCCCGGTGCGGCGGCAACCGCTGAGGCCCCGGCAGACGATCCATTCCTCGGCAGCTTGATTGTGTATAACAGTATACGTATAATAGTATAAGCGTGCTAAAACCCGTTCAATGGGTCGGTACGTCGCTCGAGGATTTGCGCTCCGCACCACCGGCCGTCAGGAACGACGTGGGGCACGCGCTATTCGCTGCTCAGGAGGGCAAGATTGATCCTGCAGCGAAACCCCTTAAGGGCTTCGGTGGCGCCAGCGTGTTAGAGATCGTGACTTCGAGCCAGGGCGGCGCATGGCGTGTGGTATACACGGTGCGTTTTGCGGATGCCATTTATGTTCTGCATGTGTTTCAGAAGAAATCTACGAAAGGGATTAAGACGCCACTGCGCGAGATTGATCTCGTCAGGCGGCGCTTAGCGGAAGCCGAAGAGTACCATCGGGAGAGGTACAAGTGAAATGAGAAGGAAAGCACGAAGGAGATTGGGCCGGAGTGTCCGAGTGACGGAAGGAAGCGGAAATGTCTTCGCAGACCTAGGCCTTCCGAACCCCGAGCAAGAACTGCTAAAAGCGCAGCTGACGTTTCAAATTCACACCATCCTTAAAGACAGCGGCATGACGCAGGCGGAGATCGCCAAGATTCTTGGTGTTCAACAACCTCAAGTTTCACTGCTCATGCGAAATCGCGCGGGAACCTTCTCGGTTGGCCGGCTCATGGAATTTCTGACGGCTCTGCGGCAGGATGTCGAAATTACCGTGAGGCCTGCTCGCAAGGAACACGGGGCTCTGTCCGTGGTCTCGGCCTGACCTGAGATAGCTAGCGCAGGCGGGCGTATTCGGCGCGGGCCTGCTGCAAAACGGGATTGTCCGGATCGGCGTCCTTCCACAGAGCCAGGAAATCCTGATAAGCCATGCGGCTTCCGGCGGCCTCGCCCGCCAGCGCGCGGGCGCGCGCCACACCGAGCACGGCCAAGGCGCGTTGCGGACTGTTTGCCAGGCGTCCACGGTGATCCACGAGCTTGCGGAATTCGACTTCCGCCGCTTGGCCGTCGCCTGCGCGGAGGTAGGCCTCCCCGCGCAGATACGGGGCATAGCCGGGGGCCACATGCTCGTCCTTACACAGATCGTAGGGCAGAGCGGCCTGCAGAAGCCGGATGGCGGAGTTTGCATTCCCACGGGCCAATTCCGCGGCGGCGCGAATTTCCGGCAGATGAACTCCATTCAGCAGGGTATCGGAGGGAAAGCGCTGGGCCAAGCCGGCGGCGATGGCCTCAGCCCCCGAAGCGTCTCCGGCGCGGGCGAGCGCCAAAGCCGCGGCGGTCTGGGCCGCGGTTCCCTTGACGCCATTCAAGGACGCTTTGGCTAACTGCCGCGCCGCCTCCGGGCGGCCAAATTCGGCTTCGACCAGAGCGGCAGCGGCTTGCTCTTCGGTGGCGGACTCCCTGCGCCCGTAACGGCGGGCCGAATCCTCGGCCTGCCGGAAGAGTCCTTCGGCGGCGCGCAGACGGCCAGAGGAAGCCGCGGTGGCGGCATCGAGCACAAGCAGATCGTGATCATAAGGCTTGTCCGAGGCCAAGGCCACTTGCTGCTTCATCGTCGCCGAATCGCCTTCGATGAAGGCTACCAAATAACGAACGAAGTGAAAGTCGTTGCCATCGAGTCCGCGAGAGCGTGCCTCGTCCAAAGTGGATTTAGCCTCATCCGGGCGCTCCAAATCGAGATAAGCCAGAGCGAGATTGCTGTAAACGAAAGCACTGTCGGGATCGAGCCGCCGGGCGTCCATCAATTCGAGGAGGGCTTTGTCGGGCTGGCCGAGCGCATTGTAGAGAGAGCCGAGATTTATGGCGGGCACGACATCCCGCGGGTAGGTGCTTCTCCAAAGTTCATAGATCTGGGTGGTGCGGTCCAAGTCGTGGGTGACATTCTCGTAGTAGTGGGAGGAGATATAGAGATTTTCGCGCTCGCTGGCCCGCTCGCGGCGATCGAAAGCCTTTTGCGTGTACTCGACCGAGAGCGCGTTTTCGCCGGCGTTGGCGTAGGCCTGGCCGAGAACGGCATAGGCCATGGCGAAATTGGGGTCGAGCTCGATGGCGTTCTGGAAGTAAGGGATCGATTCCAGTTCCATGCCGCGATTTCGCGCCGCCTGGCCGAGGGAAAAGGCCTTCAGGCCTTCGAGCGACGTGGTGGTGCCCTGCTCGATAGGCACATCGTTTTTCTGAATGGACATTAGCGACTCGCCGAGTTTGCGGCGAATTTCCGCGGCCGTGGTGTCCAGCGCCTTGAGGACGCCGCCCTTGCCGACGGCTTCGGCACCAGCGCGGGCGAGTAGATCGCCGTTGGCGCAATTACTGGCTTCCAGGAGCAGCGAATAATGATCGGCCAATTGCGTGATCGAACCGCTGAGCATGGCTTTGGCGGAGAGCCGCTGGCAGACCTCCCGGGCGGTCGCGTTGGTCAATCGCTCGTCGGGCGCACGGCCCATGA
>Ga0209648_10004193_pt1 | contig 12209 bp, 14 predicted proteins | sample GraSoi2013_115cm_FD_185830 | JGI IMG/M metagenome (GOLD analysis project Ga0209648, IMG submission 185830) | Grasslands soil microbial communities from the Angelo Coastal Reserve, California, USA - Sample 9_17_2013_115cm (SPAdes) (version 2) | ecosystem: Environmental > Terrestrial > Soil >...
GCCTCGATCCGAAGACCATGCCGATGAAACCGATGAGCGTCGAGCAGTGCGTATCTGAGGGCCTCAGCGGTCTGCTCAAAAACCGCTCCAGAATCGTTCCAGGCCGGCTGAACCGCATATTGAACGCTCTCGTGCCCGCTTCTCTTGCGCGGAAGATGGAGGCGGACTTACTTGGTAAAGGGCTTGCCAACAAGTCCGCTCCTGCAATCGCACGGGCAGAGGCCTGATCACTGACGGGCGACTGGTCGAGCCGCTCGAACCATGCAAGAGCGAATCAGTCTTCTTAGGAGAGCCGAATGTCATAACGCTCCTCATTCAGCCGGATGATGGCATTTGCCTTCAGTTCGGAGTCAAGCCCCCAGGACTGACCGCGGACCTTTCCAAGGTCGCCATGCGGTTCAGCTACGAAGCTGTATTTGGCAAATCGTCCGCAAACGGCAGTAGTGCCGCGACTCTAAGGTGAGAGTTGCCCGTGACAGGGGACCGATCATCGTGCCCCCTCAGTTTTTCGGGCGTCGATCTGCCCATTTCAGGATTGCATCCAGCGCTGGACAGAGCGACTGCCCCCATTTGGTCAATCGGTATTCCACCTTCGGTGGAACTTGGGGATATGCGGTGCGATGCACAATGCCGTCGGCCTCCATGCTTTTCAACTGCTGCCCCAACATCTTTTGTGTGATGCCGGGAATTGCGCGCTCAAGGTCGGAAAAACGCATAACCTTGCCCCCGAAGAGATGAAAGAGAATGACGAGCTTCCATCTGCCTTCGAGCAGACGCAGCGCTGCTTCAACATCGGCAGCGGCAGAAGTGGGTGTGTAGCGCTTCGTCATCTAGCCTCCCTAACATACTTTTTCGTGCGTACTTCCGATTATCGCAGTGTGGTGAAAAACTCTTACCAGTGCAACTATGGGGAGGAGACCCATGATGAACAACACGCATCTCTTTATTCCCGACGAGTTCAAAGACAAGCGTGTCCTCGTGACGGGTGGAACCAAAGGCGCTGGAGAGGCCATTGTGCGCCGCTTTGGTACGGCAGGGGCCTCTGTTGCTACGGCTGCTCGTTCTCCTCTGCCGCAGGGACAGAAGCCCGCGCTCTTTATGCAGGCGGATCTTAGCAGCGTAGAGGGTATCGCGCAGCTTGCCGACCGCATCCTGAACGAGTGGGGTGGCATCGATATCCTCGTCAACTGCGTTGGAGGATCTGATACTCCGAATGGAGGCTACGCCGCTCTGACGGAAGAGCACTGGCAAAGCGCACTGAACCTGAACTTCATGGCTGCCGTGCGTTGCAACAGGCACTTTCTGCCTGGAATGATCGAGCGCAAGAGTGGTGTGATCCTGCACATTTCGTCCATCCAGCACCGGTTGCCTCTCTATGATTCCACTCTGGCCTATGCCGCAGCTAAGGGAGCACTGAGCCCTTACAACAAGGGCCTGGCGAATGAGGTGGGGCCTAAGGGAGTGCGCGTCAATATGATCTCGCCCGGATTTATCGAAACCTCCGGAGCTCATTGCATGATCGTCGCTTTGGCAAAGAGCAGAGGCATCAACGAGAGCGCGGCACGCCAAGCCATCATGAGCATGATCGGCGGAATTCCGATTGGCAGGCCTGCGCAGCCGCAAGAAGTGGCTGAATTAGCGGCTTTCCTTGCATCGGATCGCGCTGCATCGATCCACGGTGTGGACTATGTAATCGATGGCGGAACCATGCCGACCACAACTTGATGTCATAGTTGGCGAATAGTCGGCCAACCGGAAGTTGGGAACTCCTAAACGAGAACGCTCGTCGGGTGTTCGCCAACTCGAGATTCGATGGCGTGGCCCGTTCGATCGAGTTCAAATAATTACAATTCGTTATTTAACTCTTGGTGCTGCCGCCTCGAGTGCTACCACGATCTCCTGGAGTGTTTGGAGATTGTCCACCTGGCCAAGGGACCCCAATCTCAAAGACTCAAGAACTCCGGTGAAAGCTGACAGACCAGCTCTCTCGCGCGCGGCCTCCGCACGACGTAGACCTCGCTCCGCTGCCTGCATGTATGCCAGCACTTTCCGCTGAGTCTCCGGGTCCTGAATGTCCTTGGGTTGCCACACCCTCGCCACGCTTTTCAATAAGCCGCGATACATGCGTTTCCCCACCAGCTGTTCCATCTGTTCAATTTCTTGGACGATCCCGTTCCGGTGAGCACCTCCATAGCGTTGAACATTGCTGCCGTTTCCAGCAGCTGCTCGATCGGATGGCTTCTGCACATGCGTGAAACTGGGGCGAAGTCCCTCTAACCAGCCAGCGGGTGTTGCCCACCCTGCCAGTTGCGGAACTGTTTTCGGTCGCTTGCGGTCATCCAGGTCAACCCAGGTTCCAGTAAAGTAATAAAGATAGCCTGATCAGCTTGGGCTTGGGCATGGGTTCCCTGCCACAGCAGGAAAGCGATTTGTGGATTGGGCAGAATTCATTGCGACGGAGCCTCATGGCATTCCTCCTGATGGGACTGGGTGAAGTGGCTTGGGTTGGCGGTAACTCAGGGGCGAAAATCTCTCAATCCCAGCGGGCTGCTACAATTCCTGCCCGAGGGAAACCATGTCGAACCTGGCTAAAGCGGTCCAGCAGTTGCAGCGGGAGAGAGATCAAGCGCGGAGGAGAGTTGAACAACTGGACGAGGCTTTGAAGGCTCTCGGGAGTCTCGACGGCTTGCGCGGAAGGGTCGGAAGAGTCCGGCGTGCTCAAACACTCGGCAGGAAGCGGAGAACAATGCCAGCGGCGGCACGCAAGCGAATTGCGGCGGCCCAGCGTGCGCGTTGGGCGAAATGGAAAGCAGCCAGGCGAAACAAATAAGAGAAAACATCGACTATTGGCGTGACACCGAAACCGCCGGCAACTTCTCCCAGGGATGATGGTGAATCATCGAAATCGGAAGAGTCCTCGGCGCCGTTTGCTAAACTGATTCTCGATGTGCGGACGCTATCGGCTCACGGCCAAACAACGCTACCTGCGGGATCACTTCGGTCTCGATGAAGATCCGCCCTGGGAGCCGCACTGGAATATTGCTCCCACGCAGCAGGTCGCAACCATCCGCCAGCACCCGGCCGAGCCGACACGCATCTTCGGCCTCATGCGATGGGGTTTGATTCCCTACTGGGCCAAAGACCAGTCTTTTGGTTTGAGAACCATCAATGCGATGTCAGAAACCGCGGCGGAAAAACCGGCGTTCCGTGACGCCATCAAGCGGCGCCGATGTCTCATTCCCGCGGACGGCTTTTTCGAATGGAAGAAAATCGGGCCCAAAGAGAAGCAACCGTATAACTTTGGCTTGGCGACTGGCTCACTATTTGCGTTTGCGGGATTGTGGGATCGGTGCCCGGATCCGAAAAACAACATCCTCGAAACCTGCACAATCCTTACCACCCAGCCGAATTCCCTTGTGGCCTATGTTCACGATCGCATGCCGGCGATCCTGAGAGTGGGAGACTATGAGTGCTGGCTCGATCCCGGCATCACCGACCCAAAGGCGGTTCTGGACTCTCTAAAACCGTTTGACGCCAGCCTGATGAAGAAGTATCCAGTCAGTCCTCACGTCAATCGCCCTGAGAATAATGATGAGGAATGCATCCGGGAGGTTCCCATCAAGGAGACCACTGCGACACTGTTCTAAACGTCAGTGGCGGCGAGCAACGTATGGCACGGAGCGTGATCGAGTCGCATCACGTCTTTAGTGCTACAATTGGAAAAGGTCCGCCTGCGCCGCATCATCTTCGCGGTCCCGAAAGTTGCCCAAACCCACGCCAGCCAGCCGATAGCGTTGCTGTGGACCCAGATCTACTCGTTCTCGCAGCTTCAGGGCGATTTCCGTCAATTCTTCGCAGGAGGAGGGAGGGGAGTCTGGCGTACGACTGCGGGTTAAACTTTTGAACTCATTGGTCTTCAGTTTGAGAACCACCGTACGTGCAATCCGCGACTCTTTGCGCGAGGCAGTCCAAAGCTTCTCTGCGAGCTGCCGGATCATTGGTTCGGCTTCTGCCAACGTCAAGTCGTTCTCAAAAGTATCCTCGACGGAAATCGATTGGGTAGGCCGGTCTGGAACCACTTCACTGTCGTCGATTCCGCGCGCGAGCTCATGCAGGCGCAGACCATAGCGGCCAAACCGCTGTTCGAGCGCTTGCAGATCCAGCTTCCGTAAATCCGCGACCGTCTGTACTCCAAGCTTGCCAAGTTTCTCGCCAGTCACTTTGCCGACTCCGGGAAGACGCCCTACCGGCAAGGGTAGGAGAAGCGCATCTATCTCCTCAGGCTGTATAACAAAAAGCCCATCAGGTTTGCGCCAGTCCGAGGCGAGTTTTGCCAGGAACTTGTTCGGCGCAACTCCCGCCGAGGCGGTCAGATTCAGCTCCTGGCGAATCTGCTCCCGGATCGTGCGCGCAACGAGGGTGGCTGTCGCTAAACCCGTCTTATTCTCGGTGACATCGAGATACGCTTCATCGAGCGAAAGTGGCTCGATCAGGCCCGTATGGCGCTTGAAGATCTCCCGCACACTGTGAGAGACGGCACGGTACCGTGTGAAATCAGGAGCGACGAAAATCGCCTCGGGACACAGGCGTTCGGCGCGTACTGCCGGCATGGCTGAACGAACCCCGAACTCCCTGGCCTCATAGGAAGCGGCGCAGACGACAGAACGATTGCCCAGCCAGGCAACGATCACGGGCTTGCCGCGCAGTTGCGGATCGTCGCGCTGCTCGACCGAAGCGTAAAAGGCGTCCATGTCGACATGGATGATTTTTCGCACAATCTTCTGGCAACAATACTATTCTGGGTCCCAGAACCTGGGGATTTCTATCAGGCCGATCGTTAGCCGTCCTTGCTGTAAATCCACGGGAAGCCTTTGGCTACTCTTGCTTTGAATTTCTATTCTGTACTCGCGATCTCCGTCCTCTTTTTGCATGCGCTATTCATCTTGTGGGTAGTCTTTGGTGCTTTGCTGACACGCGCGCGCCCGATTCTCCGCTGGCTGCATATGGCTTCTCTTGTCTGGGGGATTCTTACAGAGTTGCTTCCTTGGCCGTGTCCTTTGACCGTGCTGGAGAACTGGCTCGAAGGCAAAACCGGAGTCGAGCCATACCAGGGTGGGTTCCTGCTCCATTACCTGGACAAGCTGGTCTATCCAGACATTTCTTCAACCACGCTAACGATGGCAGGTGTAATCATCTGCGCTTTGAATCTTGGGTTCTATGGCCGGCAAATCTGGATCGCTCGACACCGATAGCGCCGGACGTGCCTCGATCATTGCTTCTTTATTTCCTTTCGCACAAAATACGGCCGTGTTTTGAGGTAACTACACCGTGGCCTTCTTTCGGATTCTGTGAGGCCCTGGGAAAGTCAGCACAATCTCACGTGGCGTCATTTCCCGTGGCTCTGTGTCAATCAAACTTGCCCGGACTTCGGGAAGATTCCCGCCGAACATGCGAGCTATGTTGAACAGTGAGCGGCTCCCGCACACCAGACAACGATCGTGCGGGCTGTCACTGACCACGTCACATTCAGCGCACAAGACCGCGTTTTGCAGGGCAACTGCATTGAGACCCCTGCCCGTTTGAACCGGGCCATTCACCTGGGAACCCTTCATCACCTCACCTCACCAAAAACCTGCAGTTGGTCTATTTACTTTCGCTCTGACCCATTCAAGCCCCGATCACCACCTCGCCCGTAGAATTGCACCTTCCCATCTACGACATTGGCGATGTATCGCCGGTCACTCAGGAACTGCATGACCTTCTTCCCTTCCCGGGCGAGTTGTGCCCAGCGGGAGGTCGTCTTCGGGTTTTGCTCCAGCCCTCGCAACCTCTGCCCGTCAAACTCGAAGTCAACCTCGCGGAGCTTGGATCGGCTGGTCCTCCGGACCGGATAGCTCCCGCTTGCGAGTGCGACCGTCCTGGCATCCTCGACCAGGGCCTGGCGCCACACGGAAATCAGAGTTTCCTCTAGGCTCGCGGTCATCGTTACCCGTTCCCTGGCGAATTACCGAACACGCCATCAATCCTTCGCATGATTCGATCGGCCCACTGTACGGCGGACGAGATCAGGTACTCTGTTCGCGGGCTGGGTCGGCTGTCCCCCAGGTCCTCCGGGGTCTTGAGATGCCTCGCCACCAGGATCCCGGCCACAATGGCCAGCACGCGTTTGCGTCCTTCATCCATTCTGTAGTCTTCACCAGCCTGATTCTGAAGCCGTTCCATCGACCAACAACGATAAAAAGGCTCGGCTAAGCGTCAAAAGCCTCAAGCAATGTGTGTCCGGCCTTGCGTTCCAGGCGCCCCAGCCGATGCTCGAACTGTGTCTTGCTCCTGCGATACGCCGCCGGCCCGATCATGCCCAACTGGTTCGCGCGCCGGAGTTGAGCGAGGGCATCGCGCACGATTCCGAGAGCTTGCCTCGGCTCCCGCGCCTTATGTTCAAGGTGGATGGCCAACTGCTCGTAAGCCTTGTACCCCTCGAGGGAATTACCCAGCATGCTTTCCCAAAGCGCCCGTCACGTGCTCGCATGGGACCGGGGCGCAGATCTGGTGTCGGAACTGATCCCTCCCAATTAATCTCGGAAGCCGCGCTCGGTGGACGCTCGCCCACTGCGGCGCCAAGGTCTCGGCGATCACACATCAGGAGAAGTGTTGCAACGGATCCAAGAGCATATAGCAATCCAAAGATTCCGCTCTGTCGCTCGGAAAGGGTGAAGGGCAATTGTGCCAACAGGTCGTGCCCGAGCGTCACCCAGAATGCGGTCGTGTGCATCTCGTTCTCGGGCAACTCGAGCTTTCCGGAGCCCACGTTCTCGTTGGTGAAGAACTTGATCTTCTTGAAACCCACGACCTGCGAGCGCACCAGCACGTCGCCATGCGCCCGAGCTGCCGGTCCGAGAATGCTCCCCTCTTCGGCGATTTCAAGGACTCGCACCTGCGTGTACCGGATAGCGTCCGTGAAATAATCCACGTTCACCCGTTTCACATATGCTTTCCGCTTATCGAAATCGAGGCGCTCGACGTGGTACTGCTGTCCCTGATGGATGTAGATCGCCTTCGGATGAACAGTCGTAAGCGCGGAGGAGAAATCCACCTCACCGATCACCTCCGGCTCGCCATTCCCTTCGCCTGTCGTGTCGATAATGACGAAGTTGTCCGAGGTCACTGACCGCAAACTGATCGTGTCCGCCGGATATGCCTGCTGGACCCAATGCCAGTTCCCGCCGCTCTTATGCAGGAACCCCGCTTCGCCTAGCCGCTCGCAGAGCTCCGCCAAATCTACATTGCCGAATCGTTCTCCGGGCGAAAGTGGTAGCTCGAAGGCCGCACACTTCAAGTGGTTCACTGAGATCTCAAGGTTGTCTGGCTGTATGTGCGCGTGTTCGGGCGAACTTCCGAAAAAATAATCGGGATGCTGCACGATGAATTGGTCGAGCGGCGCGGACGACGCAACTAATACCGCACAGGAACTCCCGCTACGCCGCCCTGCACGGCCAGCGCGCTGCCAAGTCGAAGCAATGGAGCCCGCATAGCCCGCCATCACGCAAGCATCAAGAGACCCAATATCGATTCCCAACTCGAGAGCATTCGTGGTCACGACTCCGCGTATTCGGCCTTCGCGCAGCCCACGTTCGATCTCGCGCCGTTCTCCGGGCAGATACCCACCGCGGTAGCCGCGAACTGGTTCTGCTTGGCCCGGCTTCGGCGGATTCGCCTGTTGCAAATAGGTGAGCAAAACTTCCGTGTGCAATCGGCTGTTGGCGAAGACAATCGTCTGCAGCTTGCGGGCAAGCAGTTCCTTGGCTACTCGGGTCGCTTCATTGATATAGCTCCGCCGAATGCCGAGGTTCCGGTTGACCATCGGCGGATTGTAGAAAACGAAATGCTTTTCTCCAGCCGGCGCCCCATTCTCTTCGACAACCTGGACTTCCCTTTCGATGAGCTGCGATGCCAGTTCGCCGGGATTCGCAATCGTGGCGGAACAGCAGATGAACTGCGGAGTCGAACCATAGAATTGAGAAACGCGCCTCAATCGCCTCAGTACATTAGCCAGATGACTCCCGAACACCCCGCGATAGGTATGCAATTCATCGAGCACAATGTAGCGCAGGTTTTCAAACAGCCGCATCCATTTCGTATGGTGCGGCAGGATTCCGGTGTGCAGCATGTCGGGGTTTGTGAGCACGATATGTCCGCGTTCCCGGATCGCCTTGCGAGCATCGCTCGGCGTGTCCCCGTCATAGGTGAACACCCCAAAGCAGTCATTGAGCCGCCTGGAAAGATCATGCAATTCGGCGAGCTGATCCTGTGCCAGTGCTTTGGTCGGGAAGAGATAAAGTGCACGGGTGTCGGGATTTTCCAGCACGGCGTTCAGGACCGGCAGGTTGTAGCAGAGGGTCTTGCCGGATGCCGTCGGCGTCACTACGACGACGTCCTTCCCTTCGTGCACTAGCTCGGCTGTGACGGCTTGGTGCGAATACAGTTCTTGGATTCCTTTCGCGTGGTACGCCTCAGACAAGACACTTGTCACCCAGCCCGGCATAGGCCGAAACTTGGCCTCTCGGGCCGGGATCTGCCGCACCGAGGTCAGGACTTCGTCTCTGCGGTAGCGTGCAACCAGCGCCTCTAGAATCTCCTGAACTGTATCGAGAGTCGTACTCGATCGTGGGGCTAGAGCCTGGGACGGGATCATCGAACACTCCAGTAGCGTATTCGCCTTTTCTTCGCCAACCAGCCTAGCACCTCATCGATGCCCCGTGCAATATCTGAAATAGAACAAAAGACAACCGGCAGCAAAACGAAACTTCAGGTGAGGGGTTATGCAGAGAGAGCAGAGTCCACGGCGTCAGTGGCTCCTTGGCCCGAGTCACCTGTGTCGAAGAACGGATGGAATGGGAAAACGTGAACCTCAACACCAATTTCGAGAGCAAGCCGCTGGCGGGGCTTGGTCGCGGACGGCTCTCCAGAGCTCATGCCTGTGGGCGGGCTTCCACGGGCGTTGCGGTGGCGATGGTAGCATGGTGAGCAAGGCTAAGGCGAAGCCGATGTCCTAAGTGTTTGACGCAGATGAGACGCGGGCGTAGCATCTGCCGCAAGCTGGGCCAGATAAACGCATGGCCCAGTTTGGCCTTAACCGGCTAGCCTTCATTCCTAAATCCGCTCCCCGCGGCAGTGCTATGGAGCAACTCGACCCACTCCGTCCAGAACACCCTCCGAGAGACGGACACAAGCCAGTCGATGGGCTTTCTCGATAATCACCATCGCAATCGCAGCCATTCTCCTCTTCCTCGTACTTCGCGCAAAAATTCAAGGGGCGGAGATCCCGCAGCCTCTGCTGGTCGCTGTCGTCGCAGGCTTCGGTGCCGTGATCTTATTCGGGACGTGGTTCTTGGTTCGGGCGCTAAGCCAGTATCGCGAAAGCGAACAGCGTTTCCTGCAGATGGCAACGAACATTGGGGAGATCTTCTGGATGATCGACGCCCAAACCAAACATGCCCTCTATGTGAACGAAGCCTACGAGACGATAACCGGGCGATCGTGCCAATCACTGATCGATAATCCAAACTCCTATGAGGACCTCATCCACCCCAAAGACCGCGCGCATGTGCTTGCAAGACTTGAGGAGGCTACTCAGACTGGCCAATTCGATGAACGGTTCCGCATCCTCTGTGCTCATGGGGAAGAGCGGTGGGTCAAGGTGCACGGGTTCCCGGTACGAGACCGTTCCGGTAAGATTCTCCGCCTTGTAGGCACTGCGCAGGAAATCACCGCCCAGAAACAGGCAGAAGACCAAGTTGCTAAAAACCTGGCCAAAGCCGAATCGGCATGGGCCGAAGCCGATGCACTGCGTAAAGCCACCTTGGCCCTTACTCAGGACTTGCGCATGGATTTCGTTATGGACACCCTTCTGAAATCCCTAGCGGAGATAGTTCCCTACACCTGTGCGCGGGTCTTGGTTCCTGAAGGTGGTCCCCACTGGTTGGCGCTTGGTGAAAGACTCTGTCCCGAGCCGGCAGACAAATCCTTTAGGCCGCTGACTCTCATCGCTGACAAATCTCCATTCTTACAGCGGATATCGGTTGAGCAAAAGAGCGTATTGATCCCGGACACGAACCAGGAAGAGGGATGGAAAACCTTCAAGGGGCACAAACAATTTCGATCCTGGTTGTGCGTGCCCTTGGTCGCATCCGAAGAATTCTTGGGATTTCTTTCCGCCGGCCACACCGATCCGAACCGCTATACACAGGAGCATCTGAGGCGTGCCGAATTGCTGGCCATCCCCGCTGCCGCGGCAATCCAAAATGCTCGCCTCTACCAGACCGCACAAATTTACGGCTCAGAGCTCGAAAAACGAATCGCCGATCTCAAGCAGGCCGAAGCCGCTCTGGCCCAGGCACAAGGAGACCGGCAAGTCTCCGAAGAGAAGTTCCAGAGGGTCTTTCGCTCCAGCCCAATTCCCTTTTCCGTCACGACCGTAAAGGAGGGCAGATTCCTGGATGTAAATGGCGCCTTCGAACGAAGATACGGCTATTCGCGCGAAGAAGTGCTTGGCCATACTGTCCATGAATTGAAAATCTGGGAAGACCCGGCGGATCGCGTGCGGATGGTCGCACAGCTCCAGAAGAGCGGCCCCATTCGTAACGTAATCACGCGCCTTCGCACCAAGTCCGGGGAGGTCAAGCTGACAGCTTATTCTGCAGACAAGATCCAGTTCGACGGTCAGTCGTGTATCCTTGTGGTGTCAGAAGACTTACCTGAATACGACCGACAGAAAGTGAACTAAAGTTTTGCTATCGCACTCCCACCAACGTCCTGTGGTTGTCGGTTAAGCTGGAACTCCGAGGGCATGTTATACTCGTTTCGAAATGACGATACAGACCAAATCCATGATGAGACGGCGCGTCAATCGCGCTGGGCCCTCGGGATTGGTCTGACCATTCGCTAGATTTCCAAGTTCAGATTCGATTCTAGAAGACCCCGACCAAAATCGGGGCCTTCGTGTTTTTGGCCGGTAGCCAAGCTGGAAAGGCACGTGACTGTTACTCACGCCATGCGCAGGTTCGAATCCCGCCCGGCCAGCCAATTTTCGAAGGAACACAAGGCTCACTAGTTCAGTAGGAAGAACGCGGCTCTCATAAAGCCGTCGCGGATGGTTCGAATCCATCGCGAGCCACCATGGAGGGGCCTCCGGCGAGGGGCAGACCGGGGTCCCCGCCACGCGCCGCTTTTGCGCGTGGTGGGGTGGGAGTGGCTTATATCCACTTCGGCGCCAGATTAGCGCGGCCAGACAGGTTCGACTCCTGTACCCTCTACCAATTTTTTCGCGCCGGTAGTTCAACGGACCAGAATAGTTGGCCTACACCCAACAGATGCGGGTTCAACTCCCGAACGGCGCACCATGCAGGATTAGCTCGAAGGTCGAGCCCGCGGTCGATAACCGCGAGGCGTTGGTTCGATTCCGACATCCTGCACCATTTTGTTGTAGCAAGGGTGACTGGCAGAGATGGCTGATGCACTCGCCTCTTAAGCGAGACCAGGCTGGTTCAATTCCAGCGTCACCCACTAGATTCGCGGGATTGGCAGATATGGATATGCACTCGCCTTTTAAGCGAGACGAAGTGGGTTCGATTCCCACATCCCGCACCAGAGTCAGTTAACAAAGAGGCGGCATAGCATAACGGATCAATGCTCCGAGCTTCTACCTCGGACGATGCGAGTTCAAATCTCGCTGCCGTCTCCAATGTGGGGATGTGGTCCAACGGATGAGGGCGCAAGGCTACGAACCTTGAGATCAGAGTTCAATTCTCTGCATCCCCTCCACATTAGTCAGGCTCGCGTGGTCTAAGGCATGATGACGCTTCGGTCCTAACGAAGAGATCCGGGTTGGATTCCCGGCGCGAGTTCCAGAGGGGTGGGTAGTGTAATCGAACAACACGGCAGCGTCCGAAGCTGCAAATCCGGGTTTGACTCCCGGCCCGCCTACCACTAGTACTATGACCACATAAACAGTAATACACATTGATACTTGTTGGAAAGCGAGTCCGAGCCTATAGCTGGGACATGAAGGAGCAATCTCGGGTTGGGTTGTCCAAACAGGAACAGCAGGAACTGCGACGCTTGTTGCAGAGCGGCCTGCAGCCGGTGCGGACGGTGCTGCGGGCCTTGGCTCTGCGGCAACTAGCCGAGGGGCAGACCGTCCGGCAAGTGGC
>Ga0209648_10004194_pt1 | contig 12207 bp, 6 predicted proteins | sample GraSoi2013_115cm_FD_185830 | JGI IMG/M metagenome (GOLD analysis project Ga0209648, IMG submission 185830) | Grasslands soil microbial communities from the Angelo Coastal Reserve, California, USA - Sample 9_17_2013_115cm (SPAdes) (version 2) | ecosystem: Environmental > Terrestrial > Soil >...
TACCAACCCAAAATACCTAATCATCACGCCCGTGCGCGATGAGGAGAAGTACCTCGAAGCCACGATCCGCAGCGTGATCGTGCAGACCCTCCAGCCGGCGGAGTGGATCATTGTGGATGATGGCTCGACCGACGGCACGCGCGGGATCATCGCTTGGTATGCCGCGCGGCACGCCTGGATCCGCCCTTGCTTCCGCGACAACCGCGGCTTCCGCCAGCCCGGAGCGGGTGTTGTTGAGGCGTTCTACGACGGATACCGCTCCGCGCAATGCGCGGACTGGGATTTTATCGTCAAGCTGGATGGAGACCTGGGGCTCGCACCGGACTACTTCGCTCGAGCCTTGGCAGCTTGTGCCGCGCGGGCGCGATTGGGCATCTGCGGCGGCTTACTCTATCACATGTTGGGCGGAGAGTTGGTCGCGGAACAGTGTCCACGCTTTCATGTGCGCGGCGCGACCAAGATTTACCGGCGTGAATGCTGGGAGCAGATTGGCGGGCTGCAGCCGGCGCCAGGCTGGGACACGATCGACGAGGTGAAAGCCAATATGCTCGGCTGGACAACGGAGACCCTGGCCGCGCTGCAGGTGATCCATTACCGCGTTACCGGAACCGCGGAGAGCAAGTGGCGAGATATGGTGAAGAATGGCCGTGCGGACTATTTTTCCGGTTATCACCCGCTGTTCATGGCCGCGAAGTGTTTGTACCGAGCGGCCTCGAAGCCCTATTTCAGCGGCGCTTTGGGAATGGCCTACGGATTTCTCTCGGCATATATCAAAGGTCTGCCGCAAGTACCGGACCGGCTGTTGATCCGTTATCTGCGCCAGCAACAGTTGCGAAGGCTGCTGGGCGCGGAAACCATGTGGAAGTAAGAGTTAGCCAGGAATCGGGCGTGGAACTTTCCATTATCTTCGTGAACTGGAACTCCTTCGACCAGCTGCGGGAGAGCCTGCGAACTGTGTTTGCGACGTTGGTGGCAATCGAATATGAGGTCATCGTCGTTGACAACGCGTCCTCTGCAGGCGATGCAGCCAGGGTCCAGGCAGAGTTTTGTGGCGTGAAGCTGATCGCGAGCACGAAGAACCTGGGGTTTGCCGGCGCAAATAACCTGGGTGTAGAGCACGCACGGGGGAAATACCTTCTGTTTTTGAACCCGGACACACTCGTGCTGGGGAACGCGATCGCCGGCATGCTCGAGGCGATGAAGGCCGTGGGTGGCGCTGGAATCGTAGGATGCAAATTGCTCAACAGCGACGGCTCGGTACAGACGAGTTGCGTGCAACGCTTCCCGACGATCTGGAACCAACTGCTGGACATGGAATACCTGCGGCGGCGATGGCCAAATTGGAAATTTTGGGGTATTGCGCCGCTGTTCAACTCATGCCCGCAGCCAGTCGAGGTGGAAGTGGTCTCCGGCGCTTGCTTGCTGATTGATCGCGATTCGTTCGAGCAGGCGGGCGGTTTCAGCCGTGAGTACTTCATGTATGCCGAGGACGTGGACCTCTGCTATCAGGTCCGTAAACTGGGGCGCAAGGCGTACTACATCGGTAGCGCCAGCGTCTTGCATCACGGCGGCGGCGCCAGCAGGGAAGGGCGTGGTAAGGCGTGGGTGGCGATCATGCAGCGGCAAGCCATCCTGAGGTTCTACCGCCGCACGCGAGGCGCGGCGTACGCCGGGACGTTCCGTTTGGCGATGGCCTGCAATGCCATGGTGCGGCTCGTCTTACTTGCGATCATGCTGCCGTTCGGAAAACTGGCGGCGGATAAAGGCGTGTTGTACTCAACGCCGGAGAAGTGGTTCGGCGTATTGAAATGGGCGCTCGGTCTGGACCGCCGGATTTTGCGCTTGCGCCAGGGAGCATAGAAATTATGTGCGGCATCTCCGGAAAACTGATGTTCGAGCCCGGTGCGGCCGTGGCTCCGACCTTGATGAAGTCAATGGCCGATGCCATGGTGCATCGCGGCCCCGATGACGAAGGTTATTACCTGTCCGGTCCCGTGGGCCTCGGTTTCCGGCGGCTCTCGATTATTGACCTCAACACCGGCCACCAGCCGATCTCGAATGAAGACGGTTCCGTATGGGTGATATTCAACGGAGAAATCTACAATTATCGAGAGCTGCGGGAACAATTGCTGGCCAAGGGTCACTCCTTCACCACCAAGACCGACACGGAGGTGTTGGTGCACCTCTACGAAGAGCACGGGCCGGGCATGCTGGAGAAACTGCGCGGCATGTTCGCTTTCGCCATCTGGGATGACAAGCAGCGAACACTGCTGCTGGCCCGCGACCGCGTCGGGATCAAGCCACTTTACTATTACAAGACCGGCCGGTTCCTGAGTTTTGCTTCCGAGTTTAAGGCAATTCTGGCGGACCCCGACGTTGACCGGGAGATTGATCCCGCCATGATCGACCGTTTCCTCACCTTCTATTACATGCCGGGTGAAGAAACCCTTTTCAAACACATCCGAAAGCTGCCACCGGGATCGTATCTGCTGGCGCGGGGAGATCGCGTCGAGGTCAAAGCATATTGGGATCTGAGCTTCGAGCAAAAAGAACCGGCGCTGGACGTCCGGAGGGCGGAACAGCAGTTGATCGAGCTGCTGGAAGAAGCCGTACAGTTGCACATGGTCAGCGATGTCCCGGTCGGGTTCTTGTTGAGCGGAGGAGTGGATTCCACGGCGATGCTCAGTTTGGCAGCAGGCAAGACGGAGAGAGCGATCAGTTCCTATACCATTGGGTTCTTGAATGGCGTGGTAGATGAACGACCGTACGCGCGCCTGGCAGCGGAACGGTTTGGTTCAGAGCACCACGAGATCACGATAAGCGCCAAGGAGTTCGCCGACTTTCTGCCCGGCTACGTTTGGCACATGGAAGAGCCGGTGTGCGAGCCGCCCGCGATTGCTCTCTATTACGTCTCAAAGCTTGCGAGAAACCACGTGAAGGTACTGATTTCAGGCGAAGGCGGAGATGAGGCTTTTGCCGGTTACAGCAAGTATCGCAATTTTCTTTGGCTGGAGCGTATGAAGCGCGTGCTGGGACCGGCTCGGGGCCCGGCGAGCCTTGCAGTCCGGGCGCTGAACCAGATCATTAGGTCCCCTAAGCTTGCGTTATATGCACGGTTGATCAATCTGCCGCTGGATTGTTACTACTACAGCAAAACCTCTCACCCTTTCACTTTCTTCAATCGCGAAGCCGCCGCGTTTTATGCGAGCGAGTTCGCCGCCCAAACCGCCAAAGATCGTTCTATAACTCGAGTGCGGCAGTACCTGCAAAAAGCCGCGGCCTACGGCGTCTTAGAGAAGATGCTGTACGTGGATTCGAAATCCTGGCTGCCGGATGATCTGCTCGTGAAGGCTGACAAGATGACCATGGCAAATTCCGTAGAACTCCGCGTGCCGTTCCTGGATCACAAAATCCTGGAGTTTGCCGCAGCCCTCCCCACTCACTTCAAAGTGCATGGCCTCACCACCAAGTACCTGGCCAAGAGAGCGCTCAGCACGCGCGTGCCTCCGGAGATTATCAACCGCAAAAAGGCTGGTTTCCCAATCCCCTACGAGTTATGGCTCAGAACAGACCTGAGGGACTGGTTGCGCCAGATCCTGCTTGATCGCGAGACGGTATCCAGAGGCTATTTCAAAAGAGGCGCGGTTGAAGGGCTGCTCGCGTCTGAACTGGGGAGGGGCGGATACTTTAAGGAGCTCTTTTCTCTGGCCACTTTGGAGATGTGGCATCGCGCATTCCTCCCTGGAAATTCCAATGCAAGTTTGTGTTCGCACGCCACCTCCGCCGCGATGCAAACTGGCGCCGCGCCCTCTGTTCCAGGCAAGTAAGGCCTTAACTTCACCGACGAGCTTTTTGATGATTCGATTCCCCCAAACCGCCCTTTTTGTGAGTCACGATGCTTCGCGGACCGGGGCGCCCATATTCCTGCTGCGCTTCCTGCGATGGCTTCGGGACCATCATCAGATTCCGTTTCGAATTCTCGTGGTGAGCCCAGGCGAGCTCTTGCCGGAGTTTAACTCGGTGGGCCCGACGGACGTTTTCGAGCAAGAATCGAGACTGCTGCGAGCATTCGGTCGCCTCAAGCTTCCTGTCCGGGATAGCTCGCATCACCTGGAGTCGCTGCGGAAAACCCTGTCGCAAGCCAACATCGGATTGATCTACTCCAACACGATAGCGACAGGGAAAGTGCTTGATTACTTGTCGTTCTTGGATTGCCCCGTCATTTGCCATGTCCACGAACTGGAGCAGGCGATTCAGCACTGCGACCAGGACGACAATCTGATCCTGGTGAAGAAGCATACCTCGTCGTATGTTGCGGTGTCCCAAGCAGTAAAGAGGAATCTGGTCGCAAAACATGGAATTCTGGCAGACAAGGTCACGGTGATTCATGGCTTTGTTCCAACCGGCCCAGGCACGCCGGACAAGCTGGACGATCCGTGCCTGCTCGTTCGTCGAGAACTTAGAATCCCTCATGACGCCAGGCTGGTATGCGCTTGCGGATCCATAGAGCCAAGAAAGGGCCCCGATCTTTTCCTGCAGGTTGCCGACACGCTGGCGAAAATGCACGGCACACCTTCGGCCCACTTTGTCTGGATTGGCGGCAAGAAGGAGCAAGTCGAGGCAATGCATAAACGAGCGCAGGAATTGTCCCGGCCAGATATGGTTCATTTCATCGGTAGACGAGCCGATGTAAGCTCCTATTACGCCGCATCGGATGTGTTTCTGCTTACCTCTCGAGAGGATCCCTTCCCGCTCGTGATGATGGAAGCTGCGCTGCGCGGAAACCCTATCGTTTGCTTCGAAAACTCAGGCGGTGCACCGGAGTTTGTACAGGACGATGCGGGGTTTGTAGTGCGCGCATTCGATGTAGGCGAAATGGCTGAGAAGTTAGCTCTCTTGCTCAGCTCGGACGACCTGCGCCGGTGCATGGGCGAGGCCGCGAGGCAGAGAGTGCTGCGGCAACATGACATCAATGCCTCCGCTCCGCAACTCGCGGCACTCATCCAAAGTGCCCTGAACTTCCCTCAAAGAACTGCGCGGCCTGAGACCACAGTCGCTCTCGCTAGGAAATTCGCGTAAGAAGTCGTCTCCATTCGCACGCCGTTCATGCAACGGTTGCGAAGGCTGGATCCATCAGCAACTGTTCCCAGCGCAACCAAACTCCCCGCCCGCGGTACCCGCCGCACAAGGAGGTCCGATCATCCATGCGGAATACGCATATCCTGCACGTTGTTGGCGCCCGGCCTAATTTTATGAAGGCTGCGCCGGTGCTCCGTGCCTTGGGCGAACACGATTCCATCCGCCAGACGCTTGTTCATACGGGGCAGCACTATGACTTCAACCTCTCTGAGGCGTTCTTTCAGGAGCTGGGAATGCCCGCCCCAGACGTCAACTTGCACGTGGGGTCAGGAAGCCACGCGGAGCAGACGGCCGAGATCATGAAGCGGTTCGAGCCCATCGTTCTTGAGCGCAGGCCTGACGTGGTAATCGTCTACGGCGACGTGAACTCGACCGTGGCGGCGGCATTGGTTTGCGCCAAGCTGCGGGTTCCGGTCGCCCACGTAGAGGCCGGCTTGAGGTCTTTTGACCGCAGCATGCCGGAGGAAATCAATCGGCTACTGACGGATCAAGTCGCTGAGTTATTGTTTACTCCCTCACAGGACGGCAACGACAATCTCGCAAGGGAGGGAATCCCGCTGGCCAACGTCCACCTTGTGGGCAATGTCATGATTGATACCCTGATGCGCATGCTTCCATGCGCCCGGAGACATGTACCGGCGGACCTGCCGGAGCGATTCGTACTGGTTACTCTGCACCGGCCGGCCAACGTAGACGACGTTGCCTGGCTTGGCGATATACTTCGGTTACTTACCAGGATCAGTGCCACTACACAGGTGATCTTCCCCGTTCACCCACGCACTAAGCGCCGCCTGACGGCGGCCGGCCTGAACGGTAGCAACCATCGCGGCTTGCATCTCTTTGCCGTACCTTAATTTCCTGGCTCTTCAAACACGCGCCACGGTGGTTATCACCGATTCCGGCGGGATCCAGGAGGAGACTACATTCTTAGGGATTCCCTGCATCACCGTGCGGGAAAATACGGAGCGCCCCATCACAGTCACCCGGGGAACCAACACGTTAGTCGGTCGAGACCCGCTGCGATTGTGCACGGAGGTCGAGCGGATCCTCGGCGGGGAACACAAGCGCGGGACGGTGCCGCCGTATTGGGACGGTCACGCCGCCGAACGGATCGCTGCCATCATGGACAACACCTTCTAAGGGACAGCCTGCCACATCCCGACAAGTTCTATCGCTCTTCGTACCACTCCGGTAGCTTGCCGGGCATGTGCGAAGACGCCACAAAGAGTACCGCATGCGCGAACCTGGTTCGCGCATGCGGTTTTTGTTTTATGGCGGCTATGGAGTGGGAATGGTGCCAGACACCTGTGCGGAGAACGCACTTTCGGCGCCGGTGGAATCGACCGCGGTAACTACGTAATAGTAGGTCGTTCCAGCTGTTACATTCGAATCGGTGTATGTGGTTGCCGCAACGGGCGTCCCGTTGAGCCTCGTGTAGGGGCCGCCCGATTGTGTTCCACGATAAACGTAGTACCCGGCAACATTGGTCGAAGTACTGGCTATCCAGTTAAGTGTCACGGAATGAGAGATGGTCGTAGCTCCCGTTCCGCTTAGAACAACCATCATGGGCGAGTTGGAGGCATTGCTGGTGAGCGAGAGGCTTCCGGTCACGCTGCCGGTCGCTGTGGGTGCGAACTTCACCTGGAACGTGGCACTCTGTCCCGCTGCCAGGGTGGTGGGCAAGGCCAGGCCGCTTAGGCTGAAGCCGGTTCCGGTCGCGTTGGCCTGAGAGACGGTCACGCTGCTCGTGTTGGCCGTGACGGTGACGTTCTGCGTCGCGCCGCTGCCCACCAGCACATTGCCAAAGCTTACCGAGTTCGGAGTTGAACTCAACGTGCCTACCGTCGGGGTCAAAGCGAAATCGCAGAAGCTGGCTCCGCTGCCCGTCTCCCAGATGATATTGACGAAACTCAGACTGGCCACCGTTTGCTGCGTGGAACGGAAGGGATAGTTGGAGGCCAGCAGTGTCTCGGCGCCGCCCTGGGGGGTTACGTACACGCTGTAGGTGTGTTTGGGAATGCTGGCTACCAGGCGGAAATGGTAGGAGTTGCCCGCGGTGTAGTTGATCGTGGTGTCTGCAGTATAGGCGTCGGGACTGCCTCCCTTGAGCGCCTGGAAGGTGTTGTCGGTATTAAAGCGCACCATGGCGGCGTTGTCGGTCCAAGTGCTGGCGGCGAGGCTGGAGAACCCGGTGAAGGCCCCGATCCCTTGCGCGCTCGGAGTGGCGTCCCATTGTGCAGTGAAGGTCCCGGTCTGCTGCGTATAGCTCCAGGACTGCCAGGATGCTGTGCTGCTGGAACAGCCCGGCGGCAGCGTGCTGGCGCCGGTGCCGGACAAGGCAATCGTGGTTGGCGAGTTGGAGGCATTGCTGGTCAGCGACAGGCTTCCGGTCACGCTGCCGGCTGCTGTGGGTGCGAACTTCACCTGGAACGTGGCACTCTGTCCCGCCGCCAGAGTGGTGGGCAAGCTCAGGCCGCTGAGGCTGAACCCGGCTCCGGTCGCGTTGGCCTGAGAGACGGTCACGCTGCTCGTGCTGGCCGTGACAGTGACGTTCTGCGTGCTGCTGCTGCCCACCAGCACGTTGCCAAAGCTTACCGACTTTGGAGTTGAACTCAACGTGCCCACCGTCGGGGTCACAGCGAAATTGCAGAAGCTGGCTGCGCCGCCGGCTTCCCAGATGGTGTTAACGAAACTCAGGCTGGCCACCGTCTGCTGCGTGGAACGGAAGGGATAGTTGGAGGCCAGTAGCGTCTCGGCGCCGCCCTGGGGGGTTACATACACGCTGTAGGTGTGGCTGGAGACGCTGGCTACCAGGCGGAAATGGTATGGGTTGCCCGCCGTGTAGTTGATCGCGGTGTCTGCAGTATAGGCGTCGGGAGTGCCTCCCTTAAGCGCCTGGATGGTGTTGTCGGTATTAAAGCGCACCATGGCGGCGTTGTCGGTCCAGGTAGTGGCGGCGAGGCTGGAGAACCCGGTGAAGGCGGCGATCCCTTGCGCGCTCGGAGTGGCGTCCCATTGCGCGATGAGAGTCCCGGTCTGCTGCGCGTACCCCGATGACTGCCAAGACGTGGTGCTGCTGGAACACGCCGTCGCGAGCGCACTCGCAGTGCCGGCCGTGGCGCTCATCGGCGTCGCGTCCGCTGGATTGGCGCCAATGCCTGCCAGTTGCACGGTGCTGGTGGCGTTTCCTGCGCTGATCAACGCTACGCTGCCGGTCACTCTGCCGGGGATTTGCGGCGCAAACGTTACCGTAAAGGAAGTTGATTGTCCCGGTGCGATCGTCGCCGGCAGGTTCAACCCGGTGGCGCTAAATCCCGCCCCGGTGACGTTCATCTGCGAAACAGTTACAGTGGCGCTGCCACTGTTGCTCACGGTAACGGATTGAGTGCTGCTTGTGGCGACCGTGACTGTGCCAAAACTTAAACTGGTGGGATTCTCGACCAACCGTCCCGCAGATTGCGACCCGCTGGCAGATTCATACGCGCCTATGTCGTAGCCGGATCCCTGCGGGCGAGGCACGCCATCATAGTCGCTTGTTACCCCGGTGTTTGTCCCGGCATCGACGGCAGGACTGGACGGCTGCACATGCAAATTTGCATTGGCAATGTCGATGAAAAGCGGGTCTGCATCGACAGAAGCGCTGAACGGAGCCGGGATGGCTCCCGCGCCCCAGAACAAGTTATTGCTGCCGGACAAATCAGAAGTTCGAGTGTTCGGGGTGACGTAACTCTCTCCCGCGACCAGCTCAAAGATGTTGCTGGTCACGGCCACCGGCGTGGCTGCGGATATGCCGCCGGAGTCAGCGTTGCCTCGGGCGCCGCAGTCGTAGAACGTGTTGTTCAGTATCTGCACGCTTCCCAGTCCACTGCCACCGGCATTGATGCAAGCGTAGCTGGACTCCACGCCCCCCGGCGCCGGACCGACGCCAACGTGCTGGATAATGTTGTTATAAGCCACCACCGCACCCTGCGACGGATCCACGGTTGCGAAGCTGATGCCATCGCACACGGCGTCGTGAACGTAGTTGTCGTGGACCATGAGTCCGTGCTGGTTGGACCCGCTGGTGGAGAACAGCAGCGCCCGGCAGCCACGCGTGTTCCCAATCTGGTTCCAACCTACCTCGACGTTATCCGACCCGGTGAACTGCACGCTTGCGTAGTTGCTGCCGGTGGAACCGCTGTCATGGACGTTGTTGCCAAGGAACTTGATTTGGGTCGTTGATGAGGTGCGGACGCATGCCGCCGTACCTGTGCCGTGCGGACATGAGATGTCATTGTTCACCAGGCGCCAATTTGAGGTACCCGCCACATGGACGGCTTCGATCGCGCCCCGGAGCGTCAATCCTGCCAAAACCCAGTAACCATAGTCCCCACTTGGCGCCCTCACGCCGTAGGTTTGGCCCGAGGCGGACCCGATGGTCACGGTTGCGCGTGGATATGCGACTAGTGCTATGGGGTTGCCGTTCGAACCGGCGCGTGCGATGGTCACCGAGGCGCCGGAGCTGTCCGGCGTGGAAGCCGAGACGCCATCCATTATGTAAACGATATCGCCGGGCACGACGCTTTTCGTAGCCTGTGTCACCGTCCGCCAAGGCCTGGCGTAGCTACCTCTCTGGGCGTCATTTCCGGCAGTGGACACAAAATAGATGTGCCCGGGGCGGACTGTGAAAGGAACGCCGTTACTGGCCGCCCCTGCGACGTTCACGGCAATGTTGCCGGTCACCACACTGTTGCCGAGCTGGAAAGCGATTTGCCTGTCGGACCAGATGAGGTATTTTTGCGCGGCTACGCCGCCGATCGTCACCACCGAACTACCCTGAGTTGCGCCAAACCCCTTTCCGTAGATCGTCACAAAAGCGCCAAAGCCGCCTTGTCCGCCCGTGTTCGGACCGCTTTCCAAATCACTGTAGAAGATCCGGGGGGAAGCGGTGCTCTGCGCGTGTGCTGTGTTGGTCGGTGTGAGGGACATCCATAGGGCGGACAGTACAAAGAATGCAGCTCGTTTCGAAAGACTCATGAATCAAAATCCTTTTGGCGGCAGTCCTGGGAGGCTGCCTGCTGATGGGAATCATTTCAGTTGCTCCCTACAGGACGTTGCAGCCGTGGCCGGGCTCGTCCTGTTGATCTCGCCGGCGCGTGGCGGCGGAGCAAACGCTTGTTGGGTCTTTCTGGTCGGGCAAAACCAACGTGAACGTGTGGAAGAAGAGTAGGGCAGCAGTGCTGCAGGCAACAGACGCTATTTGCCCTAAGCCGACTCAATTCTGCACCTATTGCGCTTATGGTGTATCGCCTAGCCCGCTTAGGCCGAAGCACTAACGTTGCGGCGCGCACGGATGAGTCCTGTTGGAACAAAGTTCCCGACAGCGCGGCAGGTTTTATTGGAGGCTGCAGCATGGAAAGTGCCGCAAGCAGCGGCGCGACGATTGCGGTTGCGCGCCGAGCTGCTCGCATAGGCGTGCGAGCGCCTACGGCGTCGGAATCGTCGCCATGGCCTCGTTCGAATGCAAGCTCTCGATGCCGGCGGTCGCCACAGCTGTAACCACGTACCAGTAAGTCTGTCCCGCGGCGACACTGGAATCGGAAAATGTTGTGCCCGCGACTAGAGAGGAATTCGTCTGTACGTAGGGTCCACCGGACTGGTTGGCGCGGTAAACGTTGTACCCGATGACCGCGGACGTGCTCGGCACCCAGCTTAGTGCCACGTCATGCGCGGTCGGAGGAGGAGGAACGACATTGACGGCGGTGCCGCTAAGCGCGATCGTCAGCGGCGATGCGACACCAGTGGCCGTAATTTGCACACTGCCGGTGGCGGCGCCGGCGCTGGATGGGTTGAACATCGTGGAAAAAGTCATGTTCTGACCCGAAGCCAGGGTCAGCGGTACTGCCAGTCCCGTTACGTGGAAGCCCGGCCCGCTGGTGCTGGCCGAAGAAACTGTGACGGTGGATCCGCCGGGATTGCTCAATTGTACGGTTTGCGTAGCTGTGGTATTCACCGTAACGCTGCCGAACGCAATGCTGGCCGGGTTCGCCGAGAGTTGGCCGGCCGCGGGTTGCGTGGTGGCGGTGGTGGACGGGTGGGAAGTTGCGCCGCCGCAACCGGCACTTACCAACAACAGAGCGACGAGAACAACCATCGTCATTAACTCACAACGACTTACGTGCTTGTCCATGGGACACCTCAAAGTCACTGATTCCGCGCCGGCCAGAGGACAAAAATCCCAATCATTCAGTGCGTGTTAGATTTACCAGGAAGCGCCGAGCATCGGGCACACTCATTAGGCCCGCAACAGCTCGAGCAGCCACGTGGCCCAGGCGGAGTATTTCACCTGTTCACATGCCCTTCCTAGCGACGTGCGCGCTTCACTGCGCCGCGCCCGTCGACGCGACTGTCTTCATCTTTTCAATCCTGCGTGGTGAGGCATTATTGCAGGGTTGAAGAAGCCAGCGTGTACGGCATAAGCCCGACGAGCCCCGGGTTTTTTGTCCTACGCGGATTGTTGGCGCCGATTACGAAGGTGTGCGTCTGATGAATGCTTGAGCGGCGGTAATCCTAGCGGATGGTAAGAATGAGGAAGATTAGTTAGCTGCGGCCTGCAAGTGTAGCCGGTTGCATCTCTCGGCCGAAGGTTGTCACGCCGCCTATGGGTGCCTTTTTCGAAAGGAACAGCACGCTTGTTTTCTCGACCTAAAAGTGTTCCGGGCTGCCGGCGATCGGGTTCACGCTTATTGGTTTGACCCTCGGTGCCGGCGTCGGAGTTCTATTGTGGAGTTTGCTGCACCCAGGCAACGTGCACCCTGACCCTGGGGCTTCCACCGGCCCAAGCGAGTTGCCGGGAGCTGTAGGCGACTGTGGGGAACCGGTGCTGACCGGGAGGTTGACGATGGACGCGACCGAAGGCACGCCATTGGTGTTGACAATGAAAAGCATGTAATAGCCCGGGGGCGCAAGATTTCCGTTCGCCGGCCCCTGGACATTCAGACCCCCGGTTACAACCTGGAAAGTTAGTGGCACATAGTTTTGGCTGGTGTTGAAGTTGTGAGTCACCGAACCGATACGCATGAGCACAAC
>Ga0209648_10004195_pt1 | contig 12206 bp, 12 predicted proteins | sample GraSoi2013_115cm_FD_185830 | JGI IMG/M metagenome (GOLD analysis project Ga0209648, IMG submission 185830) | Grasslands soil microbial communities from the Angelo Coastal Reserve, California, USA - Sample 9_17_2013_115cm (SPAdes) (version 2) | ecosystem: Environmental > Terrestrial > Soil >...
CCGTTGCTCGAGGTCACACTGCCGCTGGTGTTGGTGTATTGCCCAGCTGTGGCTCCGGTTACGGTCACACTGAACTGGCACTGGCTGTTGGTGTTGATGCCCGCTCCAGACAACGTGATCCCTGTCGGCGCGGTCGTGGTCAGCGTTCCTCCGCAGATCGTGGCCGAGCTGCTTGCTACCGTCAAGCCAGTCGGCAGCGTGTCAGTAAACCCAACTCCGGTTAGCGCGACGGGATTGGCCGCCGGGTTGGTGATGGTGAACGTCAGAGACGTGGTCCCATTCAGAGCGACCGTCGAAGAACCAAATGCTTTCGCAATAGAAGGAGGACCCTCGACTGCGAGCGTGGCGGTGTTGCTGGTGCCGCCAGCCCCGGTTTCATTCGAACTGACCGCACCGGTTGTGTTGCTCTTTGCGCCAACGCTGGTTCCGGTCACATTCAGGCCCACACTGCATGATGCGTTTGCCGCCAGGCTTCCGCCGCTTAGGCTGAAGCTCGTACTTCCTGCAGTCGCGCCAGTCACGCTACCGCCGCAGGTGTTGCTCGCGCTTGGCACGGCTGCAACCTGCAATCCGCTAGGAAGGTTGTCGGTGAATGAGACTCCGGTGAGGGCAAGTGTCGAGTTGGGGTTGGTGATTGTCAACGTCAGGCTTGTAGATCCGTTGAGCGGGATAGTAGTAGCACCGAAGGCCTTAGAGATGGTCAGCGGTGTGGCCACGCTCAGGCTCGCCGAGGCCGTGTTGCCCGTTCCTCCATTGGTCGAGGTCACATTGGCGCTGGTGTTGGTGTATTGCCCAGCCGCCGCTCCGGTTACAGTCACGCTGAACTGGCACTGGCTGTTGGCGTTGATGGTTGCTCCCGACAATGCTATGCCCGTCGGATTGGTCGCCGTCAACGTCCCGCCGCACACCGTCGTCGTGCCGCTCGCCACCGTCAGACCGGTCGGTAGCGTGTCACTAAATGCGACTCCAGCTTCTGCAACCGTGTTAGCTGCGGGGTTGGTGATGGTAAACGTCAGAGACGTGGTCGCGTTGAGAGCGATCGACGCAGGATTAAATACTTTAGCAATCGAAGGCGGAGCTACGACCATGAGAATGGCCGGGCTGCTGCTAGAGCCAGTACCACCCTCGAAGGAGCTCACCGCGCCCGTGGTATTGGACTTGGTTCCGGCGGTTGTTCCCGTCACGTCCACCGAAATGGTGCACGAGCCGCTGGCCGCGATCATCCCGCTGCCCAAGCTGATGGTGCCCGAGCCAGCGTTCGCGGTAACTGTTCCGCCGCAGACGCCGACCACGTTGGGGACGGCAGCGACCTGCACGCCCGAGGGCAGATTGTCGGTGAATGCGACCACAGTCAGCGCCGTGCCTGTGTTCGGGTTACCCAGAGTGAAGGTCAGGGTGGAGGTCCCGTTGAGCGCAATCGACGCCGGCGAGAACGCCTTGCTGATGGTGGGCGGACCCACCACGGTCAGAGTGACGGTGTTGCTGGTGGCGCCCGCGCCGGTCTCATTGGAGCTGATAGCGCTGGTGGTGTTGGACTTGCTCCCGGCGTTCGTGCCGGTAACGTTCACGCTGATGGAACACGTGCCGCTCGACGCCAGTGTGCCGCTAGACAAGCTGATGCTGCTTGAGCCACCCGTGGCTAACAATGTCCCAGTACACGTGGTGCTGGCGCCGTTCGGAGTGGCTACTACCAGTCCGGAAACCAGAGTGTCCGAGAAGGCGACGCCGGTCAGCGCCAAGCCCGAGTTCGGGTTGGCGATGTTAAACGTCACGGTTGAGGTTCCGCCGACCGCGATGCTGGTGGGCGAGAATGCTTTGCTTATAGTCGGCGGGCTGGCCACGATCAGCGTTACAGTATTGCTGGTGGTGCCCGTTCCACCGTTCGTCGAGCTGATCGTACCTGTCGTGTTGTCCTTGGCTCCCGAGGTCGTGCCTTTCACGTCCACGCTGATGGCGCACTGGCCACTCGCTGCAAGGGTCCCGCTGGCCAGACTGATCGAGCTTGAGCCAGCTACGGCAGTAACTATCCCTCCGCATGCGCCGACAACGTTGGGCGCGGCGGCTACCTGCAAACCCGACACCAGTGAATCGCTAAAAGCAATGCCGTTCAGCGTTGTTCCGGTGTTCGGGTTATTGATGGTGAACGTTATGGTCGATGTCCCGTTCACTCCAATCGTGGTTGGCGAGAATGCTTTGCTGATGGTCGGAGCAGCAACTACCGTGACACTATCGCTGCATGAGTTGTTGGCTTCGTTGCTTTCAGCAATGTTGTTGTTGGGATCAACCGAGCAAGTGCCGCCGGTTGGGTTGGCATAGGTCCCCGCGGCGGTAGCGGTGGCGGTGAATACGACGTTGAAGGAACCTGGGGCCGCGATGGTCACAGCGGCGCCGCTTGCGGTACAGGTCAAGACGCTAGCGGAGATGCCGCAACTGATGTTCGCGCTGTTGGTGATACCACTGAAGGTGCCCGGAGTGGGGCTACCATAACTGATGTTGGTGCCGGGCAGGTGGTCGGTCAGGATGGTCTGCCCACTGGCAAAGGTTCCATCAGCGTTGCCGCTGTTGGCCACGGCAATGGTCCAGTTCCATGTACCCGTTGATAACGGCACACTCCCGCTGACGCTGTCGGTTTTGGTCGCCGTCAGGTCGGGGGCGGTTACCGTCACGCTATTGGCGTTGCAATTGTTATTGGTTTCGTCGTTTTCGTGGACGACATCGTTCGGATCAACCATGCAAATCCCGCCGGTCGGGTTCGTGTAAGTGCCGACGGTGGTGGCCGTGGCTGGTACTGTGACCGTAAACCCGCCCCCAATCGGAATAGTGATTGCGGCGCTTGCGCTGCAGGTCAGGACATTACTGGTGATCCCGCAATTAACGTTCGTGGTGTTGTTGGTCGGGGTGCCGTAGGTGATGTTGGTGCCAGGTAGTGTGTCGGTGAGAATCGTTTGGCCGGAAGCGAAATCCGCTGGCGCAGTGGCCTGCGCGCCCGCGTTTTGTACATTAATGTTCCAGTTCCAACTGGCGCCGGCGATGGTCAAAACTGTTGTCGCGTTAGCGACGCTTTGGCTGATGTTATTGGTCTTGCTCGCCATCAGGTCCGGGCACTGAGTTGTGATTTTCGCTATTACGGTTTCGCCCACGGTCGTATTGGTCAGACTCACGTTGTCAACGTCGGCGGTGGCGCTGCCATTTCCGCACGCAGTGCTGGTGTAAGTGGCCGTGGCTGTGCCGTTGGATTGAATCGTAGTCTGCGCACCCGAAATCGTGCCCTTCACTGCGGTATCGATCGTGATCGGCAAGCCAAGTAAAACATCGATGTTGCTGAGCGCAATCGAACTCGTCGTGCTGCCATCGAATTCATGCAGGAAATCTGCAGTCAGTGTGCTGGTGCCGCCGAAAAGAACGCTGGTTGGACTGGCCGTGTGGGTAAGAACGATCCACGGCTTATCGGTCAGAGTTGCCCCGGATCCGCCCTCAATCGCGACTGTGTCGCAAGGCGAGGCGCTGGGCCCGGTGTTGCAACCCCACCAGTTGTCGCCTGCGTTCACCACTGATGCTGACCCGCCGACGCCGGATGCGATGGAAATGCCCGTGGGTTTTCCGCTTGCCGTCGTCGTGTTGTTCACGATGCGGCTGAACTGGAGGTTGAGCGTTCCACCACTGTTCACTAAAATGCCGCCGCCACCAATACCGCCGCTCCTTGCTCATGGTCAGGCTGGTCTGAGCAGTACCTGTCGTAAGGGTAAGTCCCTGGAAAGTGATGCCGCCGCCCGAACCCGCGCTATTGCCCGAAATGACTGTACCTTGATCGATATTCGCGGTTGACTGGTTCGGTGCAATGGCTGCGGACATGTTGAAGTAAATAGCTCCGCCCTCATTACTCGCACCCGCGGTGTTGTTCGAAAAAGTGCTGTTATGAATACTGACATTGCCTGTGGTAGGGGTGGTGGCGCCGGTGGTGTTATCGGCAAGATTAACGTAGAGCGCGCCGCCGTCCGTGTCCGAATGATTAGCAGCGGTGGAGTTGTCGAACGTGGTATGGGTAATGGTGTCGTGCTCTTGGGCGCCGATCAGGGCGACTGCGCCGCCTAGCCCGACAGCCGTGTTGCCGGAAAAAAGCGAGTCGCTGATGGTGGTGGGGCCGAACTCGGCGTCCAGTCCACCGCCGCAAGCGTTACCGGTGCAGCCTGCCGCGGTGTTGTTTATGAAACGAACGTTAGTGATGGTCAGGCTGGACACCGTAGAGCCGCCAGTGCCTGTGCAGCCGCCGCCCTCAGGCGCGCAGCCGAAGAAATCCACGGCTCCGCCCAGGAAATTGAAGAAGGGGTCGGGGGGCGAGTTGGTGTTGGTGTTATTGCCATTTTGAAAGATCACGTTGCTGATACTGAGGCTGGCGCTGCCGGTGGTCCCGGTTTTATTGGTCGAAATGAACTTGTCATTCCAAGCGGTACCGCTCGAGCAGGCGAACCCCGACGTGCCTCCACATCCCTGAATGATGCTGGTGGGGTTGCCGCCGCCGTCAACCGAACCCACGATGGTCAGCGTATCGGTGACGTCTACGTCGCCTGTCACCGCCATGTTTTCCTTCAGTCCAATCTGGGTCAGGGTAATCGTGCCCGGGGGCAGCATGATCGTATCCGCACCGGGAATAGAATTCGCCTTGATTACCGCTTGGCGAAGACTGCAGGAGGAAGAAGTATCAGAGGTACTGATGTTGTTACATGTCAAGGCGACTGTCGCCAGCGCGGTACTGGCCGTGGGATCGTCCAACCGGTTCACGAAAAAAGTCGGATCTGGTCGGGGCGCCATCGTTTTCGGATGGGACACACTTTTTCCCACCATGACCAGGCCAGGGCGCGCGTCGGTGTTGACGCGCACCGCCAACACGGCAACTGGTGCATCGCCGGTCTCGACCGTCAATTCACCAGCCTCATCTGCGGGATCGCCACTGGTGTTCGCGGGCAGCACATGCAGGCGGCTGTCGGCGGAATCGACCACCACTAAATCCAGCGGACGCGCATGCGCCAGGCTGGCAGCCATAAGACGGACGTTTCCCGTCAACGGTGAGGACACCGAATAACTCTTCACCACATTCCACGCTTCAGCCTCGCCCGACCAGGGCGCCTTTACATTTGAGGGCGCCTCCACATTTGAAGGAGCATGCGGACGAACGGCCACTGTGCGCCGTTCGAACCTTTCTTGTGCCGTGAATGGGCGCGTGTCCAGAACGTCCGGCGAAAGCACTTGCACGATTCCGCTCTGCAAAAGCACGGCCAACTGATTGCGGCTGTTGCGGTCCAACACAAAACCGCCCACCGCGATCGAGCGGACAGAGCCGCCTACCGGCACACGTTCGACCAGAGCGGAGGTATCAGCGCCTGCCGGCGCTGTGGGATGAACGATCAATGCCGCCGTGCCGGCGAGGACCGCGACATCGGAAAAGCCGTCGCCGTGCAGGTCGGCAATTTCCAACTGCGTGGCTGCTTGCGGCACCGGATAGGCGACCGCTGTCGCGCGCGACAACCCGCCCGCCGAGCCCTTGTACACCAACACAGCCGCGGCATTCGCGGTCTGGATGCCGGCCACCACATCGGTCCTTCCATCACGCACTCCCACTTCACCCGCCGCCAATGCCGTCAGCGCGCCAGGCAGAGTGATGGCTTGCGGTGAGGAGAATTTTCCTTTTCCGGTTCCCATCAACAGATAAAGGCGGTCACTGCCGCGAGCGCCCGTGAGGATATCGATGCTGCCGTTGCCGCTGAAATCTCCCGTGACAACGAACTGCGGCGCCTGCGGCAGATCGATAACCGTGGCTTGCGGGAGGAATGGAGTGGGGAACTGCTCGTGGGCAATGGCCAGCCAGGAGGCATGGCTCTGCGGGGCAAAGGCATCGAGGTTGCCGCGATGCAGCGCGAGAAGGCCGCCGCCGCTGCGGGCGTAGCCGATCGCCAGATCGGCAACTCCGTCGCTGTCGAAATCGGCCGATGCCATGGCCAGCGGCACGGCGCCCGCCCGCAGCTTCGCGACCACGTTGGGATCACCTTTGTAGCTCGTGGGCACGTGCTTCGCCGCTTGCAGCGTCTGCCAGGCGACGACGTTCGCGCCCACGTGGCGCGTCTGCGCTCTTACCGTCCCTGAATAGTGTTGCGACACGCTGGCACAAATGATGAGGAATGCCAGCAGGGCCAAACGCGTGGACATGGAAACAAATTTCCAGTCCGGCCTAGACGAAGATGAGCGCATTGTTGCCTCCCTGGGAACAGCGGGATTATTCGACTCGCACAAATGTGTTGCGGGCGCACCGCAGTGTTGCGGGCGCACCGCACCGGAAACCGCACCGCGGTTTCGAAGCGGACATGTCGTTCTAACTAATTTGCGTGAACAGCTGGGGGAAGAAATACTGGGCCGGCCCTTACCACAAGGGCCGCCTGGACATTGCAGGCGAACCCGATGTTAAAGGCTCGCGAATGATGAATCCAAAATTTCCCTTTGTCAAGTTAAAACATAGTTACTGTGTGGAAATTCGTCCATTCCTCCATTTGCCCGAATTCGTGGCAGGCCGCGTCCAAAGGCTTGTTCGCACTCCGGGATAAGGTTAAAGAGATGCGCCAGGAATCAATCTCCGTGCAGGACTGTGCCGCCAGTCATGACGTCGAGTGGTTGATGATCGCCTGTAGTACCGCGGCGTCACGCCCGGACCCGACGGCACGACAAATAGGCGGAATTTTCCCAAGACCGGGTGCTCGAACGGGTAAGTGCCTTGCTTCAGCGAGACAGGGCTCTGTGGGAGAAATCTCATGGCAAAGGCGTGGCCGGGCGATGTCGAGATATCGTTCTCAGGTACAGGCTTGACCGCGACGCAGACGAAGCTAATCGGCTTCCCTGAAGCGCCACGAACAAGGAATGCCGATCCAACGAAGAATTTGGCGTCGTCCAGCGATAAACGTGCAATCACGTCTGGGTGCTGCGCAGTGGCGGTGGTGTCGTCGGCTGCCAATGCGATGGTTGGAAATCCCGCGGTTGGCGACGCAGCCGCCATCATCGTACTCAATTCCAAGAAACCTCGGCGCGAAATCCCCATGGTGGCCCCCCCGATGTTCGCTCCTGGGCCAGTGCGAACCGCGAAAGGATGAGACTTGCAGGCGTCAAAGTCAATCGGAAAATAGTGGTGTCCTACATTAGGGCACTACCCGGAAAATTAAAAATATGTTTTCCCTGCTTGACATTCACAGGGTGGTGGGGGCAAACTCGCTCGCTGTGTCAGTTACCACTCAGTTTCTCGGGCCGAGTCTGTACATCGCGGCATGTGCGCTTGGAGTGGGTGAGGATTGATTTCGGTTCCCAACAATATTCTTATTCAGCTTAGCAAAACGCCCAGGCGCAGGAGGTAGTTATGTCCCAACCATTTGTTGGCGAGATTCGCATGTTCGGGGGCAACTTCGCGCCCGCGGGCTGGATGTTCTGTGAAGGTCAACTGCTTGCCATCTCCGACAACGATACCCTCTTTACTCTGATTGGACGACCTATGCGGAGACGGGCAAACCACGTTTGCCTTACCCGACTTGCGCGGCAGGATTCCAGTCCACCCGGATAGCAGCAACTTTCAGCTTGGGCAATCCGGCGGCACGGAGACGGTTACGTTGACCGCTTCGCAAATCCCGCCGCACGGCCATACAGCACTCTCCTCCGCCAGTGGCAGCGCCGCATCGACTCCAACAAACAATACTTGGGGCGCCGTCTCAGCCAGCACTCCTTATACTGATCAAGCGTTCAATGCTCAGATGAATGCGCAGGCCATCGGGTCCACCGGCGGCAGTCAGCCCCACGACAACTTCATGCCGTACCTGTGCGTGAGCTTCATTATTTCTCTTTTCGGGGTTTTCCCGTCGCAGACTTAGAAGGTGATTGCAAAGCAATCGAGCAATCTGGAGGCACTCATGTCAGAACCGTTCCTGGGCGAGATGAAAGTCATTAGCTGGAACTTTCCGCCGAAAGGCTGGGCGTTCTGTAACGGGCAGTTGCTGCCCATTAGTCAGAACCAGGCATTGTTCTCGATCCTGGGCACCACCTACGGCGGCGACGGACGAGTTAACTTTGCACTGCCAGACTTGCGTGGTTCAACACCCATCCATACGGGAACCCAGTTTTCATTAGGCAATAAGGGAGGCGAACTGAATCACACGCTAACCATTAGCGAAATGCCGGCGCACACACACTCGGCCAATGGCAGCAACACTACCAGCAATTCGGCATCTCCGGCTGGAAACTTGTGGGGCAACGCTGGTCTAGCTTCTTACAACAGCGGCACCCCCAATGCCGCAATGTCACCAACTGCCATTGCCAACGCCGGAGGCGGTCAACCGCACAGCAACCAGCAGCCGTATCTCGCGCTTAACATCATCATCGCGCTGCAGGGGATTTTCCCCAGCCAGAATTGAAAGGACAACAAAATGGCGAATCCATTTGTGGCCGAAATTAGGATGTTTGCCGGGAACTTTGCCCCCAAGGGTTGGGCATTGTGTAATGGCCAATTAATGCCTATTTCTCAGAACACAGCCCTGTTCTCTCTACTCGGGACCACTTACGGGGGCGACGGTAAATCGACTTTTGCATTGCCCAACCTGCAAGGCAGCGCTCCCATGCACCCGGGCCAGGGCCCCGGATTGTCCCTGCATGACTTGGGCGAGAGCGGTGGCGAAAGCGCTGTAACTTTATTGCAAACCGAAATGGCAGCTCACAATCACGCGGCAAACTGCTTGAATGGCGTTGGAGACATTAACACTCCCAATCTCTGGGCGACGACCAGCGGGATCGGCCGGGGAGGCGGGCCACCCAACTACGCAAGCACGGGAAACCCCGCCCCAATGAATCCGCAGGCAATCGGAATTGCGGGGAGTAGTCAGCCGCACAATAATATGTCTCCTTATCTGGCTGTGACTTTTATTATCGCGCTCCAAGGCGTGTACCCACCACGGAGCTGAAAGCTGATCTTTCGGTGACGAAGTTAGAAGATGCAACCATTTCCTGAAATGGCGGAAATCCTGCCTCAGTGCGCAAAGGGCCGGGCCAGCATCCACCACCTGACGCTTGATGCCGAGGGCGGGCGGACCGCGTCCTATGTGTACGGTGAGTTCAAGACTCCTTCGCCCGCGGGCACATATGTGACTTTGAGGCTTAGCGATGACACTGGTAAGTCGCAGGTCATGATGAGCGACCTTTATTACGAGCGCGCCACTTGCGTGGAAGTTGTGGAGCGGGCGCACGGCGATGTGCTGGTCGCCGGCTTGGGGATCGGCATGATTCTGCATCCCATCCTCAGGAAAGAGGCTGTTCGATCAGTGACGGTGATTGAGAAGTATCCAGACGTCGTGGACCTGGTGCTGCCCACGCTTCCCGCAAGTGAAAAGCTGAAGGTTCTGCTGGACGATATTTACACTTGGGAGCCACGTCAGGGAAAATGCTACGACGTAATCTGGTTTGACATCTGGCCAGACATTGAAGCAACGCGTTTGCCTGAAATGGCGCGGCTACACCGCCGGTTCCGGCGGTATCTGAACCGAGCGAATCCGGCGTGCTGGATGGAATCGTGGCATCGCCAGGAAACCCGTCGCATGGCGCGACAGCAGCGGAACGCCAAGCAAACTCCTCAGAGTCCTCTATCGGTACAACCTGAAGAATCCGCGTGAGTCATCGTCATTCCAAGTTACTATTCATTGCTCGCTTTTTGCCGAGTGGAACGGTAGAAGACCGACTCGTAATAAGTTCCGTTCTCATCCTGCCTGATAGGCACGAGAAACAATAGGAAAGTGCCCAGGTTCCGATGTTCCAACTCATAGGAACGCTGTGGCAGCAACACCGCCCTGGGCCCCCTGAAAAATAAAGAAAACCGTTCATAATCGGACTGCGGCGCTCCTTCGCGAAGCTCGACAAGTTCCAACGCGAGGGGTTGACCCGTTCCATGCCGCAAGTGGAACATGCTGTGCACATTCTCCGCGAACATGGATTTGGTGAGATCTTCAAGCATAGTGCCCTCGGCTCCTGGGGTCCGACATGAACTCCAGTTTAAACTTTAAGCCGAATTTCTCTGGATTGAGGAAAAAGCCTCGCTCTCGGCCTTCCACACCATTTCGAGATAGATGCCGTTGTCACCAATCGTGCTGAATCCCAGGCGGTCATAGAGGCGCCGTGCGCGATTCACTTTTTCGACGTGCAGCTTTAAGGCCTTCCGCGCCTGTGCCGCCTCGGCCATGACCTGCCTCATCAGCGCCGAGCCCATGCCGGCGTTGCGGAATTCGGGAAGCAGAGCGACATCAATCAACAGAATGTCGTCTCCGGACCGGTCCACAATCAAACGCCCAGCCGCTCGGCCATCGTGCACGATAATGCGGTAATCGGCATTGGGAAACTGCATCGCATACGACGACCGCTGGGCCTTGAACTGCATACGCAGGAATGCCTCCTGCTGCGGCTTATCCCAACCAACCAATGCCATTTCGTCGCCGCGGGTGCTGGCATAGAGCTCGAACAAAAACGGTTCGTCTTCTGCCCGCAGCGGCTGCAGATCCAGGCTCATAGCAGCGACTCCTCACGCCGCGCAGAAATGTACACCAGATCTCGATGAACCGCCAGCGCCAACCTCAATCACTCGCATTTTCTGCTGACGACGCACCTTCGGGGAGGTGCCACACGAACTCTGGTTTGTTGGCTGCGCGGGACAACCCGGAAATCGCGATGGTGTGCGGTAGATCGCGATTCTCACACTACAGACTTGCGGGCAGGAGTTTACTCGATGATCTAGGCAAACTAGTTAGCAACAGAGGATACTCCGGAGGGTGGAAACGTTGTACGAGGATTGTACGATTCGAAAAACACGTCTCTAACTATTTGATTATAGATTGGTTGCTGGTGCGGAAGGGGGGATTTGAACCCCCACGCCTTTCGGCGCCACCCCCTCAAGATGGTGTGTCTGCCAGTTCCACCACTTCCGCAGGTCGAAAACTGCTTTATTATCAATAATTTGCAACTACAACTTCAAGCTCTCGCAGTTTTTAGTGTATGCGTTTTTGTATGCGCTCTTTGCAACATACCGTTCCCGCAGTTCTTCCACTGCTTCATGCGAAAGCTCCGATCCGCTACGCCGACTCCGCCGGCTTCTTTTTCTGATTGATCCGCCCGAACGCCCGGCTGACCGACTCCGCCCGAGGGTGGACATAACGCATCGTGGTCTTGATGGTGTCGTGCCCGGCGATGTACTGCAGCGTAAAGGCGTCCGTGTGCTCTCCCGCCTCGGTCAGAAACGTGTGGCGCAGAGTGTGAAGTCCGGCATCCGGATCGAGCTTAATCTTATCACGGGCAAGCTTTTCCCGGAGACGCCCCATTTCCGATTCGAGTACCCAGGGCTGGAGTTTCTGGTCGGGATGCCTGGGCTGGCTGAATACGTAGCGGCATTTGGATTCTACGATCAGGTTTTCGAGAACCGACTTCGATTCCTGGTTGATTTTGAGCACGCGTTTGCGGGCGCGCCGCTTGAGCCCGCGTTTGGTGATCAGGTCGCCCCAGTTGCCGTCCTCGTCGGGATCCTTGCGGATGACCACGCAATCTTTTTCGAGATTCAGCATCTCGACCCGCGTGATGCCCGAGTTGCGCGCGAGAATCGATGCCGAGCGCAGCGGCTCTTCGGCGTTGTCAATCCACAGCTGATAGGTGCCGGCGTCGAAAACGTATTCGACCTGACGCTCGTTCTGGTACTGCTCGATGACGGGAGCTTTGTCGATGATTTTCAGTTTCCGCCAGGCGTAGCGCAGGCCTTTTCTCAATGTCGCCAGGTAGCGATTGACGGTGGTGCGCCCGACCTTGCGCAGAGCCCAAAATTTGAAGCGCTCGATGACCGCTTCATCGATGCGGTCGAGCGCCAGATCGCGCATCGGCTCAAATTCGAGAAGCTTCTGGTAGTTGCTCTTGTAGAACTTGATCGTCCCCGGTTTTCCGGCATGCTGGGCATCGATCCAGGCATCGAACTGCGCCTCAAACTCCTGGAAAGTCGGTACTCGCGGCTTTTCTTCCTCGACAATTCCGACTTGCCGCTTGATCAGCTTCAGGCGGTAGGCGGACGCGTAGTCGAGCGCTTGCCGCTCATTCTTAGGCGGGTCGACTTAACGTGTGTCGTGCCGCCAAGATCGAAGTCAAAATAGTAGTAGGGACTTCGG
>Ga0209648_10004196_pt1 | contig 12205 bp, 11 predicted proteins | sample GraSoi2013_115cm_FD_185830 | JGI IMG/M metagenome (GOLD analysis project Ga0209648, IMG submission 185830) | Grasslands soil microbial communities from the Angelo Coastal Reserve, California, USA - Sample 9_17_2013_115cm (SPAdes) (version 2) | ecosystem: Environmental > Terrestrial > Soil >...
CCGCGGGCGCGACGCTCGCGAGCAGTTGCTGCGCCGCGCCGAGATGGTGGCGCGCGCGCAGGCGCAATTCGGCCAACGCCGCGCGCAATTGCGGTGTCGCCGGGCCGCCCTTGACGTCCAGCCGGTCCGCGCCGTGCCGCGCCAGCATTTCGAGCGGGATGAAGAGCTGGCCGCGCGCAGCATGGATCGGAAACGCCGCGAGCAACCCGGCGAGCGCATGGGCAAGGCCGGCGTGGTGGCTCAGCGCGCCGATATCCGGCTCGCCGCCGGCCGCGAGGATTTGCGCCGCGAGCGCGATGAGGCTCGCGGAGGCGCCGTCGGCATAGGCTTCGAGATCGGCAAGCGTGGCCATCGGTTCGTCGTAGAGATCGAACCTGCGCGCCTCGATGAGCGCCTTGAACCGCTCAGGCGGTAGCCGGTAGCGCGCGATGCTCGCGAGCAGCGCCGCCGCCACCGGATGGGCCGCGACCTCGCCCCGGCCCACACCGCCCAGCACGTCGCTCCACCATTGCAGCCGGATTTCCCCCGCTACGGGCTCGCGAACGACCTCACGCACGCGGGCGATTTCCACGTTGAAGGCGTAGAGCGCGATCAGCGCGTCCCGATGCTCGGCGGGGGCAAACAAGGTGGTGAGAAAGCGGTCCTTGTCCGCCGCGCGTAACAGTGCCTCGCAATGGGCGAATGCGTCCTGCATGGGCGAGCGTCCCGATTCCGAAGCTCGCGAGTGCTTGCAGCGCACCCTCGTGCGAAATTTCGGACTCAAAAGGACACTAGCAAACTTATGATTCTCGCGTAGGGCGGGCTACGACTTCACGTTCGAGGTCTTCGCTTCCTCCGCCGGCTCCTCGGCATCCATGCGTGACGTCCCCACCCCGAGATAAATCAGGATCGGCGCGGCGATGAACACCGAGGTATACGTGCCGACCAGCACGACGCCGAAGATCATGGTCGCCACGAAGCTGTGGATGGCATGGCCGCCGAATAGAAGCAGCGCGAGCAGAGCGAGCGTCACCGTCACGTGGGTGATGATCGAACGCGACAGCGTCGAATTGACCGAGATGTTGAGCAGCTCCGGCATGGACATGCGCTTGTATCGGCGCAGCATTTCCCGGATGCGGTCGTAGATGACCACCGTATCGTTGAGCGAGTAGCCGAGAATGGTGAGCAGCGCCGCGATGCTCGAGAGATCGAAATCGATTTGCGTTAACGACATGTAGCCGATCGTCAGCACGAGATCGTGCACGTTCGCAATCATCGCGCCGAGCGAGAACTGCCATTCGAAGCGGAACCAGAGATAGACCAGGATCGCGAAGATCGCGAGGCCAAGTCCGATCGTACTCTTGGCCAACAGTTCCGACGACACTCGCGGGCCGACCACTTCCACCCGGCGATAGTCGACCTCGCTGCCCAACGCCTCCCGGACCTTGCTGATGGCGGCCTGCTGGGCCTGTTCGCCGCCGGGCTGCTGGGCGACGCGGATGAGCACGTCGGCCGGGCCGCCGAACTCCTGCAGCTGCACGTCGCCGAGGCCGAGCCCGCTCAGCGCCGCGCGCATCTTGGCAAGGTCAGCCGCGCCGCTCTTCGCCTGCACCTCGATCAGCGTGCCGCCGACGAAATCGATGCCGAAATTGAGCCCGTGGAAAAAGAACAGCAGGATGGCGACGATCGACAGCGCCGCGGACACCGGGAAGCTGATGCGCCGAAAGCGCATGAAGTCGAACTTGGTGTCGTCCGGGACGATCCGCAGCAGCGGGATGGAGCGATACAGGCGCACGTCGGTCCCGCCTATGAAATCGCCAGTTGCCGCGGACGCGCCCACCTCACCCACCAAGCCACGATCAGCCGCGTCAGCGTGAAGGCGGTGAAGACGGTCGTCACGATGCCGATGCCGAGGGTGACGGCGAAGCCGCGCACCGGCCCGCTGCCGAAGAAAAACAGCACCGCGGCCGCGATGAAGGTCGTGATGTTCGAATCGAGGATGGTCGCGAGCGCGCGCGTGAAGCCGGCGTCGATGGCAGTAATGGGAGTGCGGCCGGTGCGGACCTCCTCACGGATACGCTCGTAGATGAGCACGTTGCTGTCGACCGCGATTCCGATCGTGAGCACGATGCCGATGATGCCCGGCAAAGTGAGCGTTGCATTGAGCAGCGACAGGATGCCGAAGATCATGCCCACGTTGAAGGCAACGGCGATGCTGGCGAAAACACCGAACAGTCCGTACGTCGCCACCATGAAGACGACGACGAGCGCGGCGCCGAAATAGGACGCGAGCTTGCCTCTCTCGATCGAATCCTGGCCGAGGCCCGCGCCCACCACGCGCTGCTCGATCACGGTAAGCTTGGCCGGCAGCGCGCCGGCGCGCAGAAGAATGGAGAGGTTGTTGGCGGATTCCACGGTGAAGTTACCCGAGATCTGGCCGCTGCCGCCCAGGATCGGCTCGCGGATGACGGGAGCCGAGATCACCTTGTCGTCGAGCACGATCGCAAACGGCCGTCCGACGTTCTCCTGGGTGACCTGCGCGAATTTGCGGGCGCCGGAGGTGTTGAACTTGAACGTGACGATCGGCTCGCTGGTACGCTGGTCGAAACCGGGCTGCGCATCGGTGAGCTCTTCGCCCGAGACGATGACGCGCTTGTCGAGAAGATAGGGCTGCGAGCGCTCCGCTTCCGAACCATAGACGATTTCGGATTCCGGAGGCGGTCGTCCCTGCAATGCCTGCTCGACCGGCATCGAGGTGTCGACGAGGCGGAACGTAAGCTTCGCGGTCGTGCCAATGACCTTGATGAGCTCTTCCGGGTTTCCAAGTCCTGGAACCTGAACGAGCACGCGATCGTTGCCCTGACGCTGGATCGAGGGCTCGACCAGACCCATCGCATTCACGCGCCGCCCGATAATCTCGACCGACTGGTCTATGACCTGGCGGGTACGTTCGAGCAGTGCGGGCTCCGTGGGAGTAAGCCGAACGACCCCGCCCCCCGCGTTCTCGACGTCGAGCGAGCGCGCGCCGGTGCTGCCGACGAAGCCGCCGAGCGGCTGCGATAGTTCCCTGAGCTTGGCCAGCCCCTGTTGCAGATCGCTCTCGCGAATGACCACCTCAACCGAATTTCCGCGGATGATCGGGGCGCGGGTCAGTCCGATGCGCGCCTCGCGCAGGACACGGCGGACCTCGTCCTGCAGCGCCAAGAGCTTTTGGCGACGTACGTCGTTCGCATCCACTTCGAGCAGGATGTGGGAGCCGCCCTGCAGATCGAGGCCGAGCACGATGTGGCGCTGCGCCCATGCCGGCCAGCGCTTGACCATGCTTTCCGGGAAGAAGTTGGGAACCGCGAACAGGCAGCAGATCAGCGCCGTTAGCAGAATCGCCGCTGCCTTCCACTTCGAAATATAAAGCATGGCTTGTCCCGGTTCACGCGTCGACTGAGCCGGCGCTCAGCTTGAGCCGCCCTCGTCTTTGACCGGCTCGCCCTTGGCGCGCACGCCCGACACCATTGCGCGCACCTGGCGCACCCGCACCCCGTCGGCGATCTCGACCTCGATCTGATCGTCGTCGACCACCTTGGTGACCTTACCGACGAGCCCACCGGAGGTAATGACGGTGTCGCCGCGGCGCAAGTTCTTGACCAGTTCCTGGTGTTCCTTCGCGCGCTTTTGCTGCGGCCGCAGGATCAGAAAATACATGATGACGAAGATGAGAACGAACGGCAGCAACTGCACAAACATACTGTCGCCGCCGAATAACTGGCTCGCTTGGGCAAAAGCGGGCGTCACGAACATTTCCCGGTCCTTTGTGCTTGCGGTTTGCCGTGCATTTGTCCGCGCGTCGCGCCGGCGCAGCCACAGTATGTCGGGCAACGAAATCGGCGCGGACTATAGCGGGCAGCAGCCCAATTGCAACGCTGGTTTGCCCCGCGAATCGGCCGTTGGCATGGCGACCTTGCAGGCTTGCCGGCACCCCGGTAAGGGTGCAGCGAACCCGATCGCAGCCATGGCCAAACGCGTTCAAAAGCCCCGGTCGCAGGCCTCATCGCGCCAGCGAATAGCGCTGGAATCCGCCGGTTCGCAAGGCGCATTCGAGCGCATCGCGGACGCGCTCGAACGGCTTGCGGGAGGCATGCCGGGAACGCCCCGCTTTGCCGCCGCCGACGCTTTTTCCTGGCATCCGGACGACCGGCGGCTCGCGCCGGTAGCAAACGTCAATCGCGTGGAGATGTCGTTGCTCAAGGGCATCGACCGCGTGCGCGATGTGCTGCTGGAGAACACCGAGCGCTTCGCGCGCGGGCTGCCGGCCAACAACGCGCTGTTGTGGGGAGCGCGCGGCATGGGCAAATCGTCGCTGGTCAAGGCCGTGCACGCGCAGGTCAATGTCGCGCACGCACGGGGTAAGGGCGGCAACGGGCCGCTCAAGCTCATCGAAATCCACCGCGAGGACATCGAAAGTCTGCCCGACCTGATGGCGCTGATGCGCGGGGCGCCCTACCGCTTCATCGTGTTCTGCGACGACCTCTCGTTCGAAGCCGAAGACACCAGCTACAAATCGCTCAAGGCCATGCTCGAAGGCGGCATCGAGGGGCGGCCGGACAACGTCGTATTCTACGCCACGTCGAACCGGCGCCACCTGATGGCGCGCGACATGATGGAGAACGAGCGCTCGACCGCGATCAATCCGGGCGAAGCCGTCGAGGAGAAGGTGTCGCTGTCCGACCGCTTCGGCCTGTGGCTCGGCTTCCACCGCTGCAGCCAGGATGAGTTCCTGGAAATGGTCGACGGCTACGTCGCCCACTACCGCATCGCGCATCCGCGCGAGAAGACGCATCCGGAGGCGCTCGAATGGGCGACCACCCGCGGCGCGCGCTCGGGACGCGTCGCCTGGCAATATGTGCAGGACCTCGCCGGCCGCCTCGGGGTGAAGCTCGAGGACAGAAGGCATAAGGCAGACAACAGATAACGCTTCTGTTGTCTCGCCAATTGCGCCTCATGCCGACGGCAGTTGTTCTCGACTCGTCATGCGCGGGCATAGCGCGTCGGAAGACGCGCGTGAACGCGCTTATGACCCGCGCATCCATCGAAAAAAGCGCTTCATTCGAGGGGGATGGATTGCCGGGTCAAGCCCGGCAATGACAATGGATGGGTCAGTACCAACGGCCGTTGGTGTCAGGCGCCGTTCAAGAACCGCGTGGGATCGAGCGGGGACGCTCCCTTGCGGATTTCGAAATGCAGCTGCGGCGCGTTGACGTTGCCGGTTTGGCCGGACCGCGCGATCACCTGCCCGCGTTTGACTTGATCGCCGCGCTTGACCAAGAGCTCCTTGGTGTGGGCGTAGGCGGTCACGTAGCCGTTTGGATGGCGCACCAGAACGAGGTTGCCATAGCCCTTGAGCTCGTTGCCGGCATAGGCCACGACGCCGTCTTCGGCGGCCTTCACCGGCGTGTTCTCCGGCAGTGCGATGTTGATGCCGTCGTTCTGCTGGCCATTGGTCGTGGGGCCGTAGCCGGCGATGACGCGGCCGTTCGCCGGCCAGCGAAACTTCGGCACCGGGCCGGTTCCTTCCGCCACTTTCGCGGCCTCTTTGTCCAACTGATCCGTCGGCGCGACGACGCTAGCGTTTTGCGCCGGCTCGGCTTCCTTCGGCGCCGCCGAAGCGACCGGCTTTGCCGGCGCGGCGGGCGGCGAAGCGCTGGCCTTCACCGGCGATGGCTGCGCGCCCGGAATGGTCAGACGGTCGCCGACATTGAGCGTGGCGGTCGGCTGGATGTTGTTGGCCTTGGCAATCTCGTTGACTGACTTGTGGTAGCGATGCGCAATTTTGCTCAGCGTGTCGCCGGTGACGACCACGTGAACGCCCGCACTGCCGGGCGGGCTGGCGGCCGGCGCGGGTGTCGGCACCGCGGGGCGCGGCGTGGGCGCGGTTGCGACCCGCGACGACTTGTAGTGCGGAATGACCAGCCGCTGGCCGGGATAAAGGGTTGCCGGCGCCGTGATGTTGTTGGCCTGCATGATGACGGATGCCGGCACGCCGTGGCGCCGCGCGATGGTATCGACGGTCTCGCCCGCTGCAACCGTGATCGCGGTCCCGCCGTCCCAGCTCCAATTGCCGGACGATCCAGGCTTGCGCAGCACTGATCCCGTGACTTCGGAACCGCCCGGACGCCCCGGGCCCGCGGCGGTGGAATTCGCGGCTACGGAAGTTGCCGAACGCGGCTGCGGCGCCTGGGCGGTTTGCGCCTGCGGCATCGATGCGGTCAGCTCGGGATTGCTGTGGGAAGCAAACGGATTGTCGTTGAAACGAGACGTATCCGCACTACAGGCGGCAACGCCGACGCTCACCAGCGCCAGCACCACTGCCCGCGGTGAAAACCGCGAGCGCAACATCTCCGAACCCCCCGACATCGCACCCTACTCGCACGCAACACAAGCGGCGAGTTAATACCCTGCGGGTTAATACGACTTTAAGAGATTACGGCGCCTCGACCTTGCCGCCGCGTGAACACAATCGTTACAATTCGCGCGCCTTTCCAGGCAAAAGCGGTACGAATCGTACCCCGATCAGATCCTCCTGTTTAATTCCTTGTTCACCCTTTGTGAGTTTGACCAGCTCCTGCGGACCGGCGTGCGGTCCGAGCGGCAATACCATCACGCCGCCGTCGGCAAGTTCGCCGAGGAGTGCCTCGGGAATGGTTTCGGCGGCGGCAGTGACCATGATGCGGTCATAGGGCGCTGCGTCCGGGACGCCAGCGAGACCATCGCCGACCCGCACGTCGACATTGTCATAGCCCAGTGTCGCCAGTCGCTGACGCGCGGTGTCCGCTAGCGTCCGATAACGCTCGACGCTGATCACTTCACGTGCGAGCCGGGACAGAATGGCGGCCTGATAGCCCGAGCCGGTGCCCACTTCGAGCACACGATGGTCAGGCCGCACGCCGAGCTGCTCGGTCATGAAGGCGACCACGTAAGGCTGGCTGATCGTCTGCCCGCAGGCGATCGGCAGCGCCTGGTCCGCGTAGGCAGTGTCCACGAAGGAACTTTCGACGAAATGCTCGCGCGGCACCTCGTCCATGGCGCGCAGCACCGCCGGATCGGCGATGCCGCGCCTGCGCAGGCCGAGCAGAAACTGCATGCGGCCGACACTGTCGTCGCCGGGCGGTTGCTTGGGCACGCCGAGCCTCCTGACCGACTCTAGCCGAAAACCCGCCTTCGGCCAGAGCGCACGGTGAAAATGACGTAAATCCAACTGCTTGCGGCGGAACAAATAGGCGGAAGGGACGCCTCAACTTCGCCTTGACGATCTGATGTCCTCCCGGTTGCGGATTCGATCGCAACGGGGAAGAAAGATGGCCTCTGTCGCTCAAGCCCAACCGGCCATGCCGGCCAAGCGGATCCTCGTCGTCGAAGACGAGCTGATGATCCGCATGCTGCTCGAGGACATGCTCGGCGAGCTCGGTTACACCGTCACCGCCGAGGCTGGGCGTCTCGACGAGGCGCTGAAAGCGGCGAAGACCGCCGACTTCGATCTCGCGATCCTCGACGTCAATCTCGACGGCGAGCCCGTCTCGCCGGTGGCCGATGCCCTCGCCGCCCGCGGCACGCCGTTCGTGTTTGCCACGGGTTACGGCGAACGCGGCCTGCCCGAACCCTATCGCGACCGGCCTATGCTGAAGAAGCCCTTTCAGATGGATGGGCTCAAAGAAATGCTGCAAAACGCGCTTGCAGCCGGCAAGCAATAATCAGGGCCATCTAACCTGTCGTCCCCGCGAAAGCGGGCAATGCGGTTCCTGGTTCCCGATTCCCGCTCCTCAATCGAACAGCTCCGCCAGCCGCGTCATGAACGGCTCGTCGGTCATATCAAGTCGTAGTGGCGTAACGGCGATGCGATCGTCGGCGAGCGCGGAAATATCGCTGCCGTCCGCCGGCGGCTGCGCCCGCATGCGCACATAGGCGATCCAGTAATAGGCGTTGCCGCGGCCGTCCTGCCGCTGGTCGATCTGCAGCCGCTCCTGCCGGTTGCGGCCCTGGGTCGTCACGGCAATACCCTTGACGTCAGCGGGCGCACAATCGGGAAAGTTGACGTTGATGAGCACATCGCGCGGAATCCCGGCGGCGAGCACGCGCCGGATGATGTCGGGACCGAAGCGGACCGCCGTTTCCCAATGGGGCGGCTGGTTGCTGCGCGACCTATAGGCCTGCGACAACGCCACCGACGGAATGCCGAGGATGGTGCCCTCCACCGCGCCGGCGACGGTGCCGGAATAGATCACGTCCTCGCCGGCGTTGCGGCCGCGATTGACGCCGGCCAGCACCAGGTTGGGCGGGCGATCCTTGATCACGTGCCGCGCCCCCATGATGACGCAGTCGGTGGGCGTGCCTTTGACCGCGAAACGGCGCTCGCCGACCTCGCGCAACCGCAGCGGATCATTGAGCGAGAGCGAGTGCGAGACGCCGGACTGATCGAACTCCGGCGCGATCACCCAGACGTCTTCGGACAGCGCGCGGCCGATCTCGGCGCAGACGTCGAGCCCTTCCGCGTGGATGCCGTCATCGTTGGTGATGAGGATGCGCATCGGGTTGCTTCACCTCCCCCGCTTGCGGGGAAGGGAGCCGTCTGTGCGCGCTGAAGCATGGTTCTCCATCACTGCGCCCGTTCGATGGTCTTCAAACCGCCCATATAGCTCTGCAGCACGTCCGGCACCGCGATCGAGCCGCCCTGCTGCTGATAGGTCTCCATCACCGCGATGAGCGCGCGCCCGACGGCGACGCCGGAGCCGTTGAGCGTGTGGACGTAGCGGATCTGACGACCGTCCTTGGCGCGGTAGCGCGCGTTCATGCGCCGCGCCTGGAACTCGCCGCAGAGCGAGCAGGACGAGATCTCGCGGTACATGTTCTGTCCGGGCAGCCACACCTCGATGTCGTAGGTCTTCTGCGCGGCAAAGCCCATGTCGCCGGTGCAGAGCGTGACCACGCGGTAGTGCAGATCGAGCCGGCGCAAGACTTCCTCGGCGCAGGCGAGCATGCGCTCGTGCTCGTCCCCGCTCTGCTCGGGCGTGGTGATGGAGACGAGCTCGACCTTATCGAATTGGTGTTGGCGGATCATGCCGCGCGTATCCTTGCCCGCGGCGCCCGCCTCGGCGCGAAAACACGGAGTGCCGGCCGTGAAGCGCAGCGGCAGCGCGGCCTCATCCACGATGGATTCGCGCACGAGATTCGTCAGCGGCACTTCGGCGGTGGGGACCAACCAAAGCCGCCGTGGATCGTGTGTAATCTTCATACTCAGAGGTGGCTGATCAAAAAACTTGCGGGCTTCTTTGATCCCATCTTTCTCGGCAATATCCAGCGCAACATTCACGGAACTTTTGAGATTTTGATATAATACATCCCCATAAACATTCCCAGGATAGGTTTCGAACTGGTCCTCCCAAAACTTTGGAAGCTGTGCGGTGCCATACATAACATCGTCGCGCACCAGCAGCGGCGGCGCGACTTCGGTGTAGCCGTGCTCGGTCGTGTGCACGTCGAGCATGAATTGCCCGAGCGCGCGCTCGAGCCGCGCGATACCATTTTTCAACACCACGAAGCGGGCGCCCGACAACTTCGCGGCGGTCTCGAAATCCATTTGCCCGAGCACCTCGCCGAGATCGAAATGCTGTTGCGGGGCGAAGCCGTAGTTGCGCTTAGCGCCGAAGCGATGGTGATCGACGTTGTCGCCGGAGTCCGTGCCGTCCGGCACTTCAGGCAGCGGCAGATTGGGGATTTGCGCGAGCGCGTCATCGAGTTCTTTGGAGAGCTTCTTTTCCTCCGCCTCGAGCGCCGGGATCTCGGCCTTCAGGCGCGCGACCTCGGCCATGAGCGCCTGTGCCGCCGCTTCCTCGTTGCTTTTCTTCGCCGCGCCGATTTCGCGCGACGCCGCGTTGCGGCGGGCGAGTGCGGCTTCCGCCTTCTGGATGGCGGCGCGTCGGCGCTCGTCGATTTCGATCAGCCGCTTTGCTTCGCCCGGCAAACCGCGCCGCGCCAGCCCCCGGTCGAACGCGTCGGGATTGTCACGAATCCACTTGATATCGTGCATGTCTTTCGCCGTCATGCCCCGCGCAGGCGGGGCATCCCAGTCAACGCCGACGCCGATGGTCTAGGAAACGTCGTGCCTGATTCCAAGGCCCGTGGATACTGGACCGCTCACGCGGCGATAACACCCCGTCGGGGCGGCAGGAAATCCATCATTCCGCCGGCTTGGCGGCGGCGCTGGCGGCGTCCTTGGCCTTGTCGGCGGCTGCCTTCTTCTCGACCCACCGCACCGACCAGATCGAGCCTTCATAAAGCGCCATCAGCGGCAGCGCGAGCGAGAGCTGGCTGAGCACGTCGGGCGGGGTGAGCACCGCCGCGATCACGAAGGCGCCGACGATGAAGTAGCGCCGCTTCGCCTTGAGCTGATCGGAGGTGACGATGCCGACGCGCCCCAGCAGCGTCAGGATCACCGGCAGCTGGAAGGCGATGCCGAAGGCGAAGATGAGCTTCATCATCAAGGTCAGATAATCCTCGACCTTGGGCAGGAGCTCGATCGCGGCGTGGCCGTCGCCGCCCGCCTGTTGCATGCTCAGAGAAAATCGCGCCAGCATGGGCCAGACCAGGGCATAGACGACAACAGAGCCGAGCAGGAAGAAGATGGGAGTCGCCACGAGGTAGGGCAGGAAGGCCTGCTTTTCGTGGCGATAAAGGCCGGGCGCGACGAACATGTAGATCTGCGTCGCAACGACCGGGAACGATATGAACGCCGCCCCGAACATCGCGAGCTTGAGCTGGACGACGAAATATTCGAGCAGGCCGGTATAGATGAACTTGGAGTCCGGGCCCGCCACCCAAACGAACGGCCAGGTCAGCACGTCGTAGATCGTCTTGGCGAAGAAGAAGCAGCCGACAAACGCAATGCCGAAGGCGATCAGCGCCTTGATCAGCCGCGAACGCAGCTCGATCAAGTGTTCCATCAGCGGCGCTTTGCTCGCCTCGATCTCCTTCTCGTCGTCCTCGCGGCTCATGCGGATTTGCCATCGGGCTTGGCGGCGTCGGCGGTTGCCGGCTCGGGCGCCGCCGAGGGCGGCGCGGCGGCATCCGTACCTGGCGCGGCTGGCAGCGCGGCGCCGGCCGGCGAGGTGCTGGGTTCCGCCGCGACCGGCGGGCTCGGCGTGGCCGCGCCTGCGGTGTCGACCATCGCGCTCTCGATCTGCTGCTGCGTGCTTTCCAACTCCCGTTTGACCTCGCTGACGGGATCGAAACTCGCGTAGCTCTGCGCCTGGCTCGTCATCTCGTCGACCTGCTTCTTGAGGTCGGCCATCTCCGCCTCGCGCATCGCCTCCTGAAATTGGCTTTGGAACTCGGAGGCCATGCGGCGCAGCTTGCTCATCCACTGTCCGAGCGTGCGCAGCACGGTCGGCAGCTCCTTCGGCCCGATCGCAATCAGCGCGACGATGCCGATGAGCAGGAGCTCGCTCCAACCGATCTCGAACATGGAGGCTTCAACTCCGAGAGGCGCGCAATGCGCAGGCCCCCCTCCGATCCACGCGTCCGCAGGGTTGTTGCCGCGGCGTGCGGCCGCTCAGCCCGCCTTGCGCGTCTCGGTGACGGTCGCTGTTGGAGCGGGCGCTGGCTGGTGGTCGATCGTCTTCGGGTCGGTCTTGACGGGCTCGGTCTCGGCTTTTTCTTCCTCCGTCAGCCCTTTCTTGAACGACTTGATGCCCTTGGCGAAATCGCCCATCAGCTCCGAGATCTTGCCACGTCCGCCGAACAGCAGCAGGCCCACGGCCAGAACCAGAATCCAGTGCCAAATGCTCATCGAACCCATGCGCAACTCCTCCGCGTCGACGAGACCGCACGCCCGTCTCGTCTCTCGGCTTTGACCAGAAGCTAGGCTCCGGGCGCGGCAAAAACAAGGACTTCGCCCGCGCGCTTGCGCCGCCGCGCAGCCGCCATCGCGGCCCGCACGCCGCGGAACCGCGCAGCTCAGCGGCGTTTCGCCGCGTTAACGCAAATCGATCGTCTTCCGCACCGCGGTTCCGCGCTCCCCGCAGTCATTGCCGGGCTTGGCCCGGCAATCCATCCCCTTGAATGACTCGCTTCTTTTCGATGGATGCCCGGGTCAAGCCCGGGCATGACGACATAAGGACACCACCCCCCCCCATCACTCCTCGCCGGTGCGCTCCGGCGGCGGCGCGAGGCCGAGATCGAG
>Ga0209648_10004197_pt1 | contig 12203 bp, 11 predicted proteins | sample GraSoi2013_115cm_FD_185830 | JGI IMG/M metagenome (GOLD analysis project Ga0209648, IMG submission 185830) | Grasslands soil microbial communities from the Angelo Coastal Reserve, California, USA - Sample 9_17_2013_115cm (SPAdes) (version 2) | ecosystem: Environmental > Terrestrial > Soil >...
CACCCCCAAGCACGGCAGTTGGCTGAACCAAGCCGAAATCGCGATCAGCCTGTTTTCCCGGCAATGCCTGGGCCGACGCCGCATCGGAGACCGAGGCTCTCTGCAGCGAGAAACTCGGGCTTGGGGCGGTCGCATGAATCGCCATCGAGTTCCGATTCAATGGTCCTTTACTCGCAAGAAAGCTCGGCATACCTTTGACTACACAATCACACGGTCACAGTACTAGTGACTGACGTAGAAAGGAACACTGTGTGAGCGGGAAAATTGTTGAGTTAATGCAGCCCGAAGCACAACATGATCTGGCTTGGCTGCGACAGAGCTTACAGGCTGCCATTGAACTGGAACTGGCAACGATCCCGCCTTATCTTTGTGGTCTGTGGTCCATCAAGGCACAAGGTGGGCCAGCCTACGATTTGATTGACAGCGTTGTCCTCGAAGAAATGCTGCACATGGGCCTTGTCTGTAACATGCTCACTGCAATCGGGGGCACGCCACAGATTGTCGCCGGATATCAACAGCTCACATACCCAGGCCCTCTTCCGGGTGGAGTGCGGCCGAAGCTGATGGTCTATTTGGGCGGGTTGACCAAGGATTATCTCGGTTCGGTTTACATGGAGATTGAGTTTCCGGAGAAGGGGCCTGTGGCGCTCGCCTTCGGCGAAGAGTATCCAACGATTGGGGCCTTTTACGATGCGATCTCTTCAGCCTTTGAACAGCTTGCCCCACCCATGAGCACAAAGAATCAGCTGATTTCCGAGGGTATTTCCCTCACGAAAGTTGGGACAGTAGCAGATGCTGTCAAAGCCATTACGGAAATCAAGGAACAGGGGGAAGGAACTTCTCAGTCACCATTAGCGACCGACTTTGGAGGCGAGCTTGCGCATTACTACCGATTCGCAGAAATCTTCAACGGCAAGAAACTCATTCAGGTCGGAGGAAAATGGAACTACAGCGGCGATCCGATTCCGTTTCCTGACGTTTACCCCATGACGCCTGTTCCCGCCGGCGGATACCCAAATCCATCGAGCCAGACCAAGCAGGCGTTGCAAGCTTTCAATCAGAAGTTTGCGACCGTGCTTAACAACCTTGAAAGCGCTTGGACGAACGGCAACCAGAATGATCTCAGTAAAGCGGTTGGTACGATGTTAGGGCTCCAATCGCTTGCCAATTCGCTGATGCAAATCCCCCGAGTCGATCAGAACGGCGTGTACGGTCCCGAATTCAGACTGCCATAGCAACCATGAAGCCGCACCTACCATTCCGGGAAGGCTGTCACGCCAGGAAAGACCTCCAGGCTCTCAGCATTGTCTTGGTGGCGATGCGAACGGGCATCGGCATTTCCTGCTCTTCACCTCTACCGAACCGACCGATGCCAAGCAATGAAGATAGGTCTAGAATTGGCGCCATGTCATCCGACTATATCGAAGCGATTGTGATTTTGCGTGACGGCGCGGATACTGCCCGCGTGCGTGCTTGGTTTGGTGACTGCGGTTTCGGAACCACGTCCATGCACGCAGGACTACTCATATCCGGGAGCGAATCTCTGTTCCGAACCACCTTCGGTATGCATCAGGATTTGGGGCAAGGCGGCAAGATCGACACTCAACTACCGACTCCTGCACCGGTTCGAGAATGGGTCAGTTCGATCGTTATTCGGCGGCTGCCGTCGCTGCACGCCCAACAACCAACATAAGAAAGTAAGGAAATGGAGAGTCTCGCCATGGCGTCCTTAATACCACAAGAAATCGCAACCTCTGGGGAGGCACCGGGTCAAATCCATGGGTATTTGTCCATCAACTCCAAAGGCGGAACGTCGGTGCTCGATGTGGAATCTCTTCCAGCCACCTCGGAGAGTTTCCACGGCAAGAAGGCGGACACGACGGCTGCCCTAAAGCTAGCGAACTCCTCTGGACTGAAAGTCGTGGCGCAAAGCCGCCTGGGAATTGCCGTCGTCGGGCCCGCCGGCGCGTACGAGGAGATAACCGGAGGCAAGATCGTTACGAAAGAAATTCTCGTGTACGCAGAGGCAGCAACGCGCCGCTACGTGACTCACCTCGATATCGTCGGCGCGAACCAACCCTCAGCCATCGGATGCGGCCGCCCAACCTCAAATGCCGCTGGAATCGAAGCCGTGGTGCTCGAACGGCCGCGTTCGCCACAGGCAACCGCCGCCTGGCCCGCGGTAGCGTCGTCGCCGACTCCGCAATCTGGGGGGATATGGCCCAGCCCGATTCCGCCAACTGTTCCGGGCTTCTATCTACGGGTGCCGCAGGACGTCGCTCTTGGATTAGGGGTTCCTGCCGCCCACCAACAGGGTTTCCGCGGACAAGGTGTAACCGTCGTCATGGTGGACACAGGTCATTTCTTGCATCCGTTCTTCACGGCTCATCACTACCAAGTTACAACACCAATCGCCGTGGTTCCCGGCGCCAGCCGGACCAGCGATCCCGTGGGGCACGGCACAGGGGAATCTGCCAACATTTTCGCGGCCGCTCCCGACGCACAGTTACAACCGATTCGTGCTTCCGACAGTTCCGGTCAGTTGGTCGCAGCTCTCGGCGGTTTTATGAAGGCAAAGGAACTCAAACCTCAGGTCTTGACCAATTCTTGGGGTGGCGACCTGCCATTTCCGCCGAATTCGAACACACTATCCCCGCAGGATGCCGCTTTCGCGCTTGAGATTAAGGATGCGGTCGAGCAAGGAATTTTCGTGGTCTTCTCTGCCGGCAACGGACAGTTCAGCGTCGAGCCACAGGTTCCCGAAGTGTTCGCCGCAGGTGGCGTATACATGGGATCGAACATGGCTCTGCAAGCGTCAAATTACGCAAGCGGATTCCAGAGTCCGTTTTTTCCGAGCAGGATCGTGCCTGACGCATGTGGGCTCGTCGGTCTTTTGCCGCGCGCAGCCTATATCATGCTTCCCATTGCCCCTGACTGCGAACTCGATGTCGAGATGAGTCGGCCGGACGAACAGGGGAACCCCGGCGACGCCACGCCTCCCAATGATGGATGGGCGTTGTTCTCAGGAACCTCGGCTGCGGCACCTCAAATCGCGGGTGTCGCGGCGATATTGATATCCGCCAGGCCGCCCAAAGCTGCCCCGCTTAGCCCGGCGCAGATCAAAGAAGCATTGAACAGCACTTGCATTGATGTCACTTCAGGCCATTGCCATCCCCGCTTTAATAATCCCGCAGTTCCAGGGCAGGATTTGGCAACGGGGTTTGGTTTGGTCCATGCCGCCGACGCTCTGAAGTATGCTCAGGACCATTTTTAGAAATGCCGCACGTCATGATTTGGAGGGCAAATGGCAATACAACAATTTGATGCGCCGGCCAAGCTAACGGAAGATTTGACGAACCCGCAATTGAAGCAGGCTTGGAGCGACACTGTCTCCGGGTTCGTCGACGACGGCAAGGCCTTCGCTAAACTCTTTCTGCACTCGTCTCCCGTCCAGTTCTACAACGAGTTGACGGATCCAAAAAGCGAGGCCGACAGAACGGAGCTTCCGATCATATGGCAAGGTTTCCCCCGTCTCATCGAGGTTCAACATGGCGAGGGCACACCCGCCGCGTTCAAAGCCGGTGAGGGCCGGGGCACACAGGATGAATACTTGGAGTGGCATGTTACCCGGGACGGTGCCACGAATAAGATCAAACGGATCGAATTCACGTGTGAGGGGCCCGAGTATTGGCAGTTCCTTGCGCAGCAGGATCCCGATCTGGTCGTCGCTCGCTATCAGAAATACGTCAGCCCTGACGTGCAGAAAGCGGATCTGTTTCAGGGCGGCGCATATCAAGCACGGAACAAGTGGAACAGCAGCCTTGGAGCGATGCACCTTACGCAAGTAAATAACACACTTGGAGCCGAGGTGAACATCGCCGCGGCGGCAACGATCCTCCGAAAAGATGACAATGGACAGCCGATCACCGAAGCGGTAGCGCTCATCAATTGTGCTCGATACGGCGTCGCGGACAGAGCGAGCGATCCCCACATAGGATCGGAGGTCAATCGTCTTGCCCGCGATGGTTTCTCGATTACGTTGCGAAACCCGATCGGTCTTTACATCGACAGTGTGGATCTCTCAGGCATCAGAAAGCCGGATGGAAGTTCAATCACGCAGGCGTACTTCAGAGTCTTGCGCGGCGGACCTGGAGAGACTTTGCGCGCGGTGTTTGAAACGCCTGCCGGCGAAACGGCTGGCGGACAAACCTTCGTTGCCGGTGATTTGAAGCTTGGCAGCGCGAATCTTACATTTGGCGGTCAGATCGCGAAGCGTATCAAGATGAGGCTGACTGGGGTGGCTGTCGAAAAAGGCAGTATCCCGAACAAAATTTTCCCCTGCGGCGACCCACCTCCTAGTCCCCTGTTCGCAGGCGCTGCGGTGAAGTCGTTCGCCTCCCGAGCATACAGTGGGAAAGCATGAGACGGGTAATGGCCTCGTTCGCTTCACGGGCCCGGCGTGTAGCGGACGCGCCATTGTCGACTCAAAGCGGCTCGCCCGTACTGGGTGCTCCTCCGGAACCAGAGTTGGACGTTCATGATATTCAGGGGAATGGATTGGGAGGGTTCAACAAGGACTACCAGTGTTTTCTATTTCTGCGAATTCTGGATGCAAAGGCGGCGCGAACCTGGCTGGCGCGCGTCGTGCCGCGAATTTCAACTTTGGCGGAGATAGTTGCATTCAATCGTCTGTTTCGGTCCCTTCGCGTTCGTCAAGGCATAGACCCGCCGGGCGTGTCGGCAACTTGGTTGAATATTGCATTTTCATATCGCGGCATTGCCCAGTTCACTTCAGAGGAATTGGCTCAACAGTTGCAGGACCCCAGTTTTCAGGCTGGTCTATTCAACATTTCGACTTCGTTAGGCGATCCTGAGAACCGTGCCTCGTGGAAGTTCGGCGGCTCTGAGGATACCGACGCGCACATTATGCTCATGATCGCCAGCGATGACCCGGCTCATCTTACGTTTGCGGCCGATCGCGCGGACTCCGAGATTAAGGAGGCAGTGAGTTCTTCCGGTTCGCCTGGCCTGGAGGTGATTTGGCGGCAGCCTTCCGCCACTCTGCCAGGTGACCTCCGCGGACACGAGCATTTCGGATTTAAGGACGGCATCTCGCAGCCTGCTCCTCGCGGACGAGTCTCCTCCGGTGCGCTCGATTTCCTTGTACCCCGCTGGCTGGATCCCTCCGACCCTGACGCCCTTCTCTTCGCTGAACCGGGGCGTGCACTGGTCTGGCCCGGACAGTTTGTCATCGGGTGGCAGCGCCAGAATCTCAACGATCCCGTGGAACCGGGCACAATCGACTCTGACTCACCGAACTGGGCAAAAAACGGGTCTTATGTAGTCTTCCGCCGCCTGCAGCAGAAGGTAGACGCGTTCCATACATTCCTGAAGCAAGAGGCGCAAAGGCTCTCCAAAATAGCCGGGTTCGACAACATTTCGGGGGGTCGGCTCGGATCCATGCTGGTGGGCCGGTGGCCCAGCGGCGCGCCCATCATGCGGGTGCCCGATCATGACGATCTCGCCTTGGGGCGGGATGATCTTGCCAGCAACAACTTCAAGTATGCTGCGGATACCAGAACACCAAAGTTAATTCCAATTGACGGCCCGGACGATAGCTTTCCACAAGCCACGGCCGATTTTGAAGGGCGGCGTTGCCCTCTGGCAGGACACATCCGCAAAGTCAACCCACGAGACCAGGACACCGATCTACGGTCTCCGATCGAGACGCTCTCGAAGTTGATCTTGCGTCGCGGAATTCCATACGGCAGCACAACCGACGCCGACCGCGGACTCTGTTTTGTGAGTTATCAGTCGTCGATCATCAGCCAGTTCGAGTTTCTGACAAAAACGTGGGTCGATGATTCTGACCGACCAAGACCGGCCGGCGGTCTGGATTTGGTTATTGGACAACGAGCGGATTCAGATCGCGCGCGCACCGCATTCCTCCGCAGCAGTACGGGGAATTCTGACAGCGAACCATTGGTGGCGTTGGCGGACTTCGTCGTTCCCACTGGAGGTGGTTACTTCTTCGCCCCTAGCATCCGAACGCTCCAGGATTGGAGTTCCAGGTGACTACGAGGGCAGAATTCACGATGCAGAAACCATACCCGTGCACGGGTCGAGGACTCCCCGAGTCTGGTAACCGGCGTTTCTGGTTGCCCGACGCATCAAGCGTCCCTGGCGTGGCCCCAATCTGCCCGAGGAACAGTTAAGCATGACGGCAACTCCTGTCCCAAAGCCAGCGAACCCTACGTGCCCAGGCCTTTTTCGTTCATGGTTGGGAAGGGCGGTCCGTCCGGAACCGCCCGTATGCTAAAACAATTGAGAGAACCGAGCCTCCAGGAATTCTCCCAGCTTGGCCGTAGCTTTGAATTGGGGAATGGGATCAAGTTCCTTGAACGCCGACGTGAACGCGTTCGAGAGGCTCCAGATCGTCCGCGGACGGAACTCCTCGTACTTCGGCTCGAAGTAGAGGTCATGCACGCTGCGAGCAAGGTGTTTGGGCGCTTCGAACCTACCCTCAACGAACGCCTCATAGATGACTACCTTGGCGGTAACATCCGTCAATTCACTTCTCTGCCAGGTCTCCACCTGCTTTCGCATAGGCTCGAAGTTCAGCTGCATTCGATCGACTCCCACCGAGATGCAGTCGATCAGCGAGAACGACTTTGAGTGCTTGGCGAGCACGGGTGTGAAAACGCCAGTGCTTGCAAGAATCATGGCAGAACTTGACTCTCGCTAGGCTGCGCTACAAGCTGTTCTTGCTCCCCGGCGAACTCACTCGGCCTCAGAATCGTCCCGTACTGCGGCTCAGCGAGTCTCCGCTCCTACGAAACCTGGCCACTGACATACTCACCAAAGCTTCACCGGTTGAAGCCTCTCGAATCCTGAAAATCGGCCTTTTCACGCCGGATTCAGGTTCTAGGTATTGTCAGGGACGTGACGACAAAAGGTTTCAGGTTGGCTGCCCGCAATGCGGATCCGGATTTCGGGGGTTCTAGCGGATTCAACTGGGTTGCAATCGAGGAATCTCCGGGTGTCACAAACCCGGTACCAGCCCTGGAGAGGGGACTGTCCTGTCCGGCCTCGCCGGTTTCCACTGGATCGCCATCGGCGAATCGGGGTGAGCTCAATGCACGCAGATTGCAGAATACAGCGGGCACCCCGAGCCGAGGGGAGGCTTCTATAAGAGGGGTGATCAAGCTGGGCGAGGGAAGGGGCGCTGCCCCTTCCCCCGCGCCCCCTTCCCCAAAACTGCGTCGCAGCATGCCTCCAGCTTCGAATCATCCCTGGAGAAAAGGCTTTCAGCAAAAGCAAACGCCCGATTTTTCAGGGGCAGCGTGAAACACAACCAGGGGACATTTCTATTGTGGACAACACGGGGACATTTCTAATGTGGTATGACATGTGAGCCCTCTCTCCTTGACATAAGAGTGTTCTTCGTTTATGTTCCTCACACTTCCCTAGTCGCTAATCAGACAGCGATGCCTTCCCCAGAAGTTGGGCTCTCGTAATTTCCAATACCCACGTGGAGGTGTGTTGATGCGCTTTCGTGCCTGGGCTCTACACCTACTCATTATTCTGCGGATGGCCCTCTTCGTTCCGGCATCCTACGCGATAGTCCTTTCCGCCGAAACCCCTAGCACGGTGGCCACCACTCCTGCGCCCGCGCCCGCGGCTGCAAACGGAGCGTCTGCTGCGGACGCCACTCAGCAAGCGAAAAAGGCATCGGATGCCGCCAACAAAGTGGAACAGGCAGCGTCGACGGCAGCCTCGCTGATCGACCAAGCCGAGAAATATCGGAAAAGCATTGGTGACGTCACTGGAGCCACAACCAAGTTAAGCCAATCGACGCTCGACAGCCTGCAGACGTTGCAGACCACAGTGCTTGCGGTTCAACTGAACAATCTTATTAGTGCGCTGGGCGATACCAAACGTTTGGAATCCGCCAAATCGCCGAGGACCGCGCGATTCGAGGCTTCACTACGAGGGCGCTGGGTCAGACATGCCGTTCCCATGCGCAAGAGATCATTGGCTTCCTTGGCGGCTTAACTGAATACGTTGTTGTTTGGTAAATGGAGGGCAAAATGACGCGCGTATCGGGTAAAAATCTGGTTGGGAAATTCGGTTTTCCATTGGAGAACGTTGCAAACAACACCGAGAAGGAGAATACAACCATTCACCGCCCTTCTCGTCTCGAATGTTTGGTTTTGTGCCTTGGCCTGCTGACCGCCGCGTTGCCTTTGGCAGCCGACGGGCAGGGAGCCCCTGCGCAGCCCGCTCATGCTGCTGCGAGAACCGCTGCTGCCCCGTCGGCGAACACCGGAGACCCGCTCTCAGGCCCATGCGATCCGAAGAAGAACGTCGTGCGTTTCTACGTCGATTTCAGCGGAAACATCTCGGACACCGGTCGAACATACGAAGGTCCTGTCTGCGTTGAGGTCTTCTACAATCCTGTACAGCAATTCGTTGGCCTACAGTCGGTCACGACAATCGTGAACGGGCCTGACCTCTCAAAGGTTGTTCTCGGCGGCCCTGGTACCGGCGGTACGGAAAAAGCAGTCCCTATTCACTTCGAGCCGCAAAGCGACAACCTGCTGGACGAAATAGTCAAAATCAAAGCATGGGAAAAAAACCTTAAGGCGGGCTTGGACAATGCGAAGGCAAACTACGCGAAGGCTTTGCAGGCGCAAAACACTGCGATCGACGACATTGCCGCCTTGAGAGGAGCCACCGCACCTCTTACCGGGGTTGACGCGGAAACCGGCGTGAAGAATGGATATAAGCTTCTCCAGGGCGACCTCAGGACCGCTAACACGTCAAAGACAACCTTCACACCCACGGACGTAAGCGACACTCAGTCCAATATATATCTCTCGCTCGCACAGTCCTTGGAAGACATACTCGCGCGCCTTCCCTTGGATTACCCTGGTGGCGCTCTCACGACCTTCGACTGCGACACGGCCACTGGCGCCGTCAGTTGGGGCAACTGGTATGCGAAGTGCAAAGACAGCATCTACACGCCGCTCAAGGGTCTGATCGACGCTGACCTCCAGACCGCCACCTCTTTGACTAGCACCAGCGACAGCGTGACAGCTCTTAAGAAAAAAGTCGCCACGGTTGCCTACTGGAACTACCTCTTCGCCGTGCGCGGTCTCACCACCGACCTCGATCCGGACACCATAAAGGACGTCAAGGTTACGGGCTTCTATGCGCACAAGGATCTCAAGTGCGGTGCTCTCTTCAACCAGACGTCAAACACTGCCGTGAACATTGTCACAGGCGACCTTACTCCCACACTGGACGGAGGACCCCCAACCATCAAGGCACAAGCTGCTTTCGCTACGGTCACTTGCTCCACCCCGTTTGCCGTTTCCGCCGGCGTTGGGTTCGATACCATAGAACAAAAACAGTTCGCGATCGTCAAGAGTTCTGATGGCGCTGGAGGGACAGTCGACACTTTTGGTACGACCAACGATTCCAAGATCACTCCTGTCGCTTTGGCTGTCGTGCATGTTCGGCTCCATGACTGGGAACACCACGGAGTCGGCCTCTACGGAAGCCTCGGCGTCGGAGGGAGTCTCCAGAATCAGACGGCCGCTTCTCCCGTAAGGTTCCTTCCCGGCATCAGCATCGCCGTGTGGCGCACCATGTACATCACTGTCGGACCCGAAATTGGTTCCAAGAACGAGTTGGCCGGTGGCTTTAAGGAAGGAGACAAGGTTCCGCCCGGCATCACGTCCCTTGACGGCCTCATCAGGACCTCGCGTACTGTAGGCTTCGGATTTGCCTTTACCTTTACCAAGCCATGAGCGTGCTATGAACCCATTGAACTTCACCATCGAGCAACAGATATGCTCGGAGTGGTGCTGGGCAGCCGTAGCCTCGGCTGTCTGCAAGTGCTACAACGATCCTGACGCACCCAGTCAGCGTGATGTCGTTGACATCGTACTCGGAGCCCCCTCGGGCTCCCACTGCAACTGCGAGCAGGACCCCAGCTCACCCTGCAATGCGCCAATGAGTTTGCCGTCGGTCTTGGATCAGGTGGGCCACGCCAGGGACGATACCGGACGCTCCATGACCTTCGAACAAGTCGTTGCCGAGATCGACCGGCAGCGCCCCATCGTGGTCCAGGTCGCGCTCGACGACCTCGCGGCCAGCAGCCATGCCATCTCCATCTATGGTTATGGCAATGACCGCACCGTCCTCATCGCTGATCCCATGCACCCCGACGACAAGATCACCGTGTCCTTCGATGATTTTGTCGCAAGCCGCCCCACGGCGTTTCATGGCACGTGGCAGGCGGGGTTCCGCACCCTCCCAAAGCAGCCCCGATGAATAAGACACCTGTCCTCGCAAGCTCGCCGCTGAATCGCGCACTGCTCAAACGCATCGCTTCTCGGTTGAGCGGTCACGTCCCGATGCACCTCCCCCTAGCGGCGCCGCGAGCCATCCGCGTTCTTGAGCGAGCGAAGCCGGCGCCGAAGCGGTCTGCCGATGAGATCCACACGTTCCTCATCACCTTCGCGGCCCCGATCTTTACCTCCTCCTGCGGGAAGCTCGCTCGTTCCGGTATTGGCAACCCCCATCAAGCCGGCCTGGTTCTTCTGATCAAATCACTCGACGGAGACTCCCTCTACGTGGAAGTGGAACATCTCTCGAAAGGCCCAGAATCGATCCGGGTCAGCACCGGGTCCGTCACAGGCGACTTAGAAAAAGCCGTGAATCGTTCCAAACCTTCCGAAGACTCGCGAAGGAAAAAATCAGAACTTAGGATACTCAGAATCTCGGCAATGCATCTTTCCGCTGTATGGCGACACATCCCCACAAATCCCGAAGCCGACCGGATCGTTCCCTACACCGCCAACTTCGCTGGAGTCAGAAAGGGTAGTGCCTACTCTCTCCGGCGAGCAGATCGGATTCTGAAGAACGCAGCTATGGAGGCCATTCTGCGTTGGTACGAGCGCTACCAAGAGGAACGTGCAGTCCGGAATCGGTGAGCTTTGCGGCGACCGTCACACCGCAGTTCAGCGGTACGCCGGTGCGTCAGTGAGAGATACGGTAAACTCTCCAACTTCGAGGCTGACGTCGGCCCAAGAGCACGACTGCGACTTACAATGGCAGCGCCAAATTTAGCGGCAGTTCGACTTGGTTGACACAGACGGTGAACTAGCGAAACAGGATAGCGGTGCCGAGAAGAATGAGTTAAAGTCAATCTGCCCGGATGGCGAAACTGGCGGCCGAACGGCACTACCAATCCACAGTTCCCGCGGATCGAGCGGCACACCGTGAATAGGAGCCCACAACATCAATGGACGCTACCCCTATCCGCGCAGATTGACTTTAACTTTCTGGAGACAAGGTTGCCGTTCGGGATTTGTATCTTCGTCTCAAGGCCGATGGCTTTCTGCCTTGGCTGGACGAAGAAAATTTGATCGCTGGTCAAGACTGGGAATACGAAATCAAAGAGCCGTCAGGCAGAGTGATACGGTAGTTGTTTGTCTCTCCCGCAATTCGATCAGCAAAGCCGGATTAATCCAGAAAGAAGTAAAGTACGCGCTCGATGCTGCTGACGAACAACCCGAGGGTTCGATCTTCATCATTCCGCTGAAACTAGAGCAATGCGAAGTGCCTGAGCGGCTGGCCAAGTGGCACTGGATAAACTACTTCGAGGATCGTGGTCACGAACGATTAGTCCGGGCCTTGCTAGCGAAAGGCCTGGCTGGGGGTGCTCAGGTCGCCTATGACACCCGTACCCCCCGAAAAGCGACAGTCCAGCGCAACCGAATCGGCAGGAGACAAGACCAAATGAAGGGCTCTCGAACGGGCTCGATCACGCAATGGAACGATGCAATTGGGAAAGGCTTGATCACCGAGGACGCGCCGCAGGTCGGCGTGCACGTGGTCAGTAAGGAAAACTGTAGCACAAGGGTTCTCGCGACTCTGCGGGGAACGGCCATTCCACCAGGTACCCCAGTGCTGGTGACCTTTGATCTCGACGTTTTCAATGACGCAATCAACGTCGACTCGCCGTAACTCGAGTTAGATAGTAGTTCGACCCAGCTACAAACAAAGCTCCAAACAAAAAAAGGACACCGCCCACGCGGTGTCCCACCTACCAGCAACTTGATGTTACTTATTCTCGTTCAGCGATCCAGCTCCAAACTCTTTGCGTTGTACCACCGGACGCACCGCTCTCG
>Ga0209648_10004198_pt1 | contig 12203 bp, 14 predicted proteins | sample GraSoi2013_115cm_FD_185830 | JGI IMG/M metagenome (GOLD analysis project Ga0209648, IMG submission 185830) | Grasslands soil microbial communities from the Angelo Coastal Reserve, California, USA - Sample 9_17_2013_115cm (SPAdes) (version 2) | ecosystem: Environmental > Terrestrial > Soil >...
GTTTGCCGTAGAAGGCGCCCTTCAACGGCGAGAAAGAATCGAGGTGATGTTGCAACGTGCCGTGGAACCAATCGGGCAGCGGCGGATTCGAAACCCAGGGATGCTTCGGACCCACGTGGTTCGGCACAACGTCGAAAAAAATCTTCATGTGCTGCTGATGCGCCGCAGCAACCAGGTCCTGGTAATCCTTGAGGGCGCCGAGATGTGGGTCAACGGCATAGAGGTCAACGGCGCCATAGCCGTGATAATCCTGTGCCGCTCCGTTCTTCACAATCGGCGTGAGCCACAGGGCCGTCACTCCTAGATCCTTCAGGTACGACAAGTGGTTCTTGATTCCCAGCAGGTCGCCTCCGTGATAAGCACGGGGTTTCGAACGATCGTGCGAGCCCGGAGCTTCCGCCGGCTCGTCATTTGTGGGATCGCCGTTCGCGAAGCGGTCCGGCATGATGAGGTAAATGACGTCATCCTGTGAAAGCCCTTGAAACTTGCCCAGCGTGGGCGTGCGTGCGGCCAAGGGGAGTTCGAACGCTGTCGTTCCCTTTGGCGTCGTGATCCGGCAGACAGCCGTTCCCGGCTTCGTGTCTGCTCCGATTTTCAGCCAGAGGAAGAGATAGTTCCCGCCGGCAGCCGCTTGCGTGCGTGACACGTGGAGCGTCGGCAGATTGCAGGAAGCGCGCGTTGCTTCCAGGTCGCGGCCGGAGAGCAGCAACATGACTTCATGCGTCAGACCTATCCACCAGCTTGGAGGTTCGACTTTCGTGACGACGGGAGTAGAGTCACTCGTCTTCTGCGGTGGGTTCGCATGCGGGACCGAGCCACCGCAAAGGTCTGCAGCAACGAACACCAGCAAGAAGAAGGGCCGGAGAAAACGTTCAGCCGCGAAATGGAAAAATTGCCGCGATCGTCCATTCACGGGGAAAGCATAAGGAAAAACCAGGAGAGTTGCCACTATCGATTCTTCGCGGTATTGCGGCAAATCCGCTACCTCTGCAGCGAGGGAGACGGGGCAAAGACCAATTCGCCGAACGCTTCCGGAACATGGAAATTCGGCACTGCCGTTCGCGTAGGTCTCCAGGCGGAATAAAACCGCGGTTCGGTAGGCCCTTCGACCCGGTAGAAATTCACTCTCCAGGTCGCCGCAGGATCGAAGCTCTCGACAAGACATCTCATGGGTAGAGCAAGCTCCGCAACCCAGGTCTTCGTAGCTTCGGCCAGCGTCACGCGGCGCTGCAAGCCACTCTTCAAATCGCGTTTCTCGCCTGGAGCGATGTCGAGATCGATCCAAAATCCATTGGGGCTGACTTCAAATTCTTTGTAACGCCGCGGATTTGACGGGTCGGTCTGAAGAAACACTTCGACGACGTCGCGGTCCCAGAGTTGATCGCGGCGGCCATTGGGCTCAGCGTCAGGAAAAACGGTAATGCGATGATATTTTGCGCGAAATCGCACAAAAAGCGATTCTGGAGTCCAGACGAGCCTCACTTCTGTCTCTCTTTCCGGATCTGCGCTCTTGCCTTGCCAATCCGCGTCAAACCGCAATCGCGCTGCCATCTTCCAGGAAGATTGCGTTGGGAATCCATCGGCATCGTGCAGGTCCGACATTCGAACCGCCACAGCCGTTTGTTCACTGGAGGTAACGTCGCGTTTAGACATTCTTGTGGGGAATCTCGCCTTTACCTGGCGCTTCTTCATTGAGGCAGCTCACAGAATAACCATTGCATTGAGATCCACAACAAAAAATCATGGAAGCTGAAGAAAAACTGTCCCTCTGATAGGTTCTGCGCCCTTACGGTTGGATTCCGCCCAGACCCATGCAAACTTTTTGCGCACCAACCCATTGTCTCGTCCAGAACGCTTCGGTGAGCCGTGTTAGCATCAAATTTGACCTGATTCAACGACTCTCTCACGGTTTCAACTCAACGTATTCGCAGGAGAACGGGAATGATTGAGCCTGTCAACGCCGAAGAATTCATAAGCCAACCGGAACGGCGCAAGCCAGAGCAGTTTCAGCACGTGAAGCTGCGCATCGACGGTGGAGTCGCGCGGATGACCCTCAGCCGGCCTGAACACAATCTTCTCAATGAAGCCATGTTGCGCGAGCTGGCCGACGGAATCACGCATGCTGGTGAACGCGATGAGGTCAAACTGATCGTCCTCGACTCTGCCTGCAAGGTCTTTTGTGGCGGGATCGACATTGGTGAATACACTTCCCAGCGCGTCTTCCAGATGCTTGATGCATTTCATGCGGCCTTTGCAGGAATGCTCGAAGTTGGCAAGCCGGTCGTCTGCGTCGTGAACGGACCGGCGATTGGCGGCGGCGCGGAGCTGGCGGCTTTCGGCGATCTCGTCATTGCCACACCAAAGGCGCGATTTGCCCAGCCGGAGATCACCATCGGCGTATTTCCGCCGCTCGCATCAACGATTCTGCCCTTCCTCGTCGGACCCAAGATCGCGCTGGAGCTGGTCCTGACCGGCGAAGCCGTGACCGCAGAACGCGCGTTGGAACTCGGCATGGTGAATCGCCTCGTGCCGGAAGCCCAACTGGAAAAAACCGTCGAGGATCTCGTTGGCCGAATCAGCGGTCATTCGGGTCCCGTGCTCACGATGGCGAAAAAGGCGATTCTCGGCGGCATGGGCTTATCGCTGCGCGATGGCCTGAAGCATTCGATGAATATTTTCTTGAATGAACTTTATCGCTTGGAAGACTCGCAAGAAGGTCTGCGCGCGCTGGTCGAGAAACGGAAGCCCAACTGGAAGAATCGCTGAACCGCCGGTGTTTTTTCCAGGCGCACATTGACACTCCCGCGACCGCCGCATACACTGAAATTTCAATTTGTAGGCCCGGGAAGCGGGGAAGGCCGTGTGAATCGGCCGCGGTCCCGCCACTGTGATCGGCTGAAATGCCGTAAGCCAGGCCACCCTCCCGCGCTGATGAGGGCCGTGCTCTTCGCGAGAAAGAGCGATGGCGCAAGCCCCAGGGTGTCTCGTGGGGCTTTTTTGTTGTTGCGGAGGATTTCTGGCCGGGGAAGATTCATGAACATACTAGCCTGTCCGCGCCTCCGAAGTGCAGCTTGCACTGCCCTCGCTGCCTTCTTGTCCTGTGCGGCCCCTTCGCGCGCACAAAGCGCCCCAACGGTCTCTTCCGGGGCCCCGGCCTTTCGGGAAGTCACCGATGAGGTTGGCCGCAACGTGCGCGTTCCTCAACCGGTTCGCCGCATCGTTTCCCTAGCGCCGAGTTTAACCGAAACCATTTACACGCTCGGATTGCAGGATCGTCTCGTTGGGGACACCGACTACTGTGATTACCCACCGGATGCCGAGAAAAAAGCAAAAGTAGGAGGCGCCATCAACCCCAGCCTCGAACGGATCGTGGCCCTGCATCCCGATCTCGTTCTCGTAACCAAAAGCTTGAACCGCCTCGAGACCGTTCGCGCGCTCGCGGAATTGGGAATATCATCCTACGCAACCGACCCGCACACCGTGGATGAAATCATCACTTCTTCGGAAAAACTGGCCGGCGTTCTTGGCGTCCCCGAGGCGGGCGCGGCCATTGCCAGCGACATGCAACACCGGCTCGCCGATCTGCAACGGCGGATTGGCGCGTTGCCGCCGAAGCGCGTTCTCTTCGTCGTCTGGACCCAGCCGCTTATCTCCGTCGGCAAGGACACATTTATCGCCGACGCGTTGCGCCAAGCAGGTGCGGTTTCCATCGTGGACTCCGAGCAAAGCGAGCAAAGCTGGCCGCAGGTCAGCCTTGAAGAAGTCGCTCGCCTGCAGCCGGAATTTCTCGTTTTCGCCGCATCGCATGCCGAGAGGACGCCTCCCACGGTCGAAGTGCTGGCAACATTTCCCGGGTGGCGCATCTTGGATGCTGTAAGCAATCGCCGTTACGCGGTGATCAGCGATGCCGTGAACCGGCCCGCCCCGCGCATCGTCACGGCAATTGAAGATCTTGCACGCCAGCTTCACCCGGACGCCTTCGTTGAAAAACCGGAGAATGGCAGACAAAAGCTGGAAAAAGAAAATCCGGCCGGCAACCGGCAGCTTTCCTCGCATGATTACCTTTCCCCTCGTGACCCGCAGGTTGACGGAAGGACTTCAGGAGACGGCGCATGCGCCCGTTAACGTTGCATCGTCTCTTACTTCAATGTTTGCTCCTTTTGGTGATCCTGTTTTTTGTCGTGATCCTCGCCCTGAAGTTTGGCGCCGTGCCTGTTTCGCTTTATGCGCTGGGGCGCGACTTGCTGCGTGTTCTTTTCGGGCAGAGCAGCGGAATCTCCAGCGATTACGGCTTGATTATCGTGAATATCCGCTTGCCGCGCATTCTTCTCGGCATCATCGTTGGTGCCTCGCTTTCCGTAGCCGGAACCAGCTTTCAGGCGCTGCTCCGCAATCCCTTGGCGGATCCGTACGTGCTTGGCGTTTCCAGCGGAGCGGCGCTCGGCGCCATCCTCGCGCTCATCGCGGAACCGCACCTTACCATTTCGCCTGTGTTTGCGGCGTTGCTCACTCCCTTGGGCGCCTTTCTCGGAGCGGCCGCGACCATCACCGCGGTTTATTTTCTCGGCCGCCGCCAGGGGCAGATCGACAGCAGCACACTCCTTCTCGGTGGCGTCATCACCGCCTCCTTCCTTTCGGCCATCATTATGTTTCTAATGAACACGCTTACCGGCAATCTCCGCGGCTTGGCGTACTGGCTCATGGGTGATCTCTCCACGTCTCCGCAGAAGAGCGTGTACTGGTTTTTGGGCATCGGCTTCCTGGCGGCCACGGGCGCGATTTACACCACCGCCGGAGATTTGAACTTGCTTCTTGCAGGTGAAAAAGAAGCGATGCATCTCGGCGTGGACGTGCCGCGTGTTCGCCTGGTCGTCTATATTGCCGCGTCTTTGCTGACAGGGTTGGCCGTTTCGGTGAGCGGCGCCATCGGTTACGTCGGCCTGATCGTTCCTCATGCCATGCGTCTCCTCTTCGGCTCGGACCATCGCACCTTGCTGCCCACGGCCGCCCTCGGCGGCGCCATTGCAGTGGTGTTCGCGGATACGCTGGCGCGCACCGTCGTCGCGCCGGCGGAGCTTGCCGTCGGCGCGGTCACCGCCATTGCCGGTGCCCCGCTTTTCATTTACCTCCTGCGCCGGAGGCTAGCATGACTGGCGGTTCATCTCACGCGCGGCATCTCGCTGAGGTGGGCCGCTTGGCCAACGAAATACGCTTGAGCGTTGAACAGGTTAGCTATGCCTATTCCGCAAATCCGGCGCAAGCGCCGCTCTTCACGCTGGAAGCGACCAGTTTTCAGGCCAGGCCCGGCGAAATCGTAGCCATCCTGGGCCCCAACGCCAGCGGCAAATCCACCTTGTTGAAATTGATCGCCGGCTCGCTCCATCCTCTTTCCGGGCGCATCCTGCTCAACGGGTTCGTCACCCACACACTCGCGCCGCGAATCCGCGCCCAGCGCATCGCCGTCGTCCAGCAGGAGAGCCGTCTGCTCTTCCCTGCGCGCGCTTGGGAATTCGTTCTGCAAGGCCGCCATGCTCATGGACGCAGCCTGCGCTTTGAATCCGAACGCGACGTGATGATCGCCAAAAATGCCCTCGCCCAGGTCGGCGCTGCGAGTCTGAGCGACCGCTGGATGGATCAAATCTCCGGCGGAGAAAAGCAGCGCGTCATCCTGGCGCGCGCTTTGGCGCAGCAACCCCTGCTTTTGCTCCTCGACGAACCTACTCTTCACTTGGACATTGCGGCACAGGTCGGCTTGCTCGATGCCTTGCGGCGTCTGGCGGCGCAAAATCGCTATACCGTCGTTGTTGTCACCCACGAGCTGAACCTCGCGGCGGAATATGCGGATCAAGTGGTGCTGATGCACCGCGGCCGGTGTTTGCGCCTCGGCCCGCCTGCCAGCGTTTATCGGCGCGAATTGCTTGAACAAGTTTTCCAGACACCGCTCTCGGTGGAGTTCGGCGCCTCGGGGCGGCCTCGTGTCACCGTTTTGGCTGGAACGTAGCAGCCGTTTACTCGTTCACCCCAACCCTGCGGCTGTACGCCGCGGATCACAATTACCGCAGACTTCGTGCTCGGGAAGACGGTTCGGTGATTCCCGGCCTGATCGGGATCACCATGAAAGAAGCCGTCGCCGCCGCGCGACTGTAGGGCGGAAGAGTAGCCCACGGACCACTGCAGCGAACTGTTTGTCGTTCGCGGCCCGGTAACGGGTCGCAGTTTAAACGACGGGCAGCGCCGCGGGAAGGCTGTGAGCTGGTATTGCCGCCAAGCCAGGAGACCGGCGAAGTCTGCAACCCGTGCGATTTTCACCGCGCACAGGACAACCTTCAAACTCCCGCGCGTGAGGGAGCGGAGGACAAAATGAAAACAACTTTTCTTCGAACTGCCTTTCTTTCTCTCGCAGCCTTCGCAGTTGGCATCTCCTTGCAAGCTCAGGGCAATTCCCAGGATGCTCATCTTTCGGGAAGACTCACGGACCTCTCCGGCTATGGCGTTGGCAATGTCAGAATCACCATGCAGCTGGAAAGCGACGCAAACGCTCATATCTCGTCTGCGGTTTCCAGCCCGGACGGTGCGTATCTCCTCACCCTGCCGCCAGGGCGCTACCGCATTCACTTCCAACGCGCGTCCTTTGTCGCCCGCGACTTCGTGTTGAACTTGGCGCCCGGGGAAAACCGGGCGCTTGAAGTTCGCCTCGAGATCGAGCGCATTTCCGAAAATGTCGTTGTTACCGCCAACGCCGAGCCTCTCGAAAGCAGCCGCACTCCCGCGCCAGTGGACGAAATCACTGGTCAGCAGATCGGCCAGCGCCAGAGCGTCACGCTCCCCGATCTTCTCTATACGCAGCCCGGTATCAGCATCGCCCGCACCGGCCCGTTCGGTGGCCTGGCCACACTCTTCCTCGACGGGGGAAACTCCAATTACACCAAGGTTCTTGTCGACGGCACGCCCCTTAACGACCCAGGTGGTTTCGTCCGCAGTTTTTCAAACCTGAGTCTGGACAACATCGACAAAGTCGAGGTCGTTCACGGTGCCGAAAGCGCTCTCTACGGCAGCGACGCCATGTCCGGCGTCATTCAGCTCTTCACACACCGGGGCACGACACGCGTCCCTTCTTTCAATCTTTTTACGGAAGGCGGCAGCTTTTCCAGCGCCCGCGGCGGCGCTCTAATCAGCGGCCTTCTCGGCGGTCTTGATTATTCCGTTCCGCCTCGGCCTCTTATTTCCACACCGACGGCCAGGGACAGAACGATGCTTTCTTAAATCGCTCCTTCTCCGGCAACTTCGGCTACAAATTTTCCGATGCCAATCGTCTCCGCCTCACGGTTCGCAGCAACTCCAGCTTCGCCGGTACTCCCGGCCCCACACTTCAGGGCCCGGCCAATCCGGCAGCCAGCGACGGGCTGCACGTTCTCGCTGCAAATCTCAATTGGGATTTCCATACCGACTCACATTGGGAACATCAGTTGATGGCCACGGAAACGCGCATTCTCGACGTCAGCGCCGATCCGCCGTTTCCTGCTTTCATCGATCAATTGAACCGCGCCAGTTTTCAAGAGCAGTCCACTTTCTACTACCGGTTACTCCAATGAGGTGGAAAACGGTTTTCCCGGTTCGCTTCACGCACACCGCGACAATCAGGCCGGCTTTCTTGACGCGCGTTATCAACCGCACCGCCGCTTCACGCTGAACGCTGGCGCACGCGCCGAAGCCAACGGCAGTTTTGGCACACGCGTGGTTCCACGCGCTGGCGCCGCGCTCGCTTTGCGTCACGGCAAAGGCTTTTGGGGGGACACTCGGCTGCGCACCTCCTACGGCCAGGGCATCAAGGAACCCGGACTCGAGCAGTCTTTCGCCACCGATTCCTGCGATCCGGGCAATCCCTCGCTCCGCCCCGAACGTAGCCGCACTTACTACGTTGGTTTCGAGCAGCTCCTGAGCTCCGACAGGCTGCGTCTCTCCGCTGATTACTTCACCAATCGCTTTCACAATGTAATCAGTTTTGCTTCTGGCGCCATTACTCCCGGCTGTCCATTTGGCACGGGCAATTATTTCAACACTGACCTTGCCCGCGCCCGCGGCGTGAACTTTTCCATGGAGTCCCATCCCGTCCGCTGGCTCGCGCTTCGCGGGAACTATTCCTATGACGACACGCGCGTTCTCAAATCCGCCAATCCTTTCGCCGATCCTGCTCTCGAACCTGGCAATCCGCTTCTTCGCCGGCCTCTGCATTCAGGAGCGTTGATCGTCAACGTTGGATGGCGCAGAATGAACTGGAATCTCTCTGGATATTTCACCGGAAGTCGCACCGACAGCAATTTCGCCAGCCCCGCCCAATTTGAAAACCCAGGCTACGCGCGATTCGACCTCGCGGCGAGCTATAACGTGAGCCGTGGCCTCTCGCTCTACGCCCGCGCTACCAACCTTTTCGACAAGCAGTATCAGGACGCCATCGGCTTTCCGGCGCTCGGACGCGATATGCGCGCCGGCGTGAGATACGAGTTCAATGGCAGGAACTAAACTTCTTTGTTGTAGGGGCGAGACACTTGTCCCGAGCGGAGTCGAGGGATGCTGTGCCCCATCTCGGCAAGATCAAATGTTCTTGGAGCATTTTATGTCGACACTTGAACCCATTCTCTTCTGCTGGAGCGGCGGCAAGGACAGCGCTTTGGCGCTGCACACCATTCTCCAGCGCGACGACGTCCAAGTCACAGCGTTGCTCACCACCGTCACCGAAGGCTACGAGCGCATCAGCATGCACGGCGTAAGGCGCGAGCTTCTCGAGCGGGCGTGTGCATTACAACCGAGGCGTTCGAAAGGTCGCTTTCGGTGACATTTTCCTCGAAGACCTGCGCGTTTATCGCGAGAAAAACCTCGCGCGCATCGGTATGACCGCACTTTTTCCCATCTGGAAGCGCGACACGCGCGAGCTCATCCGTCTTTTCCATGCCCAGCGATTCCGCGCCATCGCCGTCTGCGTGGATCCCAAAGTTCTCGATCGCCGCTTCGCCGGGCGTGAACTCGATGAATCTTTCTTCCCGGATCTGCCGCCCGGCGTCGATCCCTGCGGCGAAAACGGAGAATTTCACACTTTTGTTTTTGACGGGCCAATCTTCCGCTCTCCCATTCCCGTTCGAACGGGAGACGTCGTTGATCGGGATTCATTTATTTTTTGTGATTTACAGCCAGGAGAGGAGCAAGTATCGCCATGAATAAGGAAGCTTTTCAGAAAGAGAATTTGATTTTTCGAACAGCCGTCATCTTCGCGGCAATCGTTCTCGCTGCCGCACTACGGATTGTCCCTCATCCATGGAATCTCGCGCCCGTCGGCGCGATGGCCTTATTTTCCGGAGCGATGGTTCGCGATCGCCGCCTCGCATTTATGTTTCCGCTGCTGGCGCTCTTTGCCGGTGACCTTTTCATCGGCTTCCACAAGCTTATGCCCGTCGTTTACTCCAGCTTTCTCCTCAGCGTCTTCATCGGCCGCTGGTTGCAAAATCGCCGCACACCGATCCAGGTCGGCGGCGCAACCCTTCTTGGTGCCATTCAGTTTTTCACCGTTACAAATTTTGGCGTCTGGGCGCTCGTGAGTTTTTATCCCCGAACCTTGGGTGGTCTCGCCGCCTGTTACGCGGCCGGGATTCCCTTCTTTTGGAACACTCTCGCCGGCGACGCTCTCTATGTAACCCTGTTGTTTGGAGGCTACGCCCTCGCCGAACGATTCATTCCTGCGCTGCGTGCGCCCAGCCGGTGCGCTTCTGCGTAGTTTGTAGGGGGCGCAGCACAGCTGCTCCCCAACAGGCTCAGCTTCGAAATCCAGTAGGCTTCGTCTGCCACCACCAGCTATCCAGCGAGCCTCCGCCAGATGCTATAATCTTCGTTTCCTTATGGCAAAATCAGCCTCAGAAGCGGCAGCCATCCCCCCCGACGTGCTCGCGAAATACGAGCCCGTCATCGGTTTGGAAGTCCACGTCCAGCTCCTGACCAAGACGAAAATCTTCTGCGGCTGCTCCACCCGCTTTGGCGACCCGCCGAATTCCAACGTCTGCCCGGTATGCCTCGGCTTGCCGGGAACTCTTCCCGTGCTGAACAAGCGCGCCGTGGAAATGGCCATGCGCGCCGCGCTCGCCCTGAATTGTACGGTTCAAGAACGCTCGCGTTTTGCCCGGAAAAACTACTTCTACCCGGACCTCCCCAAGGGCTATCAAATCTCGCAATACGAATTGCCTCTCGCCACCAACGGCTGGCTGGAAATCGAAGTCGGGGGCGCCAAAAAGCGCGTCGGCATCACCCGTCTGCACCTGGAAGAAGATGCCGCGAAAAATCTTCACGAAGGCTTCGCGCATTCCGCGGAAAAAGCCTATATCGACTACAACCGCTGCGGCACGCCGCTCAGCGAAATCGTTTCCGAGCCGGACATCCGCTCCTCCGAAGAGGCCTACGCCTATCTCACCACGCTCCGCCAGATCATGCTCTATACCGGCGTCAGCGACTGCAACATGGAAGAAGGCTCGCTCCGCTGTGACGCCAACGTGAGCGTCCGCTTGCGCGGTTCGAAAGAATTCGGCACCAAGGTCGAAGTGAAAAATCTCAACTCCTTCCGTTACTTGCAAAAGGCTCTTGAGTACGAGATCGAGCGCCACATCGGCGTCCTCGAATCCGGCGGCCGCCTTTCGCAGGAGACGCGCCTCTGGAACCAAGCCGAAGGCCGCACCGTCTCCATGCGTTCGAAAGAGCGGGCGCACGATTACCGTTATTTTCCGGAGCCCGATCTTCTTCCCGTCCACATCAGCGAAACTTGGCTCGAAGAAGTTCGCCGCACGCTACCCGAATTGCCGGCAGCCAAGCGCGCCCGCTTCGTGACCACCTATGGCATCACGTCCTACGACGCCGAAGTGCTCACCGCCACCCGCGCTCTTGCCGATTATTTCGAATCGGTTGTGAAGGCCGGAGCGCCCGGAAAAGCCGCCGCCAACTGGATGCAAACTGAACTGCTCCGCGGCCTGAAAGATTCCGGCAAGGAGATCAGCGCGAGCCCCGTTTCGCCTGCGGCTCTCGCCGAACTCGTGATGCTCGTCGAATCCAGCAAAATTACCGTCACGGTTGGCAAGAAGGTTTTCGCCACTATGTTCGAATCCGGCCGTTCCGCCGCGGACATCGTCGCCGCCGAAGGCCTCGGTGCCCAAGTCAGCGAATCCGCCATCGTCGAAGCCGCTCGCGACGTCATCACCAAAAATCCGGACAACGTCGCCAAATACAAGTCCGGCAACGAAGGCGTCTTCAAGTTTTTCGTCGGGCAGGTCATGCGCGCTACGCGCGGCCAGGCCAACCCGCAGGCCGTCAACGACATCCTGCGCAAACTGCTTTGCTGACGCCGCGAGGCTGTGGATCGGGCCTTTAGGCTCGAGGCTTTTCTCATCTTTCGGGCTTCAACTAGTGGGGTGAATCGATGCTCAAGGTAGGCGACACAGCTCCCAACTTCCATCTCAAGTCGGACGACGGAAAAGACATCTCCCTGAAAGATTTCCAGGGCCGGCGCGTCCTTCTCTATTTCTTTCCCAAAGCCAACACTTCGGGTTGAGCGATTGAGGCGTCCGAGTTTCGTGACGCAAAGCCAAAGTTCGACAAGCTGAAAGTGGCCATCCTCGGCATGAGCGCTGATTCCGTCAAGGCCCAGGCGCTGTTCAAGCAAAAGAAAAACATCAATTTCCCTTTGCTGAGCGACCCGGATCACAAGACGATCGAAGAGTTTGGTGCCTGGCAGAAAAAACAATTCATGGGCCGCACCTTCATGGGTATCGTCCGCAGCTCTTTTCTCATCGGCAAGACCGGCAAAATCGAGGAACTCTGGCCCATCGTCAGAGCCAAAGGCCACGCCTCCGAAGTCCTCAGCGTCATCTCCAAAAAGTAGCCCCGTAGCACGCGATCTACGACCGCCTCTATCGCGACATGGCGTTACCGAGGATTGCGATCACCCATATCAGCCAACCAAGGGCCGTTACAAGCAAGAGAATGGAAGATGCCGATGTCAGAAAGTTGTTCGGCGGTTTCTCGGTAGACTCTGGCCATTGGTGGCGGCAGGCATCGCATTCCCAGAGACTACGATGAAGCGGCCAAGGCCCGCCTAGGAGAGCAGAGGTGTAGTCCACTGCTTTGTTCAATCCTCGGAAGGAGACGTCCAGAGACTGGCACTTTGGACAGCG
>Ga0209648_10004200_pt1 | contig 12201 bp, 10 predicted proteins | sample GraSoi2013_115cm_FD_185830 | JGI IMG/M metagenome (GOLD analysis project Ga0209648, IMG submission 185830) | Grasslands soil microbial communities from the Angelo Coastal Reserve, California, USA - Sample 9_17_2013_115cm (SPAdes) (version 2) | ecosystem: Environmental > Terrestrial > Soil >...
ACAAACGAGCCGTGGTCGTCGATGCAGAGGGTAAAAAGAGCGAACAAGACCACTCACAAGAGTGAATGGAGAGTTGCGCTCAAAAAGGATTTGACAGAGCCGACATTGTTAGAGATGTCCGGTTACCTTCAATCCTCGCGCGCACGTTCCGCGAGCGACCCCATCTCATGAGCGGAGATCACGTTGACTTGCCTTTGGTATCGGGAGTCCCCGGAGGCTATTATGGATAGGTTCGCGAATCCGGGTAAGGGATCTTGAATAGTTCTTGTGGGGAGCCAAACGATGCCTTTGGAAATAGCACAGCGTGAAATGAATGGAATCTACCTTCTGGCGCTCAAAGGGCGCCTGGTGCTCGGAGAAGAGAGCAGCGGGTTGCTTACAGTGATCGACAATCTCCTGGCATCCGGCGTCACACGGATTGTCGTTAACCTGGAGCACGTCAACTCATCGAAATGCACCGAAAGACAAAAGCCAAAGGCGGAAGCCTCAAGCTTTGTAATCTCCGCCCGAATTTGAGGCAAGCGTTGGAAATGGCCCGGCTGCTGCCCATATTCGAAACGTGTCCGACGGAAACTGCGGCTGTTGCAAGTTTCTGAGGGCGGCGCCTAACTGCTCATTTCGAGGAGAGGAAGAAGGGTACGATCCCGACGCGGTCGGGACAAGTTGTATCCTTCCCTGGGGGACAAGAGGACCGATCTTCCGGGCATAAATCGCCGGGACGCAAGCACCGCGAAAGACCGACCATAAGAGGGGAGAGAGGGATGCCGACCCGCGAGGATGCCTGGAAACTGCTGTGCGAGTACACGGCTTCGGAGAGCCTGCGGAAGCACATGCTGGCAGTGGAAGCGTGCGTGCGCGCTTATGCGCGCAAGGCCGGCGCCGACGAGGAAACCTGGAGGCTGGCGGCGCTGCTGCACGACTTCGATTACGAGCGCTGGCCGAATCAAGAGCACTCGCCCGATTCGGGGCATCCCTCGGAAGGGGCGAAGATCCTGCGCGAGCAAGGCTACTCGGAGGAAGTGGTGCGCGCGATCATCACGCATGCGGATTATTGCGGCGTGCCGCGGCAGACGGCCCTGGAGCATACGCTTTTCGCGTGCGACGAACTGGCCGGCTTCCTGACCGCTTGCGCGTACGTGCGGCCGTCGAAAAGCATTCTGGATTTGGAAGTGGATTCGGTGAAACGGCGCATGAAGGACAAACTGTTCGCTAAAGGCGTGTCGCGCGATGACATGCGTAAAGGCGCAGAGGCGCTTGGCGTGCCTCTGGAGGAGCACATCAGCTTTTGCATTGCGGCCCTGCGCGAGCACGCCGATGCGCTGGGGCTGCGCGGGACGCTTTGAAATGCAGCTCCTCAGAGGCTAGAGCCCATGAACGCAAGGCGCGGGTACGCCGCGGCGTGCACCCCTGCAAAGAATTGGCCGGAAAAGTGAGCCAGAATTAGTGGTGCGCGTACAGCACCAGGGCCGCACCGAACAACGTGCTGGCAATGACCAGAACAACCACGCCGGCTGCGAACCATTTGGAAGGGAACGCCGTCCGCAACAACGATGCCGCGCGTGCGTGGATGGCCTGAGCGGGCTTGGGTTCAGGCTGACGCGGCGCCTGGAGCGCAACGGGCCGATCGGCATATTCAACCTTGGCGATAAAGCTGTAGCCCTGACGCGGAATGGTGTCCACGAACGCGGGCTGGCCCGCCGAATCGCCAAGAACCTGCCGGAGCTTGTTCACGGTGGTGTTCACGTTGGCGTCGTAATTAACGAGCGTGTCCGAGGGCCAGAGCTGCATACGCAGTTCTTCACGGGTTACGATCTCGCCAGGCTTTTGCAGGAGCGCAAGGAGCGCCTGGTAAACCTTACCCTGCAGCTTAACGCGCGCGCCGTCCTTAAAGAGTTCTTCCTTTTTCAGGTCGAGATGATAAGTGCCAAAACAGATGTAGCGTGGAGGGGCGGATGAAGAATTATCTGAACTTTGGGGAGCTTCCTGCGAGTGCATAGGGACTGGTTGCGTACTCATCAAAATCACCTTTGGTCACAACATTAGACCGATTCAACATTCGAATTATTCCACTCGCGGAATGGCGACCGACCGAGCCATGGATGCCGAGACTTGACATCCTCTTGAAGTCAGTTATATCTTGACGTGCATATACAAGTCAAGTCTGACATATAAAAAATGAAGAACAATTCCACCCCGCTGGATCTAAACGGAACGGGCAACTGCGCTTCATTCAATTTCCGTAAGACGGCGCGAGCGGTCACAAGGTTGTATGATGCGGCGCTGCAGGAATCCGGCATACGCTCGACACAATTCGCCATATTGGTCGCTGTCGCGAAGAATCATCCGGTTTCCATCGGGGCGCTCGCGGATGTCCTGGTCATGGACGGCACGACATTGACGAGAAGTCTGCGGCTCTTGCAGAAACAGGGGCTCATCGGCATTTCGAATCGGTCAGCCATGCGGCAGCGGTTTTTGACCATTACCGCCAGGGGAGCGCGGTTGCTCGCGCGCAGCCTGCCCGCCTGGCGGAGAGCACAGGACAGATTCGTTGCGGCTGTTGGCTCAGGATATTGGGTGGACCTCCGAAATGACCTGGAGAGACTTGCCCATTTGGCCGTCGACCTGGAGAAACCGCAAAAAAGTAGATCGGCGCTGAACTCTTCAATAGCGCCACTTTCGAACACGCCTTCCAATTGACGCACCTCGAGCGGGGCGCAGGCAATTTCCCGCGAAGGGCAAATCGCGTTAGAATTGTTAGGAATGCTTACACAGATTGAAGGATTTGACGCTGCGGCGAGCCGCCATCCGCGCCGGAAGACCTATGGCGTGAAGGTGGGACACGTGCGCGTGGGCGGGGGCGCGCCCATCGTCGTGCAGTCCATGACGAACACGGACACGGCGGACATTGAGACGACGCTGAAGCAGACTTTGGAGCTGGCGGAGGCGGGCTCGGAGATTGTGCGCTGGACGGTGAACGTGCCGGAAGCAGCGGCGGCCGTGCCGGAAATCAAAAGGCGCATGCTCGATGCGGGATGCCAGGCGCCGATTATCGGCGATTTTCACTACAACGGGCATGTGCTGCTGACGAAGTTTCCCGAATGCGCAAAAGCGCTGGATAAATACCGTATCAATCCGGGGAACGTCGGCGCGGGACAGCGGCGCGACGAGCAGTTCTCCACCATCTGCAAGATCGCGCGGGACAATGGCAAGCCTGTGCGTATCGGTGTGAATGGGGGGTCGCTGAACCAAGAGCTGGTCATGCGCAAGATGCAGGAGAACACGGACAAGAATCTGGGCAAAGAGTCCGAGGAAATCATCAACGATTGCATGGTGCTTTCGGCGTTGGAGTCCACGGAGCTGGCGCTGGAGTCCGGGCTGCGGCACGACCAAATTATTATTTCGTGCAAGACTTCGCGGCCACGCGACCTGATCACCGTGTATCGCGACCTTTCCGCAAAGACGGAACAGCCCTTGCATCTCGGACTTACCGAAGCCGGAATGGGAATGAAGGGGCAGATCTGGTCGGCGGCTTCGCTGGGCGTCCTGCTCTACGAAGGTATAGGAGATACGATTCGCATTTCGCTGACGCCAAAACCGGGCGGCGACCGGCGCGAAGAAGTCTACGCCGCGTGCGAATTACTGCAGGCGCTGGGGTTGCGGTCGTTCGCGCCAAGCGTGACGGCGTGCCCCGGCTGCGGTCGTACGACGAGCACAACGTTTCAGGAATTGGCCGAAGCGATCCAGTGCTACATCCGTGACAGCATGCCGATTTGGAAGACCCAGTATGAAGGCGTGGAAAACATGACGCTGGCGGTGATGGGCTGTATCGTGAATGGCCCCGGCGAATCGAAAGCCGCGAATATCGGTATCAGCTTGCCCGGAACGGGCGAGGCGCCGCGCTGCCCGGTTTACATTGATGGGCAAAAGGATGTGACGCTCGAAGGCACTTACGACGAGCTGGCTGCCGCCTTCCAGGCGCTCGTCGACAACTACATCGCGAAGAAGTACCCACGGAAGACGGCCGAAGTCGCTCCAGCAGCCCAGTGAGGAATCCAAAGTGAAAATCAGCCGGGAAGATGTACTACGGGTGGCGGAATTGGCTTACCTCGACTTGAGTGAGGCGGAGCTGGAGACGTATCGCGCACAAATTGACGAAATCCTGGAATATATCGGGAAGCTGAATGAACTGGACACCGCCAAGGTCGAGCCGATGGCGCAGGTGCTCGGCGACGACCAAACGGCGGACGCTACGCTACGCGAGGATTTGGTTGTGCCGTGCGCGGTGGCTGAGGACGTCCTCAAGCATGCCCCGGATCCGGAGCCGCCGTATTTCCGGGTACCGAAGGTTATCGAACGATGACCACGAATTGGACGATTGCTGGAGTCAAAGAGGCGCTGGGGGCGAAGAAGATTTCGGCGCGCGAGCTGGCGGCGGATTTCTACGAGCGGATCGAAACTCGGAATCCGGAGTTAAACGCTTTCCTGACGCTGTCGCCGGAACGGGCGCGGAGGCAAACGGACAGAATCGACGCGTTGGTGGCGGAAGCAAAGCCGCTGCCCCCTTTGGCGGGCGTGCCGGTGGCTATTAAAGACGTCATCAGCACTCGGGGAGTCAAGACGACGTGCGGGTCAAAGATTCTGCAAAACTACTTCCCGCCATACGACGCGACGGCAGTGGAGCGTCTGGAAGCGGCAGGCGCAGTCATTCTGGGAAAAACCAACTGCGACGAGTTCGCAATGGGAAGCTCAAACGAAAACTCGGCTTACGGGCCGGTAAAGAATCCGCTTTCGCCAGGCCGCGTGCCGGGAGGATCGAGCGGAGGCTCGGCAGCCGTAGTGGCGGCGGGCTTGGCAGTGGCGTCCTTGGGAACGGATACGGGCGGTTCCATCCGGCAGCCCGGCTCGTTCTGCGGGGTTCCGGCAATGATGGGGAGCTATGGGCGCGTTTCGCGGTATGGACTGATCGCGTTTGCGTCCTCGCTGGACCGAATTGGGCCTTTCGCGACCAAAGTGAAAGACGTCGCGACGATCTTGCAAGTAATCGCCGGGCGCGACCCGAACGATTCGACTTCGGCAACGGCCCCGGTTCCTGATTATGGAGCCGAACTCAAGAAACCTGTGAAGGGCCTGCGGCTGGGCATCCCCAAAGAGTATTTCGGCGAAGGCATGGATGCGGGAGTACGGAAGAAGATCGAAAGCGGCATTGAAGTCTTCAAAAAGCTAGGGTGTCAACTGGTTGACATTCGCATGCCACATACGGACTATGCGATCGCCACCTACTACGTCATCGCGACAGCGGAAGCGAGTTCTAACTTGGCACGGTATGACGGCGCACGGTACGGTTTGCGCGTGAATGACGACTCCCTGCTCGCGATGTACCGAAAGACGCGCGGCGCGGGATTTGGCGCGGAGGTGAAGCGCCGTATCGTGCTCGGCACATACGTGCTTTCGGCAGGTTATTACGACGCCTATTATTTGAAGGGGCAGAAAGTTCGTTCACTGATCGCTCAGGATTTCCGCGATGCGTTTACGAAGGTGGACGCCATCCTGACTCCGACTTCCCCGGTTCCTCCGTTCAAATTGGGGGAGCGCACGGACGACCCTCTCCAGATGTATCTTGCTGATATATATACAGTTACGGGATCGTTGGCAGGAATTCCGGGGATCTCCGTGCCTTGCGGCAAAATTGACGGGAAGCTCCCGGTGGGTTTGCAAATTTTCGGAGCGCCTTTTGGAGAGGCGCGCGTCCTGCAACTGGCCCACGCCTTCGAGCAAGCCGGGGGAGCCGCCGCCTGATTTTTCATGCGCGTGCGCGAATAAAAGGCTTGCGATCACTCCCGACCATCCTCGAGAATCTGGCCTGTGCGCAGACCGAATTGCTGCGTGCTGCGGACATGGTCCCTGCCGACCAATGGAAAACGAGACCCGCTGAAGGGCGATGGTCGGCGGGTGAATTGACGGGTCATCTGATTACGATTGAGCGGGCAATCATCGGCAGAGCAGACAGACTGCTGAGCAAACCTCCAAAAGAAGTGGCATTTTTCAAGCGATTCCACATCCCTATGATGGTTGTCGAATCGGGGCTGATTCGCCGGAAGACGCCGATCCCGCTGGATCCTGGAATTGTCCGCGAAAAAGAAGAAATGCTGGTGGAACTGCGGCAAGTTCGGGAGAGAACCTTAGCGTTCATCGAGGAAACCATGGAGCGGGATCTGAGTAAATACCGGATGCCACATCCGTTTTTGGGAACGCTAAACACGTATGAATGGTTCCAAATGATTGCGTCACATGAAATACGGCACACAAAACAGATGCGGGAGATTGCCCGGACTCTACTAAAAAGCGTAACAAGTTAGGAAAAGTAGAATATTCTTACCACCCTGCAGGGGCTAAGGTCAGCCTTCGTACTAAACCGCTTCCATGTGAAAAAGTGTGAAAAAAGGCCGCTTTTTCTAGGCTTTAGTGGGAGAGTACTAGACGAATGGTTTTTGCCTGGCAGAACGGAACGACTATTGCTCAGAAATCATGCAGCGCTTACGATGCCTACAGCATCGAAGTAGGTGTAGGAGAGAGTAGAGGAGCCGGGCCATGGTTACCGTGAAGTCGAGCCAAAAGATTTTCACCGATTCAGAAGTCGCCAACTTGACGGGCATTTGCGTCGAGCACGTACATAATTTTGCAAAGAGCCGCCATTTGGGCTTCATCGCGCGGGCAGCGGAAGCCGCCGGCATCAGCGCCGATCAATGGCTGTTCACACTTTCTGACCTGATGGTATTGGTGACCCTGTTTCCGAAGTGCTCGCACTAAGACACTAAAATCAGACCGGATTTTGCATGGCTCCCTGGTTTGGCTAGGGGGCCATTTTTGTTTCCGAGCGTCTAAAACGGCAAGTTGCAGGCCTGGAAGGCTCGGGGGTATGCTCGCGATAGAGGCAAACCGGGCCGACTCGCGTGCATCGCACACCTTAGGGAACGACAGATGGGGACATTCAGGACACTCACTTTTGTGTATTGCGCTTGGCTGGCAAGCCCGGCCGGCTCAATCAGTTACTCCCCTTCAAACAGCGGCACGCCAGCCTGGCAAGCGCCCGCAGAAAAACAAGGGAGCGGCAAGGACGCACAGGCGGGAGTGCCTGCCCTGCCTCGGGGCAAGAAGCTGGTGCTAAAGAACGGGACCTTTCAGTTGGTCCGGGATTACCGGCGGATCGGGGAGCGTGTCCGGTACCTGAGCGCAGAGCGGGGCGATTGGGAAGAGATCCCGGCCACGATGGTGGACTGGGAAGCGACCGCGCAGGCGGCAAAGGCGGAGCAGGACGAAGAGGATGCGCTGGCCAAAAGAATCCACGCGCAGGAGCAGGCCCAGAAGGTTGAGACGATGTTGGACGTGGACGCGAGCCTGCAAGTGGCCCCCGGCGTCTTTCTGCCGCCCGGGGAAGGGATGTTTCTTATTGATGGGAAATCGGTGAGGCCGCTGGAACAGGCGGGCTCGCAGGTCAAAACGGACAAGAAGCAGTTTTTGAAGCAGGTACTTTCTCCGATTCCCATCGTTCCGAGCAAGCGCAACGTGGAAATCCCGGGAAACAAGGCAAGTATCCGGGTGACAAACGGACAAGCGGAATTCTATCTGCGAGAAGCGCCTCCGGATCCGGACCGAACTACGCCAATCGTGAAGAGCAGCCGGCCGGGCGAATCCGGACCGGAAGTGGAGCTAGTGCGGGCGACCGTTAAGGGAAATAAGAGGCAGTTGGAATCAATCAGGAGCCTTTTTGGCGAGCAGGAGGAAAAGCGCAATTCGATCTCGGTCCAGCGATGGGAAATCGCGCCGACGGTCTTTCGTTTTACACTGAGCGAGCCCCTGCCGCCGGGAGAATACGCGCTGGCGGAGATTCTGCCGGATGGAATGAACCTGTTCGTGTGGGATTTTGGGGTTGACGCGGCGATAGGCGCCAAGCCCGCGACGGCACTAAAGAAGAAAGACTAATCCCGCAATCAGGCAGACGGAAACGGGTCCAAAGCAGCGAATCAAGCGGTCTTGAGGAGCGCCGGAGATAACTAGGAAAGATTTAACGGGTATTTCGAGTTTCCGCCGGGGCATCCGAAAGAACATCTCTCAAGAAAGCCAGTACGTCCGAGATGCGGAAAGGCTTCTGCAGACAAAGAGGCTCGCCACCGTCCGCCGTCCCCGAGCTACTCTCAATCAGATCGCCGGTTATGTAAACGAGAACAGGTTTCTGCGCTCCCGCAGCTTTGAGGATGCGGCTGGCAGCCTCGCGGCCATCCACAATGAAGCCGCCGGAGGAAAGGTGCAAATCGCATAGAAAGACGTCATAACTGGAACGCTCGAGAAGAGCGAGAGCCTCCTCGGTGGTCGCGGCGCCATCTACGCGCAAGCCGTGGGCAGAAAGGCCTTCCTGAAGGAGCATCCGCAGGCTTTCTTCATCGTCGAGAACGAGAACGGCGCGGCCCCTGAAAAGATCGGCCGATGGTGGAGTCGATTGCGAGGAATCGCGCTCGACTTCCGAAGGAGCGCGAGGCGCATCGGGCTGCTGGCCGGGCACACACGGAAGGTAGATAGTAAACGCGGAACCGCCCGCGGGAAGCGATTCGGCCTCGATGTTTCCGCCGTGTTCTCGAATGATGGACATACATATGCTGAGCCCGAGGCCAGTGCCGCCACCCGGGCGCTTTGTGGTGTAGAAAGGATCGAAAATACGAGGCAGCGCTTCCGGGCGGATGCCCACGCCATCGTCCTGGACAGTAACGGTAAGCTGGTTTTCCTTTCGGTCGAGGCGAATCTGGATGCGGCCCGTGTCACGGACCTCGCGAATAGCCTGCTCGGCATTGGTGACGAGATTCAGCAAGACCTGAATGAGCTGATTGGCGTCGCCAATGACGCCGGGGAGATCCGGCTGAGGGCGGAAATCCACTTCGATAAAATTGCGACGTAGCGAATGCTCATGCAGCTGGAGCGTGCGCTCGACCAAACTGTTAACGTCCAGCGGCTTTTTCTGCGGCGAGGCAGGCCGTGAAAACTCGAGAAGATTCTGGACGATGCGCGCAGCGCGCCGGGCCTGGCGGTGGGTGAGCTCCAGCTGCCGTTTGGTTGCGTCATCAGCGCCTTCGCGATCGCGAAGAAGCTCGGTGACGCCGAGAATTGCCGTAAGAGGGTTGTTCAGCTCATGGGCTACGCCCGCGAGCATCTGGCCCATGGCGGCAAGCTTCTCGGCCTGGATGAGCTGTTCTTCCAATCGTTTGAGATCGGTAACGTCACGGCCGGAGAGAACCACGCCCTCGATATTCCCGTTTTCATCGGACAAAGGACTGAAATTGAAACGAATCCTTCGCCAATCTCCCAGTTTGTGGCGTACGCGAACTTCCAGCGAAGCGAAGTTCTGCCGGCCGGCGATAACGTCCTTGTAAAGGGCTATCAAGGAGGGCAAATCCTCCGAGTGAGTGCGTCCGCCGAACTCCATCTGGTGGGCCTCATCCACTTCGTAACCTAGGACCTCACTGCAGCGAGGACTGACAAAGGTATAGTGCCCGTTCGTGTCGAGGACGAGTATCAAATCGGGGAAGTTGTCAACGAGGCGACGAGCAAACTCTTGCTGCTGGTGGAGGCGGCGCTCAATCTCGCGGCGCTCGGTGATATCCATGAGCGCGCCTTGGTATCGAAGGACACGCCCGCTATTGTCGCGGACAGCAGCGGCGGTGTTTAAACAAACGATAGACGTGCCGTCTTTGCGGACCAGCGTGATTTCGCGGCCCTGAATTTTTGGCTGGCTCTCGACCTCTTCCTTGACGATCTTACGCTCAGCGCGGTCGATGAAGATCTCCGGGACCTGCCTTTTCAGCAGTTCTTCTTTGGAATCGTAACCGAGCATACGCACCAGGGCGGGGTTGACGTCCACGATGGTGCCGTCCGGCGTGGTGATGTAGATGCCTTCCTGCAGGGATTCAAAGAGTTCGGTGAAACGAGCTTCGTTCTTGCGAAGCGCGGAAACGTCGCGAGCAAGAACGGTAATGCCGCCGATTTTGTCTCCGCGCATCATGGCGTGGGCGACGCAATCAAAAAAGAAAGGCGCGGACTGGTTTTTCAACCGGACAGGAATAACACCGGCCCACTGGCGGCGCTCCATGAAGCGCGGCATGGCACGCTCCACGAGCCTTGTACCGTCTCCGCCACTCTCCTGGACGAAATCCGTCAATGGCTTGCCGATAATTTGCTGAAAAGGGGTATCCACAAGGTCGGAGAAGCTGCGATTGACCGCGCGAATCTGACCGTCAAGGGAGACGGCAAGGAGAATGTCATCAAAAGAATCAATCAAATCGCGATAGCCCTGCTGGGAGCGGGAGATGATCTCGAAGAGCTGGTCCAGCTGTTTTTCACTGGGAGGGTTCTCATCACGGTGCTCCATGCCACGCATGAGACCGCGCAGTTCGGAGATCTCCTGAGTCTTATTCCATATGTAAACGCCGAAGAGAACGATCAGAACTACGAAGCCGATAGGAAGTGCTTCGTAATGGTGCGCGAGCGAACGAATAGAGTCCCAAGACGTCCAGGCATAAGCCACCCCAAGAAGAAAAATGACAAGGATCGCCATCAGCCAGAGTTCTCTCTGACGCTTTTCAAACTGCTCGAAGCGGGCAGAGATTACCGCATGCTTGTCAGTTTGCGGCGTGGAGCGGCCGTCGGTTTGCTGGGCGCGTTGGTCGTCTTCGTGCATTCAAGTGGACGGGACCCTGCAGAATCAGGAGTCTGCCGCCGGAAAGTGCCATAACTCTTATTGTAGGAACTCAGGCTGGACTTCAGCAATCACGGCAGAGGTGGGAGGTTCCTGAACGATACCTGTACGCGAGGCATGGAAACAAAAACGGCGTCCCGGTAACACCGGGACGCCATTTTGATTTGAACTCCAACCAGCCCAAGGACCGGTCAAGAAGAAAGTTACCCCTCGGTGGCGGCGTCCGCCTCGGTGTCCTTTTGGAGGAAGTCGAGCGCGGCCGCTTCTTCGGCGGTGAGCTCGGCGGCTTCCGGAATTTCCTCGATGGGAGCGGGCGCGGGCATTTCCGTCAGCAACTGAATGCTGCGGTAGTGCTCGAGACCCGTCCCAGCGGGAATGAGGCGCCCCATGATCACGTTTTCCTTGAGCCCGCGGAGATAGTCCACCTTGCCGGCAACAGCTGCTTCGGTGAGGACACGGGTGGTCTCCTGGAAGCTCGCGGCGGAGATAAACGAATCGGTCGAGAGCGACGCCTTGGTGATACCAAGGAGGAGCGGACGGCCCGTTGCGGGGCGGCCGCCATCGGCGATGACGCGATCGTTTTCCTCGCGGAAGCGGAACTTGTCCACCTGCTCCTCGAGGAGGAACGTGGTGTCGCCGACGTCCTCGACTTTGACCCAGCGCATCATCTGGCGCGAGATCGTCTCGATGTGCTTGTCGTTGATGTTCACGCCCTGGAGGCGGTAAACCTCCTGAATGGCGTTGACCAGGTACGATTGCGTAAACTTTTCGCCAAGGACGGCGAGCAAGTCATGCAAGTTGAGCGGGCCATCGATGAGGGCTTCGCCAGCCTTGACGTGATCGCCTTCTTGAACGTTGATGTGCACGCCACGGGGAATGGAATATTCCTTGGTGGTCTTGCCGTCGTGGCTTTCGACGTAAACCTTGCGCATGCCCTTGGCGATGTCGCCGTACTTGACGGCGCCGTCGATTTCGCTGATGACGGCAGGATCCTTGGGCTTGCGGGTCTCGAAGAGTTCGACAACGCGCGGGAGACCGCCGGTGATGTCCTTGGTCTTGGTGGTCTCGCGCGGAATCTTCGCGAGCACATCGCCGGCCTGCACTTCATCGCCATCCTTGACCATCAAGTGGGCGCGGGAAGGCATAAGGTACTTTTTGCGGACCTTGCCGGAAGAATCGCGGACCAGGATTGCGGGCTGATGCTTTTCATCGCCCGGAGGCAGAGTGACCACGTCCTGTGAAAGGCCGGTCACTTCGTCCACCTGTTCTTCGATCGTCAAGCCGGGACGCAGGTCGTCGAATTTCACATCGCCAGCGGTTTCGGTGAGGATCGAGAACGTGAAGGGATCCCATTCGGCAAGAGTCTGGCCGTGGGTGACGTGTTCGCCGTCCTGGACGCGGAGCCGCGCGCCGTAAACAACGTGGTAGCGCTCCTTCTCACGGCCTTTTTCATCGACGAT
>Ga0209648_10004201_pt1 | contig 12201 bp, 9 predicted proteins | sample GraSoi2013_115cm_FD_185830 | JGI IMG/M metagenome (GOLD analysis project Ga0209648, IMG submission 185830) | Grasslands soil microbial communities from the Angelo Coastal Reserve, California, USA - Sample 9_17_2013_115cm (SPAdes) (version 2) | ecosystem: Environmental > Terrestrial > Soil >...
CTTATCCATTGCTTGTGGCCCTATTCAAACGATAGATTCGACAACAGCGTTTGCAAAACTGAATCCAGTTCAACCAAGCTCGGCAACGCCAACCCCAAATCCTAGTGGGGATCTGACAACGCTCAAAACGACAACAACAACGTCAACGCAGAGTACTACTGAGGGCCTGACAACGCTCCACTTGGACCCTAATGCACATACATTGACCATCCAAGCCATCGTATTCCATGCTCCACCTAATATACCTTTAGTCATGCATATTCATGGAGATGGAAGTTGCTCGGGGTCCATACTCTATATGCTGCAGGCTACATCTGATGATGCGGGTAATGCATACGGAAGTATGACCTTTAGTCAGGACGCTAATGGCAATCCGATTCCCACAACTATTCCCAATAATTGGTTCTTCAACGTTCATGACACTACAAGGCAAGCAGCCGATGGAAAGCCCCTATCCATTGCTTGTGGTCCTGTTGAGGTGGCTGATTCATCAGGGCTGACAGCACATGCACTCTTGGACCCAGTTCAACCAGACCAGACTACATCACCATTAAAGACAGCTCCAGTAACGAAAGCTCCATCAACGCAGAGTACTACTCTGGGCCTGACAGTGCTCTACTTGAATTCGGCTGCACATACATTGAATGTCCTAGCCCACATCGTCGGTGCCCCGCCCAATACACCTTTAAACATGGACATTCATGGAAAGGGAAGTTGTACGGGACCCACACTCTTTATGCTGCAGACCATATCTGACAACACGGGTAATGCAACTGCAATTATGCCATTTGATGATCAGCAGGATACTACGATTCCCAACAACTGGTTCTTCAACGTTGATAACATTGCAAAGCAGGGACCTGATGGAAAGCCTCAATCCATCGCTTGTGGCCCTATTCTGGCGCCAGGACCAGTCGGGCTTGCACAGCTAAGTCCAGCCTCATAAACTTTGAGGAGCAGAATTCGCAGCATGTATCATGGATCAGGGCTTCTCTTCCGAAAGATAAAGTATTTTTCGGAGGAGAAGCCCTGAATTGTCCCTCAATCTCCCTAGACTTGAGTAGGTTTAAAACGTTATGCTATCTGTAAGTGATCATGATTTGTAAGTTATCATGAAAGGGTTGCAAATAGTGCTTTCACTACCAATCATTCATGCTGGACTACAGGCTGCCAATACTCTCGCTATAGCCCATAGCGCTAATTCTACCGCTTTTACAGAACTTACAAATTCAGTTAGGGTTCTTAAACCACATCCGCTTCCTGCTATATGTAATGATCCTTTTGTCGCAATTGTTAGAAACGGCTTAAATGCGATCATCGGCATTGGCAGAGCGTTGGGAGTTGCAGTAGCAGTGCACAGCATTGTTATGGCTGGACTGATACGTATGTTATCTTTTGGCAATGAACGTAAAATTGCTGAATCTAACTCGGCAATTGCATCCGCTGTCATGGGGCTGATAATTGTTTTACTTAGTGTAGTATTAGGAAATGATATTGTTACCTGGTTTGGCCAACTGGATCATACCTGTCTAATTGGTCCGGCGGGCTCATCAATACCAAGCTGAGTTGTCCTACAAGGAAAACCCCTCTCCAAACGTCCACAAAGTATGGGTCTTGAACTACTACGCGCATCTGATATAACTCCAGTAGGTATTATCAGACAATTTGACACAATTTGCAAACTAGTAGAAAAGGGTACATCAATTAGCTAGATTGAGCTTCCTAAAAGATTCCATCAACAGGCATATGTTATAATAGCTTCGAAGCTGTAGATTTCGCAGCAAAGTGTAGCAACTATAAACCCACTATGAACTCTACTATTGAAGGAGTAAATTGTACATGCACATGTCTTTGCTTATGAGTAATATTTCTCCTATAGGGACAGGAACTCCTACTGCAACAGCGAGCCCCACCGGGACAGCCACTCCTACACCAACCCTGACAGCTACTGACATTTCACTTCACAAGATGGCAACGGTTGCCAAAGGGACAGTCGATACAACCTTAAACATTGTTCTCACTAGCAGTATCATGCTGATTGCCCTGGCCTTGGGCCTCCTATTGCGCCAAATATGCGTACGCCGCCTCAAGAAAACGGTTTTGGATAACTGGGCTATACAGACACTGGGTATTTTGGTGATCATTCCTCCAGTTATCGTAGGAACTATCGTTGCTCTAGCCATCTGGAACAACCTATTTGCATTGATTCATGATCTAACAGCCAGTCATAACATTGATGTCTACACCATTGGGTTGAACCTCGCTGAAAGTTTGATCCTGATTGCATTGAGCATAGGAATGGCACGCACAGTAAAAAAACTGACCATCCGTGGCTTGGGTGATCATCGGCTCAACATCAATACCCAGGCACTGCTGGGACGTATGGTCTACATTACTGTGCTCATCCTTGCAAGTTTCTGCATTCTCTCCATCTGGCAGATTCCTGTTGGGATCCCTGTAGCAGCAATTGGTGTTGTTACCGTTGTAATTACTATTGCCTTCCAGGATATTTTGAAAGATTTGGTCGCGGGTTTCTATCTCTTGCTCTCAAAACCCTTCTTCATTGGTGACCAGATCAGTATTACCATTGCGCCAGCGGTTTACGTCGGCAAGGTACAGAATGTAGAGCTAAGAGCTACTAGACTGCGTCTTATAAGCGGCGAAGAAGTGAGCATCCCGAACGCCATTGTCTTTACCAGCACAGTCATTAATAACACGTACTTCGAGGAGAGGCGGGCTGGCATTGCAGTCACAGTACCAGTGGCTGACTTTGCGCCACAAGAAACTGCTAATCAGATATCCAATGCCCTCAAGGATCTTGAGACGATCATTCGAAAACCTGAGCCAACCGTCATCTTTAGCAGTTTGGCATCTGGAAAGGTTACACTGCTCGCACACTTCTGGGTCAGCAGCAACCAGACAATAGACATCTCAGATGCTATGTACGCCCTGCACACACTTTTGCCGAATGCAGAGTTAGCGATCCATGAACCAGTTGGTATAGCCTAGATCGTAGAGACAGTCGGGCACCAATCGGGCTGGTCAACGCCAATTTATTATCATCAACATGAGTCATCCCGAATTTTTGAAACAAAAATTCGGGAAAGCGAGGGTGCAGGGAGCGCAGCGTCCCTGCTGGGGTGCGGGGTGTCCCCGCAAAAACCCCTTTTTCGCGCGTCGCCTCCGGCGACGCGCGGGAAGAGAGAAGCGGGGCACAGCCCCGCACCCCAGGCAAAGGGCTGGCCGCCCTTTGCAATCCCGCTTGTCAAGGCACTTGACGCGTGTCGAACTGATGTTCGAAAAATTCGGGATGACTCATGCACTCCCAAAGGGGGCACGACGGTAATTCGCGCTCGCCGTACCCCTCTAGCGAAAAGAGTACTACTCCACTCCAAAAAGGAAATGAACAAACGTTGGAAAAATATAAGCCATTACTAGAAAAGCCACGTATGGGTCTCATAGGTGGGACGTTTGATCCTATTCATTACGCTCATCTGGCAGCTGCGGAAGAGGTATATGTCGCCCTTGATCTCACGGAAATGGTCTTTATTCCCGCGGGACAGCCTCCCCACAAATCAGAACAAGAGCATACGGAGTCCCTTCACCGGCTGGCAATGGTTGAACTAGCGATCGCTTCAAACCCACACTTCACGCTCTCGCGAGTGGAAATCGATCGCCAGGGTCCGTCATACCTGGTCGATACACTGCGTATCCTGCACGATCAATGGGGATCAGATGCGGAACTCTTTTTTGTGATCGGCTGGGATAGCCTGAAGGAATTTCATACCTGGTACAAGGCCAGAGATATCCTGGCCCAATTGACAGGCCTTGTTGCCGTCACGCGTCCGGGATATGAGCAAGACATAGGATATAATAAAGAATTGGAAACACGTTTACCGGGAATCACGCAATGCCTCATGGTGGTACCAACACCCCAACTAGCTATCTCTTCCACTGATCTCCGCCGCCGCGTTGCTGAAGGTAGACCTATTAAATACCAGACCCCGGAGGCCGTTGAACGTTATATCATAGAGCATAGTCTTTATCAAGGAAACAAGCCAAGCTCATAAAGGATAAAAGGTCAAATAGCTATGCAGCCAATGCATTTTGAATTAGGAGACCGCTTGCGCCTGCGCAAACAGCATCCCTGTGGCAACTTCGACTGGGAAGTTGTTCGATTAGGAGCCGACATCGGCCTCCGTTGCGAAAAGTGCGGACGTCGCGTGCTACTCCCACGCTCTGAAGTCGAACGTAGGATCAAGCAAGTACTTCCGCGCATTGAAAAAGCAGACGATGACCTGTTCGAGGAGGAATAGCCGCAGCAAGCAGGATTGTTAATTCACAATAGCCAATTTACCCCGGAAACCCGTATATATATTAAGTACGGTTTTGTTGTCGGAAGGAGAATAAGTAAATGATAAAGAAGGAACTACTCCGATGCCTCTAGCGCGGCAGAGCGAAGGCTTTCTGACACTGCTCAAGAAGAAGAACTTTTTGCGCCTCTGGCTCGCCCAGCTGATCTCTATGACGATCCTCAATGCTTCGAACTATGCGCTACTGATCCTGATAGAAAACACAACGCACTCAACAACCCTGATTGGTCTTGCTATTATCAGCTTTAGCTTACCAGCGGTCTTGCTTGGTGCACCAGCTGGTGTCTTTGTGGACCGTCTGAACAAACGACGTGTACTGTGGGTCAGTAACTGTCTAAGAGCTATCGCAACGTTTCTCTTTGTGCTAGCACTACTTATAGACCGCAACGCCCTACTGCCCATCTATCTGCTCACCTTTATTATCGCATCGATCGGACAATTCTTTACACCAGCTGAAGGAGCCACCATTCCCATGCTAGTCAGCGAAGAGGAGTTGATGCCAGCACTCTCACTCTTCAATATCACCTTTATGCTTTCACAGGCACTTGGCTTCGTCATCTTTGCGCCTATCGCGATCAGTGTCTTACCAACCATTACGATTTTCCACATCACTATCGACTCCATTTTGCAATTATACATCATTGTTGGAGTCCTCTATCTGATTTGTGCCATGTTAATTACCAGCATTCCTCAAAAGAACTTTAAGCCAAACACGTCTGTTTCCAGTACTGAAGCTCCAATCACTACTCAAACACTTGGCATCATCAATAACGTATGGAGTGAAATGCAGGAAGGTTGGAGGTTTGTACGCAGCAAAAAGCCCCTTTTCCAGGCAGTCGTTCAGCTCTCTTTTGCAGGCATCCTGATCCTTGTCATCGGTCTGCTGGCAACACCCATCGTCACTCAGTTGTTATACCTGCCCGCAAATGCGCTGGCCCTGGTTTTTGCACCAGCTGGTATCGGCCTGATTCTCGGCTCCCTCATCATACCACCAATCACCCACAAGCTAGGTAATTTGCGTACGACACTCATAGGCATCTTTACCTTGACGGTCGCAACGCTGCTCATTCCATCCACCGTTCTACTAGCCAGATTCCTGCAGCCTCACGGCTGGAACAGCAACCCACTCTTGAGCATGGCGGTTGGCTTCCTTATGTTTATTGCAGGTACAGCCCTGGATTTCGTTAATATCCCGGCCAATACAGCTATACAGGAACTTAGTCCTGACTGGATCAAGGGACGCGTACTGGCTTTACAGATCGTGCTCTACAGCGCCTGTTCTATCCCGATCATCTTGTTCCTGGGCGTCCTGTCCGACCTCATCGGCATTGATCGCGTACTCTACCTCATGGCTGCATGCGAACTAGCCTTCGGCATATGGAACATCTACTATAAACGCAAACACCCAGACCAGCCCTTGTCCGAAGAAGATAAAGAGTCTGAACTTGAGTTGCTGAAGTCGGGCAAGCTAGTATTGTAATCGTTCATTGATTTTCTAGCGAGTTCTTGATTGTTCTTGACAATTCTTTCATGGTTCAGCTCTTGCCAAGTTCAGCTATCTGTGATAGAATTGTCACATTGAGCACCTTTTTAATTGAATAGTGTTTCGCTGGGTTCCAAGCTCAATCGTTCGCTTGGGTAAAAGCACTAGCGTATCAAGATAGGTTGACCCTATCACGCTCAAAGTACTCCCAAACGTCTTTCCAGACAATGGGATAGGGGATGTGAATAAGACGGTTACGTCTTTAGTAGTGCATCCTGAGAGGATCGTCGTTCCCCTCCGAACCCAAAAGTCTAGAAAACGCTAGAGTTTTGGAACTATCCAGGATCTCCAACACTTAAATTTATCACCCCGCGCCGTAAAACCCCTGGCTTTAGCTATGGGGATATCAGGCGCTTCCTTCTTTCAGAGGAGAAGCCGCTTTTATGCTGGTAGCTTACGGTTGAGCAGTGACTGGAGTTTGATGCGCAAAGTTTTAGCTAGCTCGAACGACGGATACACTTCCAGTGCTTGATCTAGACAAGAAACTGCTTCTTCTATTCGTCGCAACGCAGAGTAGCACATGGCCAAGTTGTAGAAGGTACTTTGATCAGGACCGTAAAGCTCCAGTGAGCGCAGGAAGAAGTCGAGAGCTTCGGAATGGTATTCCATACGATAGAGTATTACTCCGAGTGCAAAAGCGAGGTCTTGCTCTTCGCCAATATGATAATAGGTATCCCACACATGCTGGGCAACCTGGCTCAGTTCGTGCTGCTCGGCTTTAGAGGCCTCTTTCAAGTGTTCGAGCAGGACCGAGTAACAATCCAGAAAGATATTGCTATCCCAACCGCTTAATCTGAGGTAAACGAGCAACTGCTGCAGGCTTAGAGTATTGTACATCTCTTCAATGCTTGATTTGAGCATGTAGAAGTCATCAGGTCCCGCAGACTCGATAGCCTCGTGAAAAGACTGTGCTGTTTCAAGATAGTCATCAGGATGCTGGCCCAAGAGATAGGCAGAGACGTACAGGTTCGTATAGCGATGTGCCATGCGCAGCACCAGTCCTCCCTGGTTGCGTACATATTCGCCAATGCTGTGATAATTGACCATCATCGAGAAGCAACTACCATGCATGATGATGCTTGGTGTGCCCCTATCTAGTAGATCTTCCTCCTGGCTATAGCCTTCGCCTCCACATAGTAGCAATAAGCGACCACCAGACAGATCACGAAAAAAGCGCAGGCAGCTCAAAGCCACATGTGGGAATGTGAACGTTGTATCGGGAAGGCGCTGCTCGTAGCTACGCAAAACCCTATTAAAGTCGGGATCATCATAGTAATCAGCGCTAATGCCACGATGGGCATAGGAGACTTCCAGGGAAGCGAACAATGCCGGATCACCAAGGTCTAGTTCTGGCTCTGAGGTGGAAAAAGTAACCAGACTTTCGTGAAGCTGACCACGCTGAAGCGTAAAGCAATCCTGGGAAATGAAGTCGAAGAGGTAGTTAACCACTAGAACCAGGGGATTTTTAATAGTGGCCGAGGAGAGCACAGCTCCACTGTGTCTCAAAGTAAATTCATGAGGTTGCTCGACATCGAAGATGGCAAAATCCAGAAAACCCTGTTCGACGAAAGGTTGGAGAGAGGGATGGTTCTGCCAGAAGGTCACAAGCTCCTCTGAGATTTCGGTCATGATATACTTGATAGGAATCTCTTTCAGGGCAGAACGAGTGAAGAAATCGAGGAATTTTTTCAGGAAATGGTATGAGAAGTGGCCCGAGCCAGAGCCAAGCTCAACGATGTAGACAGGCTGGCTCATGTCAAGTGAGTTGCGAGCAACTGAGTACCAGTCGCGCAGGAAGCCAAGCACTACCTTGCCATAAGCATTAGCGGTGAAAGTATTGCTGGTGATATAGGTGGGAATAACATTCTCGCTCCAAGCGCTGATACCCTGCTGCTCGAAGAAAGCTCGCTGCAACTTCCAGAGCCCTGACCGGGAGAGGCGTTGATCCTGTTCCAGGATAATAGGTGTGTCCATTTCTGCCATAATTTATGAATATTTTCCAAACAGAAGGTGAAGGAACGGTTGTCCCAACTCGAAGGTGCAAGCCCACACCTTCTCTTTTTTCCTTTCTGAGCGCGTCGAGAACGCGCACCAAGTATTAAGCTTATTGTTGCACGCACAAGAAAAGATTGCAAGAGTTCCCAATCAAGCCAAGGCCTTTTTGGAGCCCGTGCTCATTGACTCAGGAGGCTGCTTAGTTCTACAATAATAGCTAGGCAAGCATCAGGATATATGGACAAATGCAGAAGTCCCTATATTAGTATTAGGAACAGAGGGAGACAACAGATAAGCCATGCAACCAGATACGCAACTTATGCAGCAACTAGCACCATATGAGCCCTGGCTGATCGGGGCAGGAGTGATTGTCCTCTTCGTGATACTGCGTTTCACGCGCAAAACACTGCGCCGACGCGTGGACGAGATAGGCTACCGACTAATGGGAGAAAAAGGACTGTATATCTGGTTCTGGCTCAACGCTCCCGGTGTGATAGTGCATGAACTGAGCCATGCAAGTGTCATTTACTTGCTTTCTGGTTGGGGTTTTCGTATCACCAGCATCTCACTTTTCCGCATCAAGCCAAACGTACAAGAGAATTCGGATAGGGGTACTATGCGCAAAGGAGGAGCAACATCGCTCCAGTTAGGCGAAGTACAATATTCACGCCCCAAGGGACGCTTTCTGAGTGAGATCGGTGATGGTCTCAGCGGTATTGCACCTATCTTCGGTGGAACTGCGATGTTCATCCTGCTCTATTGGGTTGCTACCGGCTACTATCTCTGGAATTTCCCTCTTGATACGCATCAGCATCTACAGCTCCTCCGTCCCGGTTGGCCATGGTGGACACTCATCTTTGCGCCTTACCTAATTCTCACCATCACCTCCGAACTGTGGCCCAGCCGACAAGACTGGCGGGGAGCACGCTGGTTTGTGATAGATCTATCAATACTCATAGTTTTTGTCTTGGCCGCCCTCTGGTACACCGGACACCTGCTGCCAATGCTCCCGGTTGTCCAACTCATAGCATCGCGCATCGACTTCGCTCTGCTTATTCTGCTCGCCTTCGACCTGTGCTTCATTTTGATTGCAGAAACAGTGGTGCGTATAGTACGGCACCGATTATGATTCGTTTCTTACAAATTGACCTGTATTTCTTGCACGCCGAAACATCATCTTGAAAAATAGCGTTGATAGAAGCAGGTATAACAGATTCAAGAAAAAGGCTACACTAATCGCATGCCAATCTCTATTTCCACTGCTTAAGCTATATCGAGCAGCCTCAAATATATAGGTACATGGAAAGAGATAAGCAACTCCTTGTAACGGAGTTGGTAATACTTTTACAGGGAAAAGAGCAGCAGTTAATGGTTGTAACATAGGAATAAGTCCCCAAGCAAACGCTTGTATTCTCATGCCATAGCACAAAATTAAACCAACAATAACAATACCGGTCACAAAAGCAAAAATAGACAAGTTAAGAAAAAATAACACTAAATTTACAGTTCCTACTTGATAAATATTGAAATGAAATACCAATATTGCTAATACAGAATCTAACGTAAATACCAAAATAGCTTTAGCGATTCCCGATAGGGTATGTGCCAAAAGATACTCACCCATATGTAGAGGAGCTATAAACATATTGCAGAGATTTCTTGCCCACAGATTCCAAAGACTCCCTATAGATATAGAGTATTGTATGATGCGTATAACGTCCCACAAAAGCATACCCAGTAAAAGAATTTTACCAGCGATAGCGTTTTGTGTCCCTACGAGATAGAGAGACAAAAAACCAAAAAGAAAAAGCGAAATTAATGAAAGAATAAATACATCAAATATTATCTCCATTGATCTATATGTAATAAACAATTCTTGTAGTAAAACTGATCGTATCCTACGAAATGACATCATTACCTCCCCTCGCTATCTGCAAAAAAACATCCTCAAGTGTTGGTTTTCTAATGTCAATATCTGTTATGTCAACATCCGTTTTGCTGATACCTAATAGTAGCTTCGGGATAAGGGTCGCTTCTACATCGATAAGAACCACATGATCACTAAGAAAAGTATAACGATATTCACATGATTTAAGATATTGATCTATTGCACTTTTATTATCATCAAATGTAAGGCGTAGCTGAGCCTCTGATATACTTTTCGTCAAATTTAATGGTGTATCATGAGCAACAATTTTGCCACGATCTAAAAATATCACTTCATCACAGATTCTCGTAACTTCTTCCATGTCATGGCTGGTGTACAAGATAGCCAGACTTCTCGACTTTTTCAAGTCCTCAATCAGAGACAGCGTCTTATCAGTTATATCAGGGTCTAGAGAAGCAGTTGGCTCATCCATTAGCAATAATTCCGGATCATTAAGAAGAGATTTTACTAAGTTCACTCTGGTTTTTTGTCCAGCAGAGAGATTTTGATAAAGCTCTGGCAATAAATTGATAATCTCAAGATATTTCGCTAATTCCATTATTTTTTTCTTGGACTTTTCAACTCCATATAATCCTGCAAACACTACAAGGTTTTCCCAAACTGTAATTCTACCCTGTAACGTGTTAAATGCCGATGTAAAGTTGATTCTTTGCAAGCAATATTGGCGATGCCGATAGAAATCCTTACCAAAATATTTTATCATTCCACCATTTTTAAGAGTTACGCCTAGAAGGATCTGGATTGTGGTCGTTTTACCTGCTCCATTCGGTCCCAGCAAACCGACTACCTTCCCTCTGGGCACAGAAAAAGAGATGCCACCGACCGCACGAAAAGATCCATACTTTTTTACTAAGTTTTCAACTTGTAGAATAACTTCAGACATCATTTTCCCATTTGAAATTGTACAATACTTCCGCAGATATTCTACCACAGCGTAGAAAATCAATTCACCAACAAAATCTTCATAAACTGGACCAGTCGTGCGCACTATTCTCTCAGTTGACGAAAAAGCATAGAGCATCACTCTTGCGGGAGATATACCACAGGAAACCTATGTACGCTTCATGCATGCAAACTTTGACCGGCTCATTGAGGGTGCAGGAGGCATTTACCTACAGAGGTTGCCAGAAAGTTTGAACCCACAGACATGTCGTTGCTTCACTCCCTATGATGGTTCAATACTTTCGCGAACCGCTGTACTTGAAGTTGGCTTCATTAGAGGAAATATAACCTCTTCTTGCGACCCTGTTTCCCTCTAAGTTTGTCATTCTAGAAATATATGGAATATATCAATATACTACAGAGAAATTTCCCAACATTTTAACCACTTTTATTGCCACTACACCACCATCCATTGATTTTTTCCATTTTTGTAATGTATTCTTCAATCGTGCTTATGTTTACAGCATTGCCACTATCAATGAAGATGGTCAGAGACCGCTATTTTCTAGAGAAGAGGTGTAAGCCCTGATATTGAATGAATTTCAAAGAGTACCGCTCCTAGCGGTGTTCATGTTTCAGACAATGTGTTTTGAGATTCTAAGGGAGTATTATCATGCCTAACACACCGCCTCATGGGTACAAGGCACTTCCGGGCAGTGAACGGAAGTCACTTGCAAACGCACATCCGGTTGGTCCAGTTAACCCGAATGAACGTATTGAAGTCAGTATCTACTTGAGAGCACCTGCTACCAGCAATCTGAGCCAGATAGTTAGCAAGGGCCATCGACTTAGCAGAAAAGAGTATATTGATAGTCATAGCGCGTCTCCAGACGACATAGCAAAGGTCGAGCAGTTCGCTCGTGATCACGATCTGACCATCGTCGAAAAGGATCCTGTGACCCGAAAAGTCGTCCTTGCAGGCACAGCAGCGGCTATGACTAGCGCCTTCGCAACCGAACTCCACCAGTATGAGACACCAGGCGGCAGGTTCCGAGGTCGCACGGGCCCCTTACACATCCCAAACGGTCTGGATCAGATTATAGTAGGAGTTTTCGGGCTCGACGATCGTCCTCAAGCCAGCCCACATCTCCGACGCTATCAACCAAAGGTAGGCACGAAAGCAGAGACTCTTTCCTATACGCTGCCTCAACTTATCCAACTCTACGATTTTCCTACCAATGCAAATGGGGCAGGTCAGTGTATAGCACTTATCGAGCTTGGAGGAGGCTCCAAACGAAGAGACCTGCAAACCTACTTCCGGCAATTGAATATCCCTCTGCCTACGGTCACCAGTATATCCGTTGACGGAGGAGGCAATCACCCGGCAGGGTCCCCGGATAGCGCCGATGGCGAAGTTGACCTAGATATTGAAGTTGCAGGTGCCATCGCCCCAGGTGCCC
>Ga0209648_10004203_pt1 | contig 12198 bp, 10 predicted proteins | sample GraSoi2013_115cm_FD_185830 | JGI IMG/M metagenome (GOLD analysis project Ga0209648, IMG submission 185830) | Grasslands soil microbial communities from the Angelo Coastal Reserve, California, USA - Sample 9_17_2013_115cm (SPAdes) (version 2) | ecosystem: Environmental > Terrestrial > Soil >...
ACTGCGCGCATCAAGCAATTCGCAAGTAAAAATAGGCACCTTGTCCACAAAGGTGTGCACGCCGCCTTCGACATCGACCAGCCGGCATTCCACAACTCCCGGATTGTGAGGATCGACAAAGCGCTGAGATTCCGGTGGGAAGAACTGTACAGTCTGTGTTGGGAGTGATGGCCGACGCAATCCGGTTTAGCGCATCGTAGGTGTAACTGGCGGACCGGTTCGAGTCCTTGTCGCGGCGCTTTGTTCACACTGCTGGATACAGTCAACGAGCGGTCTCACATCCAAGGCGGCGACTTCGCGCAGGCCAACCAGATCGACCTTGGCGTAGATTCGAGTAGCCGCTACGGACATGTGTCCCAGGTGATCGCCCACTTCCTTCAGTGTCAGACCCTGGGCCAGAAGGTGCGTGGCACAAGCATGACGCAACACGTGCGAGCCATATCGCTTAAGCTTCAGGCCGAGCCTCTTTTGTAGCTTCCGAGTCATCGTGGAAAGAGCGCCAACCGAAACGGGCCGGTATGGTCGCCTGAGTGTCAGTAAGACTTCCCGGTGGGGACACCGGGGCCTCACCTCCTTCAGATACCGCAGAAGTGCATTCCCAACCTCGGTCGTCAGGGGATAAGTTTCGGCTTTCCTCTGTTTGGGACGGCGCACGGAGATCCTCTCTTCCGCCCAATCGATGTCCTCAAGACGCAGGCCACAGACTTCGCCAACGCGCAGGCCGTAGACCGAGCAAAGCAGGATCGCGCAGCGACTTCTGATCTGAACTGGCGACGTGCCGTTGACGCTGGTGAAAAGCTTCTTCACCTCTTCCCACGCCGGCCCTTGCGGCAGATTTTCGTACGTGTAGACCCGGGGTGCGTCGATGGACTCGGCGATGCCCGCCGCGCACCAACCTCGGCAGCCGGCGTAGCGAAAAAACGAGCGCAGAGACTGTACATGGAACGAGACGGTGGTCCGCTTCCACCGGCCCGCCACGATACCGGTGAAGTACTTGGTAATCACCACCGGCGGCACTGTGGACAGTGGCACGTCTTCTGCGCACAGCCAGCCTAAAAAGGGTTTCAGAGAACGTTCGCGGTTGACAATCGTAGCGTCGGCGAACCCTCTCTCGTGTTTGAGGAAGGTCAGGAACTGGTGCAGGTGGTGGTTGTAGGGTAACGACTCGCCTTGTGCAGCGTGTATTGATCGGGACATGTTGGTTCTCCTCACGAAAGAAAATCCATCAAGTATGCCCCTTGCCTTTCCACAACCCCGCGCGATAATGTCGCAACGTTATGCCCCTTCATGCGCGTGAAAAGATCGGAAGAAACGATCCCTGTCCCTGCGGTAGCGGCAAGAAGTACAAGCACTGCTGCCTGCCCGGCTATGCTCCATCTATCGACCACGTGTGGGCGCGGCAGCACGAAGAGTCGGACCGCCTGACGGGGGAGATCACCAGGTTTGCCTTGCGTAAGTTCGGGGAACGGATCCATGAAGCGTGGCAAGACTTCAACATGCGTGACGTTCCGAAGCCGCTGGAAGAGGCTGCAGACGAACGTCAGATCTTCATGCCCTATTTCTTGTTCCAGTGGAATCCGGACGCTCGGCGGACCACCGCGCGCGGGCAGGGCGGCGTAGTGGCTCGCTGGTACATGCTGGAGAAGTCGAAGCAGCTAACCGCGATGCAACGGATGTTTTTGGAGCAGGCTACAACACAGCCGCTGAGCTTCTACGAGGTCGTTTGGAATGAACCCAGTGAGCGCATGAGGGTGTGGGATGTTCTGATTGGCGGAGAAACCGAAGTCATCGAGCGATCGGGGTCGCGACACCTGCGGCAGGGAGACCTGCTTTTTGCCCAGATCTGGCACCAGCCGGAACTTGCCGTGTTCGGCAGTATGGCTCCCATCTGCATTCCGCCGGACAAGAAGATCGAGGTTATCGAACTCCGAAAAACACTGAAGAAGAGAATCGCCAAACAGAATCGCTATCTGGCGCCGCACGACCTGTTGCGATATGCAGATCTGATTCGCGCCACCTACCTGGACATTCGGGACCGGCTATTCGCTCCGCCGGTGCTGTGCAATACGGACGGCGACCCGCTGCTGTTTCACACGCTGACGTTTCGGATCGAGTCGGCGGAAGCGGCGTTCGACGCGTTGGCCCCGCTCGCAGTGGGACATTCCCGTGAGGAGTTGCTCGACGATGCGGAACTGAGGGACGACGGGAAGCTGCGGAAGGTGGACATCGATTGGATCAAGGAAGGCAATCGTAAGTTTAAGACTTGGGACAACACCATCCTGGGCCACATCAAGATTTCCGAGGGACGTGTGATCGTGGAGGTGAACTCGGAGAATCGCGCCAAACGGATGCGCAAAGAAATTGAGAAACGACTCGGGACCCTGGCGACTCACGAGAGCACGCTCGCGCAAACGCTGGAACAGATGCGGAAGAATACGCCACAAGATGCAGAGGAAGCGGAATTGCACGATGCCGAGATGGAGGCGATGTTGGCCGATCCGGAAGCCAGGAAGTTCCTGCAAGCGACAATGCAGAAGCAAGTCGAAAGCTGGATTCATGAGAAGATCCCTGCGTTGGGCGGGCGCACGCCGCTGGAGGCTGTTCGTGATCCGGACGGCAAGGAAATGGTCGAAGCACTGCTTCTCGATTGGGAGCGCCGCGATGAAAGAGATGTTTCTCCGAATCAGATACGCCCTGACATTAGTGCGCTTCGCCGCCTGTTGAACCTGGCTCCCCAGGCATCCTGAGTCTCTCACCCTGACTCTGCTACTCCACAATTATGTGGCGCTGGTCTGCCGTGATCGACCCGTCTTTATGTGCGTCCCGAGGCGGACGCCACATAAATCTCTGCGCCACATAAGTGGGCGATTTCATGCGTTAGCGTGGAAAATTCCTCGGCGGGCTGCATCCCCGAAAGGAGTGTGATCTTTCCGCCATAAGACAGGCCCTTCGCGGGAGCAATTCTCTCGGAGAAACTAAGCTCCGTGTCGTTGAGATGGAATGCCTCCCGGTAGACTTCGCGGTTCATCTCCGGATTGGCGAGAAAGATTTTTGTCGGGCAGCTCTCCGCCACTATCGCCAGCATCCCCGATTCCTCAAGCTCTTTGATTGATTGCGTCGCCAAGATCATGGCGGCGTTGTGTTTACGCCAAGTCTTCTGCGCCTGCACCACATAATTGCGGATCGTCTCGTTCTTGATGAAGAGCCATGCCTCATCGAGCAAGAAGGTTTTGAAGGTGGCGAGTCTTTTTGGGTCGGCAATCTCGTTCGACGCGCGATGCAAAACGTAAAACAACAGCGGCTCCAAGACTTCCGGCGCGTCATTCCAACCGTGGAAGTTGAATGTCTGAAAGCGGGAGAACGAAAGCGTGTCCTCAGTGTTGTCAAACAGAAAGCCGTACTGTCCGCCGCGGTTCCAGCGGTGTAGGCGTTCCTTCAGCTCGCCAATGATGTTGCAAAAGTTTGAGATGGTGCGTTGGCTCGGCTCCAGGACGTAGATACGCTCGATCGCATCCCACAGGCGACGTTCCTCTTTGAAGTCGAGCCGGTAGCGTTGTTCGTTGCCCTCAATGAGCACGCGGAAGAAGCTGAAGAGAAATTGCAGATTCTCCTTGGTCTTAGGTAGGGAGAATGGATTGATCGTAAAATCCCGCACTTCCTGGCCCACGTTCAGGTACGAGCCGCCGAAAATCGTTGTAAGCGACTGGAAGCTGCCGCCGATATCGAAGATGAAGGTCAGCGGCGCGTACTTCTGTGCGTTCTGCAGAAGGAAATTGCAGAAGTACGACTTTCCACTTCCGGTCATGCCGAGAATCAGCGTGTGGGCGACCTCGCCGTTGTGCAGGTTCAGGAAGTACGGCGTGCTGTTGTCGGTTTCGAGTACAGCCAGGTACTCTGTGCCGAGATGCGCGTTCGTCTTCTCTCCGGGAAGGATCGTAAATAGGAAAGAAAGGTCTGCATAATTTGTGTTCAGCAGATACAGCTTGCGGAGGTTGATCGCGTAGTTGCCCGGAATGGTGGCGAAATAGGCGTTTAGCTGGTTGTAGCTCTCGGCAAACAGATTGCCGTCCGCATTCGTGAAGACGCCGATGAACTCGGCTACGAGTTGATCGAGTTCCGTTCTTGAGTGACCGGATGGCCCCCGGCCAAACAGCACAATTGTTAGCGAGAAATCGCCAAGTGATTGGCCGTCGCCCAGGGCACGAAGGCAATCGCCTAGGTTTTCGATGTCGGCCTGCTTGGATTCGTCCACCAGCACATCGCGTGGGTTCGTCTTCGTGGCATCGTTGCCCATCTGAGAGACGAATCCCGTCTTTGACATATTGAAGTGGCGGCGACGCTTATTCACTTCCTTGCGGGCCTTGTCCGCGGGGAGAGGCGTCCATTCCGTGACGACATAGAAGTTGCCAGGAATCTTCAACAGCGCGTCCAGCACGAGCGGCCGCGTCTCTGTGATGGCCTCTTTCATCGTCAACACGCGGACGATGTAGTCGCCGACGCGCAGATGGTCGCGCTCGGCTTCGAGTCGGAATTCACTACCTGATAGTCGAGAAACTGTGTGGATTGCGGCTTGCCGGCAATGCGCCGGTCATCATAATTCAGCAAGCGGTGGAAAAACGTGAACTGTCCCTGCTGATCCAACACCTCGATTTGCATGAAATCTGCTAGTTGCCGGGCGAACGCCTGCACGTGCTGGTCGAGCCGCTGAAGATCGCGCTCGATATGCGTCCGCAATAGCGTCTTCATGCTGTCGTTGGTGAACTGCGATTTGAGTTCAGCGATCGCGCCTTCTGGATCACGCAAGAGCCGAGCTAGTGCTGTGCCCACGCCGGTTTTCGACCTGGCGCCTTCGAGCAGGATGCAGTAGAAGACTTCAACCTGATAAAGATGGTCACGCTTGGCTTCAAAGAACTTCCTCCGCTGATCGATCGCTGCTTCCACAACCGGGTCGTCATATTTTGCGAATGGTATGTCGGGCCGATTCGATTTGAAGAGGTACTGGTAAACATGGAAGCCTGGGCCAAAGGCTTTGAGCGCCGCTTCCAACCGCTTCACTGCATACTCCTGTTCCGAATGGTCAAGACTTTCATAGTCCACACAGGGAACACTGAGAACCATGCCTAGATCGCCACTTTTGGTAAGGAAGGCCGTCTCATTCCAGAAGCCGTAGAGGTTGATGTGGTCGTTCAGCGCCGCACTCTCTTTCCACGGCTTGATGACCTTATCGAGACGCAGCATTACTGCACCTCTACGCGGGGGACTTGCTGTTTCGCCGCGTCATAGCGCAGCTCGTAGCGTTCGGACCTGGCCAGGATGCGGAGGAACACCGGATCGCTCTTCGTGACCCAATGCCCGAAGGCGAAACCGCGAATGAAGACGGCGATACCCGCAAGGATGGAATCGAAGAGGTTGAAGGCCCCCACCGCTCCGACGCACACGAAGTAGAACAGCGTACGCTCTACGCCCAGGTAAGTGAGAGGCTTATGCAGGCTCTTGAAGACTCGATTTGTGCGCTGCCTCTGCTGTGACTTGTCTGGCATAAGTTCCTTGCTTGAAGACGGGACGCAAGTACTCGGGAGCTGCGCTACACGCCCCAAAGCCAACTTAGGACATTCACGGCGAGAACGGCGATGCCCGTTCCAGCGGCAACACCGGCCAGCGCCTTTTTTGCACCGGGTTCGCCGTGCGCGAAGCCGTAGCCTCCGATCACGATTGCGACCAGACTCGCAACCTTGGCAATGGTGCCGGTGAAAAGGCTTTGGATAGCGGTAAACCCGGTGTCGAACGGTGAACCCTGTGCCAGCGCCGCCATAGGCATGAGGAAGATCAGGGCAAGAACAACTGTGGTTGGACGCACGCACTTCGACTGAAGGAGGCGCTCGATCTGGCGGATGGAATGGACTTGGAACCAACGTGTCATTTGCACCTCCCGCAGCACCTCAAATCGGCTGCCTGTGGCGCAAACGTAACCGGACTCAATCACGATGTCCAACAACTTCTCGTCACTCTGTTATTCCTGGGAGGAATAACAGACGAACATGGTGTCGCGACCAAGTAAATCGCGCCTCCCGGCTCGATGGTTTCGGTAAGGAATCTTCCTCGGAAAGCGACTGGTCGGCAAACGCGACTCGGACACAGGTACACGCAGGGCGTCTAATTAGACGGCCCTGAGATCCCGTTTTGGTGGCGGGCGCGTATTCATTATTTTCCCAAGTCTGCGTCCAAGTGCCTGCCGACGAGGCAGATGAGTGTGTCGTGGTCTGCTTGACTCAGTTCTTCTGAAACGGCCGCACCGCATCCGCGAAGTGATTTGCCCAACGAAAAGTGAGGTGACAAATCGTTTTGCCGCTGTCTGATATTCCCGGCAGGAATATCACGCGGACGAGAAGTTGTTGGACACGGTTTAAAGGAATCGATCAAATTTGTCCCGAAGCGCCGGCAGCGCACAACGTTTTGTCCTGAGGCAGAGCTTCCGACGCGAACTCTCTTTCTTCGTTCGGTTATTCGGTTGCAATCATGGCCGCGATACCCAAAACGATCGGATGTGCAAGCGATTGGTGCGAACATGGCCCGTTGCTCACGCCTCAACAGGTTCATTTGCCCAGGGCTCCGACCCAGGACGCCGTAACCCCTACCCCGTTGCAATTAAACGCCAGCGATACTAAGGTTTTAACTGCGACACCAGTGAAGCGGAGAGGAAAGAGCATGTTCCGCAGAACTGGTCAGAGCGGTCACATTGAATCAAGCGGCAGATGGTGGGTTGTTCGGTGGTGGATGGATGTACCGGGACTAGAGAAGAGAAAACACATGCGGGAGAGAATTTGCCCGATCTCAGGCCCCGGTAGCCTGTCCAAGACCGTCAGGGAAGGCCGCGCTCGTGAAATCATCATGGAGAGCGGAGCCGACACCGTGGAGTATTTTAACGAAGTTGTGAAGCAAAAAAACGGTGTCACGTTCCACGAACAAGCAAAATGGTGGCTCAACCACGTCCGAAGTCGGAAGCGCAAGCCCATTGCAATTTCGACATTGGAACTCTGGGAGGCCTGTCTCAAGAACTGGCTTAACCCGAATATTGGAGATTTGCCCTTGTCCGAAATCAACAATGCGGTCTTGAAGTCCGTCGTTGCAAAGATGTCGGAACAAGGTTTATCTCCAAAAACCATCGACAACTATGTTCCGGTTGTGAAGATGGTCGTGGCTTCTGCCGTCGATGAACAAGGCGAGGAAATTTATCCTCGAAAGTGGAATCACGAATTCATCGACCTACCTGTGGTCGAGAAGGGCAAGCAAAACACTCCATCCTTCTCGTCTGACGTGATGACAGGCCTAGCACGGTGGAAGAAAGAGCGGGAGCGGATGATTTTCGTTCTGTGTGGTGCTGGTGGTTTTCGAGTCGGCGAGGCGCTTGGCATCGAGATTGACAAGCACATTTCTCCGGACTTCCTCACCATCTTTGTCCAACAGAAAATTCATCACGGTAGGGTTGAACAACGACTCAAAACAGCAAATGGCTTTCGCCAGGTTGACCTCCACCCGACGATTGCCACTCTTTTCAAAGAGTTCGTTGGCAACCGGGCATCGGGCTTCCTGTTCTGCACTCGACAAGGGAAACCCCTCTCTCCGTCAAACATCATCCGTCGGCATCTGCACAAGGCCCTTAAGGAACTGGGCTACGTCAATCCGTTCACCGGAACGCACAAAGCTGGAAACCATGCGTTCCGTCGCTTTAGAAACACGTACCTGCGGAACTATGCGGAATGTCCCGAGGGCCTATACAAGTACTGGATGGGTCATGCTGGAAAGGACATGAGCGACCTCTACGACAAGATCAAAGAGGACGTTCCATTCCGCAGGAAGTGGGCGGAGCGATGTGGCTTTGGGTTTCAACTAGCCTCAGTTGTACCGAATGTACCGAAATGTACCGAAAAAACTGAGGTCGCAATAGCTGCCTAAACAACTGAAAGAGCGAGAGAAAGATTGGTCGGGGAGAGAGGATTTGAACCTCCGACCCCCTGGTCCCGAAACAACGGAAATTAGCCAAAGTGTTGATTTTTCAATCCATGTGAGTGGTGCTTCAACCGCATAAACTCACGTAATTCCTGCTCGTCGATCTCAGTCATTTTCTTATGGGTGCCCCAGAATGGGTGCCCCAGACCAAGGGCTCAGGGAGACTAACCTCCGGTTTGTGAGGATCGTGGGAAACTGCAAATTCAAATACCTTGCGGCGCAGATGACAACCCACCGCAACGCATGAATGCTGCACGTTGAAGGAAGCGTGACCCTTGTTTGACCCCGATGATGCCTAGAAGCACCCGCTGGGGTTTTCGCTCCGAGTGATTGCAGCGTGATTGCAGGCGGCGCCAAGTGACGAACTGTACGCGAAAAGAGTGGGATTCGAACCCAGAGCCGCCTAACAAAATCAACAAATTAGGAGGCGCGAATGGCATATCAAACCTCCCAGATTCTGCAAGACCATTCAACTCCACGTTCTATTGGACGCTTAATGGACGCTGAATTCTCTGTGGTCGTTCTTCTTTCTCATCGCACCTATCAGACGGGAGCGTTCAGCATAGTGTGACCCGTGGGCAACGGATCAGAAGCTCTCGACCGACGAGACAACGCAGGTAGCGCACCTGCCTTGGGCGCACGTCCCCCCGCTCTAAACGCTCTCCTCGTTCTGACGACTTCTAATGAAAACAATAACTTGGGGAGTCTGCTTTTCGCTCAAGCAAAGCTCCTGAGCCCAAAACAGAAGGGGTTTTGACACAGTTTCGGTACAGCTGAAGCCTGCTTTCGGATCGACAGGCATTCGCGGCAGGAGACATCGGTCGATGCTGTTTGGCACAACTAGAACCTGCTGCAGTGAATTCTCATCTCGGTGATGGCGTTTTCCAGCCTCAGTGGTCACCCCAAAACCGGCCAACGGTAGTCAGGGCAAAACCGGCCAACGGGAGGAGGCCGGGGACTCAGTTGTTTTATCCTGCAGCCTCCTGTGGAGGCAAGTCTATTTTTGTGCGCCAACTCCGAGGACCGCATTTGAGTACGTGACCATGATGGAGGAGGCGATCGAGCATGGCGGTGACGGCGGCACTATCTCCCAGCAGTTTGCCCCAGTCTTCCACTGGTCGGTTGGAAGTGAGCAAAGTACTGGTGCGCTCATAGCGGCGCATGACGATCTCCAGCAGTTCCTCGGCGGCGGTGACGGGTAGCTTGCGCATACCCAGATCATCAATGATGAGGAGTGGAACCGAAGCGAACAGTTCCATGTGCTGCTTGCGAGTTCCATCGATGGTGGCTTCGGCCAGGTCATCGAGCAGCTTGTGGGTTTCGCGATAGAGCACACGATAGCCCTGCTGAATGGCCGACTGTCCAATGGCTTGGGCAAGATGACTTTTCCCGGTGCCGGGCGGGCCTAAGAACAAAGCATCTTCATGGCGAGCGATGAAGGCGCCGGTGGCCAGGTCGAAGATCAGACTGCGATTCATCTTCTGGTTGAAGTTGAAGTCGAAGTTTTCGAGGCTCCTCTGTGGGTCGCGAAACTCGGCCTGCTTGGTCCTGCGCTCCAGCAAGCGATCGCCGCGACGAGTGAGTTCGTCCGAGACCAAGCAGGAGAGGAAGTCGATGGGGGGCATGGCTTCGGCTTGAGCTTGGAGGACGGGTTTCGAGCACGGCGGCGATGCCGCCGAGTCGTAGTTGCCGTAAGGCACGATTCAACTCGATGAGATCCATTCTTTGGGCTCCTGGGTTCTGAGGTGGATGAGATCGCGGTATTGCACCAGTTCGCGAATGAGGGGATCGACTTGCCGCAGGGTCAACTGGGGACCCCGTTCGAGATAGCGACGAACGAAGCGATACTCGTGCACGCCCATTTCGAGGGCCGCCGCGCAAGCATCCTCGACCGCGGTCAAGCCGAACTTCTTGGCCAGCGAGAGCACGCCCAAGACGCGGCGGACCCCGGGTTCTCCGAGCTGGTTATAAATAAGGTTGCAGAGGGTGCCGATGTGAGTGCCGGCCCGGCCGGCTCGCCACAGTAACTGGGAGACGCGCAGCGGTCTCTGTTTCGGGTGGTCCTGTTCTTGGATGCGATACCAGCCACGTTTCTGACGTACATGTTCGCGCAGCAGCAGACCGTTGTTGGGATCGAGGATGCGAACGTAGAGTTCGTCCCACTGCACTCGGACTAAGCGTCCGATCCAGCCCGGGGGCAGGCCGTAGTAGGCGGCTTCGACTTCGACACAACCATCCAGATGCACGACCCGTTGGCCGTGTTGGTAGTAGCGAAAAGGTTCCAGTGGCAGTGAGAGCAAGAACGGTTTTTCTTCGGCAAACATGGCGGAGACTTGCCGTTTGGTGGTGCCATGAATGCGAGTATCGGCGCAGCTGGTTTCCCACTGGTCCAGAAACGCTTGCGCTTCTTCCAGGCTCTCGAAGCGTTTTCCCTTGAGCGGTGTGTTCTTGGCGTGTCCGACGCCGCGCTCAACTTTTCCTTTTCGATCGGGATCTTGGATCCGGCAAGGCAGGGCGACTACACCGTAGTGGACGAGGACGTCGCGATAGAGTGGATTCAGAGTGGGATCGTAGATGTCCGGGACCAGCACGCCTTCGCGCAAGTTATCGAGCACGACCACCCGCGTACTGCCCGCCAATCGGCGAAACGCTTTCTCATGCAGCTCGGCCCAGATGCGGGAACTGGAGCGGAAAGTCAGCAAGCGTACGGCCTTGCGGCTGTACCCGAGCGTCATCACGAACAATCGTGTGCGGCGATATTTGCCCGTCTGCGGGTCGCGGACCATCGGGCCGGTGCCGTAATCGACTTGGGCCTCTTCTCCGGGCGCGGTGAGAATCACCGCCCGCGGCTGTGCTGGTTGGGTTCCGCGGAGTTACGAACGAAACGTTTGACGGTCTGATAGCCACCGCGAAACCCGCTCTCGGACACCAGGTCCTGCCAGATCGCCATCGCGTTGCGACCACGGCTCAGACCCACTTCGATCGCATCACGGAACGGTTCGCAGAAACTGGTGGACAGAGCATGCTTCGGGTCTTTCGGTCCCGAGTCGCTCAACTCCACGCCAAACCCGGTGATCACCTCATGCGCATTGGCCGGTTTTGCTTCTGCTTTTGCTTTTTCCTTCGAAGAAAGGTTTTCGGTGTTGGTGTTGGTGTTTACCGTGTTGACCGGTTTTGTCGCGTCCGACCCGGTGGTCACCTCGTTGGCCGGTTTTGCCGGCGCTCGCCGTCCCCACGCTCCCGGCGGACGCACTCCGATCCCGGCCGCTTTCAGGTAGGCACCAGCGGTCTCCCGACGCACCCCGGTTTCTTGCTCGATGCGCCGCAGTGGCCATCCGAGTCGTCCCAGGGCTATAACTTGTTGTTTTTTCGCTTCGCTCAAGACGTTGCTCATACCAACGAAGGCTACTGCCTTGCGTCGGAATCAACGTCCCCGAGCTTCATTCTCGTTGGCCGGTTTTCAGGTGACCCTCATTGGCCGGTTTTGGGTGACCGCTGAGGTTTCCAGGCCACATAGCACTGTGATGACGGCCTCTCTGTTGCGCATGCTTCGGAACTTTCTTGCGAACTCAGCTCACTTGCCTTTCTCCCGCTTTGAACAAGAATGGAACAAGCGCGCCGGGGTAGCGTTGTAGATGCGCCTCTTCTGGCTTCCAGGACCATTGGCGCTTAGGCTTTGCCCCAGGTAATCGCCATCCACAAATCTTCCATAGAGTTATTGTCGAAGTACACATTGAGAGGAGGGTTCTTGCTGTCGGTCAAAGCGGGGGGGTTCGGTATGTTGGCAAGACCCCCAGTGAGCAGGTTGTTCAACAATGGGTTTTGGCTCAACGTATCGTTCTTGACCCCCGGAGTAGCCGGGTCGGGCTTGTCGTAGAGATTCACCGTCGGTGCCGTGCTCCCGCCAGCGAAAAACTCAACCGCCTTCAAGCGACCGGGGCCCACGATGCCTTGCGCCCAGAACGGATAGTGTTCGGGGACGAGGGTAAGGGACAAGAGAGCGGTGGGCGTGGTGCCGCCGATGGTGACGCTCTGGAATTTCGCCCAAGCGGAGGGGAACTCGTGCCGGACGGAGAACAACCGCACTGATCCGACGGTTTGTGCTTTATTGATCTGGATCTGGAGATTGCTGACCGCCGCTGATTTGAACTGATCGCCCGCCTCACGCGCGGGGCCTATTGCCGCTTCGAT
>Ga0209648_10004204_pt1 | contig 12196 bp, 10 predicted proteins | sample GraSoi2013_115cm_FD_185830 | JGI IMG/M metagenome (GOLD analysis project Ga0209648, IMG submission 185830) | Grasslands soil microbial communities from the Angelo Coastal Reserve, California, USA - Sample 9_17_2013_115cm (SPAdes) (version 2) | ecosystem: Environmental > Terrestrial > Soil >...
ATCTTCGGGAGCGCGCCGCCCTCGCGCGCCAAAATAATTCCGAACCGCGCCAGCACCACGCGTATCCCCAGCGCCTCGGCCTTCAAAGCTTCCGCTTCCCACTCCTGCGTCAGTCCCGCCAGAAAATCCGCTCCTGGCCTGCTCTCCTCCGTCAGCACATCGTCGCCGCGATCGCCGTAGAGTCCTATCGCCGATGCCGACACCAAGACACTTGGCCGTGCGTTCATCTTCGCGAGTGCCCCTACCAGCGCGCGCGTTGTGTCGATGCGGCTTGCGCGCAGCACCGCTTTTCTTTGCTTCGTCCAGCGCCCGTCCGCAATCGATGCGCCGGCCAGGTTCACAACCGCATCGGCGCCGACGCCTTTACCCTGAGCATCAGCGAAGGGCGCGCCGCCCAATTCTCCCGTTGCCGGGTTCCACGCCACAGTGAACCCTTCTCTTGCCCCCTCGCCGGCAGCACTCTGCGGTCGGACCAATCGGCACACGGTATGACCGGCCCGTGCCAGTGCGCTCCCCAGCGCCGTCCCTACAAGCCCTGACGAACCCGCTATCAGAATCTTCATTTTTTTCCTCTTCGCTGCTTTGTCCCACTCGGGCAAACGACCAGTTTCTTGAACGCTACGCATCCCGCGTGCAGCGGTCAAGCAGTTGAAACTTTCAAACCTTCTCACCCAGATGTAAATGTTGAATCCTCCGCCGTCCTCCTTGGATGGAGTGTTCCAAGATTCCGGGATTGCACAGGCTAAAGCCCGTGCCACTAGCCCCCTCAAGCAGCGCGAGTTACAATCCCCTTGTGCCACCTGTCTCACAAACGATTCGCGTGACGGTCCTCTTTTTCGGCCGTCTCAAGGAGTTCGCCGGCCACGCCGAGGATTCCATCGAGTTGGCTGACGCCGCGACAATCGAGCAACTTTTCGCTATCTACACGGTGCGCTATCCCGAGCTCGCAAAATACCGCTCCTCGGTTGTCGCTTCGCGCAACCGGGAATTCGCCGCTTGGGATACTCCTTTGCGCTCCGGCGACGAAGTCGCCTTTCTCCCGCCCGTGAGCGGCGGCTGACGCATCCATATGGCGCCACTCTCCTGCGATGACGTCTACGAGTTGGTGCGCGACCCTATCGACGTGGCCGCGGTGGCCCGGCACGTACGCGCGCCAGAAGATGGCGCCATCGTGATCTTCGACGGGTTCGTCCGCAATCAGTCGCACAATCGTCCGACTCTCTACCTGGAGTACGAAGCGTACGAATCCATGGCTCTCGCCAAAATGCGCGAAATCGGCGCGCAGCTCCACGAAAAATTCCGAATCCATCGCGTCGCCATGATCCACCGGCTCGGGCGCCTCGAGATTGGCGAAACCAGCGTATTTATTGCCGTCAGCGCGCCGCACCGCGCCGCCGCCTTTGACGCTTGCCGCTTCGCCATCGACACCCTCAAGCGCACCGTGCCCATTTGGAAGAAGGAGTACTTCGAAGACGGCGCCGTCTGGGCTGATGGCGAACTTCCTCCCGCACCCGTGGCGACGCCACGCGCGAAACCTGCATCTTAACTCCCAATGTCGATGACACCCTTTCGCCCCCACCTGACTTTGCTCTTCGCCGTCCCGGCGCTGCTCCTCGGCGGGGTCGCGTTCACCCAGGACAAGCCCGATCGCCCTCCCTGGGCCCAGAAGCCGAAGTCCATCTCGAGTGCCAACTCGACTCCCGGTTCGTCACCTGTCGGCGAGCCTGGAAAAATCGTCCAGCCGACGCCGTCCGCTTCCACGGACGATTCTCAGGATGCCGCTGCCCAGCGCGGCCGCATTCGCGTGAACGTCAATCTGGTCAATGTTCTTGTTAGCGTACTCGACGAAAAGAACCGCCCGGCGCCGGACCTTCCCAGGGAGGCCTTCCAACTTTTTGAAGAAGGCGTTGAACAGAAGATTAACAAGTTCGAGTCCGAGACATCACAGCCGCTGGACTTGGCGATCATGATCGACTCCAGCCTGAGCGCCCACAAGGAGATTAGCTTCGAGCAGGAAGCCGCCGCTCACTTTATCCGCCAGGTGCTGCGGCCCGGGGATCGGCTCTCCGTTTTTTCGGTCGATGAAGACGTGAGACAGCTCGCAGGGTTTTCGGATAACGTGACCGAATTGCAAGCGGCTGTTCGCAGGATGCCCGCTGGCGCAGGCACTTCAATTTACGACGCCGTGCTTCTGGGTTCGCGCTCCCTCGCACGCCGCGGCGACGACCGCCGCCGCGTCATCATCCTGGTGACCGACGCCGGCGAAACCACCAGCCGCTCCGACTTTGACGCCGCACGCAAGGAAGCCGTCCTAGCCAACACGCTCCTCTACACCATCGTTATCCGCCCGGTGAAAAATGAAAACGGCCGCAACACCGCAGGCGAACACGCCCTGGAAACGATGACCGACACCACCGGCGGCGCCATGTTCTATCCCGACGCGCCTCAGGAATTGGGCGCCATCTTCGATCGCATCGACCGCGAACTCCGAACCCAGTATCTCCTCGCCTACTACCCCAATCCCCGCGGCCCGGCCAACACCTACCGCTCCGTCGTCGTCACGGTCGATCCCTCCACCTACCACGTCCGCCACCGCAAGTCCTACCTGACTGGGCCGCAATAATTCTTCACTTGACCAGCGCGCCGGCATTGCTGCCGGCATCTTCTTCCTTATAGTAACCAGTCCTCCGACCACTGCTTCTCTCCCTCACCGGGCCGCAATAATTCTTCACTGGACCAGCGCCGGCATCCCTGCTGGAATTTTCTTCCTTGTAGTAACCATTCCTCCGACAAGTGCTCTTGGCTGGCGCCGCCCGCCACCGTAGAGCGCGTCCACTGAGCCGCTTCAAACAAACGTGGCAATCTCGTCGAGGGGCTTCTTGGAAATGTCTGGAACGCTGGCGTCTTCTGCCGGGTAGCCGACCACCAGCAACAAGAAGGCCTTTTCGTGGGAGGGCCTGCCCAATATCGAGTTGAGGAACCCCATCGGGCTGGGCGTGTGCGTGAGCGAAACGAGCCCCGCCATGTGGACGGCTGACACCAGCATCCCCGTGGCGATGCCTACCGACTCCATCACATAATAGTTTTTGACTTTCTGGCCGCTCGGAGTGAGTCCATAGGTTTGCGCAAAGACCGCAATCAAACAAGGAGCTGCTTCCAAATAAGATTTGTGCTCATCAGTTCCGAGCGGGGCAAGGGCCTCCAGCCATTCCTTGGGCGCGCGTTCATGGTAAAAAATGTATTCCTCTTTCTCGGCGGCTTCCCGGATCTGGCGTTTGATCTCCGGGTTGCTGACGACTACGAAATGCCACGGTTGCAGATTGGCGCCGCTGGGGGCAGTGCCGGCGATACGCAAACAGTCATCGATCACTTCGCGCGCGACCGGACGGCTGGAGAACTGACGCACCGTTCGGCGGCGCAGCATCTCGTCGCGGAACGTCTGGATACGTGATTTCATTTCCTCGTCCGAGAATTCCCGATACGTTGTCAAAGGCAAGAACACAGGCGCGCCCATTTGAAACTCCTCCTTGTCGTTTCCATTGTCCCATCCTATCGTTTCGTCGTAAAACGGGGCAGCCATACGGCGTTTCACCCCAGACGCTTACCTCGGGCGAAGAATTTCAAAAGTTCAGCCTGCGCAACTCGCGCAATCTCTCTTTTTTCGCTACTCAGTGCGTCACCATGGGCGTCACGGCCATGCTTTGAAGGGGCGGACCCGGGTGAGAATGTGCCTTCTTGTAGCATCAGGGCGGATGTGCGCTAAGGAATTTACACCGGGAAGAAGACCGTGCCCCGTACCGGATGGTATATTACGGCGCGCTTGCGGGACCGCACAAAAGGGAGGACAAGGATGCTGGATCGGCGAAATTTCATGAAGACCTGTTCGGGAATGGGGCTGGCCGGAACACTTTTTCCGGGAGTGTTATGGGCGCAAGCACAGGCGCAGGGAGCCACGAAAATCACCAAGGAGATGATCGAGAATGCGGCCTCCATCGCGGACGTGGCGATCGCAGATGACTACAAGCAAATGATGCTCGACAACTTGAACGAGCATGCGAAGGGCTACGAAGAAATTTACAAGCTACACATACCGAATTCCGTCGATCCGGCGCTGATTTTCAGCCCGGTTACATCTTCGACGAAGTTCGAGACAGAAAAGTGGCCGATGAAAATGTCGGCGGCTTCGAAGAGCTGGCCGAGCCAATCGCCGAACAATCTCGAAGAGCTAGCGTTTGCAAGCGTACGGCAATTGGCAGAGCTCGTGCGAACGAAGAAAGTTTCGTCCTTGGCGCTAACGAAGATATATCTGGAGCGGCTCCAGCGGTATGACCAGTCGCTAAAGTTTGTCGTGACACTGACGGAAGAACGCGCCCTCGAGCAAGCCAAGAAGGCGGACGCGGAAATTGCCGCTGGAAAATATCGCGGACCTTTGCACGGCCTGCCATGGGGCGCAAAGGACTTGTTGGCCGTGAAAGGATACCGGACGACGTGGGGCGCCGCCGGATTTGAAAACCAGATGATCGATGAGGACGCAACCGTTGTAAAACGTCTGGATAAAGCGGGTGCGGTGCTGGTCGCGAAATTAACGCTGGGCGCGCTGGCGCAGGGCGACGTGTGGTTCGGCGGCGTAACACGAAATCCCTGGAACACCAATCAGGGATCGAGCGGATCGTCGGCGGGACCGGCTTCGGCAACGGCGGCGGGATGCGTGGCCTTCAGCATCGGGTCCGAAACGCTCGGCTCGATCTCGTCGCCATCGACGCGCTGCGGATGCACGGGCCTTCGGCCGTCGTTCGGTCTGGTACCGCGCACGGGCGCGATGGCGCTTTCCTGGAGCATGGACAAGCTGGGCCCGATCTGCAGAACAGTCGAGGACTGCGCGCTCGTCCTAGACGCCATTCACGGGCAGGATGGCATGGATCGCTCGGTGCAGCCCGCGGCTTTCAATTGGGATGCGAATCTCGATTGGCGAAAGCTGCGCGTCGGTTATTTGAAATCAGCCTTCGAACGCAAACCGGACGAACAGCCGGAGGCCGCGAAGCAAGAAGCGCCCACGACTCCCGAAGAGCAGAAGAAGCGTGAGGAGCAGAAGAAACGGCGAGAAGCGGCGCGCGCACGGGCAGAGTACGACAGAAAATACAACGATGCAGCCCTCGCGAAACTGCGAGAAATGGGCGTGAATCTCGCGCCGGTCGAGATGCCGAAATTTCCTTACGATGCCATGGTCACGATGCTGACCGCGGAATCGGCGGCGGCTTTCGACGAACTGACACGCACAGGCAAGGACAAGTTGCTGACCTCGCAGAAAGATCACGACTGGCCAAATACCTTTCGAACCGCGCGCTTCATCCCCGCCGTCGAGTACCTCCAGGCCGCCCGCGCACGCCGGCTGGCGATGGATGCGGTCGCCAAAGTCTTCCGCGATCTTGACGTAATCGTTGCGCCGACAAGCGGCGAGCAACTCGTCATCACAAATCTGACGGGACACCCCGCCGTGATTTTACCCAACGGCTGGCGCGGCACCGATGCGCCGAAATATCCGTCGGACGATCCGGGCGATTTCCAGAACGCCGGCGGCCCCGGCACTCCTACCAGCTTGACGTTTCTCGGAAAATTGTACGGCGAGGCGGAGCTGCTCGCATTTGCGCGCGCCTACCAGGAAGCAACGGGGTTTCATCTGCAGCATCCAAAGCTGACGCCGGCGTCCTGATCGAATTCGAATGAGTCACTGCAACAAGTCGAAAGTAAAACAATCTATTTTTTCAGTTCCGCGCGCGTGCGCTGGAGCTTGAAGGCCGTGGTGCGGAGGGTTTCGGGAACATTTTTGTTGGTGGTGAGGCGCTTGAGGTCCATGGCGTTGAGCATCGGAAGCATGTGCAGGGTGACGTCCAGGGGCGTCTTCGGATTGTTGATGAGATTGCGGACGACGGTGTAGTTCTTGCGGAAATTGCGATTACTGGCGATCAGACGAAGAATCTCTTCCGTGAGGCTGGACATCGAGGCAAAGGCCTCCACTTCCTGGTCCGTGAGGCGGGGAGACTGGAGAACCGCCCGCTGAACGACCTTGTTGTTGTCACGGATCAGCGTGCGTCGCCCTTCGGAGCCGCCTTTCATGGCGAATTGCACGCGCTGCGCGACCGTCATTTTCGCCAGGCGCTGAATCAGAGTCTGCCGCCGGACAAGGTCGGGTTCAGCCGCGGCGGCGGCTTCGGCGAGGGCGGCTTGGTCGATGGGATTACTCAGGCTGTGAAGTTCGTGGAGCAGATTTTTCTGCTCCACGGTCAGCGAGGAAGAATGCTCGAGCGCGGAGGCCAGCGCCGGAGATTCGCTGACGCGTTCGAGTTCTTCCATCAGCGTCTGGATGCCGAGCGTCGAGAGGTGGCCAACGATCGGAACGAGTTGTTCCGCGGGGCAGTTTTTGTTTTGCACCATGGCGTCGCTAATGCCGGGCTTGCCGGCTAGATTCTTTGCCGCGTACGAGAAGAGCGCGGGGACGGCCTGCTCCCGCTTGAGGGCTTCGACAAACGCTTCCACAGGCTGCGAGAGAATGGCATCCTGCGCGCGCTCTGCCACCATTTCGTCCGCGTCGCCGGAGAGAACCGCGAGAATCTCCGCGCGTTCCGCGGGAGCAAGATGCGCTCCGCCGGTGCACACGGCGATTTTTCGTTCGCGCGTGGCCCGGCCGTGCCGCAGATCTTCGAGTACTTCTGGACTGAGCGCTTCCACTGGATTACCGCCTCAAATCTTTCTGTCCCAGCACTATTGTACCGGAGGTGCCGGGCGCGCCGAGCGGCGGCATGGCCTTGCCGTTCAATTCCAGCAATACAGCGGAGGAATCCCCCGCGGTCACCTCGAATTGCTGCTTGGCCGAAAAGTGACGGGTCTCTCCCGCCGGCAACTTTCTGTCCAGCAGAAGTCTGTTGTCGGCAAGGATGCGGACGCGCGTGGCCGCGGAGGTGGAAACGGAAAGCTCCAGACGAGCGGTGGAGGAGGCCGCGGAAGAAGCCACGTTTGAGGCCACAGAAGAAGTCTCGCTTGAGGCTACCGAAGAGGCCACGTTAGAGGTCACAGAGGAAGCCGCGTTAGAAGATTGTCCTGCTAATTCCGGTGAAGTGGAACCGGGTTGAGGTGCAGGCGGCGCGGCTAAGGAAATAACCGCCACTTTTTTTGCGGCGCGATGCGCGGCGTAGCGGCGCCAGCCGTAGCGGCCGGCGTAAAAAAGGCCGGCAACCAAAAGAAGCACGATGCAAACGGCCAAAACGGGAAGCCACTTCGGCGGCGCTGGAATGCGATCTTCGTGTTTGGCGGGAGCCTCAGGCGGATGATCGGCGCGGGCCATGTCGTACTCGCCCAGGAGCGCTTCTTCATTGAGGCCCAGGTAGCGCGCGATGGTGCGCACGAAGCCGCGTCCAAAAATTCCGCCCGGCAGCCTGGTCCAATCTTCATTTTCCAGAGCTTCGACAAAACGAGTGCTGATGCGCGTGGCCTTGGTGAGTTCGTCCATGGAAACTTCGCGCAGTTCGCGCTCGCGCTTCAGGCGTTCACCAAAAGTTCCCCTGGCCATGAACCGGAACCTGTCCTTGACAATCCAAGCGCAACCGCACAGCGACCGTTTACCAGCGCGGCCGCAAAGCGGTCGGTTGCAACTGCAACCGCACAGCGGTCGATTGCAAGTGCCATCGCAAAGCCATTGACACGGCGGGCGCTCGCAAAAAAATCCGCGTGGGATCCCTCAACGGACTATAGGCGGTGCAATCCGGCGCTGTCAAACGGTGACGAAAGCGGGCATTGGACAATGATAAGTGCAGAGAAAAGCGTAGGAAGGGAATGGGAGAGGGAAGTAAGCGGAAGCAAGATTGCCGCGGAGGGAGCAAGCGCAGTGAGAGGAACGCTCGCTGCTTAATGGAGGGTCTGCATTCACCGCGAACGAGGTTCGTTGCAATGACTTGAGTTCTGGGAGGAAGATCCTAATGTGGGGTGGCGGGTTTCACGGCGATCAGAACAGAGTAACCAAGCTGGCCCTTCTGAATTGCGGCGAGCGCGCTTTGGGCCATTTGCTTGGCAGACGTGAAATCAGCACCTGGTAGCGAGAGTTTCCTTAGGGCGACGAGGACCTCCGCGCTCAGCAGTTTCATGCGGATTTGTTGAACCATTTCGGTAAGCGCCTCGTCATGAACCTCGATTTTTTCCAGCTCGAAAGCTGCGGAACTCAGGTAACCAGCGTAGGCATCAACTGGCTGAGCATCGGCGATGCAGGCGATCCAGGCGAGCAGGCCATGCAACTCCTCTGGGAGCGTAGGTCCGCGCGTGAGGTCGCTAAGACCTACGCGCCCGCACGGGCGGAGAACGCGCGCGAATTCGCGAGCGGCACCGGTCTTATTCGGGAACGTGCAGAAGGCGCATTCGCAAATGATTGCGTCGAACGATTTGTCAGGGAAAGGCAAGCTTTCGGCGTCGCCGCGCTCAAACCGGGCCAGAGACGACAATCCTTTGGCAGAAGCCAGTTCGCTGGCGTCGGCGACATTTTGACCGCCGTATTCGATACCTACAACCTGACAGCCGAAGCGTTCGGCTAGGAAGAGAGCAGTAGTACCCTTACCGCTCGCCACATCCAGGGCGCGGCTCTCCGGTGTGAGAGAAAGAAGGGAGCCAACGCGCTCGGTAAGCTTCAGTCCTCCAGGATGAAAGGTGTCGCCGAGCAAGACTCTGGCGGGGTCACTCTCATACAGCTTCGCGCAACACTGTTTCAGCGTTTCAGTGCCGGGTGAGTTGGTCTCTGGTGTCCTATGTTGTCCGCTCATCTTATTGAACCAGAGAACTTCAACAGCGCATGTCCGCTGTGTTTCTGTTCCTTGTTAAACTCGAAAGTGATTGGGCGGGGAATGAACTTTCGACCCTCTTTGCGGGCGAGCATTCGCTCGGGTTCCATTGCTTCGAGTTGCGTACGAGCCTGCTCGCGGTAACCGATCGTGTTGTACGCGCAGAATGGTATCTGTTTGCTGCCTGGAAGCAGGAATTCCTTGCAACACTTCATCAGATTTTTCTGGTTGAAGGTCCAAGGGTCCATGAAATCCTGCAGCATGATCATGATCATGTTATTCGCAATGTCGCCCATCTTAAGCCCCTCTGGCGAGCAGCATACTTCGCAGGACAGCTTCAACTGGTCAATGGACTTTTGAGAGCCGGCAACTGATGACGACGACCAAAGACCTTCTAAAGCTGTTCTTAATTCCAAGCTGAAGTCCGGCATGACTCGATTGGTGATGTAGTCGAGATAGTCGTAGACGTTCACGATGCGCGGAAGCGGGGTAATTGTTTCGTCGTCGATGAAAGCATAGGTAACGGAGTTGCACGTGGGGAAACAGCAGGGAACAGGAACAAAGTCGCTGACTTGGAATTTTCCGGATGTCTGAGATTCAATAAGTTTGAGAACGTCCGGGATGGTCATGCGGGTCATGGGATCGTGTTTCATGTGACGACCGGCATGGAACGCGGGCTGGAAGTTGATACCGCGAACGGCGGGATGCTTGATCGCAAAGTCGATGATCTTCCCGACTTCATGCTCGTTGACGCCGCGCTCGATGGCGGGAACGAGCGTTACGTTTAGGCCGAGCTCGGCAAGTCGGTCGAGAGCCAGAAGTTTCTCCTCCAAGATGTCAGACTCGCCACGGAGGACGCGGTAGGTGTCTGAGTCGAAGCCGTCAAATTGGAAATAGATCGATGGCCGGACCTCGTTGAGCTGTTCGAGAAAACGATCGTCCTTCGCGATGCGCTTTCCGTTTGTGTTGATCATCACAAACCGAATGCCACGAGCCTTTGCGGCGCGGACGAAATCAATAATCCGAGGGTGAATGGTCGGCTCGCCGCCAGAGAATTGAACGACCTCAGGCGTTCCTTCTGTTCGTACGAAGTCGTCGAGCATTTGTTCGACTTCTTCCATCGTGAGATTGAAGCCCGGACGTGCTTCAGAGAAGCACAGAGGACAGTCCATATTACACACGCTGTTTACCTCGATGATCCCGAGGCAGGTGTGTTGCTGGTGGTCAGGACAGAGGCCGCAGTCGTAGGGACAGCCATCGTGGATTTCGGAGCCGTAGGCCAGCGGAATAGTGCCGGGTTTGTTGTATTTGCCGAATGCCGTGTACGCTTCTGCGTCGGCGTAGACGAGTGCCTCGAACGGTCCGCATTGCGGACAGCGCTTGCGCATGTAAACCTTGTTATTGCGCAGAATGATCTGCGCGTCGATGACCTTGCGACAGTTAGGGCAGATACTGCGCGTGAGTTCGTAAAAGACGTAGTCGGCGTCTCTTTTGACTCCGGGCGAGGTGTTCCCGCACGCACTTAGGTCAACTTGCGATTCATCTTCCATGGGATGACAACTCCTCATACGGGACTGGCTATATTTAAGCTGCTGGAACTACCGGTGATTCAAATGCTCAACGCAGTCGCCAAATCGCCCAGAGCAAGACGAGCGATGCGACAGTTGTGAACACGCAATAAAAGCAAAAGTGACCTAACTGGGCCATGTCTCGCACACCGAGAGCATTTGCCAGCGTCGCCAGAGCGACGAGAACGAGAAGTGGAATCCAGATCCACAACCTTTGGACCGGGCCGAGAAGCAGAATAAGGACGATGCCGTAGAGAACGGCGGCGATGTATCCATCGGGGATTCCGAGGGGCCGGGCGAACGGTGCGTCAGCGACAGCTTCGCATCCTTTGCCAAAGACCGGGCACCAGAGATGTCGCACGGCGCGGCTCTGGTAGAGACCTACGTAGAGCATGGCCGCGGCACTGGAAGCGGCAAGTATATACGCGAGCGCTCGCGCACCGGAATGAACTGAGTGGGCTTGCATGGTTCAATTCCTCTATTCTGGACCTATTTGTGCTGAATCGCCTCCGCCAAACGCGGGAGAGTCCTAACATGATGGACCAAGTTCCAAATGTCTTCGTCGGATTCCACTTTTCCGAATGCCGGCATCCCGCTCAAACGAATTCCATGCCGGGTGCCGCGCTTCGGTTTTAAGCGTATGGTTTTTGACGTTCCCCCTTCTTCCTGCCGTGCGCTCTTTTATTAAGAATTTTCGTATTTCCGCCCCGCATCCGCATTCCTCAAATTTCGCTCTTCATTAGTTCAACTCCCAGCCTTTTCAACACCTTCCCGCCCCATTCGAATGATATCCGAAACATACATTGACAGACAGACTATTCTCTGCTATTCTGTCCTGTGTTTGCCGATCGCCATCCCCGACCATCTCCCGCCGAGTCATTTTCATTTCTGCCTTCTTCACATTCAAGTCTTTTCTTTTCAAGGGATTGCGCACTCTTTTCCGGAACGGCCGTCTCACAACCCTTTGCCTATCAATTACTTCCGCACTCTTTTCATCGCCACGGGGGGTGTACCCCCCTCTCTCTGCATTCCCGATCTCGCCATTCGTCATTCGCTACTTGCTACCGTATTCAAACCCTTTCTTTTCACATTCTTGCGCACTCTTTTGTAGGTTTTTGCACTCGTCAAGAACTCAACTCTTTTATTTTCAATCAATTCCCACTCTTTGTCAAAAAAGCACGCCGGGGGAGGGGAACCCATGCTTTCAAACGGCACCCACGCGTGACTACTTCCCTGCGTCCCTGCTATGCTCTAGCCTTTCAATTTGCTTCCGGGGTGAACTTATGCGCAGCATTTTGTCCGTGATTCTTTTCCTCGTCTTTGCTGTCACTTCATCCGCCCAGCAAACTTCGTCCCACTCTCGCTCTGAGGGCCACTTCGACGGCCACTCTTGGTGGTCGCATGTGAAATTTCTCGCGGACGATTCGCTCGAAGGCCGCGAGACTGGCAGCGAAGGTCTGCGCAAGGCCCAGGCTTACGCCGTCGAGCAACTCCAGAAAGACGGGCTCGAGCCCGCCGGCGTCAATGGCTTCTATCAGCCCGTCCATTTCAATCAATACGAAGTCGACGAAGCCAAATCCTCTCTTGCCCTCGTCACCAACGGCCAAACGAAGACTCTCTCGTTTGCCGACGATGCCTTCATCAATACTCGTTCTACCCATGCTTCCGCCAATCTCTCCGCGCCGCTGGTTTTCGTCGGTTACGGCCTGCAAATCCCGGAAAAAAATCTCGATGAGCTGGCCGGCGTTGACCTCAAGGGTAAAATCGCTGTTTATCTTGTGGGCTCTCCCTCGGACATCCCCACCGCTT
>Ga0209648_10004206_pt1 | contig 12195 bp, 12 predicted proteins | sample GraSoi2013_115cm_FD_185830 | JGI IMG/M metagenome (GOLD analysis project Ga0209648, IMG submission 185830) | Grasslands soil microbial communities from the Angelo Coastal Reserve, California, USA - Sample 9_17_2013_115cm (SPAdes) (version 2) | ecosystem: Environmental > Terrestrial > Soil >...
CGTCAGGAAGATTGCGCGCATAATCCCTCCTGCGATGAGGAGGAACCACTTGATGAGACATGCGCTCATTTCGAACCTCCCTTCGGTGCGCGGCTCCGCCACTCATCACAGGTGCCTAGCCAAGAAGCCGAGCAGCGACCTGTTCGTGGACCATAAGTGGCCTCGATGCAGGTTACCGGCGGCTTAACATCAAAAAGCGGGACCGAGGACGGCACTGCCTTTTCCGCCGTGGCGCCTTCCTGGCGGCCCGGTCGCCGCCTTTTGATCGGTTTATGGACGGTACTTCAATGAAGACCGATAGCTCCATTCTACGGAGGTTGATTCGCATGAGGTGTTGGTTTGAGCCGCTCATACTTAGGTTGGGGCCCTGCGACTTCCGAGACCCCGCCCTCACGGACGGCGATAGAGACGGCGATGTCCAAGCGCTGGTTTCGGCCGGCCCGAGGAAAGCCATTCTTCTTCGTCGGGACGTGGATGGCATGGGAGGGCGCACGGGGAACCAAGAAAGTGCGAGTCGTGGGTCAACATGAGCTGTTCGCCTTCCAGACCAAATGTCATTAAGCCCGTGCATTCCAACGCCATGCCTGTCCTGCTGCTGGGCCAAAGCCGACATTGAGACATGGCTGACGGCACCGACCGACGAAGCGCTAAAGCTTCAAAAGCCGGCACCGGACGATGCGGTCGTGGTCTTGCCTGAAGAAAGGAAGGCTGCACGTTCGTCGCTGATTTGAGCGACGAGTTTGCCTTGTCCGTATCCGCTGCCGCCTCCGGCATGCAGCGGGCTCGGGCAAGGATGTGCCTGCGCTTGGCAGTTGGTCGTGTTGGTCCAGTCAGGACCAATCAACTCCTGCGCGCCCTACCGGGTGTGATGGGCTTCAACTTGAAAGGTGCGACACCCCGGAGTGGGAAACCGTGGAAAACTGTGGGAAGTTTGGCTGTCGCACGCGCCAGTAAGTGTTTGATCTAGCCCGATTTCGGCAGTCCGTCTCGGGGCACCACTATCCGCGAGATGGCGTGAGTCGATCCGAAGGGCTGCGTTTCACCGTCACACGATCGCGCCGCAGTTTGGTAACCGAGTACCAGACGATGCCTAAAGGGTCCGATTTATTTGCTGCTGTATCCGCGTCCCGCATATTGGCAATTGGAGCTTGTGATGACGGAGAGGTCTTCCGATTCTCCGTCGCCATGAATGCGACCAAGATCCTATGGAGCCAAATCCTCCTCGTGAGTCTCGTCGTGCTGGTCTTCGTCTGGACAGCGACGGAGTTGACCGCATGGCGCCTCGGCTTCCAGTCCCAGCTCGGAACTCCGTGGTTCGAGCTGTTCGGCTGGCCGGTCTATCAGCCGCCCGCCTTTTTCTGGTGGTGGTTCTCTTTCGACGCCTATGCGCCCCACATCTTTAACGAAGGCGGATACATCGCGGCGGCTGGCGGTATTGCCGCGATCGCCGTGGCGACGACGATGTCGGTCTTGCGCGCCCGCGAAGCCAGGCGGGTCACGACCTATGGCTCGGCGCGATGGGCCGAAACCCACGAGATCCGCGAGGCAGGTCTTCTCGGGGATGACGGCGTCCTCCTTGGGCGCTGGCGTGGAGACTACCTGCGCCATGATGGGCCGGAGCACGTGCTGTGTTTCGCGCCGACGCGCAGTGGCAAAGGCGTGGGCCTGGTCGTTCCAACCCTTTTGACTTGGCCCGACTCGGCGATCGTTCACGACATCAAGGGCGAGAACTGGACCTTGACCGCAGGCTGGCGCGCCCGTTTCGGACGCGTGCTGCTGTTCGATCCGACCAACGCGCAGAGCGCCGCCTACAACCCTCTTCTGGAAGTGCGACGCGGCGAATGGGAAGTGCGCGACGTCCAAAACATCGCAGACGTGCTGGTCGATCCCGAAGGGGCACTGGAAAAGAGAAATCACTGGGAGAAGACTAGCCACGCGCTTCTGGTTGGCACCATCCTTCATGTGCTTTACGCAGAAGCGGATAAGACGCTGGCCGGCGTCGCCAATTTTCTCTCCGATCCCAGGCGCCCGATCGAGACTACCCTGCGGGCGATGATGACAACGCCACACCTGGGGCGAAGCGGCACGCATCCGGTTGTCGCCAGTGCCGCACGAGAGCTCTTGAACAAGAGCGAAAACGAACGATCGGGCGTGCTGTCCACCGCCATGTCGTTCCTGGGACTGTATCGCGATCCTGTGGTTGCGACCGTGACCAGCCGATGTGATTGGCGCATCCGCGATCTTGTTGAACGGGCAGACCCAACCACGCTCTACCTGGTTGTGCCTCCGTCTGACATCAGCCGTACCAAGCCGCTGATTCGATTGATCCTGAATCAGATTGGTCGCCGGCTGACCGAGGAGCTGGACTCAAAGCAAAGGCGGCACCGCCTGCTGTTGATGCTTGACGAGTTTCCAGCGCTTGGCCGTCTCGATTTCTTCGAGAGCGCCCTGGCCTTCATGGCGGGCTACGGACTGAAGAGCTTCCTGATCGCCCAATCGCTCAACCAGATCGAGAAGGCCTATGGCATCAACAACTCAATTCTCGACAACTGCCATGTACGGGTGAGCTTCGCCACCAACGACGAGCGAACCGCAAGCGGGTCTCTGACGCCCTCGGTTACGGCGACCGAAATCCGCGATGCCAAGAATTATGCCGGCCACCGCCTGAGCCCCTGGCTCGGCCATTTAATGGTCACTCGGCAGGAAACGGCGCGCCCGCTCTTGACCCCAGGGGAGGTGATGCAACTCCCATCCGAGGACGAGCTGGTGCTGACCTCCGGGTGTCACCCGATCCGCGCCAAGAAGGCCCGTTACTACGAGGATCGGCAGTTGCAGTCACGGATCGTACCGGCCCCCGCGCCCCCGCACGGCGCGGACACCTGCGGCGAGGCGGATCCGCTGTCTCGCCGCGGCGATGATCAATGGGCGGAAGCGATCGTCGCGCCGGCAAAAAAGATCGAAGACCTGGACAATGCCGGCGTCCGTCGTGAGCCCGAACTCCCCGACCATGAGGAGATCGTGTCCGAGCCTCGAAAGCCGACCCGCGAGTTCGAATTGCCAGAGGATGACCATCAAGAGGCTTCGCCAGACCTTCGCATCCTGCAGCGCCAGACCCGCACTCTCGCTCGGCAGGTAGCTCTTGATCCAGGCGACCGCATGGACCTTTGAGCGATGCGCAGCAAGCACACCTTCCGCCTCCCGCCGGATCTCGCCGGCAAGCTCGCCGACTACGCCAATCGGAAGCGTGTCCCGCAAGCGCTGGTCGTAGAAGCGGCGCTCGCCTCACATCTGTCACCCGATGGCGCTGATCGGCTGGAGGCTGCACTCGCCCGCCGCCTCGATCGAATGTCTCGACAGATCGAACGTCTCGAACGCCATGTCACCATCTCCAACGAAGCGCTCGCCCTCTTTGTCCGCTTCTGGCTGACCAGCACGCCGCCACTTCCCGACACCGCACAGGCCGCGGCACAGGCCAAAGGCCGCGACCGGTATGAAGGGTTCGTCGAAGCCTTGGGCCGGCGGTTGGCGCGAGGTCGCACACTTGCCGATGAAGTCGTGACCGACATCGCGGCGGCCGAACCAGGCAAAGCCCCGGAGACGGGCGAGTCTTAGCGACCGATCCGTTCGCATGTCTTTCTATCCTGAAGCCCCATGAACTCGTCGGCGTTGTTGCGCTCTCCCAGTCCCGTCTTCTAAGCACCGCGCAGACACGTCGGCTCTCAGCCGACATCGCGGGGTTCGCTGTGAGCCGAGCCTCCAGATCATGTACTTGGCGACGGTTGATTGCGCGACCTGAATCCGAGCTTGAGCAGTTCGCCGTGAATGGCGACGACGGCGTTTCCGGGTACGCATACAGCTATCCGACCTATAGCTCGCTCAACTATGTTTGGCTGGGGGCTGGCACCACGGTTGGGATCATGGTCACTGGGATGACCACGGCGACTTTGGCCGCGAGGGCCATGTGGCTGGGGCCACGGTTTCTCGAGACATACCGGTTTTGGCAGGCATGGCGGCGGGGGCCATCGCTGACCATCCAGAGGTCGGGCAACAACAACCTAAATTGAGCAATCCTGAACAAGTATAGACCGGATTAGCCGGTAGCCTTCTGGCGCGATCGAAATAAGCAGCGTGCAATTCAATGAACCTGGCGTTCGCGGTCTCGTCATCATCGCGTTGTAGACGGCTTTCCGACGAAGACCCAGACAAGAGGTACCATGAAAGCGGATATCGACCTTGGTCTTGACCCGGCTCAGTGGGAAACGCTCAAGGCGCTCGGTGCGCCTGATCCAAAGGATCGCCGGGTGAATGAATTCGCATGTCAGCAGCTCGTCATATCGGAGCTTGCCGCAATGCAGGATGGCCGTCCCGCGCTTGCGCCGAAGGGCCGCAAGGTCGTGCTACGGGGGTCGCCCCGGCTGTGGGATCCGTCGGCCTGAGATAGCGATGATGCCGATCCTTGGTGATCTGGAGAATGTCGGGTCAGATCCAGATTGCGGCACCGTGTCCCAAGGTCCATTCTGATGTTTGGAACAAGGGTTACGCGGGGAATGTCCTTCAAGAGGGGAATTTCCATGAACCTTTCCAAACGCAAATGGCCCTGGACGGCGCCGACGGCGGCGACGGCGCTGGTCAGCCTTACCGTCGCCTATGCGCAGCAGCTGCCAGATCGCGGTGCCACCAGCTACATGCCGGTCGACATCAAGGAGCCGTTCGCCACCATCATGGCGCGCATGAAGGCGGCGCAGCCTGCGATCCAGAAGCGCCAGGCCGATCTGCTCGCCGAACGCTATGACCTCGCCAACCGCGCCGCGACGGGCGCCACCATGTCACGCGGCAAGCTGCTGCAAGAGGGCGTGCGGGCCAGGCTGCCGGCGGGAACGACCTGGGATCAACTGGCGGGCATGAGCCGACGGAGATCCGCGACAGGACCCTGTTTCCTAAGGGATTCTATCCACTGTCCCATCCCAATCATCCGGAAGGCGGCATGGTGTTCCCGAAGTTCCAGATCGAGGAGATCAAGAAGCAGGAAGGGCGCGATCTCACCCGCTTCGATCTGGAGTTCGACATTCCCGATCATTTCCTGCCCGAGTTCCCTCCGCCGATGTATTTGACGGTGCGGCCCGACTTGGCGACGTCTCACAGGGCAAGCTGGTGACGATCGACAACTACTACGAGCTGTTCAACGGCATCCTGAATCCCAAGGATATCGAGGGGCTGCGGCTCCTCGTGACGCCGTTCCCGCAGCAGCAGTTCAACCAGACCGAGGACCGCCGGACGGAGAAGGCGAGCCGCGGCGTCGCTTGCTTCGATTGCCACGCCAATGGCCACACCAACGCCGCGACGCACCTATCGGGCGACGTGCGCCCGCAGGAACATCGCCGTCGCATCGACACGCCGCCACTGCGCGGTGTCAATATCCAGCGCCTGTTCGGCTCGCAGCGGGCCCTGAAGACGGTCGAGGATTTCACCGAATTCGAGCAACGCGGCGCTTATTTTGACGGCGACATGGTCATCGCCACCAAGAAAGGCGTCAATATCCTGGAGCGCGGCAGCCAAGTCCATTTCATGGCGGAACTCCAGGAGCTGCTGGACTTCCCGCCGGCGCCCAAGCTCGACGTCTTCGGCAAGCTCGATCCCGCCAAGGCCAGCCCTGCCGAGTTGCACGGCCAGGAGGTCTTCTTCGGCAAGGGGCAATGCGCGACCTGTCATGTGCCGCCCTTCTACACCGACAACCTGCTGCACAATCTCCAGGTTGAGCGCTTCTACAAGCCGGTGCTGATCAACGGCCGGTTTGCGAGTAGCGATGGCCCGATCAAGACCTTCCCGCTGCGCGGCCTCAAGGACTCGCCGCCCTACCTGCATGACGATCGCCTGCTGACGCTCGACGACACCGTCGAGTTCTTCAATCTCGTGCTGGGCACCAAGCTCGCACCGCAGGAGAAGCAGGATCTCGTGCTGTTCCTGCGGGCCCTGTAGGCGTATTGGCGGACTTCCGAGGGACCGGCGGGCTTCTACACATTCCCCATCTTATCTTTGGATGAAAGTTGGAGCGCAGGTCATCGGGTGATTTTCATGGTTGATCAATCATGCTCTCGCTGACAACGCACGCGCACATCCGCTCCGCGGTGCTCGCGATCGTCGCTGCGCTCAGCGTGGCCTTTGCGTTCGCGCAGGATGGATCGGTGTCCCTTTCACCTGCCGCACTGCGGGAGGTCGCACAGGTTGAAGCCGAGATCGATCGCATCGAAGCGCAGGCACTGGAACGCCTGTCTGCTCCACCAAACAATCAAGTTCAGCAGATCGAGTTACTTGGCAAGGTGATGCTGTACGATAAGCACCTTTCGGTAAATCGCAACGAGGCATGTGCCTTCTGCCACATGCCACAGACGGGCTTTACGGGACCGGTATCGGAATTGAACGCGACCACCGGCTCCTACCCCGGATCTGTGCGTACTCGCTTCAGCGACCGCAAGCCACAGACGCACAGCTACGCACCGCTCTCCCCCGTCTTGCATTTCAATCAGGCGCGCGGCGACCTTGTCGGCGGCAACTTCTGGGACATGCGTGCCACCGGCGTCGCCTCGGAAACCCGGCGGCCGAGCAAGCGCAAGGGCCCTTCATCAACCCGGTGGAAATGGCCCTTCCGGACCCCACCTGTGCCGTCTACCGCGCCTCCCAGCGGCCCTATCGCGCGTTATTTGAAGGCGTCTGGGGCCCGCAAGCTTTCGCAGTCACGTGGCCGGGTGATACGGAACAGGTGTGCAACCGCCCGGGTCCGCCGCCCGCGAGTGATCCTCTGGTGGTGCATCTCAGCTCGGTCGACCGTGGGCGAGCCATGACCACCTACGATCAAATGGCGCAATCGATCGCCGGCTATGAGGCGTCGGCCGAGGTCACGTCGTTCACTTCAAAATTTGATGCCGTGCTGGCGGGGAGCTCGCAATTCACGAAGCAGGAGCAGGAGGGCTACGACCTGTTCCTCGGCAAAGCGCGCTGCAACAATTGTCATCGCGACGGCGGGCCTGGCGAGGATCCATTGTTTACCGATTTTAGCGCCAGCAACATCGGAACGCCCGCCAATCGGCGTCTGCCGTTCTATTTGCAGAACAAGCCAGACGCACTCGGCTATTCCGCCAATCCGGCTGGGGCGTCCTTCGTCGATCTCGGGGTTGGAGGCTTTCTTCTAGGCGGACATCCGCTCAGCCAACCCTCGGCGCGGGATCCGCGCTGGGTGGTACACGCGCCAGACAACAACGCCCGCTTTCAGGTACCGACCCTCCGCAACGTGGACAAGCGACCCGATCCGACCTTCGTGAAGGCTTATGGTCACAAGGGCTATTTCAAGAACCTGAGGGAAATCGTGCACTTCTACAGCACCCGCGACACGCTGCCTCGCTGCCGGGCGGACGATGTCGGCGAGCGAACGACTTGTTGGCCCGCACCGGAGTCGACGAGCAATATGAACACACGCTTCGTCGGGCGCTTGGACCTGACCGACGCAGATGAGGATGCGATTGTAAGCTTTCTCAAAACCCTGACGGACGACGCTCCTCCGCGTTGATGACGGTGAGGATTGCGGCGATCGGCGCTGGATGGATACGCCGATACTGTCGGCGGCGCTCCAGGTGGTGTCGTTGGAGGTCTGCGGCCACTTGCGGCGCGCCGCCGCAATCGGAGCCGCCACGCTGCACCGTGAAGGTTCGCTGTAGACACCGTGCGTCGCTCGAGTGGGGCGAGGCAGCCATCGCGATCGGCTACAGGGCGGCCGCGTTCGCCGAGGACGCCTGCATGTTGAATCGCGCCTTCTGTTCGTCGCTCAGCGTGGCGTAGAAGGCGCCAAGGGCCGGGCGCACGTCTTTGGCGGCCTGAACCATGGCATTGAGCCGTATCTCCACCGCGTCGACCCGCTCCACCAGCGTTTCCGGCGTCTTCGCCGGGCACGATGCCTGAAGCAAGGCGGCGGCGCTGGCCGATGCCGCTTTCAGACTCTCGAAGGCAGCCTCCTGCTGCTGAGTCGGTTGGATCGTCCGCTCGATGCGATCCACGGGCGGTTGCGCAAAGCTTACGGCGCGAGGGTCGCAGAGCGCCGCCATGCCGCTGGCGGCGGACGAACCGCCGTTCGTCGACTTGTCCATGGCAGAAAGGCGCCCCTTCTGCGCGTCGCTCAACGAGCTGTAAAAGCGCTCGAGCGGCGCGCGCACGATCTGCATCGCCTGGATCATGGCATCGAGCCTTCCTTCCACGGCGTCGAGCCGGTCCAGCGGCGCGAGTGGGACCTGGATCGGGCAGGATGCCTTGACGATGTCGCTCGCCCGGGCCGCCGCGGACTCGAGATCGTCGAGCGCCTTGATCTGATCGCCTGTCGGCTGGACCGCCTGGGCGATGATGCGGTCGATCGGCAGGCCGGTCACGCCCGGCGCCAATCCGCTGCAGGTCACCGTCATGTCGGACGCCGAGCTCGTCGCCTGTTGAGCCGTGGCCGGTGCCGCGACGTCGGGTGGCGCGTCGGCGCCATAGACGTCGTAGAGGCCGTCATACTGGGCATTGGACCAGGCGGAATAAGACGGGCCCGGCCAGAAAATGCCGGACAGAAAGACATCGGGTCCGTAGGCCCAGAATGGGTCGTAGTAGGCGCCGGGCCAGAGGGAGTACGTCAGGACGTCGCCGTACAGGTAAGGCCAGAAGACGGACCCGTACCACCCGCCCCAGCGATGCCAGGCGGCACTCGAGTGATGGTCACCCCAGCGGTCCCACGCCTGCTCCCTGCCGAAGGCGTTGCGATTGAACTCATGGCCGTTGACGTTCGCGAGGTCGTGAAACCGATTGAGCCTGGGGCCGCCGCCAACGCCATTGTGGCCGAGGCGGGCATTGCCCATGTGGGCGAAGTGAGCACTGCCGAAATGAGCCAGGCCGGCCCCGCCGACATGACCCAGGGCAGCTGCGCCAATGTGACCGCCGCCAAAATGCATGCTGCCGAAATGACCGCCGCCACCGAAGTGGCCACCACCACCGTGGCCGCCGCCGCCGCGGGCAAAGGCGTCAGTCGTGAGGCACAGCGCGCCAACGACGACGCTCGCCAGGAACACTCGCGTTGCCTTGGCCATCATGATTTCTCTCCTGACATCGGACTGCGCGTGTGCACGCGCGGGATCGTTCACCCCAATCTATGTCTGTGCTGGGAAACGACTTGAGCCGGATTGCCGTGCTTGATCCGAGCTTGCGCCAATGCCGACAGCCAATCGGTTCTCGCCAACGCGGCCTGCACATGTTCCCGGCCCGGATCTTGATGCCCAGTCTCCACGTCCATCATGCAAGCAGCCTTTGAGCTCTCATTGTTCGGAAAGGGGAACCGGGACTTTTCAGACCCTGACCGAAGGTATGACGAATAACAACCAACGGTCGGCAATCCGGCACAAGCAACTGTCCAAGGGGAGGCATAGCTCTTCGGCACGCGCGGGAAGCAATAGGGCGTTCCCGCAAACTGAGAAAGGTCCTTCAAATGAGAAAGTCCACTTCACTTCTGGCCGCGGCGATCGCCTCTTTGGTCATCGGCGTCGGCCTCGCGACGGGCAGCAACGCCCAGACGTCTGCCCCGTCATCCATGAGCGATGAGGCCTACTGCCAGACGCTCCTCAAGGAGCTCCGCGACCATGGCTGGGGGACCGTGCGCGGCCTCCCGGTCGGCAACGCGACCGCCGTCGCGATCGCCCAGTGCCAGGAGGGCGATCCCGAGTCGTCGATCCCGGTGCTCGAGCAGCAGATGCGCGACAGGAAAATCAACCTGCCGCCGCGGACCTGACGCACACCGGCTCGCAACCCTTGCGACAAGGCTTCGCCGCTGCTGCCGACGTGCGGCGCAGCGGCGAAGCGCTGTCCAGCAAGCCGATTGCCCAAAAGCCGGCGCGACCGCGTCGGCCCGCCTAGCGCGCATCAGCCGATGGCAGGCCACAAGGCCAATCGCCTCGAGCCCGTCAGCCGGAGGACTAGGAATCCGACGATCAGCAGATTGGCGATATTGAAGACGACTCCGACGCCGAAGGCCGGCGCGGTAGCCGAAATCATCGTAGAGGACGCCGGCAAACCAGCTGCCGAAAGCCATGCCGAGCATCGCCGTGAACAGGGCCGGTGGCAGGCCTCGGCGGCAGAAAACAGATCGCGGATCGCCACCGAATAGGACGGGATGCAGAGCGCGAACGCGGCGGCGACGGTGAACAGGCCGGCCTCGTCCTGCGTCAGCAGAAAAGAGCCGATGGCGACTGTCTGGAAGGCTGGTTGCCCTCGGATCCCGTGCACTCTGATCAGAATGCCGCAAGACCGATGCGATTTCAGCAAGACAGAAACGGCGGACGCTACTGCCGGTAGGCACAGTGGCACAAGCCCAGTGGGATGGTCATGGACAACCGCGATGGAAAATCTCGCCAGTGAATCAACGATATCGATAAATGTGGTGCTGCCCGTTTGTCGTTTTGGCCACAAGCATTGGGGGCCAGACAAGCAAAATGGCCCGGCCGCGGCGTTGGCCCTGGGTTTCGTTGGGCCCCGTCGTGGGTAGGCCTCCCTTGATCGATCGCTGGATTACCAGCCTTGTCATCGCAACGCTCCTGGTCGCGCCCGTTGCGAAGGCCTTCGCGCAGAGCGGCAACCACGGCGACGGCCACGCGCAGATGCACGACATCTACCAGCACTGGCACCCGCCGCTTAATCCGGGCACGTCGTGCTGCAACAATGCCGACTGCCGACCGACCCGCGCCTATGTCGACAACGACGGTTATTGGCGAGCATGGAACGGCGCCGCTTGGCTGCTCGTGCCGCAGGAGCGGGTGCTTCCCTCCGACTACGCCGGAGACGGTCGGTCGCACCTCTGCGAGAAGGAAGGCTTTGTCTATTGCTTCACGCCCGGCGAGATTCCCGGCTGAAGAAATCGCCGCGGTCCGCGAGGGTCCATGACGCCGATGGACGAATGAGAGACCCGGCGCGCCCCTCGCGTCGCGAAATGGGCTGGCTTTCAACGCGAGCCCGGTCGTGAGAGCATTCGCTGTGTATCGGCTGGCCAAGGCCTGTTCACGGTGTTGTTCGAGGAGCGCGACAGGGTGATGCTCACCCGCTACTGCGGGCTACTCAGCTCGGAGGACCTCTCGACGCTCGACGACTTCGTTGCCGGCTTTCGTCAAAGGCGTTACCGCTTTGGTGACATAGACCTGACTGTGTCGGCTTCTCGTGGCTGCTTTGTGCTCCCGATAGCGACCCATCCTCTTCCATCCGCCGCCGGACCGCCGGACCGTGCCGAACGCCGGTTTCCTGACAATAATGGCCCAAAGGCAGCAACCCGGGCAAAGCGTCGGTCCCATCCGGCCGCTACATGTCGCTCCAGATGAATCAGGAGCGAAGTGCCATGAGGATGGTGAAATTTTGCTTGATGACGGGCCTCCTCGCGTTTGGCCTTCCTTTCGCCGCAGCTGCGCAGCAGAACATCGCCAAGGGAACCCCCGCGGATATCAAGTACTGCAACGCGCTGGCCAAGTCGTACTTGAGCCTGTACCCGGCGCAGGAGGGGATGACGGCGGCCGATGTCACCACCTTGAGCCGGTGCGATAGCGACACGAAGGCAACGATTGCCGCGCTCGAGAGGAAGCTGAAGGATAAGAAGATCGAGTTGGCGCCCGACGACAGGGTCGCGCAGCCGCCGGGTTCAACCCGCAATACGCAATAGCGGCAACTATGACCGACAAGCCAGATTGCGAGCGCGTCGAAGGATCAAGTCGGCGATCGAGCAGGGCCTCTCGCCTCATACGGCGCGCGAGGAAAACGGCTGGGATGAATGCTCGCAGGATGACTGTCCGATGCTGCCGAGGCCATACCGCCTCAAAACTTACAGCGTCGGTGGCTTCGGCCGTGCCGCGTCGAAAGCTCGCAACCGGCCTCGCACGGGATCGTTCCGACTTGTTTTCGAAATCGGTGAACATTTTGAGCGTCGCGGCGCAGGGAGGCTTCACCCACGGCCGCGGTATGATCGAGCACCCGCGACGGATCGATCCGATGAGCTGTTCTATGGAGGGCGGGGCGAGCAACGTCGTCGCCGCGTCACGGGTTCGGAGAGACGGACTTCGCGTCCTTCATATCGTGCGATCCGGGAATCCGATCAAAGGAGAGACTTGTTGGTGCCTTTGCTGGGGCCCATATCGCAATCGTCCAACA
>Ga0209648_10004208_pt1 | contig 12191 bp, 10 predicted proteins | sample GraSoi2013_115cm_FD_185830 | JGI IMG/M metagenome (GOLD analysis project Ga0209648, IMG submission 185830) | Grasslands soil microbial communities from the Angelo Coastal Reserve, California, USA - Sample 9_17_2013_115cm (SPAdes) (version 2) | ecosystem: Environmental > Terrestrial > Soil >...
ATAAGCTCGAATCCATTCCGGGGTATCGCGTCGATCTGTCGTTGAAAGAATTTCGCGTCATTCTCGAGCGCGTCGGTTTTGCCATGAACGGACAGACAGCAGAGATTGCCCCGGCTGATAAGAAGCTGTACGCACTGCGTGACGCAACGGCAACGGTCGAAGCGATACCATTGATCGTCGCTTCGATCATTTCCAAAAAAGGCGCCGCCGGTTTGGATGCGATGGTCATCGACGTGAAAACGGGATCGGGCGCTTTCATGTGCGAGCAGGAACGCGCGCGGGGGCTGGCCAGAGCGCTAGTCACTACCGGCAACTCGCTCGGAGTAAGATCACAGGCGCTGATTACCGACATGAATCAGCCGCTGGGACGCGCCGTCGGGCACTCAGTGGAAGTGCTCGAGTGCATCGAGCTGTTACGAAACGAAATTCGTCCGGGGGCAGAACCCGTGCTGGAGTTGTCGATTGAATTGGCGGCCCGAATGGTGGTGCTGGCCGGGCTGGAAAAATCGGTTGACGCGGCGCGCACGCGAATTCAACGGGTACATCAATCCGGCGCGGCGCTGGAATGCTTTCGCCGGAACGTTGAAGCGCAGGGAGGCGATCCGCATGTCTGCGACGATCCAACGAAGATTCTACCGTTGACAGAAAAGGCGATTAAGGTAGAATCGCCGCGCTCAGGAGTTCTCGTAAAGGTTGATACAGAGGAGATTGGCCACGCGTTAGCCGAGGCCGGCGGCGGCCGGGTGCGTATCGAAGATCGTATCGATCTCAAAGTCGGATTCGTGGGCGACGTCAAAATCGGTGATGAGCTTCGCGCCGGTGGCTTGATCGGCAAACTATTCTGTGACGATCGGAACCTCGGCGAACAAGCGTCTCAGCGAATCCAGGCGGCTTACAAACTGGCTGACCAGCCACCGGCGGAACTCCCCCTGCTGATTAAGGAAGTAATCGACAAATGAAATTGAGAGTGCTGCTGATCCTAATGCTGCTGTCGTCGCTGATGTTTTTGGGCCAGGCCTGTAATCACGCCGGCTATGGCGCTGACGACCCGAAGAAAATTCACGTAGGCATAGTGTTCGACATTGGCGGCAAGGACGATCGTTCATTCAACGCGGCCGCCTGGGTGGGTGTCAAATGCGCGGAAACCGGGCACGCACCTAATGGCGCGCCGTGTAAAGACGAAAAGGGCAACGACAAACCCGCATTGGATATTGTGCTACGCGACGTCGAACCCGGAAATCCCACTTCAATCGAACCAGCAATGCGCGCCTTTGCTGAACGCAACTATGACCTGGTGATCGGAGTTGGCTTCGCGCAAGGGCCGATCATGCAGATGGTCGCGCGTGATTATCCGAACATCCACTTTGCCATTATCGATGGGGTGATCTTTGAAGACGACGGCAAGACTCCGAAGGCAAATGTAGCCTCTCTGGTTTTTAAAGAGCACGAAGGCTCATATCTCGTAGGCATTATCGCGGCTAAGACTACCAGGACAAACAAGCTCGGATTTGTGGGCGGCATGGACATTGGTTTGATTCACCGATTTGAGAAGGGTTACGAAGAAGGCGCCAAGTCGGTCAATCCAAACGTTCAGATAATTCAGAATTACGTCGGCGTTACCGATGCGGCCTGGAACAATCCCGGCAAAGGCAAAGAGATCGCCCTGGCGCAAATCAGCAAGGGAGCTGATGTGATCTTTACGGCGGCGGGCAATTCAGGCCTCGGCGCGTTTGACGCCGTCGAGCAGTACGGCAAGGGGGCGGATGGCCGGGCTACGCATTTTGTGATCGGAGTCGACTCAAATCAAAACTGCGTCAAACCCGGGTTTGTTCTTACAAGTATGGTTAAGCGCGTAGACGTTGCGGTCTATGACATCGTCAAGACCGTGGTCGATCATAGGTTCCAGGGGGGCTTTCATGTTTTTGGACTGGAGAGTGAAGGCGTCGGCTTTGCGTACGGTCCGAACGATTGCAATAAGGATCTGATCTCGGAGGAAATCAGACAGGAAGTCGAGGTGGCGAAGAAGAAGATCATCGCGGGGCAGATTAAAGTGACGGATGCGATGCTCAAATAATGAACTTTGTGCTTTGAGCTTTGTACTTTGTTTCTCTTGCCTTGATTTGGTTTTGATTTAAGAAAGGAATCTCCCATGGAAAGGACTAATTTCGAAAGGTTGCAGGTCTATCAACTGTCAGAAAAGCTGGCGGATGGAATTTGGAATACAGTTTTTGCCTGGAATACATTCGCTAAGGACACAGTGGGTAAGCAAATCGTTCGCGCTGCCGATGGAGTCGGCGCGAACATTGCGGAGGGTAGTGGCAGAGGAAGTTTTCAAGACAACCGCCGTTTTGTTCGAATGGCGCGCGGCTCATTATACGAGACGATTCATTGGCTTCGTCGAGCTTATACACGGAAGCTCCTATCGTCAGCTGAGGTTAAGACGCTACGAACCGTGATTGAAGAGTTGTCGCCGAAACTAAATGCTTATCTTCGCTCAGTCGATCAAAGAGTAAAAGCGAGATAGCAGAGAGCGAGCAAAGTACAAAGCACCAAGTACAAAGCACCGACTTACGAAATGATCGAACTCCGCAACATTACTAAACGCTTCGGCGATGTGCTGGCGAACGATCGTGTCAGTTTCAGCGTTAGGCCGGGCACTATCCACGCCATCGTCGGTGAAAACGGGGCCGGCAAATCAACCGCGATGCGGATCGCGTACGGCTTTTACAACGCCGACAGCGGCGAGATTCTGATCAATGGCCAGGTCCATCAAATTCGCACGCCGCATGACGCGATACACTTGGGGATCGGCATGGTGCATCAGCACTTTATGCTGGTTGAGCCGATGACGGTTGCTGAGAACATCGTGCTCGGCGCCGAGCCCGGAAATGCGGCGTCCCTGGACCTGCGTAAGGCCGCCGAGGAAATCCGCAAAGTGTCGGACGAGTTCAAGCTGTCTGTCGATCCGAACGCGGTAATCGAAACTCTTTCCGTGGGACAGCAACAGCGGGTCGAATTGTTGAAGGCCCTGTATCGTCACGCGCAACTCCTGATTCTGGACGAACCGACAGCCGTCCTCACGCCACAGGAAGTGGAAGAGTTTTTTGCCATCCTGCGAGGCATGCGGGTGCAGGGAAAGACGATTGTGATCATTACGCACAAGCTTTCGGAAGTGCTGGCAATCTCGGACGAGGTTACGGTGATGCGCGACGGTCAGGTCGTCGGGAATGTGAAGACCAGTGAAACAAATGCGGCTGAGCTGGCGCGGATGATGGTGGGCCGTGAAGTTTTGTTGCGGGTGGAAAAGCCCGACGCGAAAGCCGGCGCTGCCGTCTTGAGCTTGCGAGGCCTTTCAGTCCTGAGCCGTGACGGATCAAAACGACTGGATGGTATTTCTTTTGAAGTGCGGGCTGGCGAGATCGTCGGCATTGCCGGCGTCGAAGGCAACGGGCAAACCGAGCTGATCGAGGTCCTGGCCGGGCTGATTCCCGGTTCAAGCGTATCGGGATCGATTAGCTTTCACGCTCGCGATATCACGCGGCTCAATGCGCGAGCGCGGAAAGAGTTGGGCATCGCCCACGTTCCTGAAGACCGCCATCGACGCGGGCTGTTGCTGGATTTCAGCCTGGCCGAGAACACGATTCTGGGAGTTCACTATCGCAAGCCCGCAGTCGGAGCCGGTAACTTTATGCTGAATCAAAAAGGTATTCAGCAACGCGCCGCGCAGGTAATTCGTGACTTTGATGTGCGTCCACCGAATTCCGCCCTGCCGGCGCGCGCCCTGTCCGGAGGCAATCAGCAGAAACTAATCATCGGCAGGGAATTCGAATTGCCGCCCAAGCTGCTGTTGGTGTCGCAGCCGACGCGCGGGGTGGACATCGGCGCCATCGAATTTATTCACCGAAAAATTGTCGCGATGCGCGATGCCGGCTGTGCGGTGCTGCTGGTTTCGGCGGAGTTGGAAGAGGTGACCGGGTTGTCGGATCGTCTGCTGGTAATTCATAACGGAAAGATCGCCGGCGAAGTCGATCCCAAAGTCACGACCAATGAAGGGATCGGATTGATGATGACGGGAGGAAGTCCTTAGTACTTTGTACTTAGTGCTTTGAAATTGAGTACCAGATGGTCTCAGATACTTGAGGCAAGAAAGCAAAGCACAAAAGCACGAAGTACAAAGCGCGGTTTTTAGATGAAACTTCTACGCGAAATCCTGTTTCCGCTGATTGCCGTGCTGGCTGCCTTTGTTGTGGGCGGGGTTGTGGTGTGGTTAATCGGAGATAGTCCATTTGAGACTTATCGTCTGCTGATTGGCAGCGCGTTTTCCTGGCCGGACGGGATTGGCTACACGCTCTTTTATGCTACGCCGCTAATTTTCACCGGACTCGCGGTCACGGTGGCCTTTCGCTGTGGTTTGTTGAATATCGGCGCCGAAGGACAGCTTTACATCGGGGCCTTCGTGGCGGCCTGGGTGGGAATCAAGTTTGCCGGTGCGTCAGCCTGGGTTCTGTTGCCCATGTGTTGTCTGGCAGCGATCCTGGCCGGGGCCTTCTGGGGTGGCATCCCCGGGGTGTTGAAAGCGCGTTTCGGATCGCACGAAGTCATCAACACGATCATGTTGAACTTCATCGCCGTCGCCCTGGTCAGTTACTTCACACAATATCACTACAAAGTTCCCGGCGATCCAATCATGCAGACGACCACGATTGGGCCCACCGCGCATATTGCCCGTCTGGGGCGATTTATTCCCGGGTTGCCGGAACGGATTCCCTTGAACCTGGCTTTTGTTCTGGCGCTTATCTGTTGTGTGTTGGTGTATGTGCTCCTCTGGAAAACAAAATGGGGTTACGAGATTCGGGCGACGGGCGCGAATCCTTCGGCGGCTGAATACGGCGGCATTTCGATTCGGAAGCAGATTATTTTGGCAATGGCGATTTCCGGCAGCCTGGCCGGCATGGTTGGCATTAACGAAGTACTCGGCTATCGCTATCGTTACTATGACGGGTTTTCAGCAAACTATGGTTTTGTCGGCATCGCAGTAGCGCTGCTGGGCCGGAACCATCCGGTCGGAGTATTTCTGGCGGCGATCCTGTTCGCGATTCTTTTGCGAGGCGGAATTTTTGTCGACGCCTACACCGTCCACGTTTCGAAAGACATTGTGGACATGCTGCAGGGCATCGTGATTGTGTTTGTGGCGGCCGAAGCCGTCTTTCGCGGTCCGCTTAAAAAGTTTGGGCTAATGAGAAGAGCGAAAGTCTAATGAGAAAGTGCTTAGTGTTTTGAGCTTAGTACTTGGTAGTTGGGCTTGATTCGGTTGATTGGTTACGTCTAATAAGGAAACCTGGGACAAAGCACAAAGCACAAAGCACAAAGCACAAAGCACAAAGTAGAATGCGCCAAATCTTTACCATTTCTCTTTTGTTCTCGACCATTCGACTGGCGACGCCGCTGGTGTTGGCGGCGTTGGGCGGGCTGTATTCGGAAAGATCCGGGGTCATCAACATCGCGCTTGAAGGCCTGATGTTGGCGGGCGCATTCACTGCCGCTTCGGTCACCTACTATGCTCATAATCCCTGGATCGGACTCGGATCCGCGATTTTAGCCGGCGCACTGGTCGGTTCTCTTATTGCGTTTGCCTGCATTAGCTGCAAGGCGAATCAGGTAGTCACCGGCACCGGCATTAATATCCTGTTCATAGGCCTGCCGGCCGTTTTGAGCGGCGCGTTGTTTCTCTCGTCCGGCTCAACGCCGCAGATTCCTAAAGAGAATACGCTGCCGACTATCAATCATCTGCTTCCCAGCTTTCTGCCACAGTGGCGAATCATAACTGAGATTTCGACGATCTCACTGCTGGCGGTAATTCTGGTCCTGATAACGCGCTACATTCTGTATCGCACGCCGTTTGGCTTACGCCTGCGCGCAGTCGGCGAGAACCCCGAAGCCGCCGATGCGGCCGGAGTCGGCGTCAACCGCATCCGCTACCTCTGCGTGATTCTGTCCGGCGCGTTGGCGGGAATCGGCGGCGCTTATCTTTCCATCGGCCAATCGTCTCTGTTCACGCGCAATATGACCGCGGGTCGCGGCTTCATTGCGCTGGCCGCGCTCATCTTTGGAAAGTGGCGGCCCGTGCAAACGATGCTGGCGTGTTTGCTGTTTGGTTTTGCTGACGCTCTGACGATTCAAATGCAGGGCGTCGCCAAGCTACCCTCGGGCGAAGACATTCCCGTCCAGTTCATCCAAATGATTCCCTACCTGGTAACGATCATCGTGCTGGCCGGCTTCATTGGCCAATCGCGCGCGCCAAAAGCCATCGGAATTCCATATCAAAAGGAAAAGTGAGGTGTCCGACAAACTTTAGTTTGTCGATAGACTCCAATACGCGCCGTGTGGAACTTGCGACAAACTTCAGGAAGCTCTGACTAAGTTAACGCTGGGAACGCGGACGTCTCGTCCGCACAGCGAGCAAAGCTCGCTTAGTTCTTTGCTTAAACATTAATGTGCCCTCGGAACCATTTGTTCGCGCTCCGCGCTCAATGCGGACGAGACGTCCGCGCTCCCAGCAATAGATGCCAATGCCAACGTTCCACCAATTTGTTTCAACTCCCTTCAGTTTGTCGCGCGTTTCCGCCACGAGGCCTTTTTCAACCTTGCACGACAAACTTCAAAGTTTGTCGGACATTTTCTCAGGTTCACAGGGATGACATCGACGAAGCTTTAGTGTTGTAATGTCCGAAACGAGAATCCGCATGTCAGCAAAACAAAGTTCTACAACTCTTTATGATCGCGCGACAGAAGCCGCACGCATGATTCGGTCGCGCGCCGGCGTCGATTGCTCGGTGGCCATCGTCCTGGGCAGTGGTCTCGGCGGTTTCGCCGAAGACCTGACGGACGCGGTGGCGATCCCTTATCAGGAAATTCCCGGCTTCGCTCGATCGACCGTCGAAGGCCACGCCGGACGGCTTGTGATTGGCAAAATCGGGGAAGTCGCGATCGCGGCGATGCAGGGTCGATTTCACTTTTATGAAGGCTACTCGCTCGAGCAGGTGACGTTTCCGACGCGCGTGCTAAAGCTTCTGGGCGTGCGCACGTTGTTGCTGACCAATGCGGCCGGGACCCTAAACACAGAATTCACGCCCGGTTCTTTAATGCTGATCAGCGATCACCTGAACCTGCTCGGCGATAACCCCCTGCGCGGGGAAAACGACCCGCGCTTTGGTCCGCGCTTTCCGGATCTGTCTTCAGTCTATGCGCCGGAATTACAGAGCGTGGTAATCGATGAAGCCAGGGCGATGGGGCTTAACGTGCGACGCGGAATTTATGCGGGCCTGTCGGGGCCGAGTTACGAAACCCCCGCCGAAATTCATATGCTGCGCACCCTCGGGGCGGACGCGGTGGGCATGAGCACGGTGCCCGAAGCAATCGTGGCTCGGCACATGAACATGCGGGTGGTGGGCATTTCCTGCATTACGAACCTGGCGGCCGGTGTTTCCGACGTGCCCGTCGATCACAGTCAGGTGATGGCCACCGGCGAACGTGTCCGGTCGGAATTCAGCGAACTTTTGAAGCGAGTTCTGCCGAGACTCGCATGAAGGTTGGTTGTTATGGTTAGTAGGAAGAGCGAACTGAAAGGCGCTAGTGGGATCGATTGTGAGATCTTATTACCACCTCGCTTCAGCGAGGTGACGAACGTCAATCAAATGAATCGTCGAAGCCGTTTTAACGGCTTCTCACAGAAACCGCTGAAACGGTTCATTAACGCGCGCGTCTTGGTTATCACCTCGCTGAAGCGAGGTGCTAATGAGACTGGTGCGAACTTGAAACTGACCAACTACCTGATAGACTCCTTCTGACAACTAACAACTGACTACAGTTAATTGACTATGATCATTGGTATCTCTGGCGGCACGGGTTCAGGCAAAACGACGGTAGCAAATCGCATTCTGGAAACAGTCAGTGCCGACGAAGTCGTCTTCATTCAGCAGGACCTCTACTATCGGAACTTAAAAGACATGCCGCTGGATTATCGGAATGCGGCCAACTTCGATCATCCGGACGCGCTCGATAACGATCTCCTCATTAATCATTTGAAGAAGCTACGAGCGGGAGAGCCGGTTGAGTTGCCCATCTATGATTTCCGCACCCACAACCGGCTGCCAGCCACCACTCGCATAGAGTCAAAGCCAATCGTCATCCTCGAAGGAATCCTGATCTTTGCCGAGGCGCGTTTGCGGGAGCAGTTAGACATTAAGGTCTTTGTCGACACGCCGGACGACATCCGTTTCATTCGCCGCCTGCGGCGCGACATCGCCGAACGTGGCCGCACGCTGGATTCGGTCATGGAGCAGTACGTGGCCACGGTGCGGCCCATGCATATTCAGTTCATCGAACCGTCAAAGCGTTATGCCGACGTAATTATTCCTGAGGGTGGTTATAATCTTGTGAGCATTGATTTGATCAGTGGAAAGATTCGCGAAAGACTGGCCAATGCTTTGACTTCAATGGGGGACCAGACTTGAGCGACTCGGACAATCAGTTAATTGAAACCGCGAAGGCCGCGCGCTTGCAATCGGTGGCGCCGTTTTCAAACTTCCTGGTGGGCGCGGCGCTGCAAACCAAAGCGGGCAAGGTGTACACGGGTTGCAATATTGAAAGCGCCAGCTATGGGTTGACCGTCTGCGCTGAGCGGGTGGCGATCTGGAAAGCGCTTTCCGAGGGCGAGCGCGAGTTTACCGACCTGGTCGTCGTTGCCGACACCGAAGCACTGACGCCGCCCTGCGGTACCTGTCGGCAGATCATCTGGGAGTTCGCCAAACACGCCAGAATTGTTTTGGTCAACTTGCGCGGTCGCAGGGAAGAGGTGTCGATCAAAGACCTTCTGCCGCGGGCGTTTGATGCCAGATTTTTGAAAGAATCGACACAGCACAAATAACATGAGACTCGCGGCTTTGCCGCCGCACATGGCGGAAAGGCTTCGCCTTTCCGGGCGCTTGAAATGTTTGGAGTTCCGCCTTTAGGCGGTCCAAGGATTACCATCAAAATCAACGGATTCCGACGGTAAGGCAGAGCCTTACCGCACTGTGCTGCGGCAAAGCCGCCATAGATTTCCGACCTGCTCGGGGCCAATATTGATGCAACCTTTTGAACTTCGAAAATCCTTTCTCACCTTATTACTTATTTTCAGCGCCCTTTGCACAACAACGATGGCGCAGAGAAGGAAGGCTACCGTGGACCTAATCATCCGTGGCGGAACAGTGGTGACGATGGACAGTGCGCGTCGCATAATTGAAAACGGCGCCGTGGCGGTAAAGGGCGGACACATCATCGCAGTTGGCTCGGCGGCGGAGATCGATGGGAAGTACGCCGCGCGCGAAGTCGTCAACGCCGGTAACAAAGTGGTGATTCCCGGTCTGATCAACGGTCACACGCACGTGCCCATGACTTTGTTTCGGGGCCTGGCGGACGATCTCGATCTGCAGGAGTGGCTGACAAAGTACATCTTCCCCGCCGAAGCCAAAAACGTGACCGAAGATTTTGTGCGTGTTGGCACGCGTCTGGGACTGGCAGAGATGATTCGCAGCGGCACGACGACCTACTGCGACATGTACTACTTTGAAGATGCCGTCGCCGACGAAACTTTCAAAGCCGGCATGCGCGGGGTCCTGGGCGAGACAGTGATCGACTTTCCGGTCGCCGACAACAAGACAAACGCAGAGGCAATGGCTTATGTTGAGCGTTTTGTTAAGAAGTGGCAAGGCAACGCTTTGATCGTGCCTGCAATAGCTCCGCACGCGCCCTACACGGTTTCCGAAGATCATCTGAAGGCCATCCGCGCTTTTTCAGATCGCACCGGAGTGCCGATTGTCACACACATCTCTGAGACTAAACGCGAAGTCGACGACAGCCTCAAAGCGAAAGGCGCCAGCCCGATCGACTATCTTAATCGGATTGGCTTTCTCAACAACCGCGTCATCGCTGCACACGTCGTCTGGGTGACCGAAGAAGAACTAACCTTGCTGAAGAAACTCGGCGTCGGCATCGTTCACAATCCACAGTCTAATATGAAGCTGGCTTCCGGGGTCGCGCCGGTGCCGGAAATGCTGAAACAGGATTTGCCGGTTGGTCTCGGCACAGACGGGGCCGCTTCGAACAACGATCTGAACCTGTGGGAAGAGATGGACACGGCCGCGAAACTGCATAAATTGATCAGCCGAGATCCCAAGGTGGTGACTGCCGCGGAAGCCTTCGAGATGGCTACGATTCGCAGCGCCCGCGCGCTGCATCTCGAGAAAGAGATTGGTTCGATCGAAAAAGGAAAGCGCGCCGACCTGGTGATCGTCGACCTCGACGACCTGAATCAGACGCCTTACTACAACATCTATTCCGATCTGGTCTACGCCACCAAGGCAGGTGACGTGCGCACCGTGATTATCGAAGGCCGCATCGTGATGCGCGATCGCCGCTTGCTCACTCTGAACGAAGAAACCATTAAAGCTGACGCCCACCGCTATCGCGAGCGCATCATCCACAGCCTGGGCGCGAAAACACTCCCTGAAGACTAGGTGGTACTGACCTCATGACGCGGGTGTACTGACTTCTCGTTATCCCGATTTCTATTTCTTACTCTTCAAATGGTACGGCACGCTGGTAACAATGACGTTCGGCTTAAAGAGCAGCGCGCCTTTCAGCATGAGAGAGCTCTGGTTGTGCAACAGATGTTGCCACCACCGCGCGGGTATGAACTCTGGCAATACCACCGTGACCATCTGGTCCGGGTGCAGCGTCATTCTCCGATCAACGTAGCGGATCAGTGGACCTACCAGAGAGCGGTATGGTGATGCGATTACTATTAATTCCACTCCTTCGCCCCATTCGCTCCACTTCGCGCGCAGTTTCTGCGTCGCTTCGTAATCGAGGTTGATGTAAACGGCAGTAACGTGCTCGGGCGCGATTGCCTTAGCGTATTCAAGCGCTTTCAGGACGCCCCGATGGATACCGGAAATCGGCACAATTACCTCATGTCTGATCGGCCGCAATCTTTCAAGTCCCTGAGTCGTCAGTTGGTTTGCCACATCCACATAGTGACGGTGGACCGATCGGAACAGGGCCACCAGCAAGGGGATGAGCACCACCACGATCCAGGCGCCATGGCGGAATTTTGTTATCACTAAAACGACCAGAACGATGAAAGTAGCGATGGCGCCGAGGGCGTTGACGACGATTGATTTTTTCCAGTGCGCTGCCTGCTTTAGTTCGTTTGCCCGATCAGTTTGATTTGAGATGCGGGTGTTCTCTCGCAGAGCGATGTCGCTGTGCTGGCCTTCGTGTGAGCCTGCCCCCACGTTGTCCCGTGAAGTTTCACCCGCGGAGCGTAAGGCCCGGCCTGCCTTGAGCCAATGGCGCACCATGCCGGCCTGCGAAAGCGTGAACGAGAGAAACACGCCGACGGCATACAGCGGAATCAACCGGCTGGTGTCACCACCAAAGGCGGTCACAAGTATGCCCGAGAACACGGCCAGGATAATGATGCCATTGGAAAAAACCAGTTTATCGCCGCGCGTGGCAAACTGCCTGGGCATGAACCGGTCGCGCGCCAGCAGGCTGGACAACCGCGGAAAGTCGGCAAACGAAGTGTTCGCTGCCAGGATCAGAATCAAAGCTGTCGTAGCCTGAATCACGTAATAAAACCAACCCATTGGCCCGGTGAAGATGATGCGCGCGAACTGTGAAATGACGGTTTCATTCTCGTGCGGGTGAACGTGATAGAAATAGGCCATCAGACTCGTTCCTATAAACATCGTCGTCAGAAGCACGAGCAATGCCATCCAGGTCAACGTCGTCGCGGCGTTGCGCGATTCCGGTTGCTTGAACGCCGGAATGCCGTTCGAGATCGCCTCAATGCCGGTGAGGGCGACGCACCCATTCGAAAACGCGCCGAGCAGTAGAAACAGAGTCAGCGGTTGCAGCTGATAACCCTCCGCCATTTTTAAGCTCTCTGCGGCGGCGGCCGGCGGGACGCTGTCGGGATAGAGAAAGTAATGAAGGATGCCGTAACCGATCATGAACAGAAAGCTGACGACGAAGGCGTAAGTCGGCGCGGCAAAGAGGGTGCCCGACTCGCGCACTCCGCGGAGATTGGCTATAGCAATGAAGGCTATCAGAACGAGACACAAGAAGACTTTGTGCTGGTCAAGCCA
>Ga0209648_10004210_pt1 | contig 12191 bp, 9 predicted proteins | sample GraSoi2013_115cm_FD_185830 | JGI IMG/M metagenome (GOLD analysis project Ga0209648, IMG submission 185830) | Grasslands soil microbial communities from the Angelo Coastal Reserve, California, USA - Sample 9_17_2013_115cm (SPAdes) (version 2) | ecosystem: Environmental > Terrestrial > Soil >...
TAGCGCACCTCGACGCGCTTGCCCTTGGGCGAGGAGGCGAGCGGAATGCGGCACCCGGCCGAGCGGTTGCGCACCGAATAGGCCAGCAGCACCGGCGCCTCGAACCCCGGCACCAGCCGCTTGTAGGAGTTCGTGGTCGGATTGGTGAAGGCGTTGATCGTGCGCGCGTGCTTGAGGATGCCGGCGATGTATTGCAGGGCGGTATCGGACAGATCCGCGTATTTGTTGCCCGCGAACGTCGGCTTGCCGCCCTTCCAGATCGACTGGTGGCAGTGCATGCCGGAGCCGTTGTCGCCGTAAACGGGCTTCGGCATGAAGGTCGCGGTCTTGCCGTAGATGTTGGCGACCTGGTGGACGCAGTATTTGTAGATCTGCATCTGGTCGGCCATGCGCACCATGGGGGCGAACTGGAAACCCAGCTCGTGCTGGGCGGAGCCGACCTCGTGGTGGTGCTTCTCGACCTTGCAGCCCATGCGCGCCATGGCGCCCAGCATCTCCGAGCGCATGTCCTGGGCGGAATCCAGCGGTGGCACCGGGAAATAACCCTTCTTGGTGCCGATGTGATGGCCGAGGTTGCCGCCCTCGTACTCGGTGTCGGTGTTGCTCGGCAGCTCGACCGAATCCAGGCGGAAGCCGGTGTTGTAGGGCTCGGCCTTGTAGCGCACGTCGTCGAACACGAAGAACTCCGCCTCCGGGCCGAAATAGATCGTGTCGCCGATCCCCATCGATTTGACCAGGCCCTCGGCCTTGCGGGCGATGCTGCGCGGATCGCGGTTGTAGGGCTCGCCGGTCATCGGCTCGAGCGTGTCGCACACCAGCACCAATGTCGTCTCCGCGTAGAACGGGTCGATGCAGGCCGACGACGGGTCCGGCATCAGGGTCATGTCCGACTCGTGGATCGCCTTCCAGCCCGCGATCGAGGAGCCGTCGAACATGATGCCTTCCGCAAACGTGTCGTCCTCCACCGTGGAAATATCCACGGTTACGTGCTGCCACTTGCCGCGCGGGTCGGTGAAACGGAAATCGCAGTATTTCACGTCGTTGTCCTTGATCAGCTTCAGGACATCTTTGGCCGTCGTCATTGCATGCTTCCCTTCTTGAAAAATCCAACAGGCTCGATCGGATCAGATCGCATCCAGGCCGGATTCGCCGGTGCGGATCCGGATCGCTTCCTCGATGCTGGATACGAAGATCTTCCCATCCCCGATCCGCCCGGTCTGTGCCGCCCGTCGGATCGCCTCGATGGCCTTTTCAACCATGTCATCGCCGAGCACAATCTCGATCTTCACCTTGGGCAGAAAATCCACGACGTATTCCGCCCCGCGGTAAAGCTCGGTGTGCCCCTTTTGCCTGCCAAAACCCTTGGCTTCCGTAACCGTGATGCCCTGCAGCCCGACTTCCTGCAGCGCCTCCTTCACCTCGTCGAGTTTGAATGGCTTGATGATGGCCTCGACTTTTTTCATTCGCCTCGTCCCTGGATTGCTCGAGGCGCATTGCGCCCCACGGACCGCCGGGGAAGGGTTAGCAGGTCCTGTGCCAAGGAGCCAGAAACCCGGAAAAAGCTTCCATCTCAGCAGGTTGAGCGCGGTTTCGGCTACTTTGATTCCGCCCGGCGGCGCAGGGGCGCCCAGCAAATGGGCAAATTGATGAATTTGTGGGCGAAGCCCGTCCGACCGATCTCGGCGAGTTCGCCCGCGCCCGGCTCCGGCAGCGAATTGCCGCCGTGCTAGGGTTGCGGTTCAACGTTCAGCCCCGGCGATGATCGAGCTCCTGAGCAATGCGGAAATGGCGGAAGCGGATCGGCTCACGATCGCCGCCGGCACGCCCGGGATTGTTCTCATGGAGAATGCGGGGCGTGCGATTGCCGATGCCGCTGCGCTGCGCCAAAAACTCGGGACTTCGATCGTCGTCGTGGCAGGCCCCGGCAACAACGGCGGCGACGGCTTTGTCGCCGCGCGCCTGCTCAGCGAACGCGGATTTCGCGTGCGGCTCTTGAGCCTCGGGGACAGGGATCGCCTGCGAGGCGATGCGGCCCCGCCGAACCGGCAGCGCCGAACCGGCTTGCGGACGCTGCGCTGATCATCGACGCCATCTTCGGGGCGGGGCTTGCCCGTCCGGTCGAAGGCGCGGCGCGCGCGATGATCGAGGCGATGAATGGTTGCGGAGCACCGATCCTCGCCGTCGACTTGCCGAGCGGGATCAACGGCTCGACCGGGGCGCGGCTGGGGGCCGCGGTCGAGGCTGCCGAGACCGTGACGTTCTTCCGCCGCAAGCCCGGCCACCTGCTGCTTCCGGGGCGGCTGTGCTGCGGCAAGGTTCGCGTCGCGGATATCGGCATCAAGCCGGAAGTGCTCTCCCACATTGGGCCCCGCACCTTTGCCAATGCGCCCGAGCTGTGGAAAGCGAGCTTCCCGGTGCCGCCGGTCGATGCCCACAAATACGCGCGCGGTCATGCGGTGGTGGTGTCGGGCGGGCTTGCGCGCACCGGGGCGGCGCGGCTTGCGGCGCGTGGGGCGCTGCGGGCCGGGGCGGGGCTCGTCACCATCGCTTCGCCGCGCGAGGCGCTCGCCGTCAACGCGGCCGCGAACCTCGCCGTAATGGTCCGTGCCGTCGATGGGGCGGCCGAGCTTGCGGCCATGCTGGAGGATCGGCGCCTCAATGCGGTCGTGCTGGGCCCAGGCGGCGGCGTCGGCGCGCCCATGCGAGAGCTCGTGGCGTCGGCGCTCGCCGCAGAGCGGGCGGTCGTGCTCGACGCCGACGCGCTCACCAGCTTCGCGGAGGATCCGGCACCCCTCTGGGCCGCCACCGCCGGCCGCTCCGCGACCGTGATGACCCCCCACCAGGGCGAGTTCGGCCGAATCTTCCAGGGGGAGCCGAATGTCCTTCGCGCCGCCTCAAAGCTCGATGCGGCCCGGGCGGCGGCCGCCCGCAGCAACACGATCGTGGTGCTCAAAGGCCCCGACACCGTCATTGCCGCTCCCGACGGCCGCGCCGCGATCAACGACAATGCCCCGCCGTGGCTCGCGACCGCGGGCAGCGGCGACGTGCTTTCCGGCATGATCGCCGGCCTGCTGGCGCAAGGGATGCCCGCCTTCGAAGCCGCTTGCGCGGCGGTCTGGCTGCATGGGGAGGCCGGCAATGCCCTCGGGCCAGGGTTGATCTCGGAAGATCTGTCCGAGGCCTTGCCGCGGGTTTTTCGCACGCTGTAGCCGCCCTATTTTTGTGGCGTGGGTCGAGGCCAGCATGGTAGAGGTGCGCCGCCCGCGGACAGGTGTCCAGACCGGCCCCTCCGCTCGCCGAGAGATGCCCTTGCGGGCGTGGCGGAATTGGTAGACGCGCGGGATTTAGGTTCCCGTGACGAAAGTCGTGGGGGTTCGAGGCCCTCCGCCCGCACCACGCCCGGCCGCTCCGGGCAGTCGTGGCGAGGCGCCTTTCGCCGGCGCGAACACGAATAGAGATCCGACATGCAAGTTACCCAAACTGTAGCTGAAGGCCTGAAGCGCGAATACCGGGTGGTGGTCCCCGTCGCCGATCTCGATGCCAAGGTCAGCGAGCGGCTGGTCGATCTCAAGGACCGGGTCCGCATCAACGGTTTCCGCCCGGGCAAGGTGCCGATCGAACATCTCCGGCGCATGTATGGCCGCGCCGTGCTGGCCGAAGCCATCGAGGCTACGGTGCGGGAAGCCAACACCTCGATCATCGCCGAGCACGGCTTCAAGCTGGCCACCGACCCGAAGGTGATCATGCCGGAAGCGGAAGGCGAGGTCGCCGAAATGATGGCGGGCAAGACGGATCTCGCCTATTCGGTGGAACTGGAGATCCTGCCGCAGATCGAGCTCGGGGATTTCAAGGATATCAAGCTCGAGAAGCTCGTGGCCGAATAGGCGGAGGTCGCGGAGGCGGTCGAGAAGATCGGCGAGCCGAACCGGCCGTTCGCCGACAAGGGCGAGGGTGCCAAGGCCGAGCAGGGCGACAAGGTCATTATTTCGTTCACCGGAACGATCGACGGCGAGCCGTTCGAAGGCGGGACCGCGGACGACGTGGCGGTCGTCATCGGGTCCAAGAGCTTCATCCCGGGATTTGAGGGGCAATTGGTCGGGATCGGCCGGGGCGAGAGCCGCACCGTGAACGCCAGCTTCCCGCAGAACTATCTCTCGGCCAATCTCGCCGGCAAGGCGGCCTCGTTCCAGGTCACGGCGAAGTCGATCGAGGCTCCCGGGACGGTGACCCTGGACGACGAGTTCGCCAAATCGCTCGGCATGGAGTCCTTGGGGAAATTGAACGAGGCAGTGAAGGATCGGCTGGGCCGCGAGCACGCCGAAGTGACGCGCCGAAGGCTCAAGCGGGCGCTGCTCGATGCGCTCGACGCGCGCTACAAGTTCGACCTGCCGCCCAGTCTCGTCGAGCAGGAGTTCGCCAACGTCTGGCGTACCCTGCTAGCCGACCTGGAGGCCCAGGGACGCACGTTCGTGGACGAGAATACGACGGAAGAGGCCGCTCGGGAGGAATACGGCAAGATCGCCGAGCGACGGGTCCGGCTCGGTCTCGTCATCGCGGAGATCGGCGAAAGGAACGACATCAAGGTGAGCGAGGAGGAGCTGACGCGAGCCATCGTCGATCGCGCGCGGCAGTTCCCCGGCCAGGAGCAGCAAATCTGGGACTATTACCGCAAGAACCCGAGCGCGGTGGCGAGCTTGCGCGCCCCGATCTACGAGGAAAAGGTGGTCGACTTCCTGCTCGAGCTCGCCAAGGTCACCGAGAAGACGGTCTCGCGCGAAGAGCTCTACAATGAGGACGACGAGCCTGCTGCGGCGTGATGGCGCATTCCTCGGCCCAGCGGGATTCGTTACGGCGCGCGGCTGCGCCGCTATGCTAGTCCGCGATTCGCGCCGGCGACCCGGCGGCCCGGCAATGCCGCGGCGGAGCATGTACACATGAGAGACCCGGTCGATACCTATATGAACTACCTCGTCCCGATGGTGGTCGAGCAGACCAACCGGGGCGAGCGCGCCTACGATATCTATTCGCGCCTGCTCAAGGAGCGCATCATCTTCATCACCGGCGCGGTCGAGGACACGGTTTCGTCCGTAGTGGTCGCACAGCTGCTCTTTCTCGAGGCCGACAATCCCAAGAAAGAGATCGCCATGTACATCAACTCCCCGGGCGGAGTGGTCACCTCGGGGCTGGCGGTCTACGACACGATGCAGTTCGTCCGGCCCGCGGTGTCGACCCTGTGCGTCGGCCAGGCCGCCTCGATGGGCTCGCTGCTGCTCGCGGCGGGGGCCAAGGACCTGCGCTTCGCGCTGCCCAACGCCCGAATCATGATCCACCAGCCCTCCGGCGGGTTCCAGGGCCAGGCGACCGACATCATGCTACACGCCCAGGAAATCCTGAACCTCAAGAAGCGGCTCAATGAAATCTACGTGAAGCACACCGGCCAGCCGCTCAAGAAGATCGAGGACGCTTTGGAGCGCGACACCTTCCTGACCGCGGAGATGGCCAGGGATTTCGGCTTGGTGGACCAGGTTATCGACAAGCGCCCGGTGGAGGAGGCTGCCCCCAAGCCGTGAGCGGGGGAGCGGCGCGAGCGGCGGAAACGCTTGTGGGGGCAGGGCGTTTATCGTTAAGCAATTCTTGATTGACGGCGCGCTACCCTATTCCGCTATCCTGTGGGGGCGGTGCCGATGCGGGCAGGGGCGGTAGGCGCCGGGCAGGTGAGGAATTCGGCGGTCGGTGCTACGGTTTCTTAGCGGGGCGGGGGCATAAGAGGCGCAAGGCCGGCGCGGTGGACGGAGAGCAGGGATGAGCAAGGTCGGCGGAGATTCCAAGAACACGCTCTATTGCTCGTTCTGCGGCAAGAGCCAGCACGAGGTCCGCAAGCTCATTGCCGGTCCGACCGTGTTCATCTGCGACGAGTGCGTCGAGCTGTGCATGGACATCATCCGCGAGGAGAACAAGTCCTCGCTGGTGAAATCGCGCGACGGCATCCCGACCCCCAAGGAGATCCGCAAGGTCCTCGACGACTACGTCATCGGCCAGGACCACGCCAAGAAGGTGCTCTCGGTCGCCGTCCACAACCATTACAAGCGGCTCAACCACCAGACCAAGCACAACGACGTCGAGCTGTCGAAATCCAACATCCTGCTGATCGGTCCGACCGGCTCCGGCAAGACCCTGCTAGCGCAGACGCTCGCACGCATCCTCGACGTGCCCTTCACCATGGCGGACGCCACGACGCTCACCGAGGCGGGCTACGTCGGCGAGGACGTCGAAAATATCATCCTCAAGCTGCTGCAGTCCGCCGACTACAACGTCGAGCGGGCGCAGCGCGGCATCGTCTACATCGACGAGATCGACAAGATCAGCCGCAAGTCCGACAACCCGTCGATCACCCGCGACGTGTCCGGCGAGGGCGTGCAGCAGGCGCTGCTCAAGATCATGGAGGGCACCATCGCCTCGGTGCCTCCGCAGGGCGGCCGCAAGCACCCGCAACAGGAATTCCTGCAGGTCGACACCACCAACATCTTGTTCGTGTGTGGCGGAGCCTTCTCAGGGTTGGAGAAGATCATCTCGGCTCGCGGCCGCTCGGCTTCCATCGGCTTCTCGGCCAAAGTGATCGCGCCGGAAGACCGCAAGATCGGCCAGATCTTCCGCGAGGTCGAGCCGGAGGATCTGCTGAAATACGGGCTGATCCCCGAGTTCGTCGGCCGGCTCCCGGTGGTCGCCACCCTCGAGGACCTCGACGAGGCCGCGCTCAAGCGCATCCTCACCGAGCCGAAGAATGCGCTGGTCAAGCAATACCAGCGGCTGTTCGAGATGGAGAGCGTCGACCTCACGCTCGCCGACGAGGCGCTCGCCGCCATCTCCAGAAAGGCGATCGACCGCAAGACCGGCGCGCGGGGCTTGCGCTCGATCATGGAGGGCATCCTGCTCGACACCATGTTCGATCTGCCGAGCCTCGAGGGGGTCGAGGAGGTGGTGATCTCCAAGGAAGTGGTCGAGGGCACCGCGCGGCCGCTCTACATCTATGCCGACCGCGCCGCGGACGCGGGGGCGACCGCCTCCTGAGGGAATCGGCTGAATATTGCCGGTCTAGGCTCCCGGTCGTGAGGCAGCTGTGTCCTTCGGGCGCCGCTTTCGCCGGGATTGTGGCGGGCTCCGGGCGCCATCCTTGACACCCCCCTGGGCCGGGCCCACGTATAGCGTACGAACGGAACGCGTACGACCGATTCCGGGCAGGGTATCGTGCTCGTCAGCAGCGCCTTCTCGCTGACTTTCCGTCCTTCTGCCGTCTTATCGCACTCCGCCGCGATTGCGCCTCGCGGGTCCCGGCGGAGGGGCAAACACAAGGAAATTCCGGGCCATGTCCACGACAAAACCACGCCCGCCCCTCACGCCCGGCGAAGTCCGGGCCTACCCGGTGCTGCCGCTGCGCGACATCGTGGTATTCCCCCACATGATCGTGCCGCTGTTCGTCGGCCGGGAGAAGTCGATCCGCGCGCTCGAAGAGGTGATGCGCAGCGATACCTTTATCCTGCTGGCGACGCAGAAGAACGCCTCCGACGACGACCCCTCGACCGATTCCATCTACGAGGTCGGCACGCTGGCGAGCGTGCTGCAGCTGCTGAAACTGCCCGACGGCACCGTCAAGGTGCTGGTCGAGGGCGTCGAGCGCGCCAAAATTCTCAAGTACACCGGCCGCGTCGACTATTACGAAGCCGACGCGACGAGCCTCCAGGACGCGACCGGCGAACGCGTCGAGGCCGAGGCGCTCGCCCGCTCGGTGGTGACCGAGTTCGAAGGCTATGTGAAGCTCAACAAGAAGGTCTCGCCCGAGGTGATCGGCGTCGTCCAGCAAATCGACGATTACGGCCGCATCGCCGATACGGTCGCCTCGCATCTCGCGGTGAAGATCGCCGACAAGCAGGGTATCCTGGAGACCGCCTCGGTCGGCGAGCGCCTGGAGAAGGTGCTGGGCCTGATGGAGAGCGAGATCTCGGTGCTGCAGGTCGAGAAGCGCATCCGCACCCGCGTCAAGCGGCAAATGGAGAAGACCCAGCGCGAATATTACCTCAACGAGCAGATGAAGGCGATCCAGAAGGAGCTCGGCGACGAGGAGGGCCGCGACGAGCTCGCCGAGCTCGAGGACAAGATCAAGAAGATCAAGCTGTCCAAGGAGGCACGCGAGAAGGCCACGCACGAGCTCAAGAAGCTCCGGCAGATGTCGCCGATGTCGGCGGAAGCCACCGTCGTGCGCAACTATCTCGACTGGCTGCTGTCGATCCCGTGGAACAAGAAGAGCAAAATCAAGAAGGACCTCATTCACGCTCAGGAGATCCTCGACAACGATCATTTCGGCCTGGAGAAGGTCAAGGAGCGCATCGTCGAGTATCTCGCGGTCCAGCAGCGCGCCAACAAGCTGACCGGCCCGATCCTGTGCCTGGTCGGCCCGCCCGGCGTGGGCAAGACCTCGCTCGGCAAGTCGATCGCGCGGGCCACGGGCCGTGACTTCGTGCGCGTGTCGCTCGGCGGCGTGCGCGACGAGGCGGAGATTCGCGGTCACCGGCGCACCTACATCGGCTCGATGCCGGGAAAAATCATCCAGTCGATGCGCAAGGCGAAGTCGAGCAATCCGCTGTTCCTGCTCGACGAGGTCGACAAGATGGGCGCCGATTTCCGCGGCGATCCGTCCTCGGCCCTGCTCGAGGTGCTCGATCCGGAGCAGAACCACACCTTCAACGACCATTACCTCGAGGTCGACTACGACCTCTCGCATGTGATGTTCGTGACGACGGCGAACACGCTCAACATCCCGCCGCCGCTGATGGACCGCATGGAGATCATCCGCATCGCCGGCTACACCGAGGACGAGAAGGTAGAGATTGCGCGTCGGCACCTGATCCCGAACTCGCTCGCCAAGCACGGAGTGAGCACCAAGGAGTGGGCGATCGACGACGAGGCGCTGCTCACGATGATCCGCCGCTACACGCGGGAGGCGGGCGTCCGCAATCTGGAGCGAGAGCTCTCGACCCTGATCCGCAAGGCGGTCAAGGAGCTGATGATCTCCAAGAAGAAGTCGCTGCGGGTGACGAACGACAATCTCGGCGACTACCTCGGCGTGCCGAAATTCCGCTACGGCGAGGTCGAGCCGAACGATCAGGTCGGCGTCGTCACCGGGCTCGCCTGGACCGACGTCGGCGGCGAACTGCTCACCATCGAAAGCGTGATGATGCCCGGCAAGGGCAAGATGACGGTGACCGGCAATCTGCGCGACGTGATGAAGGAATCGATCTCGGCGGCGGCGTCCTACGTGCGCTCGCGCGCGGTCGATTTCGGCATCGAGCCGCCGCGGTTCGACCGCCGCGACATCCACGTGCACGTGCCCGAGGGCGCGACCCCGAAGGACGGACCCTCGGCGGGCGTCGCCATGGTGACCGCGATCGTCTCGGTGATGACCGGCATTCCGGCGCGCCGCGACGTGGCGATGACCGGGGAGATCACGCTGCGCGGCCGCGTGCTGCCGATCGGCGGCCTCAAGGAGAAGCTGCTCGCGGCGCTGCGCGGCGGCATCAAGACCGTGCTGATCCCCGAGGAGAACGCCAAGGATCTGGTCGAGATCTCCAACAGCGTGAAGAGCGGGCTCGAGATCATCCCGGTCTCGCGCATGGACGAGGTGCTCGCCCATTCGCTCACCCGCAAGCCCGAGCCGATCGTTTGGGACGAGACGCAGGCCAAGCCCGCACCCGAGGCCGAGGCCGCCCCGGCGCAGCCGGTCGAGGAAGAGCCGCCGGGCCTGACCGCGCATTGATCAGCGGATGACGACCGAGGACGGATTTCTGGTCCGCCCTCTGTTGTTATTAGGGCTTTCGCGCTGCTGCCTAGCTTTCCTGCCTCCCTGACTCGTTTGCACTGATCCATCTGTCGTCAGAGGCGCCTGGCTGTGCACACATGTGCGGCGGCGCGCCCCTGAGCGAAGCGGCGCGCGCTGGTCGCCTGCTTGGCAACGGCCGGAAAACCGAGGACACTGCACGCCTCAAATCCAGGGAGGCGACCATGGTCAAGCTCGCAGCGCCGGCGTGATCCACGACTGGCCCCTCGCCGTAGATCTGCGATCAATTACGTAAACCCGGCCGATGATCCCTCCGAGGGTGCATCGACCTCACGATAAGCCCAATGAGCTGATGTGCGCGTCGGGAGACTGGGGCAAAGTCTGTGCAAAAAGGACGCTCGGATCCACCATGCCGGGGGTTCTCAGCCACATCCACTACTCAGCCCCTGTTGAACCCCTCCACGGGTGCCAGACCATCGCATCCGGGATCGGAAGCCTTGTGGTTCCCGGTCTGCGGAGCCAATATGGGTGCCGCTGGGACATGGAATTCAAATTCGAGACAGACATCAACTTCGGGAGGAATTTATGACGACACCGCCATTCTCGTATCGAATTTGAATTCCATGTCCCAGCGGCACCCATATTGGCTCCGGGCTCGTTCAGATCACTGCACCCTTCCTTATTCAAGCTCGCGGCGAAGCACCGCTTCGGATCGGAATGGTCGATCCTCTCACCGGCGTCTATGCCGCGCCGGCGCAGAATGAAGTGACCGGCGCCAGGCTCGCCGTCGACCAAATGAACGCCAAGGGCGGCATTCTCGGTCGTCCGGTCGAGTTGCTGGTGGAAGATTCTGCGAACGACGTCGGTACCGGAGTGCAGAAGGCGCGCAAGCTGATCGAACGCGACCAGGTGACGTTTCTCATCGGCGACGTGAATTCGGGCATTGCCCAGGCCATCGCCCAGGTCACCAACGAGAAGAAGGTGCTGCACATCGTCTCGGGCGGCCATACCGATACGATCACCGGCAAGGACTGCAAGTGGAACGTCTATCGCGTCTGCAACACGACGCGCATGGAAGCGAATTCGGTGTCCGACCTGCTGTTCAACAAATACGGCAAGAAGTGGCATTTCGTCACGCCGGACTACGCGTTCGGCCACACCCTGCAGCAAGCGTGCGAGACTAATCTCAAGCGCCTGGGCGGTACCGTCACGGGCAACGAGCTTACCCCGCTCGGTACCACCGACTTTTCCGCGTATCTGATCAAGGCGCGCGCCGCCAATCCCGACGTGCTACTGCTGCTGGTTCAGGGCTCGGACATGGTCAATTGCCTCAAGCAGATCGTGCAGTTCGGCATCGACAAGCAGATCCACGTCGCCGGGACCCAGCAGGAGCTCGAATCGCTCGAGGGTTTGCCGCCGGAAGCGCGCATCGGCATCTGGATGTTCGAGTGGTACTGGAAACAGGCGGGCGTGCCGAACGTCGCCGAGTTCGTCGCGGAGATCCGCAAGCGCAACGGGGGCAAGGTGCCGACCGCGCGGCATTGGTTCGGCTTCACCTCGGCGATGACGTTCGCGCTCGTCGCCAATCGCGAGAAGAGCGTGGATTCGCTGACGCTGGCGAGAGCGCTGGGCGATTTCGAACTGCCGCCCGAAGTCAAGCTGCAGCCGAACAAATGCTATTATCGCAAGGGCGATCACCAGCTGATGACCTCCGCCTTCATCGGCGAGGCGGTGTCGAACGGCAAGGACGATCCCGAGGATCTGTTCCGCGTCGACCAGGTCGTCCCCGGCGACAAGACCTCGCCGGCCGAAACCGAGACCGGCTGCGCGCTGCAGTGGCCTGCCTGAACTAGCGTCCGCATTCCGCCGCGCTCGGGACCGCATGGGCGCTTCCCGAGGCGGCGGAAATGCGGCGCCTCGTGGTCGACCGGTGCCGGGTCATGACGCAGCTGCTGCTCTTCAACGTCACCAACGGGCTGATCATCGGCGCCTTCTACGTGCTGATGGCGCTCGGCCTCTCCCTCATCCTCAACCTCAGCAACGTCATCAATTTCGCGCACGGCGGTTTCCTGGTCGTCGGCGGCTATATCGCCTACACCATCACGCCGTATCTGGGTTTCTGGGGTGCATTGCTGGTGGCGCCGCCGCTGACCGCGGTGCTCGGACTCGCCATCGAGCGGGCGCTGATCCGGCCGCTGTACGGCCGCGATCCGCTCTACAGCCTGCTGCTCACGTTCGGGCTCGCCTTCATCTTCGAGGACATGACGCGCTTCATCTGGGGCGCTCAAGGCCTGCCGGTGACCATCCCGGCCTTCCTCGCCCGGCCATTGAGCAGCGAATTCTTCTTCATCACCGGCTATCG
>Ga0209648_10004211_pt1 | contig 12190 bp, 15 predicted proteins | sample GraSoi2013_115cm_FD_185830 | JGI IMG/M metagenome (GOLD analysis project Ga0209648, IMG submission 185830) | Grasslands soil microbial communities from the Angelo Coastal Reserve, California, USA - Sample 9_17_2013_115cm (SPAdes) (version 2) | ecosystem: Environmental > Terrestrial > Soil >...
CGAACCTGAAAGAAGCAGATCTCAGCAAAGCAGATCTGCGTGGAGCAGACCTGGATGGTGCAATCCTGAGCAAAGCGATATTCGATGAGGCGACCGTGTCCCGGGTAGACCTCAGTGGAGCAGACTTCAACAAGGACGATGTACGTGGATCTGTGCATGCTGGGACAAGCGTGTGAAAGAGGAAGTGAGCAAGCAAGAACCACCTGAGTCCCCTTGCTGGATAACATCGGAGGTATCACGATGATAGAAGACCGCTATTATGTCCAACGCCTCACGGAGCAGGTTTTTCTGATCAGGGAGCGTATGTCCGCGGATGGAGAGCCAGGACCCGGTGACCGCATTGTCCGATCGTTCGACGTCCGCCATGATGCATACCTGTATGCCGAAAGTGTGAATGATAGGCAAAGGGAGCTCGATGAACGCTACGGCCACTGGATGCAGGACGCTATCGCTGCGAAAGGCAGACAGCGGTGATGAGGATAGATCTGGAGGCCAAGTGCAGGAGTATTGAACTCCTCCTGCGTATCTCAAAGATGCCTTATCCGCTCATGAAGGGCTCGGCTGGAAATAGGCCGAGCCCTTAGTTGGTACCATTGCATATCATCTGTACGAGTGTTTGTACAAAGGGCCACGATATCCATTGGGAAGAAACGTCTGTTGAGAGGCAAAGTCCCTGAGAAGGCTATCCATTTTCTGACACACTGCCTGCCTTTGCGTACGGTTCTTATCAGCATGATATCGCCGCTCTCGTAAAGGATACCTATGAAAATCGCGCACATCGCCCCACCGTGGATTACTATTCCCCCGAAGAACTACGGGGGAACGGAGATTGTGCTGTACAATCTCGTAGAGGAACAAGTGGCACAGGGGCACGACGTGACGTTGTTCGCGCCTGGCGATGCCAGAACATCGGCACGGCTCATTTCGTTTTTCCCACACGCACTCATTGATGCCGGTGTCCCGTGGCAAGGGCACCTCAAGGCCTATTACCATCTCTACAAGGCTGTAGAATACATCAAAGACCATGATTTTGACATCGTGCATACCCACCTTTCTTCCAGCGCGGATATGTATCTCTTCCCTCTTACCGCTCATCTTGCTATTCCTCACGTGATGACGTTGCACAGTCACTTCCCCTTTGATCGGGTGCAGTCGTGGACAGGTGACGCTGACGATTGCTATATGGAGTGGGCTTTATCCGTGCCGATGATCGTCATCAGTGAACATGCCCGTGCCGAGAGGACGCTTCCCCTCAACGTGGTGGGAGTGGTGCATCATGGGCTACCGCTGGTCCACTTCCAGCCAGCGGTAAAGCAACCGGAGAGGTTCTTTGTGTGGTTAGGCCGTTTTGTACCTGAGAAAGGCCCCCATCTCGCCATCGAGGCGGCGAAGAAGGCGGGCGTGCCGATTGTACTGGCTGGGACCATTGACCAGCATATGCAGGAGTCGGTCGACTACTTTGAACAGGTGATTAAACCGCATCTTAATCATCAGCAGGTCAAGTACATTGGTCCGGTGGACATGGAGCAGAAGCTTGATCTACTCAGCCGTGCTCGTGGTTTGCTCAACCCGATTCAATGGGAGGAACCATTTGGTATGGTGATGATCGAAGCGATGGCTGTGGGATGTCCAGTCATTGCATTTGCTCGTGGGGCGGCACCAGAAATTGTGGCCGATGGAAGAAGTGGCTTTCTGGTTCATGATGTGAACGAGATGGCGCAATGTATTTCGAGGATTGACGAGCTTGATCGAATGGTTGTACAGGCCCATGCCGAACACAATTTCACTGCTCAGGCAATGGCCGTGAAGTACACAAAGGTGTACAAGAAGATCATAGCGTCTTCGATCGGGAAGATCACCTTCCCCATTCACCCTACGAAAGCAACTTCGGTGTTGGTTCTGGATCGCTTGGCATCTCTGCGATGATGTCCCCAGGCAACCCTTTATAGAGAGTTGCGGATGGTTGTGTTTTCATGCCATCAGTATGCCAGAAGTTCTACCTTTTCAGCAAGTTGACAGTATCCCCACTGAGTCCTCGCCCTCATTACCTGAGCTGATATGCACACCTGCATGATGGGCCTCTCTCTTGACACAAGCTTTTTCAAAATCGGCTATACTCTTCTGGTAGTATCTTCTGCATCAGTTCCACTCAAGAAGGAGTGGAAGGCAGATGCTTGAGAGCCGATTGACACACACCTAGTTAGGAGGTTCCACCTATGGGTCAGTATTGGATAGTGTGTGATACTCACGCGCGGTTTCACTCATTTCATGTTCCCTGGGTAAACAAGGCAGAGGCAGAAGACGCCGCTAGAGAAATGACACGTGATTTTCCTTGCGAGTCCTATCATGTTATTGAGGCAGACAGTTCAGCGGCAGCTATGCAAGCACTCATTGAGTCAATTCAACAGAAGGAGTACGCAGCATGGCACAACAGAAAAAGGATAAGCAGCAAGCGGATAAATCACCATCTGCATCACCATTCCCATCCAAAAGGGAAAGATCGGCCTTGACGGTGATGATGAATCGTCTCTACATCCGAGAACACGAAATCATGACAGGGATTGCAACTGGCGCGGGCTGTGCCAAGATTAACAGCAGCCTCAGCGCCGCAAAAGATGCAGGTATTCATGTTTGCTCCTCCTGCTGCTCAGTACGACCGGTTGGCCTCCATACCGGGTCCTGGTTTACATTGACTACGCCCTCTTCCATATAGCCATCGACACTACACAAACGCGTGAGGGTGACAAACCATACTTTGCCGGTTCTGGTGTTATATTCCACTTTGGGCGGATTGACAGTAGACCAGTGCAGCAGCTCGCCGCAACGCGGGCAAGGCTTCTCAGAAGTGAAATCGGGTAAACTTTCGTATGCTGGCATGTTCGCTACTCCTCTCGTTACTCATCGTTTGACCAATCCTCATGTGCTCGCTCTGAGAGATCCTCTGCGTCAAATCCGCGAGGTTGCTGGCTTTGCTGGTCATCTGCTCTCAGCTTTGTTGTGATATCCTGGTCCTGGTGAGTGAGCTGGTGGAGCAGATCCGTATGGCTATAGAGCCATTGCAGCAGTATCCAGGTCTCTTGTGCGTCAAGGGTGACTTGTCCTAACATATTGCCTAACTCAGCTTCGTGAGCGCGTATAATGAGCATCCCTTGTTCACTGATAGTTGCCTCACTTCCGGTAGAGGTGTCAAGGTAGATGTGCGCATTCTCCATGTTTGTTCGTCCTTTCTCAGCACTATTGCTGCTATGAGCTATTTTTACACGAATCCTGGTCACCTATAGCGTTCTTTTCGCATCATTCCAATATGACACCCTCATTTGCGATCGCGCTATCTTTCATATAGCGCAATGGCGTTTGAATGTTGCTCCATCCGCCAGCCTGCTTTAATCGGTCCAGTGGTGTGCCATGACTGGCGGCACGGGTTGCCCAGGAATGCCTGCAATCATGTGGTGATAGGCCATGTATCCCCACCAGTTCGCCCAACGTTCTGACACGCTCCTGTACGCTGATGATTGCCAGGTCAAAAAGTGATTCTTGTTTGGGTGGCAAAGTTGGCAGATAGGCGCATGCAGCCGTCAAAGTATCATTAGTCAAGCGGTCGTTTTGTGGCTCGTCTACTTTGGGTCGGTAGAATGTCAGTAATCGCCCGCGCAGGTGAATCTGGTTTCTCTTGAGTATAACGATCTCGCCCACACGCAAGCCATGATCGAGCAGGAGACACATCAGCAATGCATCGCGTTTTGCTAGGAATCCAGTCGCAGGGAACTTGAGCGCAGGTAGTAGCTCCAGGGGAATATCAACGGCCTGGGCTTTCTTATATCCTACGCGGCTTATGGGCCTCCATGCATCGATATTACGCGCCTGTTTGCGCTGAATGCCCTTGATGCCTTGTATATGAGTATAGGTGTCTACATCCAGGATACCCACTTCATAGGCAAGGTGGCAGTAGGCTTTCACGGTCGCGAGTCTGATGTTGATTGAGCCAATAGCATAGCCCTGCAGCTTCTGCCATTCTATGAACGCCTCGAGCAGGCCTGCGCGTATCCCCTGCCAGGCGTTCAGATCGTTATAGAAGTCGCCTGGTTGTGTACCAACACTTTCCAGGAACCGGGCAAAGGTCAGCAGGTCGGTTTTTTGTCGCCGGATCGTCTCATCGCGCAGGCCTTCTTGATAGCGGGTCAACCTGGTCGCCCTTGCGAAGTCTTCCGCTTGCGCAGATATGGCAGCCAGGCCGGTCATGCCGCGCGGGTCTATGATTGCCGTCCCATCGTTCATCATGGGTTACTCCTGATCCTACTTGTCGTAATCCTCGTGGCGATAGTGAGGAAAGCGTCGCTCAAAGTCGGCAATCTCTATTCGCATCTGCTGTTTGCGCTGCTCAACATAGGTCCAGTCAACAGCAGGCGTCTCGGGCGGAATCGCCTCTAGCTCTACCAGGGCCTTCTTCGCGGCCTCATAAAACTTCCAGAGCGGCGCAATCACCAATACGTCGTTATCTGGTGCGTGCTCTTTCTGCTCACCCTCGACGGATTGATAGCCACTCATCCAGTTATTGCGGTAGCTTTGCCAGTGGACAAAATCGAGACCAGAGCGCGTGAACTCTTGCATCACCCGAGCTTCTAACACTTCACCTGCCAAAGATGTCCTGTTTCCCTTGCGATACGCTTGCCCATTTTGATAGGCTTGCTCTGCAATGTTCATATGCGCGAGTCCTTTCCTGTATCTGCCATCCAGTAAGCGCTATAATGGATTAATTTACCCTAATCCATTATACTACTCGCTTGTCTCTTTGCCTATACGTCAAGTATGTCCTGTCAATATTATGTCAAGACTTTTTCTCTCCTGTATTCACCGGAGCGCTAGAAAAAGCGTTAGACAGGCGTTCCTTTAGGAGATGCCTGGCCCGAAAGAGATGGGTCTTGATCATGCCAACGGGTATGGTGAGGATGTCAGCCATCTCTTCATACGTCATCTCCTGAAGGTGGCGCAGGATCAACACCATGCGATACTTGTCCGGCAGTTTCTCCAGCTGCTCGCGCACGATGGCCTGCCAGTCGTGTCTCTCTACGATATCTTCTGCCTGCTTCTCTTTGTTCACCCCCTCCAGGATCCATTCTGCCTGCATGGCCGCTTGCAGGGCTCTCTCCTGCTTGCGCCGTTCAAGCTGTCGCACACAACAATGGTAGGCGATGCGATAAAGCCACTTGAGATCACAGACGACGGTGACCATCGTTCCAGAACGAGAGAAGTGGGCCACCAAGTCCGAGCGCCAAGAGGCGTGAAGAGAACTCTGGTGGGCATACATTTCTTCAACAAAAAGAAGGGCCAGATCCGAGGTTGCCCCCAAAGATACAGAGACGCTCTTCTGTGAAGGAGGGCAGACAAGAGATCTGGCGTCTTCACTCTGCTCTTCAATGGTACACTCAGACGGTAGGCGCATCGGCTCTTGGGAGCTCGCTGTAGAGCTCAACGATATAGCCGTTGGGATCGCTCAGATGGGCCGAACGCACTCCCCATGCCGGTCGATCCTGCGGTCCGGCAACCACTATCGCTCCGCGCCGGACGAAATCTGCATAGGAGGCGTCAACGTCATCCACACGGAAATCGAGCACCGCCGGATATCCCTGCGGTGTGGACATGAACGCTTCTCCGAGCGCACTCGCAAATCCCGTGCGGGTCAATAGCTCAATACCAGCGCTATCCGTTTCAAAGTAGGCATACCCCATCGCCTCATCGCCATATGTCATGTGTAACCCCATTACATCGCGCCAGAATTGTATCGACGCAGCCATATCACCGACGAGGAGACGAACGTTCTTAAATTTCATGCTATGCTCCTTCTCGTTTTCACTCGACATCTTTAAACCCTGTTGAAGGCATTCAAAACGCATGTAGATGCCATGCTCTTTGTGTAGTATACCAGGAAGAGAGGTGAAAATTGGATCTACATTGGTCCTGATCTTTCCGATAGAAAAATGTTGGCACCCCATATCCCCGTTGCATTCTCACCAACCTTAATCAACTATGAATGTTGCTGCAACAAAGGTTAACGGTATGTGAAACCAGGTCTTGAGTCGGTTTGGAGCATGGTTCCGCGCCGTTTGTAAGCCTTTCGATAGTACGAGTGATTGTATGCTTGACAGCATCAGTGCAGAACAATTATGATGACCAAGGTAGTAGCATCGTATGTCAAATCGTATCTTTCTATCTCACTCATCACTGCGTTTGCAGTGAAGTGACGCTACTCGGTACTCGGAAGTTGTTCTTCTTAACCCCATTGTTGTTGCCCTGGAGGAAGAGCGCATGGCGAACGACGAGCCTTTCCAGAATCCCATACCAGAGACGCCATCATCCGATCCTTTCACCGATTGGAATGCTAGAGGACCAATGCGCCTCAGAGTCACCAAAACAGAGATTCGCTACGGGTTCACCAGTTTATCCGCATACGCGGCTGATCCCAATCGGTTCCTGGAATTGGCCCGAGGGCGACTTTAGCAGTGAGAACGGGCTCCAGTATCGACGCGATGCCACGCTCCGAGAGGATCATGCTCAACTGCGTATGGGCCATGCTCCTCAGATGCTGGCGCTGCTCAACAACACGGTTCTTGGACTGTTTGCCAGACAAGGGCAGACCACTGTCGCTCAGGCCAGACGGGAATGCGCCTAGCAGTTCGACAAAGCTCTCGCTCCTCTGGCGGCCTACACCCAATGCGATCTTGTAACAGCCCTGATTCTTTGTCTCACGAAGGTAGGGTTACGCATCGTAGGAAGAGCTTTTCCCTCAGTTCGCTGTTTTCACTATTAATTACAAAATTCAATATGTAACTATTGACAAATATTACTACATTGTGCTATGATGTAATCAAGAAAAAGAGCAGTTCCATTCCTCTTTCTTCCCACAGGAACAGCTTCGGTATTTCCCTGCTTCTGTAGCATCCCAGTAATGCCACTGAACGTCTCCTAAGTCGACTTGACTAGGAGCCAGGGAGAAGACAACGGTGCTCTGACATTGCAGAGACCACACGAAACAACCTGACTTAGCATCCAGAAGGAGAAAGAGCAATGGCAAATTTTGTATTACTCTATAGCGGTGGGAGCATGCCCGAGAGTAAAGCCGGACAAGCAGCCGTCATGCAAGCATGGAGCGCTTGGTACGGGGGCCTCGGGAGTGCCGTCGTAGACGGAGGCAATCCGTTTACACCGCAGGCAAAACGCATCGCTCGCGACGGAACCGTCAGTGACGGCCCCGTAGGGACGATGGCCAGTGGGTACTCCATTCTCAAGGCTGATTCGCTGGGCGCGGCAGTCGAGATGGCCAAGGGCTGCCCTGTTTTGCAGGGTGGTGCCCAAATTTCGGTGTACGAAACCTTCCCGGTGATGTAGGCAGAGCCAGAGCCTCATCAAGAACAGCTCCAGGAAACTGGGGCTGGTTTATTTTCTCTCTGGCCTCACCATACGTTCGGAACATGGATCGTTTCATCCATTCATACTCATGATGGGTTCATTGTATTCCCGACCTTGCAACAGCCCTGTCTGTACTCTGCCTATCTCTTTTCGTACCTGTTATCATAAGAAGAATACTGAGAGAAGCTCTGTTGAGAGGTTACATTGAGGAGGTATCTTCTGGCCTTTCACAAAATCATCTCCATCAGGCTGTTTATCGCTGTTCAGTTTAGACCGCATCGTCTGATGGTTCTCATGGTCGCTCAACAGGACTTGTCTTTGCCAGGTCCCAACATCCTCCCAGCCTGTTGAAAAACTCTATTGTAGAGTTTATAAGCCAAGAAAAACGTCAAATTATGCTCTCATTTATGGGAGATTCGTAGCTTTCTTGGCGGTAAACTGTGGTATTTCGCACCTGTGCTGGCTACTTTGGATATCCGTTCTAAAATAAGAGGGTAAAGAGCAAGGTGGAAAACCTTGCCCGTTCTGTGGATAAAGAGGAAAAGATATCGTTGAACACATCATCAGCGCACATTTATGGAACGGATATCCCAAGCGCTATGACGCAAAGCGTCAGACAGGAAAATGGTACATCGCGCATCTCAAGCAAAAGCGGTAGAAGTATGCGATGTACCGAAGGAAGTAGCCAGTACAGCTCGGATTCACACTCGCACTCCTGTATAAGGCAGCTCGAGGATACCCAATGGAAATATGGAAGCCGTCATCTGGCCTAGGGAATTGGCACCAGCATGGTGATTGGGCAGTGCGAGTTCATGATGTGCTTTTATTGATCCGAGCAAGGATTGCTACAAATAATATCTCGATCCTCTCGGAAAATTAGAAGCGATTGCCCTGGCTTATCGTTTTACACTTGATAAAACCTCTCCAGCTATCTATACTAGTAGGTGCAACCCGCGCAATTCTCTACAACTATGAGCATGAACTGGGCGTTCAAGGTGAGGCATGGAGAACAACAACAGCTACATCGGCAAACACATAGGCAACTATCGTGTCGTTGCCGAGGTTGCCAGGGGGAGCTTCGGGAGTGTCTACCAGGGCACACATCTCATCTTCACGGAACGCCCTGCTGTAGCCATCAAACTCTTACACGATGCCTACCTCGGCTCTTCGTGGGAAAGTGCGTGTTTTATCCAGGAAGCCCGATTGCTCGAAAAGCTCAAACACCCCAATTGCCTTTCAGTCCTTGATGCAGGTATCCATGAGGGCATACCATATCTGATTGCTGAGTACGCGACGAATGGTTCTCTCCGCGCCCACCTTAAGCGCCAGCTTCAACGCCCACTACCTGTGGAAGAAGCGCTCACCATCCTCTCGCAGATCGGACAAGCCCTGCAACATGCCCACCAACAGAACGTTGTTCATCGTGATCTCAAACCAGAAAACATCCTCTTCAATGCTAAGGGGGATGCACTCCTTGCCGACTTTGGCATTGCCACCGTACTAGCTACCTCCAGTGTAAGACAGGTTGATGTCACTGGCACACCTGCGTATATGGCCCCCGAGCAGTTCCGGGGCATGATTAGCAAGGAGAGTGACCAATATTCTTTGGGCTGTATTGCCTATGAACTCTTCACTGGGCATCAGCCATTTACTGCTCCCGATTTCGTCGCCATGGGGTTCCTACATGCCACGGAAATCCCCGTTCCCCCAACACAGTGCAATCCAGACCTGCCCGCACACATTGAGCGGGCCATTCTGAAAGCGATGGCAAAACAGCGTACCGACCGCCACGTCGATGTCTCTACCTTCATTTGGTCCCTACATGCATCCACCATCACTGTGGCAGATATACCCACTGTACTCATTTCGCAGGCGTCTATTGAAGCTGCTTCGACCTCTCTACTTGCTCAAACAAGCACCTCTGGGACACTTCAGGAGATCGTAAAGCAACAAATAAAAGAGGGGAATGGCTACTCTAGCAGCAAGCACTACCAGGAGGCATTAGTTGCCTATGAGCAGGTCATCCGCCTGGACCCCAACGATGCTGATGCTTACTATAACAAGGGCAATGTTCTCAGCGAACTCGGGCGCCCCCAGGAGGCATTAGTTGCCTATGAGCAGGTCATTCGCCTGGACCCCAACGATGCTGATGCTTACATCGATAAGGGTAATGTTCTTAGCGAGCTTAAGCGCCCCCAGGAGGCATTAGTTGCCTATGAGCAGGTCATTCGCCTGGACCCCAACGATGCTGATGCTTACATCGATAAGGGTAATGTTCTCGATAAACTTGAGCGCTATCGGGAGGCATTAGCTGCCTATGAGCAGGCTATTTGTCTGGCCCCCAACAATGCTTTTGCTTACTATTGCAAGGGCAACATCCTTGAACACCTCGGAAGGTCAAGAGAGGCCAAGCGAGCTCACAAAAGGGCCAGGCAGATCGGCTATAGCGGGCAGTAAGCAATCCGACTATATGGCTCAACGTGCGATCACCATCACATCATCCACGTACATGTACGTATAGTATGACCCGCTGCCGGACTGCTCGTGATCCAGGAAGCGGATACTGCATGATGGATGGAAACACACGAAATGCTCTTGCATCCCTTCATCGGTGAATGCCACAGCTCCGAGAAAAATGAGTAAATCAGGAGCAAAATCATCGATTTTGAGAACGGATGTCCCAAGTAGCCAGCACAGCGATGAATCGCGCAGCTACGCTCGTTCGCCGTTCCTTTGCCAACAAGTATTTCATACACCCCATGTCTACAGACATTTGGAGATAAGGAACGAGGTGGGAGCATCAGGAGAAGAGATCTTCTTTCCTCCAGGCAGGAGACTTTCACGGACAGGAGCCCCAAGCAGGCTGAGCCACTACCAAGCATTTCTCGCATCCTTTTTTACGGTAAGATATGAGAGAAGCTTACTCTGCCTTTCCTGTTTGTCCACTCAATGGATAAAGTCTAGCTAAGAATAGGGCTATTTATGGTTGTACGATTTCTCTTTAAATGCCGCTCTTTCTTTAAAGGCAAGAGGACATAAAACGTTGATCCTTCTCCCTCCGTGCTTTCAACCCAGACATCCCCTTCATGGCGTGTGACAAGTTCTTTCACCAGGTACAGGCCCAGACCCAAGCCGCTCATCGAATTATCCAAGTTGCTTGCCCGGTGAAATCGCTGAAAGATGAGTTGAATCTCGTTCGTCGGAATGCCGATCCCCTGATCTCGAACCCAGATCAGCGCTTCGTCCCGATTTTCAGGGGTGCACTGTAATCCTACCTCGATTTCGCTGCCATCGGGACTATATTTGATCGCGTTACTGATCAAGTTGTTTATGATCTGCATAACCCGCTGCTCATCGAAGTACCCCATCACCCTATCGGTCGCGGCAAGGCCTTTCGCTGCCAGTCGGATGATATGACCCCTGGCAGTGATCTCCTGACTTTCAATCACCTCTTTCAGTGTGGCATGCAGATCGTGCAAGGTGCTTTCTAACGACAGTTGAGCGTTTTCAAGACGAGTCAGGTCGAACATCTCATCGATCAAGCGTGTCAGTTGATCGCTCTGGGTGACAATCTGGGCGATAGCGCGCTGGCTGATCGGGTCCAAGCCCTCTTCCTGGGCGTCTTTCAATTGCAGTATTTCTGCGAAACCCATGATCACGGTGATCGGGGTGCGCAGTTCGTGGCTAGCGAGCGAGAGAAATGCGTTCTTTTGTCGTTCGATCATTTTCTGGGCGGTAATATCCTGGAAGACGATTACCGCCCCGGTAATGAAGCCCTGTTCATTGTGCAGGGGCGCGCTGGAACTCAGCATTATCATTGCGCTCCCATCTGGCTTTACCACGACCGTTTCTTGACTGCTGGCGGTCTTTCCGAAGAGGGCGTTTATGACTACGAAATTCCACGGCAGCGTTTGCCGGTCCTGTACGTCATTCAATGAGTGGCTTGGGGCATGCTTATGGAACGAGACACCGACCAGGTCTTGTACGGGGATGCCTAATATCGTTGCGGCGGAGACGTTAGCATAACTGATGTTACCATCGTTAGCCTCCACCAGGAGTATGCCTTCGGGCAACTGATCAAGGATCGCACGAAGCCGTGCGCGTTCGTCCTCGACCGCCGCATGTAAACGAGCATGCGCAATTGCTGCTGTAACATGAGCACTGCAACCTGGTAGCGTCTGTGCTTCCGGCCCTTCCGGATCAATATGAGCCTGTTCGGCTTGTTGGCGCGCTAGCAGATGCGCTGTCACGTCACTCCCATGAAAGATCAGCTGAACGATGTTCCCATGTTCATTGCGTACTGGATGGAGAGACCAGTTCCAATACATCTGGCCACCATTGAGAACGGGAGCAGCGTATTTCTCTGTTTGATAGGGTATGCCTGTCTCAGCGACATTGCGGAAAATAGCGATTAGGGCCGCCCCATTTGTCGGATCCGCAGCAGACAGCCATTCGGTGAGGGTGTGTCCGATGACTGTTCCGGCATCCCAGGATGGAACATGGTGCATCTTGAAGAAACGGTAGAAGAGCTTGTTGGCAGCCAGGAGACGCAAATCCCTGGCATCGAAGAGTGCCACTCCCGCAGGGAGGTGATCAAGCATGATGCCTGCATACTCGTCCATTGTTATATGTGCCTGGCTATCCATTTCTCTCTCACCCACTACGACTTCTCACCCCATGCCGTGAGCGGTAACATGAGGCCGCGGAAGTCATCTTTCATCATCTCGAGTTGCATCTGTTCATAGAGCTCGCTCACTTCCTCCCGCGTGGCGGCTCCCATCTTAAC
>Ga0209648_10004212_pt1 | contig 12189 bp, 11 predicted proteins | sample GraSoi2013_115cm_FD_185830 | JGI IMG/M metagenome (GOLD analysis project Ga0209648, IMG submission 185830) | Grasslands soil microbial communities from the Angelo Coastal Reserve, California, USA - Sample 9_17_2013_115cm (SPAdes) (version 2) | ecosystem: Environmental > Terrestrial > Soil >...
GATCGTATGCTTCGATAACTTGAGCCACCTGCCGGAAGAGCTTGCTGACGCAGCTTGCCGACTGGCCACCGGCGGCGGTTTCGGTGGCCGCGAACTATATAGCGATCATGACGAAGCCATCTTCGACGCCACCCGTCCCATAGTGTTCAATGCGATTCCCGACCTGGGTGCCGCGCGGCCCGACTTTCTCGATCGTGCACTGATCGTGGAGTTCCTCGACATGAAGCCCGAGATGCGTCGCGACGAGGCGAAGTTCTGGCGCGAATTCGAGGAGGTACGACCGCGAATCCTGGGTGCACTGCTGGATGCCGCCACTGCCGGACTTAGAAACCTGCCCAACGTCAGGCTCGATCAGCCGCCGCGGATGGCTGACTTCGCGATCTGGGTAAATGCGTGCGAGGAAAGCCTCGGAATGAAACCAGGAGAGGCCCTGACTACCTACGAGTCCAATCGCACCGAGACGCACCAACTGGCGCTTGAGTCCTCGCCGCTGTACGAACCCGTTGCCGAACTAGCCCAGGAGGGCTTTAGCGGGACGGTCGCAGAACTGTATGGGCAGCTAAACTGCATGATCAGCGAAAGCATGCGCCGCTCGGTACGCTGGCCCAAGGCGCCGAATGCGCTGAGCAACGCGCTGCGACGGATGGCAGGCAACCTTCGTGCAGCCGGAATCGAGATCCAGTTTAGCCGCGCCGATATCCGGGGCAGACGCGTAGTATCCTTGGTCTCTGCGACTGAGCCTCGAAAAAGATCGTCAGTTATCGTCAGTGACGATCTTTAGCGCTCTCAGCAAACAAAGTTTGGACTTTAGCGCTCTCAGCAAACAAAGTTTGGAAAGCCGACATCCGTGAGTGCGTCTCGACGAGTTTTTTCCAGAAATATGGGAAATGTCAGCGATTCGGCGATGATAGTTCATGACCATTACCACTGACGATCACTGACGATAACTGATGATCTTTTCCGGGGTTTCAAGACATCGCCAGGACCATCCTGCGGGACGCTCTTTTTGCGTTTGAGTAAGCCAAAGTTGGCTTTGAGTCGTGGGCGCCCCTTCCGCAACTGGGTACCAGGATATTGAGGAGAGTGGAAGGGCTGACCTCGCTAGTCCTAGTGGCACCTTATGCTCGCTTCGCAATTCAAGGTGCAAATGGGAGACTTTGAAACCGATGAACCCTTGGTGCCGCGGGACGCAACGCGGATTGACCACCTCAAAGGCGCCAATAATGTCGTTCCTCGATGGCCAAACTGTAATCGAGTCGAACTTCGTCGCTACCGTTCTCGTAGAATTCAATTGTGCGCGCGTTGCTGTAATTCGGACACTGGTTCAGGTTAACTGAACCAGCGACGGGCGCGACAGCGCTTTCGTGGTGACGCGAAGGTGCGATAGTGGTCTCTCGAATAAACCGCTCATGCCGCACGATAGCCTTTTCGCCAAACTGGCCGGCTACTGAAATCGGCGAGACAGTTGGAACGATCTAGATTCGACCTTAAGACTGAGTCGTTCTCAAGTTCTTCTTTGCGCATTAATTAGGCTCGGCTTAGCGACCGGTCGTTCCCTGACTGGCTGGCATCTAAGCCGTCGGCCGATAGGTTTGGGCTATCCTGTACATTACCTCCGTCACAAGGGAGACGCCAAGAGCAGGTTCGGGCAGCAGTCGTTGTGTCACTAAGAGCGTTCCAGTCGCTATGCGAAAAAGGCCCAGTGATGCTTCCCGCGTTCATGGAACAGCTGTTTCCAAAGGATCGGGATATCCTGATTCTGGGCACGGTCTCAGCTGAACGGATTGAGGATTACCAGCGAGCGGAGGGACTTCATCGCAAATGACTGGCGGTACCGGGGCGACTTCCGTCTTGATGTAGACAACGCGATGATTTCCGCCGACAGCGACGTGGCGTGGGTGACGACCGTTGGGACAGTCGGCACTGGATCCTCGCCGCCGCCCGCGATTCGGTTCGCGGCGATGCTGACCCGAAGCATGGGTCGGTGGCTGTTCCGCCACATCCAGTTTCAAATGGGACGACAGACCTGAGAGCTTGGCAGAACTGCTCCGCCGATAGATTCGCGGTGGTCTACGTCGAGTCCATGGATAGATAAAAAGAGGCGCTCAGGAGAAAAAACAAGAATTCGGCGCGATAGCGTTCTTGAACAGCGTGCTGACGGTCCTTGCGCTCTATTTCTCGATTGGAAGCAACCTTGGCTGATAGATTTCTGAACGGTGCACCTCGAGTACAACCCTAGATGAAGAGAACGTCCGATCACGGTCCCTTCTGTTGTCTTCGGCTTGGCCTCCGAGAGCTCGACACAGGTTTGCCAGCCTGAGACTTTGCTTTAGTAGCCGCTAGGTGGAACTGGCACCTCCGGCCTCTTGCAACGTCTTCGCGATGCCACGGTCCGAGATCCCTAATTTCTTGGCGCTCTTGACCATCTGCTCGACCAAGCCTCTACGCACAGTTCGGCGCGAGTGACGCACCGCTATTGGGTCTCCTCACAAGGCAGAGGCGATCATGATGGCATTGGCAGACCGCACTCCCGGAATTCTTGCCTACCTCAAGGCAAAGAGCACGCATCGGCTTGCCCGCCTCGGATCTTCACGATCGCGATGATCGGATCTTCGCTTGGTGGCTCTGTTGCGCGCAGTCGTCGTTGTTAAATTTCGACAATCCAATGTTTGAGCCTGTCGCGTCTCTGATACACGTAACCCGGGTGCCTTAATTCGTTGTCTTAATTCGCAAGTACTATCTTCTGCACCGTCCGGAAATCGTTAACTGCTCATTTTCACAGAAACCGCAGCAAATAAAGACCTAAGAAACAGAAGCACCTTTAGATGTGTTTTACGGTAAGCCGCGTGGAGGGGCTGGCATTGTGGAGGGGCTGGCATTGAGGTCAAGTCTGCCCTGGTTCTAAGGGAGGGCGGACGCATGGTCTGTTTTACTGCGGGTCCGCCTTCCCAAGGTCGAGTGACAATCACTACCAAAGGTCGAGTGACTACTAGATGTCTGCGACAACAATTCAGACGATAGCGCTAATGGCCTTTTTTGCAAGCGCCCTCAGCGGCTGCGCCGGAGCAGGTTCGAAGCAATCAGCATCATTGAGTAGCGGCCCCGAGGTGTCCAGCGCGAACTCGTCATTGGCGGTTACGGAATCGGCTCAGGTCGAACACCAAGGTACTATTGAGAATACCGACAACGCGGCGAAGCTCGAATCTTTGTGGAACGCCCGGATGGCGGATGGCGCCGCCGACTCCTCAAAGAATTTCACTCTTGGTCCGGGAGATTTGTTGTGGATCTCGGCGCCGCTTATGGACCAACTCAAGGATAAGACGGTAAGGGTCTCCGAGGGCGGCACAATAGCTTTGCCATTGATTGGAGTCATCAACGTCGAGACGATGACCGAAGATGACCTGCGCAGCGAGCTCATACATCGCATTGCCAAGTACATGTACCATCCGCAGGTCGAAGTGTTCCTCAAGCACAGCGAACATCGGGAGGTCGGGGTGCTGGGCAACGTCACACACCCCGGACGCTACACGCTGTCCAGTCAGAGCGACACCATAATGACGATGATAAGCCGCGCCGGCGGCTTGAGCACGGGCGCGGCGTCTCGAATTATACTCATTCCTGCTCCGCTAAGGGCCGCGAGTAGTGTCGTATCTGTCGCGGATGCGAGCCAAGCGCGCGGAGTATCCTCCGATAGGTCGCCGAAGCTGGTTCGATCGAGCCTCCCAAGCACAGTCGGATCGGTCGGAGGTGCGTCCGGTGCGGAGCTCGGCGGTGACCATGGAACGGCTGTGGCAAAAGCGCTCGCCAACGAAGAAGTTGTCATAAATGCATCGAGACCCGAGGGCGAGCGCTATCTCGAAATGTTTGCTCGCGCAGGCGACATTATAATCATTCCGGCGGCGGGACAAGTTACTGTGCAGGGATGGGTCGACAAGCCAGGGGCATACAACGTAACTCCAGGGCTAACTGCGCTTGGCGCGATCGCCGCCGCCGGCGGCGCAAATTTTACCAGGTCGGCAACGATTTTACGTGAGACGGATGCGGGCAAGCTCCAGATACCACTGGATCTTTCAAAGATAAAGGATGGCCAAGCCACCGACGTGGGAGTAGAGAGCGGCGACGTGGTGATTGTCGAGAAGTCATACCTCGGAGCCATACCATATTCTGGATATTTTTTGCTTAATAAGCTTTCAATTTTCCCAGCTATCCCATTCTAAAGCATTCATACTTCAGGACCAAACGTGCAAGAACCGTCCAGCTACTTAGTACCGAACGCGAACCACAGTCTACCGGCAGAGATAAACGCCCGCGCGCTTGGCGCTTTCGCGCGGGTGCCTGGCGCCTTCACGGAAGAGGAAGAGGTCGACTTGTGGGAGTACTGGCGCTCGATACGCAAGCACATCCGCTTAATTATAGCGATGTTCCTGGTCACCGAGCTGGCGACGTTTGCGTTCCTACGGACCAGGACGCCAATTTACACCAGCACAAGCACGATTCGAATCGAGCGAGAGGCGCCGGAAGTGCTGGAGTCCAAGCACGAAAACGAGCCGGATAACGACATAGAGTCGTTCTACAAAACGCAATACGAGATGCTGCGAAGCCGGAGCCTCGCGGCCAGGGTTATCCGCGACCTTGGACTCGAACACAATGCGACGTTCACCGGCGCAGACGAGAAGCCCTCGCTCACAAGTACCGCGGCGGCATGGGTTCGGTCATTATTCCAGACACCACCGCCCAAGAGCCTAGTTACCGGCCAGAGTATTTTGGGCGCCAAGCCCACCAGCATCGATATATACCTCGCCGGTTTGAGCGTGCGCCCGGTTTTTAACACGCGTTTGGTCTCGATTGCATTCAGTTCCCCGGATCCTTCTCTCGCCACCGAAATCACCAATGTTCACGTGCGAGAATTCGTTCGCGAAACCTACCAGCAGCACGCGCAGACAGGCGAAGAAGCGCAGCGCTACTTGGAGGGAAAGCTGAATGAGATCGAAGCCCGAGTAGAAAAGTCAGAGGCCGCTTTGAACAGCTATCGCCGGCAACGCGGAATTGTGGAGTTCTCGCTCGACGATAAGAATCAGATGATAAGCGACCGGATAGCAGATCTTAACCGGGCAGTAGTGAATGCGGAAGCGGTGCGCATCACCCTCGAATCCGATGTACGGACAATTGATAGTAACGACTACGATGCGTTACCCGCCGTGGCTGAGAGCACGCTGATTCAGACCCTTAAGGGAGAGTCGTCTAAACTCGAAGGTCAGTACGCAAGCCTATCGAATCAGTTTACATTGGATTATCCGCCGGTCGCACAAATGCATGCCCAACTGCTCGAGGTCCAGCGGCGCGAACGAGAGGAGGTCAGGAAGGTCGTCGAGAGCATCAAGGCCAAATATAACTCGGCGTCCGAGCGGGAAAACGAATTACGGCGTGAGTTCGAGCACGAGAAGGATCGAGCGATGGCGCTGAAGGACGCTTCACTGCAGGACGCAGTGTTGGCCCGCGATGTCGAGACGAGCCGGACACTCTATCAAAGCGTATTAGAGCGGATAAAGTTGCTGGGTGTAGCAACCGAGTCTCAAATGACCAATATCACCATAGTGGATCCAGCAGAAATGCCAACAGTGGCATCGAGTCCAAAACAGGAGCTTACTCTTGTCCTATGCGGATTCCTGGTGCTATCGGCAGGAATCTGTGTAGCTTTCGTCCGCGAGGCGAGTGATAGGGGGTTGAAAAGCGCAGACGAGGTACAAAGCTACCTTCAGTTCCCAAATCTGGCGACCGTTGTGCATTTTGATCCGCCAACTAAATTAGAGGTGCGGCCAACTGGGTTGCTACCGACGGGATCCGATGAGACTCACGACCGGGATGTCGGGGGAAATCAGGCAGCTTCCGCGCGGGACCTGTTCACAGCGGCTGGTGAGGCATATCGCGCGATTCGAACCGGGATCCTTCTGTCGAGGTCGGAGACATCGCCCAGGACTATTCTCTTCAGCAGCGCCATGGGCGGAGAGGGCAAATCGGTAACCGCGACAAATTGCGCCCTCATGTTCGCTCAACTGGACGAGCGAGTGTTGCTAATCGATGCCGACCTTCGCCGGCCTCGTTGTCACGACATCCTTGGGCGCGATTCCCATCCCGGGCTCACCGAGGTGCTAGCGGGCCTGAACCAGCTGGATCAGGCGATCCAGTCAACTGCGTCCAAAGGGCTTTTCTTCCTCAGCGCCGGCCTTTGGGTTCGCAGAGAATGCGCGGGATCCTTACCGCAGCGGCATCCTCCTTTGATCACGTGCTGATTGACTCGCCGCCGATTCTGCCTGTGAGTGATTCAGTAGTTTTGTCGACGTTGGTAGATGGGGTGGTAATGGTGGTGTGCGCGCAAACTACTAAGAACCTGGTCCGCGATGCGTGTGCGCGCCTTGTGTACGTGGGCTCCAAAATGCTCGGTGTTGTTCTGAATAATGTTGACCCCGAGCAGCGGAGGAGCTACGAGCCGTATTATACGTATTTCAGCAAACAGTAAGAACTAATTCCGTCTCTACAAATCCTCCTTTTCGCACCGCGGCGAACTGTATCGAACAGTACCGGCCGCACAGTCCGCAGAGCTCTCCGTGGCAGCAATTCGCAGGCCTATTCGAATCGCTCGGGTCGTAACGCGCTTTGGCGTGGGAGGCGTAGAACGGCACATTTCTGCGCTTACAGCGAATCTCAACCATGAGAAATTTCAAAGCTGGCTCATATGCGGACGCACAGAGAAAAACGAGCGGGAATGTCTTGAATTCGCTCGCGATACCGGCGTTGAGCCGGTTTTTATCGAGAGCTTGAGACGCAGCCTTGGAATCTGGGACATAAGCGCGTCCTTCAAACTTCACCAGGTCCTGAAGCAGATACGGCCGCAGATTGTAGAAACGCATCAGAGCAAGGCTGGCGCCTTGGGACGGAGCATGGCGCGCTTGAATTTCGCGTCGAACGCGCAGAGACCGCTCCTGATTCACACCTTCCATTGTCACCAGTTCAATGGCTATTTCAAGAGCCCGGTCGCCCGGGCCTTCGTCTTGATAGAACGGTTGCTTGCTCGCCTGACGGATATGATCATTACGGTTACGCCGACTATCCGAAGAGAAATAGTCGACGAATATCAGATCGCGGACGCAAGCCGTGTCCGAGTGGTGCCGCTAGGATTCGATTTCTCATGGCTGAAAGATATCTGCCATGAGCGGGGCTGGCTTCGAACGCGGCTTGGAGTCAACGGCTCGACGGTTGTCTTCGGGGCCGTCGGCAGGCTCGCCCCGATCAAGAATACGGAATTGCTCCTTAGGAGTTTCGCACGCATGATGCGCGAACGTCGGGTCGACGCTCGGTTGATTGTCGTCGGAGATGGCGAGATGCGCAACCGATTGGAATCACTAGCACACGACCTGTCAATCAACGATAAGGTGCTATTCGCAGGGTGGGTGCTCGACCGGGCGAAGATTTATTGCGATCTGGATGTAACCTGCTTGTCTTCTCATAGCGAGGGCTCCCCGCTATGCCTGATTGAAAGCATCGCCGCTGGAGTTCCGGTGATCTCGACCAACGTCGGAGGCGTTGCTGACGTCGCGTCGTCCACACTCGACGGCGAGTTGATCGAACCCGCAAACGAGGAGGCGTATGCGGCCGCACTGGCCCGAGCAGCGGAATCGAGAAGGCGCATTCCGGCGCAGCGCAGCGCTGCATTCCGTGACTACTATTCAATTCGGCGTTTGATCAGTGACATGGAAGGTATCTACTCGGAACTCCTCGATGGGAAAGCTATGCAACGAAGAAAAGATCCATTGCTGGTCAAATCACATTGGAGGTCAATTAGGGGAACAATTAGGAAGCCGTCGCCACCAATGTCACCGGTCCGACGGCTCGATCTAAAAGGACCAGCCCGGCGTTAGCGCCGGGACGCAATGTAGTGGGTGTTGGCAGGATCGTCAACGACCTTCGGGCGAAAATGTGAAGTATCTGCGCGAGTCCCTGAACGGAAGAATATTTGCAGCGACAGTGATGATCGCGGGAATTGGCAGTGTGGTGAAAGGGGTAAGCCTGGGAAAGGAGATGCTGGTCTCGAGATACCTGGGCGCCGGTGACGCTCTGGACGCCTTTTATGTAGCGTTCCTACTTCCTACCTTTATGGTCGGCATAATCGTCAGCGCATGTAATGAAGCGTTCGTTCCGACTTATATCGAAGTTCGTGAGAACGAAGGTGTTGATGCAGCGCAACGGGTATTCGCTAGTGTCGCGGTCGTTAATGTTGCGGTGCTAATCGGGTTAGGCTTTGTACTTGCAGGCTCGCAGCGATGGCTGCTTCCGCTTTTGGGCTCCGGTTTTTCGCCAACGAAGGTCGCTCTCACTAGAGCCCTGTTCTTCATTCTACTGGCGTCGTTATTTGTCAGCGGTCTAAATGCTCTCTGGAGAGCCGCTCTAAACGCTCATGAATACTTCGCCCTCACGGCGATCGCTCCGATAGCCATCCCGATCATGACCACGATTTTGCTATTGGTGAGCCCTCTGCAGTGGCGAATATACGGATTAGTAACGGGCACCCTCGCGGGTGTGGCATGTGAGTTAGTCATTCTCGGCTGTGCCCTCAGGCGCCAGGGTCTGGCCTTAGTCCCGCGATGGAGCGGCTTCGATTGGCGGCTGCTACAGGTATTGAAGCAAGCAACGCCATCAGCGGCGGCCGGCATATTAATGGGTTGTACGAGTCTGATTGATCAATCGATGGCGGCAATGCTGCATTCGGGAAGCGTGTCGGCCCTGAACTACGCGAACAAGCTAATCCCGGTATTGCTTGGCATAGGTTCATCGTCTCTGTCAGTTGCGGTTCTACCTGCGCTTTCAAGGCTGAGCGCGCGTCGCGACTGGCAGGGCGTGCATCGTATTGTGTCAACCTATACGCGGATAATCTTTCTGGTAGGCGTTCCAGCGACGGTGATATTGATCGCCTTGTCGGAACCCATAGTGAGGATGGTTTTCCAGGGTGGCGCGTTCACTTCGCAAAATACGCACCTTGTTGCCAGCGTCCAGTCTCTACTCTGCCTGGAGGTGCCATTTTATGCGGCGGCCATGCTCTGCGTTAGCGCTTTATGCGCTCTGAAGCGAAACGACGTGCTGATATGGGGAACGACGATCGCGGTAGTTGAGAACGTAGTCCTCAACTATCTTTTCATGAAAATGTTTGGTCTGGCCGGCATTGCGCTCTCGACGAGCTTGGTATACATGACGGCCTTTCTTTACCTGCGCCTTATGCTCGGCCGCGCACTAAAGATGCGAGAAACTGCAAGCGTCGGACTCGGCGAACCTCTGATCTCGTACGGCTTAGGCTCAGTGGCCGAAAATCCAGCGGAATGAAGAAGTCGGAGCTCATTTACGTGACACGCGTTCCGTCGGCAATTCTGCTGATCGCGCTGGAGTTCACAAACGTAGTCGCGTTCTGGGCAGAGGGCGGCAATAAACCGGCCAGCATTCAGCATTCGCGCTATCCATTCCAGTTCGCTGCATATGGACTGGCAGCAGTAATGCTCTTGCTTGATCGGCGGGTCTTGCAGCGCTTCTTCCACAAGCCGATTGTCCATTGGTCGCTCTCCGTGCTCCTGCTGTTTACCTTGTCCATGGTGGTGCGGGCGTTCAATGCTCCGGTAGGCTACAGCAATTACGAATTCGTGAGGTACTTCGGATTGCGGGTGAATGCTCTCGGATTTCTTCTGACCTGCATCGTCATCTTTGACGATCCCAGGATCTTGCGTTTGACAAGGCAGGCAGTTGCGATAGCAACGTTAGCCGGCGTTGCGTTCAACACATACGACCTGCTGAGTCCCGGCGTCTTCAGCAACATTCAGGGGCGCGCCGCAGGACTCTATGTGCAGCCAAACGGCGCGGGCATGGCGTTAGTTTTCGGTGGTCTCTTAGCTGTTACCGCAATACGCCGTCTATGGATGAGGGAGCTTTTTCTGCTTTGCGTATTCGTCGGCGTATTGGCAACATTTTCGCGCGAAGCGATGCTGTCGTTTGTCTTTTTGTTAGTGGGTTCTGCGTTCGCACACGTGTTGTCCTTCCGCAGGCTAGCAATCGCCGTTACAGCTTGCTTGGCGCTCTCTGCAGTGTTGAACTTGTCGAGTGAAATTTCAGATTCGCATCTGTTGAATGCGGACACGTGGTCCAGGCTGACGTTTCAGTGGTCGGATACCAGCGAAAAGTCCCGGCTGGTTCTGGCTGAGAAGACTCTTGAGCAATTTGAAGAAGCTCCGCTTGCTGGCCAAGGATTTGGCACGGCGATCTTCTGGGCCGACGACCAATCACACAATGCATATCTGGAACTTCTGGCGGACTGCGGGATTCTGGGCACCTTAGTGATTCCCTGCCTAATTTTGAGCATTCGGCGCGGCGACTGGGAATTCTACACTTTCGCGTCGATATTCTTGCTCTGGGCCTTCTTTTACCATGATGTTTTGAGTGACTTCTTCGCAGTAATTGCAATAGCGGTGGAGGCGGACGAGCGCCGCGAGGGTTACCGTCCGCTGAAACGCCACTATAGAGTCAAGACTTCAGAGCCAAAAACCACGCCTCTGAGCATTCGCGCTATCAACACGTAGACAGCGCCGAGACGTAGTAAAAAGCGTGAGGCGCTAACGTGTTTACGCAGTCTCGCGAGTTCACAAATAAAAGCGAATTCATCAGTGCGAATGCTTTCGCAGGAGCGCAAAAGTTTCGATCGACGCGCACTTTTCTGAGAGTCTACGAATCATCCTTCCAATTATCGCAGAGGTTTGAACGCTAGCTGAGGTCGACTTGCGAATCGGACTCGTAATTTTCTCGCTGCGGGTTGGTGGCGCGGAAAGAGTGGCAGCGACTCTGGTAAACGAGTGGGCTCGACGCGGCGAGCAGATTACTCTGCTAACGATCGATTCCCAGGCCAGCGATTTTTATCATATCGATACTCAAGTCCGGCGCGTGGCCTTGGAACTGAACGTTCCATCGAAGAACTGGCTGCAAAGCATGGCCAGTAACGCGCGGCGAGCCAGGTTGTTGCGAGCTTTTGTGCGCCGCTCAAAATTCGATGTCATAGTTAGCTTTTGCGATAAAACCAACGTGTTACTGTTGCTGGCGACCCGAGGGCTTAAGGTTCCGATCATAGTGGCCGAACACAACGACCCGCGCAAATGGACCATTGGAGCCACCGCCGAATGTCTGCGACGACTGCTCTATCCGCGTGCCAGCGGTGTAGTCGTGTTAACGTCCGGAATCGCACAATGGGCTCGCGAACTCGTTGGGAGCGGAGACATTAGCGTAATACCAAATCCGGTCGGCGAGCAATGCCTGAGTCCTTCGCGGCCGATCGTTAGGTCCGATCAGCACTTCGTAGTAGCGATGGGAAGAATGGATATAGCGAAGGGCTTCGACCTACTGCTACTGGCGTTCGCGCTTTCGGTCGAAAGCTATCCCAATTGGACGCTTCGAATAGTCGGACAAGGCGCCGAGCAACAGCGCCTGCAGAAGCTGGCGGAGCAGCTAGGCATCACGCGTGCGGTCAGGTTCGAGCCGGTAACCAAAGAGCCGGAAAAGGTATTGCGCGAGTCCGATTTGTTCGTGCTTTCGTCACGGACCGAGGGATTTCCGATGGTGTTGCTAGAAGCGATGGCGTGTGGGCTTCCGGTTGTAAGCTTCGACTGCATGAGCGGCCCGAAAGAAATGATCCGTGATGGTATTGATGGGCTCCTGGTGCCCCCTGAGGACATTGGCGCGCTGGCGAAGGCCATGGCCAGGCTCATGGGAGACGAGCGCGAGCGCAGGCGCTTAGCGGAACGAGCTGTCGAAGTAACTGAACGGTTTGGCTTGCCACGAGTAATGGAAATGTGGAGCGAGGTTTTGACAAGGGCTACGCAAGGACGTGCCGCACAAAAGTCGGAAACTGTAGCTGAGGTCGCGACCAACCATGGCTAGTGGACATATCCAGAGTATGGCGAGCGCTCTAAAGGTCCCCTCCCGCGAAGTCGCTCTGGGCAGCGAATGCCGCATCTTAAGCCAGCCACCGATGGCTGGAAAAGGTAGTCGCTACCGGCGGGTGAACCTGGTGTTTCTGATCAGAAACCTCGCGATCGGCGGTGCAGAGCGACAGTTGGTGGAGCTCGCCAGTAACCTCGACAGAAACAAATTTGACGTCACGGTGCT
>Ga0209648_10004213_pt1 | contig 12187 bp, 6 predicted proteins | sample GraSoi2013_115cm_FD_185830 | JGI IMG/M metagenome (GOLD analysis project Ga0209648, IMG submission 185830) | Grasslands soil microbial communities from the Angelo Coastal Reserve, California, USA - Sample 9_17_2013_115cm (SPAdes) (version 2) | ecosystem: Environmental > Terrestrial > Soil >...
AAAGACGGTATACAAGAACCTCGGCAACGGGAGCTTTGCGGATGTTACCTCAAGCGCCGGACCGGGCGTAACTCAGCCGCACAGCAGCCGCGGGACCGCATTCGGCGACTTCGACAACGACGGAGACGTGGACGTCGCAGTAATCAACATGAACGAGGCGCCCTCGCTGCTCCGCAATGATTGCCGCTCGAAGAACAACTGGCTGAAGGTCAAGTGCATCGGAACCAAGTCCAATCGCAGCGCCGTTGGCGCGCGCGTGCGAGTGGTTACCGGCCAGCATTCTCAAATCAATGAAGTAATGAGCGGTTCCAGCTACATGTCCCAAAATGACTTTCGCCTGCATTTTGGGCTCGGCCAAGCCAAGCAGGCGGACTCGGTCGAAGTCCGCTGGCCTTTGGGTTTAGTGGAATCATTCAAGAACATTGGCGCGAATCAGCTGCTCGTAGTTCAGGAGGGCCAGGGCATAATTCGGCGAGAGAAATTTGGCAAGCGTTAGGAGCTTCCGCCGCTCGACGCTTTCCGTTGACGGCAAGCGTCGTACTTCCACATTGCGAGACTTGGTGGATCCCAGGGTACGGAGAAAGACAAACCAGTGGATGGCCCGCAATGTGCGGGCCATCCACGTCGGCCAGTCAGGGGTGTAGCCTAGAAGAAGATTTGCAGCCCGAGCTGGACTCGCCTCGGGATATTGCACTGGCTGCCGGTATGTCCAAAATTCCCATTGCCATTATTGGGCAACCAGAACGTATCCACCGGGCAGAAGAAAACGCGGTTGAGGACATTGCCTGCATCGGCTTGGATCCGAACGTAGCGGCCCTCACCGAAGTGCGTATCCTTGAAGATGGAGAAGTCCTCGTTAAAGTACCTAAACCCACGGACGCTCGCATCCTCACGGGGAGCATTACCGAATGCAAGCGGGCCAGGGTCGGCCCATCCTGCTTGGTTGAGATAACTGTCCTTTTTAGGGTCTTTGAACGTTCCCGTCAGTCCGCTCCCGGCTTTATTGGGGAACTTATTATAGTTAAAGAGTAAACCGCCAAGTAGGCCGTTATCAGTGATGATGGACAGCGGTCTCCCGGACTGGTAGGTTTGCGTTGCCGAGATCTGCCAATCGCCGATGAGCTTGTCCAAAACCCCCGACGCGTTCCTTCCGATCGCCTTGCCCTTGCCGAAGGGCAACTGGTAGACCCAGCCGAAAGTGAAAATGTGTGGGACGTCGTCGGAACTGACGGAGTAAAGGTTGCGCTGATCGCTGGGATTCTGCACGGGCGGTCCCCCGGCTCCCAACCCGGTTTCCGAGCCGTTGTTGAACAGTTTGGAATAGGTGTAGGCAACGCGGAGTTGCAGGCCGCCGCTCATGCGCCGGTCAAAGCTAGCCTGCAAGGCGTTGTAGTGGCTATTGCCGTTTGGAAAATAGCGCCAGTTAATCTGGTGGTACTGCGGCCACGTTCTCAAGGACTGGGCCACAGTTCCTGTGAACCCTGGGTAAGGGGGATTCTTGAACCCCGCAGCAGCAGCCGTCGCGTCAGGCACACCGTTGGTGAAGAGCGCCTGGAGAACGCCCTGTCCCAAGGCAAGCACGCTACCGGGGTTCATGTTGTCATAGACTCCGGCGGAGCTGCGGCCATCGATCAGCCGCGTCCCGTGGTTGCCGACGTAAGCGATATCGATCGCCATGTTTTGGCCCAGTTGGCGCTGAAACGAAATCGACCAGTTCTGGTACCGAGGCATCGTGTACGTTCTGGGATCCACGCCCACGGGGTTTGCGTTATTCGCTACGTCGGCCCGCACTTGGGGTGGCAATTGGGAGGCGATAAGGCCTGTCGGCCATCCGCAAGAAACAGCTAGCGCTGTAACTTGGGCAGGACATGCGCCGGTCCCATTGAAGTAGAACGCGGGGAATCGCCCGTTCGTGTTATTCGGCGCCACGGGGTTGGTTTGGTAACCGTCCACCGGGTAAGGATCCCACGAGTCCGCCTGCGCGCCGGCGTAGTACATCCCATACCCGCCGCGGATCACGGTTTTGTTCTTGATCTGGTACGCAAAGCCGAAGCGCGGACCGACGCTCCAACTGCTGTTCCCAATGGGCTTGCTGCCGCCAAATACCGTGGCACCAAGATGGCCGACGGGGTTTTGGGCCGTGGGATCGAAGGTGGAAAACTTTCCGTGCTGCTCCGACAGCCCGGATTGCCAGTCGAAGCGGAGACCCAGGGTCAGCGTGAGCTTGGGCGTCAACTTGAAGTCGTCGTTGATCCAGGGAGAGCCATACTTCATCTTGGGCATGTAACTAAAGGGTGCAGTGAAATTGGCGCTGTCCACCTGGCCCAAAATGAAGGAGGCGAACTCATTCCCGGTCTTACCGGCCACAACGCAACCCCCCGCACATTTTGCGGCCGTCACATCATAACCAGCGGTTTCGTTCTGATTGAAATTGAAGTTGCCGCCGGTGTTCACGGCCCAGCCCGTTTGCGGGAAAGTCATGTAGCGGAATTCTAATCCTGCCTTGATCGTGTGCTTGCCGGTAATCCAAGTGATGTCGTCGAGGAATTGATAGCGATTGTTGATATCACTCCCGCCGCTCGCCCAGGGCGTGCCGAAGCGCGTGTAACCAATCGTGCCACGAAAATTGAGTTGAGGAAAGCCGGCGCTGTTGAATACCGGCTGGTTGGGCAGACCAAGCGCGAGCTTCTGGTTCCAGCCCACGCCGCCGGACAATTGGTTGCCTTGCATATGCCACCGATCATAGGCCAGTGTGGTGTGATTGAAGAGGTTGGGCTTGATCACCCAGTTCATCTGCACGTGTTCGAAATGGTTGGTAATGCGCTGGAAGAATCCCTGGCCGATGTAAGTATCGTTCGCCGCGGAATCCGTCTGTCCGTTGTGCACCGTGGTGCAGCCCTGCGGCCCGCCACAGTGGGCCGTGCGGGGCCGGTTGTTCTGATAGTAGGTATTGCTGACGGAGAACTTATTATTAAAGGTGTGATCAATACGGAACAGCCAAGTCCTGACGTTGATCTTGTTGTTGTCGTCCGAGTTCCCGCCAAAACCGTTCTGCCGCAGCGTGTTGCGGTCGAGCCCCGGGATATTGGGAATCACAAAGGCTGCTAACGGGCTTCGCAGGGGGTCATTGGCCGGAATGATGTTCGCCTGGCCGGGAATTGGGAGACCCGTGACGGGGTCGAATCCGTAGCCATCGCGTACGGGCACGCCATTGACCAGCCGCGTTGTGGCAGGGTTAAAGATTTCGCCCTGGTAGATAGGCCGGCCAAGCTCATCATGCCCTACGATTGTCGTGGTGTCCAGAAGCCCGGTCCCGCTGAAGTTGCCCGCCCTCTGAGCCGCGTCCGGAAGAGTATTGACGAAGCCGGTGTTAACCGTGCTGTGGTAGTCGAGACCGTCCACATTGACGAACCAGAATGTTTTGCCCCCCCATGTAATCTTGGGAACGGGCCCACCCACGGCAGCCCCCCAGTTATCTTGAGTCAAAGGAAGTTTTTTATTGGGAATTGTAGGTATCCCGGCAAAAAAGAAGTTCCCGGCGTCCAGCTTATCGCTGGTGAAAAAATTGTAGACGTTGCCGTGCAGCTTATCCGTGCCGGATTTCGTGGTGTAAGTGACGAAACCACCGCTGGTGTGCCCATACTGCGCTGAAAAGGTGTTCTCAACGACCGTCATTTCTTGCACGGAGGGGTAGGGTACCGCACTCTCCTGCGTCCCCTGGTGACCTTCCGCATAACCAAAGGCCGCGCCGTCAAACCAATTCTCCGTCGCCATGGTCTGGCCGCCGTTGATCCGGGAAGTAAATTGGCTGCCGCGGAAAATCGCGTCGCCGTTTGGCTGCATGGGCACAAAGCCCGGCTGCAGCTGCAGCAGGGATTCGGCAAGACGAATGTCTGCCCCCATCACCCCCGGAAGATCGCGATAGTAGGTCTCGCCAATCGTGTGCGACACCGTCGAATTCTCAGTGTTAATCAATTCCGAGCCGCCCTCGACCTCGACGGACTGGGTCACCGAACCGAGTTCGAGCTTCACATCCTGGCGGAAACTCTGCGCGCCGCTCAGCATGATCCCAGGGTGGGTGGCATGCTTAAAGCCTTCTTTTTCGACCTCGATGGTGTACGTACCTAGCTGAAGCGGCGGCGTGCTGTAGTTGCCGGCACTGTTCGTGCCCACCACTATTTTCGCACCGGTATCCTGGTTAGTTATCGTGACTTTCGCATCGGGAACCCCCGCCCCAGATGTATCCGTGACGAGGCCGGTAATCTCAGCCCGGTCGGCCAACTGGGCGTACAGCGTCTGCCCGCTGAACGCAACCAATGCACAGAATAGAAACACGAGGACAGCTAATGACCGTTTCATCTTGACGCCTCCCCCAAACTTAAGCGCTCAACCTCGCGCCGGCGTGAAACCTCCAACGGGTGTGCCTGGAACGGCTCTGAACCTTGGCTTCGGAAGCTATTCTGGGCTTTGGAACAACCCCAAATAAGAGTGAGGTTTGGAACCATTGGCCGAGTCCCCGAAACTTTCAATTCGCTCTGTTCCAGCTCCATTTAGATCGTTCTTCACGCAGGATTCAGGTTCACCCCACACGATTCGGGTCTCCCGGTAAACGTTTTCCCGGGAGGATTGTGGCACTCTTACTCCTCCTGAAACCTGATGTCAAGAAGATTTTTTGAACAAGCAAAGAATTTTTTTGAGTGCTCGGGGAAAACCGGCAGAAAGCCTCTAGGCCAGAGTTGGGGGCGGCTTGCACCCGGCAGGTCGAGTCGTAGCTTTGCTAGTCGCTGCAAGCAGTGCTCTATCTGCAGGCGCGTCTTGCCGAGGCGGTTGTGCCCCTGAAAGAGAACAGGAGTTTACGCGCGAAGCAGCTCGCGCGCCTTGCCAGATCGTATCTGGCTCCGGTTATGCGGAGCCTGGCTGCTGGTAACGAGGCGATTCGCTCCTGGGACAATTTGCTGCGGCACTATCCTGATCATGCGTTATTATCCGAAGCTCGGGGCAGCCTGACCATGAGTGCGCACCGGTATTCCGAAGCATTTGGGCTTTTCCTCTGTATGGTCGCCGCCACCGCCGGTCCCGAAGTGCAATTCACCGATATCACTCAGTCCTCAAAAATCGATTTCAAGCACGAGAGCTCCGCGACTTCCAACAAGTACCTGCCGGAAACCATGGGAGGAGGTGTAGCCCTCCTGGACTACGACAATGACGGACGGCTGGACATCTTCTTCACCAACGGCGCGAAGATCGACGATCCCATGCCGGACGGCAAGCTCCCGGACAAGTCCGATCGAAAGTTCTGGAACCGGCTCTATCATCAAAACGCCGATGGCACGTTTACGGATGTGACGGAAAAAGCCGGCCTCACCGGAATGCCGCAGAACCACTACACCATGGGTGTAGCCGTGGGCGACTACGACAATGACGGCTTCGAAGACATCTACGTGACAGGCTACGGCGGCAACACGCTCTACCACAACAGCGGAGACGGGACCTTCACCGATGTAACGAAGCACGCTGGAGTTGGTGCTGGCGGATGGAGCGCAAGCGCCGGCTTTTTCGACTACGACAATGACGGTAAGCTCGACCTCTTCGTGACCCGTTATGTGGATTGGAGCTTCCGGAACAACCGGTATTGCGGAGAACAAAAACCTGGTTATCGAGCGTACTGCCACCCCGACAGTTACAACGGGGTCACCAATATCCTGTACCACAACAACGGCGATGGCACCTTTACCGACGTTTCCGCGAAGGCTGGCATCGCCAATCCTGAAGGCAAGGGACTGGGCGTGTCTTTCGCCGATTATGACGGCGACGGTTTAACCGACATTTTTGTCGCCAACGATTCCGTGCAGAGTTTCTTGTACCACAACAACGGAAACGGTACGTTCACCGAAGTTGGCCTGCTCGCAGGCGTTGCCTACAATGAGGACGGCAAATCGTTTGCCGGGATGGGCGCCGACTTCAGCGACTTCAATAACGACGGCTACCCAGATATCGTTGTCACCGATCTTTCCAACGAGCGCTATCACCTCTTTCAGAACAATGGCGACGGCACCTTTCAAGATGTGACCAACCAATCTGGCGTGGGCGGCGCGACTTTCGCTTTTTCCGGTTGGAGCACGCACTTGTTCGACTACGACAATGATGGCGGGAAGGACCTCTTCGTTGCGCAGGGGCATGTGATGGACACCATCGAGCAGACCTCACCCAATTTGAAATACCTTGAACCGCCGCTACTATTGAAGAATGAGTCTGGCCATTTCGTGAGGGTGGTTCCCGGCGCGGTTTTTCAAAAAGAATGGGCGGGCCGGGGCGCGGCGTTTGGCGATATCGATAACGACGGTGACGTCGACATCGTGGTCAGCAACGTGGGCCAAAAGGCTTACGTGCTGCGCAATGATGGTGGGAATCGCAGAAACTGGCTGGGGATACAGACCATCGGCAGGAAATCAAACCGTGATGGCATTGGATGTCGCGTTAAAGTTGTGTCCGCGTCTGGGTTGGCCCAATATTTCACCGTTAATACGGCCGTGGGATATCTTTCAGCTAGTGACAAGCGGTTGATAGCGGGCTTGGGTGGCGATCCCATGGCGAAGTTGGTCGAGATCCGCTGGCCGTCCGGAGTTGTCCAGAGATTCGAGAAAGTCAAAGCTGGCCAGATGCTGAAGGCTATTGAGCCGACGCAATAATTACCACTATCGAGGGCGCAGCTGGCGCCGCGATAGCTAGTTAAATACGCGCTGAAAACGCTGCGAACCTGACAATCTGCTGGGGAGTTGGCGCTAACCAACTCGCCATGATTCAAGAGGGCGATGAACCTATAGGTAAACAGAAGTTTCGATAGCTGCTCGCGGTTATTTAGATGGCTCGCGATATCTGCCTTGCCATCGTCGCCGGTCGTGTGGTAAACGTTTACCCATCAAAAATGTAATGGGGCCACCGTTTCATTTGCGAGGAGAATACATACATGTTTTCCGTCGACCGACGCAGTTTCTTGCATCAAGCTGCGAATGCAGGCGTTGCCTGGGGTGCGAGTTCTCTACTTGGTGGCGCTTTTCTACGGGCTCAAACTTCGCTGCTGAGCGCTAACGACGTCGTCCGCGTTTACGTGGACTCGCGTCGCGTTACAGCCCCGCTCGACCGCGATCTTTTTGGCTCCTTTCTCGAGCACTTGGGCCGTGCCATCTACGAGGGCGTTTACGATCCCGGTTCGAAGCTATCGGACACCAATGGGTTTCGCAAAGATGTCATCGGTGAAATCCGCCAGATGGGAGTTCCAATCGTTCGTTATCCCGGGGGCAATTTTGTCTCGGGCTACAATTGGCTCGACGGCGTGGGTCCCAAGGAGAGCCGTCCCCGTGTGCTTGACAAGGCCTGGAATGCGATCAACACCAATCAGTTCGGCACCAATGAATTCATGGCGTGGTGCAAGGCTGCCGGCACTGAGCCCTTGATGGGCCTCAATCTTGGGACGGGAACTCCTGAAGAGGCAGCCGCTCTGGTCGAATATTGCAACCTGGATCAGGGAACAAAATGGAGCGATCTTCGCCGCAAGCACGGCTTCGCCGAACCTTATCAGGTGAAACGCTGGTGTCTGGGTAACGAGATGGACGGCCCTTGGCAAATAGGCCACATGACGGCGACTGAGTATGGTTTGAAGGCTCAGGACGCCGCCAGGCAGATGCGCTACGTTGATCCTTCCCTTCAATTAATTGCTTGCGGATCAAGCGGCCCGTTCATGCCCACCTATCTTGAGTGGGACCGCGAAGTTTTGGAACAATGCTACGATTACGTCGACGGTCTTTCCCTACATCGCTATTTCACCAATGCTCCCGCGGACACCGGCGGCGATAGTTCAAAGTTCCTCGCGATGAACCTCAGCATGGAACAGCAAATCGCAGAGACCGTTGCAGTTTGTGACCTTGTGCGTGGACATAAGCGGTCACCAAAACAATTGTGGTTATCTTTTGACGAATGGAACGTATGGTATAGAGCCCGGAGCGGCGATTACACGAACGGGCATCACCAGGAAGCGCCCCACTTGCTTGAGGAGGTCTACAATCTGGAGGATGCTTTGCTCGTAGGTGGCCTGCTCAACTCCCTGCTGCGCAATGCGAACCGAGTCAAGGTGGCGTGCCTGGCCCAATTGATCAATGTCATCGCGCCGATCATGACCAACGCAAACGGCTTGCTCCGTCAGACGATCTACTATCCGTACAGCTGGGCGCTTCAATATGCTCGCGGTTCGGTGCTTAATCTTCTCGCGCAGTCACCCACATACGAAGTTGCGAAAATGGGTCAAGTTCCGTACCTGGATGTAGCCGGCACCATCGATCCCGGGGACGGAAAAGTTGCGATTTTCGTTCTGAATCGTGACCTTTCGAAACCACATGTCGTGGAAATTAATTGGCAAGACAAAATGCCGGGCCAGGTGCTTGTTTCTAGTGTTCTGAGCGGAACTGATTTGAAAGCTTTCAATAGCTTCGAAGCGCCCAAACACGTCGCGCCGCAAGCGTTTGATAAGCCTTCGACGACCGGCGGGCGAACCAAGTTCGAAGTGCCCGCACGCTCGTACACTGTGATTCAGTGGTCGGCTTGATCCGGGCGGAAGAAGTTCGAGGCGCAGTGTTACACGAAAGCGGTTCCCAGGTCGATGACAGAAGCATTCACTGCGGTTCCGCTGGAAGCCGCAAATACTAGCCGCGAGTGCCCCAAAAGGGGAGACAAAGAGAGCGCGCTATGAAAACCACAGCTAGGCGGCATTTTCCAAAGACAGCGGCAGCAGGGACGGGGGGCATGCTGGCCGCGCGTTCCATGCGCGTTCCATGCCTGAATGGCCTCAGAAGTCGCCGCAGCTAGCCATCGTCCCTCCATCTCGGTCTTCAAATACTCACAGGTAGAGTTGCTTGACGGGCCGTTCAAGGTTCAGTTCGATCAGAATCGGTGATGAACCTTATTGTCTCTACCACCAAGTGGACGTGTAAGTTCCCGGCTAATGAAGTGCTTGGATGGAACACGAAGTACAGGGCTGTACTGACTGACCGCAAGAAATAAACGTAGCAGTTCTTCAAGTTGATGCAGTAAACGTATACCCAGTCGTGTGTGCTAGAATATAAGCCGTAAGCGTCTAGTCAAGGCTAATACTCAACTACTGTTATGGATCTCCGTGAGATAGCTCGAAGGGCAAAAGTCTCCACTGCCACCGTTTCCAGAGCGATTAACCACGTGTCTACGGTCAATCCTCAACTGGCCAAGCGTGTTTGGAAGGTCGTTGACGAACTCGGGTATTTCCCCAATACCCAGGCGCGGGCCTTGGTGTCCGGAAGAAGCCGCATTTTGGGCCTGATCGTATCCGAGATTACCAACCCGTTTTTCCCGGAAATTGTTCAGACCTTTGAACATCTCGCAGTGGAGAACAATTACGAGATTCTTCTTACCTCCACCGTGAACGACCCGAAGAGAATGGAGCAGTCGGTGCGGCGTATGATCGAACGCCGTGTCGAGGGCGTGGCGATTTTGACCTTTGGCATGGAGGAATCGCTGCTTGAGCATCTTCGGTTCCGAAAGGTACCCTTGGTCTTCGTTGACGTCGGACCCGATGCTCCCGGCATTGTCAACATCCGGATTAACTACCTGCACGGCATTCGCCAGGCGGTACAACACCTGGCTGCTCTGCGGCATACCCGTATCGCGTTCGTTGCCGGGCCACCACGGCTGAAATCCGCGCTGGCGAGGACGGAAGCTTTCAAGACTTCCATGGCGGAAATCGGCCTGCTCCCGGAAGTTATTGTGACGGCGGACCATACCATGGAGGGCGGCATGCGCGCGCTGGTCGAACTTCTCGACGTGCGCGATCAACCCACCGCTGTTGTGTGCTCCAATGATATGACGGCCATTGGAGTCATGCGCGAAGCGTATGATCACGGAATTACGATTCCAACCGACTTGTCTATTGTTGGATTCGACGATATCCGGCTAGCGCAATTCATGACTCCGCCGCTGACAACGGTCCAAATGTCGCAGAAAGAGCTGGCCCAGATTGCGTTCCGAGCATTGCTAGATGAAGTCGGCCGGGAATCGCGGTCCACTCAGAAAAGCGAGTACGAACTGATTACCAGTCTTATTCTTAGGCGTTCAACAGCTATGGCCCGCCCGTTGAACGATGCACATCGGGAACAATAGTTGTCCCTTCCCGTGCATCCCGCGTTGAATCCTCGGTTTGAGATGGAATGACATCGACTGGGAAGATCTGCGCTTGGCGGTACGAAAAGCTTATGTCTACGGAATGCAAGGGGACGTAAAAACGCAGACCTCTCACCGATGGATGCCTCTTGACCGTTTGCTTGCAGAGAAACTTCGCCAACATAAGGCGAGGCTGGCTCCGCTCGCGAAGAGAGATATAGAGTTGGTGGCACGAATTGCTGGCATGCTCTGGTTTGTCTTAACCGTTGGAACTTTAAGCTACCTGCTTAAATTCCACTCGCCAAGTGGTAATACATGTCATTCCACCTGAGCTCCTTCGCAAAGCCTGCGACATTCGTATTGTGATCAATCAGCAAACATTCCAGTCCGGCCATTTCGGCGAAATCTTGCAAATGTTCGGGAGTCAAACCGTGACTCAGGGCGGTGTGGTGTGAGCCTCCGGCGAGAATCCAGGCCGTAGCTGCGATCCTGAGGTCAGGTTCGGGCGCCCAGATTGCCCGGGCTACGGGCAGTTTGGGCAAAGGTTGTTCAGGGCGCATCAGGTTCACTTGATTCACGATTAGACGAAAGCGGTTCCCCATGTCGACGATCGAAGCATTCACGGCGCGACCGCTGGATGCAGTAAATACCAACCGGACCGGATCTCCCTTGCCACCGATGGAAAGCGGATGTATTTCGGCCGAGGGCCTGTCATCGGTGATCGAAGGACACACTTCCAGCATGTGCGCACCAAGCACCTGGCCACCATCTTTCAGATGATAGGTGTAGTCTTCCATGAAGGACGTTCCACCCTTTAGGCCGTGACTCATGACTTTCATCGCCCGTACGAGGCCCGCTGCTTTCCAATCACCTTCCGCGCCGAAGCCGTACCCATCGGCCATCAATCGCTGTACGGCAATTCCCGGAAGTTGAGGGAGGCCATGCAAGTCTTCAAAGGTATCGGTGAATGCGCCGGACCCGGTCTCTTCAAGGAAGTGCCGCAGGCCCAGCTCGATTCTTGCTGCCTCGTGCAGCATCCTGCGCCGGCTACCATGGGGACGCAGCGACTCCGCGACCGCGTACGTTTCATCATATTCAGCCGTCAACTCCTCGGCCTCTGCGTCTTTCACTTCGTGAATGAACCGTACTAGCTCTCCAACGCCGTATCCATTCACCGAGTAGCGCAATCGGATCTGCGCGTCGACTTTGTCTCCCTCGGTCACCGCAACATTCCGCATGTTGTCGCCCAGGCGAGCGATCTTCAAGTGCTGAGCGTCATGCCAGGCGCAGGCGGCTCGCGCCCAGATGGCAATCTCGGAATGAATACTTGTATCTCGCCAGGAGCCAACGACTACCTTCCGAGGCAGCCGCATACGGGCTCCAATAAACCCATACTCCCGGTCCCCATGAGCCGACTGGTTGAGATTCATGAAGTTCATGTCGATGGTCGGCCAAGGCAGCTCTTCGTTAAATTGGGTGTGCAAGTGGAGGTAAGGTTTGTTCAGGGATCGCAGGCCACCGATCCACATTCGGGCGGGAGAGAAGGTGTGCATCCAGGTAATCAAGCCGATGCAGCTCTTCGAACTGTTGGCATCCAGGCACAACTGCTGAATGGACTCGCTGCTTGTCATCACGGGCCTAACAACGATCTTTACGGGAATCAACGAAGATGCGGAGAGAGCGCGGGCAATGGCCGTGGAGTGCTGCTCCACGGTTTTCAGGGTTTCCGGTCCATAAAGATGCTGGCTGCCGGTTACAAACCAGGCTTCCAGACTCGAGAGATCAATCATTCTTCAGCCTCGACTCTGCTTGAGCGCTTGCGGCGAAACTTGAACACGGCGCTTCGCGCAGGTCGCACACTGCCCTCAGGAAAGCTCGTCCTACACTGGACCTCGAAGGGGGCCATTGTTCGATGCGAGGCGACCGCTTCCGAGATTAGCAGAAACTCCTGCGACCGCTTACTTTGAGGGCGTGCCAAGACCTTTCGTGAACAGCGGCGGGGCTG
>Ga0209648_10004215_pt1 | contig 12180 bp, 16 predicted proteins | sample GraSoi2013_115cm_FD_185830 | JGI IMG/M metagenome (GOLD analysis project Ga0209648, IMG submission 185830) | Grasslands soil microbial communities from the Angelo Coastal Reserve, California, USA - Sample 9_17_2013_115cm (SPAdes) (version 2) | ecosystem: Environmental > Terrestrial > Soil >...
TCGAGACGCGCGAGATCCCGAGCGCGGTCGCCTATCTCCACAGCCGCCCGCAGCGCATCCCCGACGCGGACTGGGAGATGGCGCGCCTGCCCTACGCCCCGCAGGGCGTGGTCACCTACGCGGTCAAGAACCGCCGCACCGAGGTGATCATCCAGATCACCGAGACCGAGAAGTTCCTCTGGGGCCTGATGGACGGGCGCGCCTCGCTCCAGGAGATCGGGACGTCCTACCTGCTGCACTATGGCTCCTTCGACTTCGAGATCATCCCGACCCTGATCGTCAAGCTGCTGCGCGCCGACCTGCTGACCATGCGCCCGGTGTCGCGCCTGCGCGCGGTGCTGGCGCGGAACCGGCGCAACCCGGCCGCCCGCGCGATGGAGGGCACGCTCCACGCGCTGGAGCGCCTGACCGTCACGAGCCGGCGCTCGCACCAGTTCTTCGAGCGGGTGTACCGGTACGGGGGGTTCCTGCTCTTCACCCCGTGGGCCCTGGCGGTGCTCGCGGTCATGGTGGTGGTCGGGGGCCGCAGCGCCGTCACCATCTGGCGCGATCTCGGCGAGGTGACCCACGGGCTCGCGAGTCATCCCCTGGTGGCGATCCTCCTGGTGAAGATCGTGTTCTGGCTCACCGTGGTCAACCACCAGATCATCCACGCGCTGGCCTGCATCCACTACCGGCGGCGGGTGCGGGAGTTCGGCTTCACCATCCTGCACGGCTTCATCCCGACCTTCTACGCCGACGTCACCGACATCTTCATGGCCACTCGCCGCGCCCGCATCGTCAACGCGGTGGCCGGCCCGCTCTTCCACCTCTTCCTGGGTTTCTTCTGCTTCTGGATCGCGGCGCGGCTCGAGCCCGGGCTCATCCAGGGCTTCCTCGCCGCCTCGGCCCTGCTGCAGCTGCAGTCCTTCCTGATCAGCCTGTACCCGTTCTGGTTCCTCGAGATGGACGGCTACCACATCCTGGTGGAGATGGTGGGCGTGCCGACGCTCAACCACGACTCGGTGCGGTTCGTGCGCGAGTCGCTCTGGCGGCGCGTCCGGACCGCGACCTGGCTCACCCGCCAGGAGGCGATCTGCCTCGCCTACTTCACCCTGTCGGTCGCCTCGCTCGCGGGCTTCGTGCTGCTGAACGTGTGGCTGTTCACGCGGGCGGGGAAGTCGTAGCGGGCGACCGTTTAGTTCTTCAGGCTCTTCATCTGCGGGGGCCCAGAAATGGCCCCCGCACTCCCCCCGTCGGCGGACGACCGGTGCATCTCGCGCGTGTCCCGTCGCTGCGTTAGCCGCCGCCCCGGATCACGAGCGCGAGCAGGCGGCCGACGGACTCGCCCAGGGCTTCGGGTAGCTCGGCGGGGGCCTCGTCGAGGATGCGGCGCTGCTCGGTCTCGTCGAGGGTTTCGAGGCGGGCCTGGGCGCGGAGACGTACCTCGGGCGCCAGGAGCCGGGCCACCTCCAGCACGAAGCGCAGCGCCTGCTCGGCGCGCTCCGGGGGTGAGGCGGCGCCGGTCAGCGCGGCCATCCCGGCCTCGCGCAGGCGGCGGCTCAGGCGCACGCGCTGGCCGTGCAGGCTCAGCAGGTCGCCGGGGACCGGGCCCCATTCGAGCGCGAGGCCGGCGGTGATCCGCGCGATGTCGGGAGCCAGCGCGGGCGCGCTCTCGCGGGCGATCAGCTCGCCGAGGGCGACGGCCCACACCGGCGGGAGCGGCGCCGGCGCGCTCGTGTCGATCGCGGGCGCGGGTGTCTCGCGCACCTCGCCGAGGCGGTCCAGCACGAGCCGGTCCTCGATCGGGCCGTTCAGGGCCCAGAGCGAGCAGACCACCCGGTCGCTGTCGGTGCGGACCACGCGGGGCTCGCGGCGTCGGATGTCCTGCCACTCCGCGCGGTAGAACGGGACCCCGTCGAGGATCACCTTGTCCACCTCGTGGCGGAGCTGCACCACCACGCCGGGCGTCACATGGTGCGTCTCGAACGGCGCGGGATGCCAGTCGAGCGCGCCGTCGGCGAGGAAGCGCTCGAGCGGCAGGGCCTCGGCCGCGTCGTAGCGGAAGCACTCGAGCAGCGCGGTGAAGAGCAGCTCGGTCGGGTAGGGCCCGCGGTAGCGGACGGTGGCGACGCCGTGGTCCTTCATGAGGCCCGCGATCAGGTTCAGCAGCGTGGTCCCGCCGCCGGCGGGCAGGCGGCGCGGCTCGGCGAGTGGAGGGATGAAGTCGGGGCGCGCGTAGTCGAGGGCCTGGAAGCAGGTCAGCGCCTCGCGGGGCGCCCACGGCGCGTCGGGCGCGAGCTGCCACACGCGGTCGGAGAGGCCCCACGCGGGGTGGGTCAGCGCGGCGGGCTCGATGCCGAGCCAGCGCCCGTCGGGCAGGAGGCCCTTCGCCCACTCGAGTCCTCCGTCGGGTCGCCACCGCCAGGCGGCCACCAGGTGCCCGCGCCGGTCGAGCTGGAGCAGGCGGCGGCGGCCGGGTCCCGGGGCGTACGCGGTCAACGTGCCGCCGCGCCCGGCGGTCACCGGCGGGTCGGGCTCGTCGAGCGCGAGCCGGAGGCGCGTCACGCGCTCGGGGTCGATGGCGACGAGGTCGGCGCGCGCGAGCCAGCCGCGCAGCCGCGCGAGCGCGGTGCGGTCCATGCCCGCGATGATACAGTCAGCGTGACATGAGCGTGACCACCCGGGTTGCCGGCCCCGAGGACGCGGAGGCCATCGCCCGCATCTACAACCAGGGGATCGAGGACCGCGTCGCCACCTTCGAGACCGAGCCGCGGAGCCCGGAGGACATCCGCGCCCAGCTCGCAAGCAAGGGCGACCGGTACCCGACGGTGGTGGTCGAGCGCGACGGGGTGGTGGTGGCGTGGGCGTCCGCGGGCGCCTACCGCGGCCGGCCCGCCTACGCGGGCGTGGCCGAGCACTCGGTCTACGTGGACCGGAGCGCGCGGGGCCACGGTGCGGGCCGCGCCGCCCTCGACGCCCTCTGCCGCTGCTACGACGCGCGCGGCTTCTGGAAGCTGGTCTCCCGCATCTTCCCGGAGAACGTGGCGAGCCTCGTCCTGCACGAGCGGGCCGGCTTCCGCACCGTCGGGGTGTACGCGCGCCACGGCAAGCTCGCCGGGGAGTGGCGCGACTGCGTCATCGTCGAGAAGCTGCTCGGGGAGGCCGCAGGAGCCAGCGGAAGTACGCCGTCGCCGCCGCCGCGCCCACCAGCTGCGCCGCGATGAAGCCGGGCGCGTCGGCCGGCCGGATGCCCGCGAAGGTGTCGCTTGCCGCGCGCGCGAGCGTCACCGCCGGGTTCGCGAACGAGGTCGACGAGGTGAACCAGTACGCGGCGGTGATGTAGGCCGCGACCGCGTACGGCACCGCAGCCGCCCGGTGTCGGGCGCAGCCCTGGATCACCGCGAGCAGGCCGAAGGTCGCCACCAGCTCGCCGAGCAGCTGGGCCGGGCCGGCGCGGATGTGGCGGGAGGCGAAGAAGACCGGCTCGCCGAACATGAGATGCGCGACCGCCACGCCCGCGAAGGCGCCCGCGATCTGGGCGAGGACGTAGACCGGGACGTCCCGCCACGCGAGCCCGCCGCCCGCCGCCTCCGCCAGGGTCACCGCCGGGTTGAAGTGCGCGCCGGAGATCTCGCCGAAGGTCAGGATGAGCGCGACGAGGGCCGCGCCGGTGGCCAGGGTGTTGGCGAGCAGGGCCACCGCCACGTTGCCGCCGGCCAGGCGCTCGCCCATGATGCCGGAGCCGATCACCGCGGCGAGCAGGAAGGCGGTGCCCACCGCCTCCGCGGTCACCCGGCGGCCGCGGTCCGGGCGCGTGCCGTCGGCCGTCACGACTCGACCCGCGCGCGCTGGAGCACGTGGGCGTCGGGAGCCCGGGAGAGCATGAGCACGGAGACCACCGCGACCAGCCCCGCCACGCCGAGGCTCACGAAGGCCCAGCCCCACGCCTCCGCACTGTGTCCCCCGTACCAGTCGAGGATGGCTCCGAAGAGGAGCGGGGCGATCGCGCCCGCCCCGTAGCCCGCGAGCGACCGCAGAGCGAGGGCGGCGCCGCGGAAGGCCGGGGTCACCACCTCGGTGATCGCGGTGGAGTAGATCGGCGAGTCGCCGAGCGCGGCGAAGCCGTAGACGAGGCCCAGCGCGACCACCACCGCCACCGGGGTGCCGAGCAGCCAGCCGAACACGAGCGAGCAGACCGTGCTGAGCGACGCCATCATGAGCATGACCGGGATGCGCCCGAGGCGATCGGCGAGGACGCCCGCGAGCATGGACGCGAGCATGCCGGTGACGTGGAACAGCGAGGCCATGTAGGCGCCGAGGCCGGCGCCGCGATCGAGCGCGGAGCCGGTCGCCACAAAGCACGCGGCCAGGAACGCGGGCGTCCAGGCCCACATGCCGAGCAGCTCCCACGAGTGAAACGTGTAGCCGGCGATCACCAGCATGGCCGGGCGATTGCGCAGCACCGCGCCCGCGAAGCGCTCGCCTCCGGCCCGGGAGGTGACCACGTTCGGGGTGTCGCGCACCACCCACCACGCGAGCGCGCCACCCACGATGGGTCCCGACGCGACCAGGGCGAACGCGAGCGGGTAGCCGCCACGCGACACCGCCACCCCGGTGAGGGCCAGGGCGAAGGCCAGGCCGAGGGAGTGCCCGGCCAGGAAAAAGCCCATCGCCCGGCCCCGGCGGGCGACCGGGACGTTCTCGGCCACGAGGAGCACCCCGGTGGTGTAGGTGCCGCCGAGCGCCAGCGCCAGCAGCGTGTAGAGGACGAGGCCCGACCAGTAGTCGCGGGCGAGGGCGGCGAAGAGCGCGGCCATGGTCGCCGAGGCCAGGGTCCCGATGAGGAAGACGCGCTGGGCGCCCACGCGGTCGGCGATCTCGGAGCAGCCCATCAGCGAGATCGCGTACGCGAGCTGGAAGCACGACCCGATCCCGCCCGCCGCGGTGGCGGACATGTGCCACGCCCGCTGCAGCACGGGCAGGGCCGCGGCGTAGGCGATGTAGATCATGTAGGCGCCGACGCGCGAGAGGCAGATCGCGAGCAGCCAGGCTCCGCTTCCCGGCGTCATGCCGCAGGGCCGGGGGAGTTCTCGGCGAGCCAGGCCCGGAGCCGATCGCGTATCGCGTCGCGGACACGGCGGAAGGTCGCGAGGCGGTCGACCTCGCGGCCGGTCGCGGCCGAGCGATCCTCGAAGCTCCAGTGGATCCGGCGGGCCGGTCCGGGGAAGAGAGGACAGCGCTCGCCCGCCTGGTCACAGACGGTGATCACGTAGTCCCACCGCTCGCCGAGGTAGCGGTCGAGCGTCTTCGACGAGTGCCCCCGGAGGTCGAGCCCGAGCTCCTCCATCACCCGCGCCGCGAGCGGATGGACCGCGGTGGCGACGGTGCCCGCGCTGGCCACCTCGAATCGGTCGCCGCCCAGCTCCCGCAGGAAGCGCTCGGCCATCTGGCTGCGGGCCGAGTTGTGCGTGCAGAGGACGAGGACGCGATCGCGCACGCGCGAGGGGTCAGTCACACCGGCGCAGCACCCGGAGGCTGCGGTCGGAGGGACGCAGCTCGTCGAGCGCGCGGCGGAGCGCTTCGAGGCCGTCCGGGTTGATCGCGTAGTAGACCCAGCGCCCGTCCCGCCGGTCGGTGACGAGGCCCGCGTCCTTCAGGGTGCGCAGGTGAAACGACAGGAGCGACTGGCGCGAGTCCAGCTCCTCGGTGAGGTCGCAGACGCACTGCTCGCCGGCGCGGAGCCGCCGCAGCAGCCGGAGGCGGGTCTCGTCGCCGAGGGCCCGGAACATGCGGAGCACCTCGTCCGAGACCTTCGTGCCCGGCGCCATGCCCGGCACTATTGATCAACTCCGATTGATCCGTCAAGGGGGACGGAAGCCTGACGGGAGCGCCGCCTCGGGCATAATTCCGGGGCGAACGACGCCCGCCCGCGGTCTAACCCACCGGTTTTCTGTCCCCGGCGCGCGTGGTATGACGTTTGCTGCGCAGCGCGGGGCCGAGGGAGGGATGCGGCTTCACTCTGGGGTTAACGGTCGACACAACACAGGAGGGGCGCCATGAGCCACTATCACGATTCGGATGACCTGAAGGTTCTCGCGGAGTTCAAGAAGCTGGCCCCGGCGGAGTTCAAGGGTTTCGTGGAGCTGGACAGCATCGTGGGGCGCGACGACGGCAAGATCCCGCGCAAGTATCGTGAGCTGATCGCCCTGGCGGTGGCCTGCACCACTCAGTGCCCCTACTGTCTCGACGTGCATACGGGCAACGCGAAGAAGGCGGGCGCCACTCGCGAGGAGGTCGCGGAAGCGGCGCTCCTGGCCGCGGCCCTGCGGGCGGGCGCGGCGGTGACCCACGGGGCGCTCGCGGTCAAGCTGTTTGACCGGCCGTAAAAACACTACCGGGACCTTCCTTCCGGTGGCGGTGGCCCGATTGCCCGTCACTCACGAATACGCAAAGGAGGTCAGAGACATGAAACGGATTGCTGGGTACGCGGCCGGTGTCATGGCGACCTTCTTGATGGTGGGGCCGGGCTTCGCGGCGGAGAGCGTGCGGGACTCGACCTCGGCCGAAAAGTCGGGCAAGCTCGCAATGCCTCACCGTGTCACGGGTAACGTGGTCAGCGTGGACGAGAGCGCGCGCACCTTCACGGTCCAGGACTCGAAGGGGAAGGACTACGTGCTCACCGCCGATCCGTCGCTCGGCTCGCAGTTGAGCGAGGTGAAGGCGGGCGGGCACGTCAAGGTCAGTTACAAGAAGAATTCCAGCGGACAGATGATCGCGACGAAGATTGCGCCGGCCGACTCGATGAAGAGCGGGTCACGGTAGCGTGATTCAGCGGTAGCGTGATTCGGATCATGGCCCGAAGGGGAGGGCCCTCCACGGGCCGCCCCTTCGGGCTCCTGCCGTGAGCCGTTGCCGGGGAATGCGCCAGACGATACAATCGCGCGCGTGAATCCTCGGGCCACCGCGATCGGGATTGCCCTGTGCCTCGGGGCGTGCGCGCCCGTCGCGGTGCCGATGCCGATCCAGCCGTTCCCCGACGTGCCGGTGCCGGCCGAGTGGACCCCGTACTCGGACGACTGGGTGATGATCCGCTCCCCGAAGATCACCGCGGCGCGGCTCGTCTACTTCACTCCGGAGAGCGTCGACGGGACGCTCGCGCACGCGCGAAGGCTCCTGGCCCGCGCGGGGTGGATCGAGACCCGCAGCGAGCGCTTCGTGAACGCGGAGAAGTTTCCCGGCGTGTGGGTCGAGTTCGGCAAGGGCGACGACATCTGCCGCCTGACCGTGATCGAGGGCACCGCGGCCACCCACGTCGACTACACCCTCGCGCGCGTGAATCCCGGCTCCTGATGGCGGTCGCCGACCTGGTCTGGCGCTCCGCGCTCGAGCTGGCCGCCCTCATCCGATCCAAGCAGGTGTCGCCGGTGGAGGTGGTCGACGCGGTGCTGGCCCGCATCGAGCGCCTGAACCCGGCGCTCAACTGCTACGCGACCGTGACCGCCGAGGAGGCGCGCGACGCGGCGGTGGCCGCCGAGGTCGCGGTGGAGACCGGCGAGGAGCTCGGGCCGCTCCACGGCGTGCCGGTGTCGATCAAGGACCTGGTGTTCACCCGGCGGGTGCTCACCACCGGCGGATCCCGGCTCTTCGCCGACCACGTGCCGGAGGAGGACTCGGTCTGTGTCGAGCGGCTCAAGGGCGCGGGCGCGATCATCGTCGGCAAGACCACGACGCCCGAGTTCGGCCACAAGGCGGTGACCGACAGCCCGCTCTTCGGCATCACCCGCAATCCGTGGAACCCCGCCCTCACGCCCGGCGGCTCGAGCGGCGGCGCGGGCGCCGCGGTGGCCGCCGGCCTGGGTCCACTCGCGGTGGGCACCGACGGGGGCGGCTCCATCCGCATCCCCGCTTCCTTCTGCGGTATCTACGGGCTCAAGCCGTCTTTCGGGCGCGTGCCCCAGTTCCCGGGCTTCCCGGGCTGGGAGACGCTCTCCCACAGCGGGCCGCTCGCGCGCACCGTGCGCGACGCGGCGTTGATGCTCGACGCCATCGCGGGACCCGACGATCGGGACCGGCACTCGCTGCCCGCGGCCGGCCGGTCCTATCTCGAAGCGTGCGAGGGCGGCATCGCGGGGCTGAGCGTGGCGTGGTCGCCGGACCTGGGCTACGCGCGGCTCGATCCGGAGGTCGCCGATCTGTGCGCGACGGCGGCCGAGCGCTTCGAGAGCTTCGGCGGCCACGTGGAGGTGGTGTCGCCCTCCTGGGACGACCCGGAGGAGATCTTCCGACTCATGGTGGGCGCCGAGATGTGGGGCGCGTGGGCGGAGCGCCTGGAGGCCGACGGCGAGAAGATGGACCGCTCGCTGCGCGCGCTGATGAAGTTCGGGTCGGGCGTCACCGCCGAGCAATACCTGCGGGCGATGCGCCGCCGCCAGGACTTCTGGACGGAGGTGCAGCGCTTCCTGGCCCGCTTCGATCTCCTGATCACGCCCACGGTGGCGGTGCCCCCGTTCGAGGTCGGCCGGCCCGGGCTCAACGAGGTCAACGGCCTGCCCTCGTCGCCGCTCGGCTGGACCCCGTTCTGCTTCCCGTTCAACCTGACCGGCCAGCCCGCCGCGACGGTGCCGGTCGGCTTCACGAGCGCGGGCCTGCCGGTGGGCCTGCAGATCGTCGGTCGCCGCCACGCCGACCACACCGTGCTCGCCGCGTCCGCCGCCTTCGAGGCGGCCCAGCCCTGGGCGGAGCGCCGCCCGCCGGTCGACTAGGCGGCGCCTCGGCTCGCCGGCACCGACGTGACGCGATTCGCGCTGATCTGCCTCGGCGGAGCGGTCGGGACCGGCGCCCGATACCTGCTGGGCGGCGTGGTGGCGCGCTGGGCCGGGCCCGAATTCCCGTACGGCACGCTGCTGATCAACGTGCTCGGCTCCTTTCTCATCGGAGTCGTCCAGCAGGTGGGGCTCACCTCGCTGCTGATCCCGGACACCCTGCGCCTGGTCCTCGCGATCGGGGTGATGGGGGGATTCACCACCTACTCGTCCTTCTCGTACGAGACCATCCGGCTGCTGGAGGCGGGCTCGTGGCTTGCCGCGAGCGTGTACGTCGCCCTCACCACCGCGCTCTGCCTCGCGTGCTGCGTGGCGGGTCTGTCGCTCGGCCGCGTCCTGATCGAGGGAAAGGGAGGCTGGTAGCCATGCGCAAGCTGGATGGGGAGCAGGTCCTGATGCGGATCTTCGTCGGCGAGAGCGATCGCTGGGAGCATCGTCCGCTCCACGCGGCTCTCGTCGAGCTCTTCCGCCGAGAGGGGCTGGCCGGGGCCACCGTGCTGCGCGCGGTGGCGGGCTTCGGGGCCGACTCGGTCGTCCACACCGCGAACATCCTCCGCCTCTCGACGGACCTGCCCCTCGTGATCGAGGTGGTGGACTCGCAGGAGCACCTGGACCGGGTGCTGCCGCAGGTGGATCGCATGATGCGCGGCGGGCTCATCACCATGGAGAAGGTGCGCGTGCTGAAGTACGAGCACACCGCTTCCGGCTAGCGTCGGGGCGCGCCGCCCTCCTGCCGCTTCTCCGACTCCATGATCAGCGACCGGTGCTCCTGCAGGGCCCGGTCGTAGCGGCGGAGCATGTCGTCGCGCTGGGCGTGGGACTGCAAGCGCTCCACGAGCATGCCGGCGAAGAACGCGACCAGCACGATCACCACGAGGGCCAGGCCCTGGAGGACCCGCCGCGGACCGGACGACCGCGTCATGGCTCGTATGATAGCAAGGCCGGGCCCCGCGCTTGCCGGCGGGGGGAGAATGGCCGGAGAGCGCGAGGAGATCGGACGATGGAGGGAGCAGGGGCCACCCGGAGCATCGAGCCGGCGGTTCGTCGCGCGGTCGCGCTCGTCACGGTGCTGATCTGCTCGACCGCCGGGGTCGCGGGGGGCCAGGTGTCGGGCCGCTCCGTGGACCAGGACCTGCGGCTCGAGTGGACCGCCGCGGAAGACCGCCTCGGGCGGCCGATCGTGAGCGGCTACGTCTATAACGCGCGCGCGGGGACCTACGCGACCGCGATGCGGCTCCGGGTGGAGGCCCTCGACGCCTCCGGTCAGGCCGTGGGCGCGACGACCGGCTTCGTCTTCGGCGACGTGCCGCCGTCCGGCCGCTCCTACTTCGAGATCAAGGCGCCCGCGAAGGCGGGGAGCTACCGGGTCACGATCCAGGGGTTCTCCTGGCGTGCCTACGGGGCGGGGGGAGGCTAGCGCATGCGGCTCCGATCGATGTCCCGGCTCATCGTGCTGCTTCTCGTCGCACCATCGCTCGCCGGCCTCGGGTGGCCCGGTGGCGCGACCGCCGCCCCGGCGCCCGACGACCCCTACGTGGCCGGCTACGCGGGGGCCGTGCTCGAGCGCGAGTTCAAGGTGAGCCGTCGCGCGGTGACCGTCGAGAACGGGGTGCTGACGCTCGACGCCGCGCAGCTGGCGGGGGCCGACCGCGCCCGCATCCTGACCGTGCTCGCCGCGCTGCCCGGGGTGAGCCGCGTGGAGGTGCGGGAGCCCGCCGCACCGGTCCCGCCGGGCCGCGACCCGATCGCGGCCGACGTCTCCGCGCTGCCCACCGGCCTGCTCCCAGTCGGCCATCTCTTCCAGCCGCTGCTCGCGGATCCCCGCTGGCCGCATTTCTCGGCCGCCTACCGCTACTACTTCGGCGATCGAGATCTCCAGCACGTGGGCGCGGTCAGCTTCGGCGAGACCATCCCCATCTTCCGGGGCGGCGGCCTCGGGGCGAGCCAGTGGGAGGCGGGCATCCAGGCGGGCGTGTTCGCGGTGTTCCAGATGGATCAGCCGTCCAAGGACCTGTTCAACGCCGACTACTTCGCCGCGCTCTACGGCGCCTGGCGTAGCGGCCCGGTCTCGATGCTGGGCCGGGTGTTCCACCAGAGCTCGCACCTGGGCGACGAGTTCCTGCTGCGCTCGCGGATCGAGCGCGTCAACCTGACCTACGAGAGCGTGGACCTCAAGCTCTCGTACGACCTGCCGTGGGGGTTCCGCGTCTACGGCGGTGGCGGCTACCTGTTCGACCAGGAGCCAGCGGATCTCCAGCCGTGGTCGGTGCAGGGCGGCGTCGAGTTCCGCAGCCCGTGGACGGTGGCCTCCGGCCACATCCGCCCGGTGGCCGCGCTCGATCTGCAGAGCCGCGAGCAGAACGGGTGGAACGTGGACGTCTCGCTGCGCGGCGGCATCCAGTTCGAGAATGTTCGCGTGCTCGACCGCAACCTGCAGCTCCTGGTCGAGTACTTCCACGGCAACTCCCCGGACGGGCAGTTCTTCAAGCGCCGCGTCGAGTATCTGGGCCTCGGGGCGCACTTCCACTTCTAGCCGTCCGGCATGGGGTAAGATACCGGCATGCGACACGTTCGTCGGATCCTCCACGCGACCGATTTCTCTCGCGCCTCCACCCCCGCGCTGAGGTGGGCGATCGCGATGGCCAAGGCCAATCGCGCGCGCCTCACGGTGGTGCACGTGATGGCGCCGCCCGCGCTGGCCCTGCCCGGCGAGGGCTACGTGTCGCCCACGCTCTACGAGAGCCTCGAGAGCTCGGCCCGCGCCGCCGCCCAGAAGCGGCTCAAGGTGGTGGTGGCCCGGGCCAGGGCGGCGGGCGTGCGCGCGAGCGTGCTCCTGCTCGAAGGCGTGCCCTACGAGCTGATCACCCGGGCCGCGAGGAAGGCGGACCTCCTCGTGATCGGCACTCACGGCCGCAGCGGCCTCGCGAAGTTGTTCCTCGGCAGCGTGGCGAGCCGCCTGGTGGCGGTGGCGCCCTGCCCGGTGCTGACGGTGCGGGGCCGGTAGGCGATGGACGCGGCGACGCCGTCCCCGATCACCGCCGAGACCCAGGTCAACGACGTGCTCGCCCGGTACCCCGCCACCGCACCCGTCTTCACCCAGGGCCGGCGGCTGTACGTGGACCAGCTGCACGATCTCTACGCGCGCTTCCCCGGCCTCACCGTCGGCGACTTCGCGGGCCGGAACGACCTGGACTTGGCCGCGGTGCTGCTCCAGGTCAACGCCATCGCGGAATCCGAGGACGCCGCGCGGCAGCCCGCGACGCGCGCGCAAGCCTCCGACGAGGCCCGCCCCGGGCAGTTCTCGCTGACCCTCGGCTACACCGCAAGCCATCGTCCCCGGGAGGACTCGGCTCCGGACAGCGTCTCGGTGGTCGCC